>Ga0302279_10008171_pt1 | contig 10373 bp, 5 predicted proteins | sample III_Bog_N3_3_FD_194541 | JGI IMG/M metagenome (GOLD analysis project Ga0302279, IMG submission 194541) | Peat permafrost microbial communities from Stordalen Mire near Abisko, Sweden - III_Bog_N3_3 | ecosystem: Environmental > Terrestrial > Soil > Wetlands > Peat | place: Sweden: Abisko...
CCAACGATGGTCGCGTCCAGCCCCCACTTTGCGAAGACGCGCAGCACTTCGTCCTCGCGGCCCTTTTCGGCCACCAGCAGCATCCGCTCCTGGCTCTCCGACAGCATGATCTCGTAGGAGTTCATCTCGGTCTCGCGCTGAGGAACATAATCCAGCTCGACATCCAGGCCCACCCCGCCGCGCGCGCCCATCTCGCAGGTGGAGCAGGTGAGACCGGCCGCGCCCATATCCTGAATGCCGACAATGGCACCGGTCCGCATGGCTTCGAGGCAGGCTTCCAGCAGCAGCTTCTCCATAAACGGGTCGCCGACCTGCACGTTGGGGCGCTTGGCCTCGGTGCCCTCGTGGAACTCCTCGGAGGCCATGGTCGCCCCGTGAATGCCGTCGCGGCCCGTCTTGGCGCCCACGTAAATCACCGGGTTGCCCACCCCGGCGGCCTTTCCATAGAAGATTTCGTCGATCTTGACCAGGCCCAACGCAAACGCGTTGACCAGCGGATTGCCGCTGTAACAGGCCTCGAACTTGGTTTCGCCACCCAGATTGGGCACGCCGAAGCAGTTGCCGTACCCGGCCACGCCGCTGACGACGCCTTCAACGATGGAGTGGTTTTTCCGCACCAGCGCCCCATCGTCCGCACCAGGATGAATCGGTCCGAAGCGCAGCGAATCCATGACGGCGAGGGGCCGCGCGCCCATGGTGAAGATATCGCGCAGGATGCCGCCGACGCCCGTCGCCGCGCCCTGATGCGGCTCAATGTAGCTGGGGTGGTTGTGGCTCTCGATTTTGAAGGCGCAGGCCCAGCCGTCACCCACGTCGATGATGCCGGCGTTCTCGCCCGGCCCCTGGACGACTCGGTCGCTCTTGGTGGGCAGCCGCTTGAGATGCACTTTGGAGGACTTGTAGGAGCAGTGCTCGCTCCACATCACACTGTAGATGCCCAGTTCGGTGAGCGAAGGAACGCGCCCGAGGGCGGCCAGGATGCGTCCATACTCCATGGGAGTAATGCTGTGCAGGGCGAGCAGTTCGGGCGAAATCTCGATCGGCTCGGGAATCAGTGCATCCTCCGCGGGAGGAGTCTGCCCAGGATAGGGAGTCGTTGTCATTGCGCTCACTCTTTATTGTCGCATGGCGCATGCGTGGAAAACGCGCCGTTCCGGCGTTCGCGACCCGCCGCGCAGGCCAGCGAACCCGTTCCCGGAACGCGGCCGGAAGTGGCAGCCCAAGCAGCACCTGTGCGATACTTTCAACTGACACCCCACCCCAACGCCGGGATGGCGGAACTGGCAGACGCAGCGGACTCAAAATCCGCCGAGACAACCTCTCGTGGGGGTTCGACCCCCCCTCCCGGCACCAACAAAGTTATTTATAGACAACAATCTTTGGGTTCCTTGCGAACTCCCGTTCCCAATATTGCGCTGATGGAACTTCGCATGATCGTGGCGGATTCGCATTCTTGCAAACCCTATTGTACGGCACGATTGCGGTCCAGGTTCATGGAATCGCTTCACCTGGAAGAAACGGCCGCGTCGCGGCAGTCAACGCTTCACGAGCGGTTCGAGAGACTTCGACATGGATATTTGGCCGCGGGTGCCGGGCAGCCGCATCGCCCGCTCGACCTTCGACTTTAACGCGCGTGGTTCCGTCTACAATTTCAGTGGACTTCCGCACAACTTGTATTGGGATCTCTTCGGAAGGCTGCCGGCCGTATGCTGGAACTTTGCCGCGGCCGGCGTCGAAGGATCCGCACCATAGCGGCGCGCCGGAGTCGAGCCGGGGCAGCCCGCCGTTCCCGCTCGACAAGGGGTTGGCGTTGTCTGAGAATCGCAAATACCTGACCGGCGCCGGCCTGAGTGGGCCGGACCGGCGCAGGCTGAGGTCAGACAAATCGCGTTTGGCGAGGTTCCGAAATCGGTTTCGGTTGCGTCGGGCAGCGTACATATCTACTGGTTTCCTATAACTCAGTCCGTTCAGCAAGACTCAGTGATTGCACCCATTTCAACCTGGAGAAGAACATGAAGATCCGCATGGCGCACTTGGTTGCGGCGATATTCGCGAGCGCCGCAACTCTCTTTCTTGGCTCAGTTCCGCAATCGGCGGTTGCGCAGGATACGGCGAACCTGCCTTACATGAACCCCAGCCTGTCGCCCGAACAGCGGGCGGCCGATCTGGTCCATCGCATGACCCTGGCCGAGAAGGCCACCCAAATGTACAACAACTCCGCCGCGGTTCCGCGGCTCAACGTTCCCGCGTACCAGTGGTGGAGTGAAGCCCTGCACGGCGTCATCAACCAGGGCGTGACCGAGTACCCCGAGCCCATCGGTCTGGCCGCGACCTTTGACGCGCCCGGAGTTCACACCATGGCGACCCAGATTGGCATCGAGGGGCGCATCAAGCATGTGCAGAACCTACGCGAGGGGCACGCCGGCATCATGGGAGGCCTGGATTTCTGGTCGCCGAATCTGAACATCTTCCGTGACCCCCGCTGGGGGCGCGGCCAGGAGACGTACGGCGAAGATCCGTTTCTGACGGGCCGGATGGGCGTGGCGTATGTGACCGGGATGCAAGGCGACGATCCGAGATATTACCGGGCAATCGCGACTCCCAAGCACTACGCCGTGCATAGCGGCCCGGAGCCGACGCGTCACTTTGCCGATGTCGATGTAAGCAAGCACGATGAGGTGGATACCTACGAGCCGGCGTTCCGCGCCGCCGTTGTCGAAGGCAAAGCCGGTTCGGTGATGTGCGCCTACAACGCGATCAACGGCGAGCCGGCCTGCGCCAGCCAGTACCTGCTCCAGGACCAATTGCGCGGCAAGTGGGGTTTCCAGGGGTACGTGGTCTCCGATTGCGACGCGGTGCGCGACGTCGCCGCCAATCACCGCTATCGCGCAACCCAGGCGCAAGGCGCGGCGATTTCCGTGATTCGCGGCATGGACAACGAATGCGTCACCTTTACTTCGCGCTTTGGCGAACCAGTCGAAAAGGCCTATATCGACGCCGTGCAGCAGGGCTACCTGCCCGAAACCACGCTCGATACGGCTTTGATCCGCCTCTTCACAGCGCGGATGAAGCTGGGCATGTTCGATCCCCCGGAGATGGTTGCCTACACCAAGATCGACGAAAAGGAGCTGGACAGCGCCGAACACCGCGCCCTGGCGCGCAAGCTCGCCAATGAGGCCATGGTGCTGCTCAAAAACGACGGGCTGCTGCCGCTCAAGCCGGGGCTCAAGAAGATCGCCGTCGTCGGCCCGCTCGCCGACCAGACCAGGCCCCTGATCGGCAATTATGCCGGCCAGCCGACGCATATCGTCTCCGTGATGGAAGGGCTCAAAGCCGAGTTTCCCAATGCGGTCATCACCTTTGTCCCGGGAACCCAGTTTCTGCGCACCGACGGTACTCCCGTGCCGGACAGCGTCCTGACCACCCCCGACGGCAAACCCGGCCTCAAGGCAGACTACGGCGAGGGCATGGCACGCGGGCGTCCCACGCCCAACGCAACGCCGATCGTCAGCCGGACCGAGCCCAACGTCAAGCTCACCGAAAGCAACCTGCCCGCGGAGATTGTCGGAAAGAAAGCCTTCGGCGTGCAATGGTCCGGATTCCTCACGCCCACCGAATCCGGTGACTTTCTGGTCGGCATTCGCTCCGCCGGCTTTGCCCGGCTCATGATCGATACCAAGCAGGTGGCCATGGCCTTTGGCGGCGGCAATGAAATCAACGCCGGAGTTGGCCGCGTTCACCTTGAAAAAGGCCAGAAAGTTGCGCTGGCCATCAACTATGGCAGCAACAATGACAAACCGCACGCCGAGCTGATCTGGGAAAAGGTGAACACCGCGCCTTCGCCCGAAGCCATTGCGGCGGTCAAAGGCGCCGACGTGGTGATTGCCGTGGTAGGCATCACCAGCTCACTGGAAGGCGAGGAGATGCCGGTCACCGAGCCTGGATTCCTGGGCGGAGACCGCACCAGCATCGATCTGCCCGCGCCGGAGGAAGCGCTGGTGGAAGCGGTGGCGGCCACCGGCAAGCCCCTCGCCGTGGTGCTCATGAATGGGAGCGCCCTCGCCGTCACCTGGATTAACGACCACGCCAACGCGGTCCTGGATGCCTGGTATCCCGGCGAAGAAGGCGGAGCGGCGATCGCCGAGACCCTGAGCGGCAAGAACAATCCCGCGGGCCGGTTGCCGGTGACGTTCTACACCGGCGTCAACCAGTTGCCCAACTTTGAGGACTACGGAATGGCTGGGCGCACTTACCGGTACTTCACCGGCAAGCCGCTCTATCCGTTTGGTTATGGGTTGAGCTACACCACGTTCAAGTACAGCGGCCTGAGCGTTCCAACCCAGGCCGTGGCCGCCGGACAGCCGGTCGGCGTCGATGTGACTGTAACTAATACCGGCAAAGTCGCGGGAGATGAAGTCGTCCAGGCGTACCTCAAGTTTCCCGATGTGAAAGGCGCGCCGCTCGTTGCTCTCCGCGGCTTCCAGCGCGTTCATCTGGAAGCGGGAGCGAGCCAGAAGGTGCACTTCGACCTGAAGGATCGCGACCTGGGCGTGGTCACCGAGGACGGCAGCCCGATCATCGCCGCGGGAGAATACACCCTGAGCGTTGGCGGAGGACAGCCCGATACGGCGGCGCCGGCTGCGAGCGGGAAGTTCAGCATCGTGGGCCAGCTCGCTTTACCCGAATAGCGAGCGAGTTTGGCCGGCCGAGGATCAATCCTGACGGCGATGCGACCGATCGCCATAAGCGTCGCCGTCAGTTCCCCTTCGCCATCGACGCCGGCAAGGCGCACGATATCTTCGACGACTGTGGGATTGCCAACAGCTTCGCAATCTACCGCGGCGCGCCTTACCGCATCGTTCGCGGAAGTGACGCGGCGCCGAAGAACCTGCCCGCCGCATCGACTTTGCCCGAAGCGGCCGCCCCGCCAGGCCAGTCCCGCAGAGCTTCACCGTGACGCAGATTTGACTCTCGCGCAACTCGGCATGGGAGGCGCCGTTGAGGAAGTGACGGCCGCGCACAGAACACCTGCCGAACGGGACCCATCGGCGCCAACCCGCACTCTCCCTTGCCGGTTAACCCGATTACTCCATCCACAGAGCGCTGGTAATGATGCGCGGATAGTAGCGGCTCGCCTTGCCCTCTCCCGAAACGATCTGGTCGCAGCAGGCCCAGTACGAACTGCCTTCCGTCTGCCACTTGACGTGTGCCGCATCCGCCTGACGGAAGACCTCGGCGACCTCCGGCTCTGCATCCAGAGCAAATACCCTGCGCGTGACGTGCATGAAGATGGCGATCTTGCTCATCCACGAGTTGTTGCTGGTGGAGGAGAGCTTGATGCCGCCGTCGGCAAAGAGATTCCTCCGCTCCGGGTCCAGCAGCAGGTTCCGCGTGTGCTCGCGGAGCACCGCGAACATCCGCTTCTCCGCGGGCGACGCATAAATCTCGCCCGGAGTGTGGCCGGCAAAGCCGGTTTGGGCGAAATAAAGCGGGTAGACGCAGCCCTCAACAGCGGGCAAAATACGCGAGGCGTAGCCTGGGTTGGACTTCTCGAAGATCGCCGGCAGCACGCCGTCGACCGGCTGGTCGGAGACCACCGAAGCGACTTTTTCGGCGAGTTCCTGGCTGCGCGCTTGACTCGCGGCGTCGCCCAATTCGCGGAAGAGCAGCGCCAGTGCCCGATAGGTTGCCCAGCTCTTTACGGCGATATAGACGTTGTTGCGGGTCTGCGCCAGCGAGTGGTCGAGCGAATCGTAGGTGGTGATCTCCTGTCCGCCGGCGCAGCGCGTGCTATCGAACTGCGCAAAGCCGACATCGCCGCTGCGGTTGATCATGCTGCTCAAACAGGCCTCGACCACGGTGCCGTTGCTTCTGAGCCAGGCGAAGTCGCGCGTCTTGGCCACGTAGCAGCCCGCCGTCAGGACCCAGTTGCAGAGCTGCTCCACCGTCATGTAACTGAAGCAGCCGGTCAGGTTGGCCAGCTCGTAGCTGCTTCGCCCCTGGGGCGAAAAGTTGTTATGGGCGCCCATATCGTGGCAAAAGCTGAGGCCGCCGGGCTGGGTGTCGTAGGGGCGGCTGAGCTGCGCCTCGTCCGGCGGCGGCGGCGTCTGCGAGGGGTCCACCTGCAGCGTATCGACCGTGGGCGCGAAATCCGACTTGTACACCTTCACCTCGTCCGTATAACTGTAGAGGCGAACGAACGTATCCAGCAGGTTCCGCACCAGCCAGGGGTTGTGCTCCAGCTCCCAGAACACGTGATCCACGGCGAGATCGAGCGTGTTCATCATGCAGTACTCGCCCTCATTCACCACCCAAAGGGGCTGGCCTTCCACCTCCAGCAACTGGGTGCTGCCGTAGTAGCTGTGCGTCGCGTGCGAGATTAAGAATCGCTGATCGTCCGAAACTGCGGCCAGGTCCAGCTTGCTGTCGAGCGCCGTTGCCGAATCGATGATCTGGGCCGAGTTGTCGAGCGCCGTCTTCAGCACATCCGCAAGCCCCGAGAAGTAGCGGGTATACAGGTAGCGGCCATCCAGCCCGTTGGTCTGGAATCCCTCCAGATACGACCCGAGCGCAATCGTGATTCCATACTTCTTTCCCGCCGGCACCTCAAAGCCAAAGCCCGGGCAAGAACCAAGCAGATGAACCGGATTGTGGCGCTCCCGCACCCCGTCGCTGGCCGACCAGCGCATGAAGAGGAACGGACCGGCATCGATCTTCTCGCCTTCTTCCGAGGATGTGAAATCGAACAGCTCCGCCGCGCCGCCCGCCTCGCGGCGAAACGCGAAGGCCACGCGGCCACTGCCCAGCTCTTCCGGCAAAGTCCGGCTGCCGGGGCGCGCATGATTCAGTGCGAACATCGCGGTCCGAGTAGTCGCGCCAGTGGTGTTGTCGAGCTCAAGCCGGGCAATCACGGCGGGCAGCAGCCCCTCGCGCATCCGCTCATCGCTCTCCACCGAGGGATCGGGAATCGCGCCAAAGGGTGAATAGACTGAAAAGCTCAGCCCCTCGGCATCCCATCGGTCGCTGGCCCAGCCATACGAACGCGAAAACGCGCCGTCGGCAAACGGCTCGGCGTCGGGCTTCACATTCTGTTCCGCGGGACCGGCCTGCTCCACCAGAAACGCGTCGGCGGAGCGGTTCACCGCGGCGGTATAGAAAGGCAGGCACTTCAGCGTCGCGTCCGAGGTGCGGTCGCCATCCTTGAAGCCGATGAAGACTTCCTGGTCGCCGGGCTGGCCGATTTGCAGGCCAATGCCCCCGCGGGTTCCGAAGTTGCCGCAGGTAAAGCTCATGAAAGCGCCCATCGGCGAATGCTGGGCATTGAAGCCGAGGTGATACGGGAGAGATGCGCGTTTGGTCACGGGAGTTCCTCGCACCGAATTATACCCGCACGGGGTCGGGCGCAGAATTTCGATTGATTGTCGCCAAAACCAATAGTAAAGCGATATAGTTGTGTGACTCGAATCACGGTCATCGCGGCGTTGCGCCTGAAAGATTGAATGGTCGCGCTCGGGCGCGGCTGGTAGCCCGCCTGGTAGCGCGCCTGGTAGCGTGGATGCCGGGCGAGTGTTTCCGGTACTCATCCGGACCGGCCCGCCGGCTCGCATCCGGGACTGAACCGAGTTGATTGAAGCAGGTTGTGTTTCTCGCCATGGGGCGCGAAAAGAGAGAAGGAACGATGAGCGGCAACGGCAAAGGGCTTGCATTCTCAGAGAAATTTGGCTACGGCCTGGGCGATATGGCGGCCAACTTCGTCTTCCAGGCGATGATGGCCCTGCAACTGAACTTCTACACCGACACCTTCGGCCTGACTCCAGCCCAGGCGGGCACCATGTTCCTCATCGTCGGTCTCGGCGCCGCGGTCTTCAATCCGGTCATGGGCGTCATCGCCGACCGGACCCATACCCGCTGGGGCCGTTTCCGCCCCTGGCTTCTCTGGACCGCCCTGCCCTTTGGCGTGATTGGCGTTCTGACCTTTACCACTCCGAATCTCAGCTCCGGCGCAAAGCTGCTGTACGCCTGGGTCACCTACCTGCTGATGCGCCTCATCTATACGGCCAACAACGTGCCCTACGCCTCGCTGACCGGAGTGATGACCGACGACCCCAACGAGCGCACCAGCATCGCCTCCTACCGGCAACTGTTCGCCAACGCCGCCGGCTTCATCGTGCAGAGCCTGGCCATTCCCATGGTCGTCTTTCTCGGCCGCGGCAGCAGCGCCCGCGGCTACCAGTTGACGATGGGCATCTTCCTCGTCACCAGCGTGATCATGTTCCTGATCGCGTTCGCCGTCAGCAAGGAACGGATTCAGCCCGACCCAAAGCAAAAATCCTCTGTCGGCCAGGATCTCTCCGACTTGCTCAAGAACGGGCCCTGGATCGCCCTCTTCCTGGTCACGACCCTCTACTTCATCGCCCTCATGATCCGTGGCAGCCTCATGCTGCCCTACTTCAAATACTGCGCCGGGAACCAGTTGATTTTCAGTTGGTTCAACGGCTTCGGATTGACGGCTCTCCTGATCGGCGTGGCCTGCTCCACCGCTCTCACCAAGCGGATGGGCAAGCGCAACCTCTTCTTCTGGAGCATGGTCCTGACGGGCGTCTTCTGCATCGCGCTCTTCTTCATTCCGGCCACCGCCACCACGCCCATCATCGTCCTCGAAGTTGCCCGCCAGTTTGCCTACGGCTGCTCCGGGCCGATTTTGTGGGCCATGATGGGCGACGTCGCCGACTTCGGCGAGTGGAAGACAGGACGCCGCGCCACCGGCACCGTGACCGCCGGGGTGGTCTTTGCGCTCTGGATTGGCCTCGCGCTGGGCGGCGCCATTGCCGGTTGGCTGCTCTCGCTCTACGGCTACGAGCCGAATGCCATCCAGACCGAGCACTCTTTAATGGGAATCCGGCTCATCGCCTCCGTCTACTCCGGAGCCGCGTTCCTGGCCGCCGCTGTCTGCCTGCTCTTTTACGGCATTGACATGAAACTCAATCTCACCATCTCGCAAGATCTGAGCGAACGCCGCAAAAGCTTCTAGGGAGAACCCGGAGCCATTGCAAAACGGAAACAGCCGCCGGGCTCCGTCGGCCAACGCAGGAGAGGATTGAAATGCAAAAGAAGCGCTGCCTGAATCTGATTTTGACCGTTTGCCTCACGAGCCTCGTCGCCAACGCCCAGGCTCCCGCTCCCAAAACACTCAAGGACGCCTTTAAGGGCGCTTTTGTGGTCGGCGCGGCCATCAACTCCGATCAGATTACTGGCCGCGACGCGCTCGGCGATTCCCTGCTGCTGAGCCAGTTCAACTCCATCTCCCCTGAAAACGTGATGAAGTGGGAGGTCATCCATCCCCGCCCCGGCGTCTACGACTTCACGCTTGCCGACCAGTACGTTGAGCTCGGCCTCAAGAACCACATGTTCATCGTCGGCCACAACCTCTGCTGGCACTCGCAGGTGCCGGCCTGGGTTTTCAAGGACGACAAGGGCGATCCCATCACCCGCGACGCCCTCATCGAGCGCCTCCACGACCACATCCGCACCGTCGTTGGCCGCTACAAGGGAAAAATCGCCAGTTGGGATGTCGTCAACGAAGCTCTGAATGAGGACGGAACCCTCCGCCAGTCGCCCTGGATGAAGATCATCGGCGAAGACTACCTGGTCAAGGCCTTCCAGTTCGCCCACGAAGCCGATCCCAATGTCCAACTGAACTACAACGACTACAACCTCGAAACCCCCGCCAAGCGCAAGGGCGCCATCGCTCTTGTCCGCAAGCTCCAGGCCGCCGGGGTCCCCATCGCCGTGGTCGGCGACCAGGCGCATCTGCACCTCGATGAACCCTCCGCCGCCGAAGAAGATGCCACCATCACCGAACTCGCCGCCACCGGCGTCAAGGTCGCCATCACCGAGCTCGATATCGACGTGCTCCCCTCGGCCTGGGGTCAGAGCGCCGACGTTGGCCTTAAGGTTGCGGAAAACCCCAAGCTCAACCCCTATCCAAAGGGCCTGCCGGACGACGTGCAGCAAGCCTTGGCGAAACGCTACGCGGATCTCTTCGCCGTCTACTGGAAGCACCGCGACGTCATCAACCGCGTCACGCTCTGGGGCATCACCGACGCGCAATCCTGGCTCAACAACTGGCCGGTCCGCGGACGCACCTCGTATCCGCTGCTCTTCGACCGCGAGGGCAAGCCCAAGCCGGCGTTCGAAGCTGTCGTGGAGACGGCCAAAAAATAGGGCGCCGCAATCCATCGCGGTCCCCACGCGATGGAAACCTGAAATCTTTCCGATCGCCTCAAGCGACCCATCCACCTCGGCCGCGGTTGCTGTTTCCGCCGCGCCGGCCCGGGTGCGTCCGCATCCGGCATCCCAGGAATGTCCCGCCC
>Ga0302279_10008174_pt1 | contig 10370 bp, 7 predicted proteins | sample III_Bog_N3_3_FD_194541 | JGI IMG/M metagenome (GOLD analysis project Ga0302279, IMG submission 194541) | Peat permafrost microbial communities from Stordalen Mire near Abisko, Sweden - III_Bog_N3_3 | ecosystem: Environmental > Terrestrial > Soil > Wetlands > Peat | place: Sweden: Abisko...
CACCGGCACCACCAGCCCGCGCTCGGAGCCGACGGCGACGCCGATGTCGTAATGGTTCTTGTAGATCAGGTCGGTCCCGTCGATCTCGGCGTTGACCGCCGGCACATCCTTCAGCGCCGCCACGCAGGCCTTCACGAAGAAGCTCATGAAGCCGAGCTTCACCCCGTGGCGCTTCTCGAACACATCCTTGTACTGGCTGCGGATGGCCATCACCGCAGTCATGTCCACCTCGTTGAAGGTGGTCAGCATGGCGGCGGTGTCCTGCGCCTCCTTCAGGCGCCGGGCGATGGTCTGGCGCAGCCGGGTCATCCGCACACGCTCCTCGCGCTCCTGCGGCGGGCGCGGCGCGGCCGGGGCCGGCGCGGGCTTCGCTGGGGCGGCGGCTCTGGCTTCCAGGGCCGCCAAGGCGTCGCCCTTGGTGATCCGTCCGTCCTTGCCCGAGCCGGCGATGGCCGCCGGGTCCAGCTGGTTCTCGGCGACGATCCGCTGCACCGACGGAGCCAGCGGCAGGGCCTGGGCGGCGACAGGGGCCGGGGCGGGGGTTGGCGACGGCGCGGGCGGTGGCGCTTCAGGCGCCGGGGCGGCGGCTGCGGGCGCGGCGACGGCGGCTTCCTTGGCCGGGGCGGGCTTGGCGACGGCGGCGCCGGCCGCGCCCAGGTGACCCAGCACCTGGCCGGGGCCGACCGTGTCGCCTTCCTGCACGGCGATGTCGGTCAGCACGCCGTCTTCCGGCGCGGCGACCTCCAGGTTCACCTTGTCGGTTTCCAGCTCGACCAGGACCTCGTCCTTGCGCACCGCGTCGCCGGGCTTTTTCGCCCAGCGCGCCACGGTGGCTTCGGTCACCGACTCGCCGAGAGTCGGGGTCATGATGTCGGTCATCGCGGGGCCGCTCCTAGTTTCGTTCAGGCTTTAGCGCCAATTCGCCCCGCCGGTAACGGGCCCTGGGCCCGCTACCGGCAAGAATGTGAGAGTTGCAGCGCGTTCGGGCGCAAAACCAGTTCCCACTTTTGCTGAGCGCGCTGCTAGGCGAACGCGGCGGCCAGGAAGGTCTGCAGTTCCTTCATGTGCCGGCTCATCAGGCCCGCGGCGGTGGAGGCCGAGGCCGGACGGCCCACATAGCGGGCGCGTTTGGCGGAGATTTTCATCTTCGCCAGGGTCAGCTCCAGCCACGGGTCGACGAAGGTCCAGCCCCCCATGTTCTTCGGCTCTTCCTGGCACCAGACCAGCTCGGCATTGGCGAACCGCGACAGCTCGGTGGTCAGCGACTTCACCGGCCAGGGATAGAACTGCTCCAGCCGCATCAGGTAGACGTCGTCGATGCCGCGCTTTTCCCGCTCGTCGAGCAGGTCGTAGTAGACCTTGCCGGAGCAGAGGACGACACGTCGGACGTTGGCGTCCGGAACCAGCCGCACCTCGGTGTTCTTGGCGTGCTCGGCATCGTCGTGCAGCACCCGGTGGAAGGCCGAGCCCTCGGCGAAGTCGGCCAGGTCCGAGACAGCCTTCTTGTGCCGCAGCAGCGACTTCGGGGTCATGATCACCAGCGGCTTGCGATAGTCGCGCATCAGCTGCCGGCGCAGGATGTGAAAGTAGTTGGCCGGGGTCGAGCAGTTGGCCACCTGGATATTGTCCTCGGCGCAGAGCTGCAGATAGCGCTCCAGCCGCGCCGACGAGTGTTCCGGACCCTGGCCCTCGTAGCCGTGCGGCAGCAGCATCACGAGGCCGCTCATCCGTAGCCACTTGCGCTCGCCCGAGGAGATGAACTGGTCGATCACCACCTGGGCGCCGTTGGCGAAGTCGCCGAACTGGGCTTCCCAGAGGGTGAGCGTGTTCGGGTCGGTGAGCGAGAAGCCGTACTCGAAGCCCAGCACCGCCTCTTCCGACAGCGCCGAATCCAGCACCTCGAAGTGCGCCTGGCCGGGCCGCAGGTTCGACAGCGGCGTGTAGTGCTCCTCGGTGGTCTGGTCGATGATGTCGCTGTGCCGCTGCACGAAGGTGCCGCGCACGCTGTCCTGGCCCGACAGGCGCACCGGATAGCCCTGGTCGAGCAGGCTGGCGAAGGCCAGGTGCTCGCCGGTGGACCAGTCGATGCCGGCGCCGGCTTCCAGCGCTGTCCGCCGGTTCTCGATCACCCGCCGAACGGTCTTGTGCACGTCCAGGCGCTCGGGGAGGGTGGTGAACTTCAGGCCGAGGTCGCGCAGCTTCTGCAGGGGGACGGCGGTGTCGCCGCGGCGTTCCTCGTTCTCAGGCGTCAGCCCGGCCCACTTGCCGTCCAGCCAGTCGGCCTTGTCGGCGTGATAGGTCTTGCCGGCCTCGAACTCCTTGTCGAGGAAGGCGTCGAACTCGCTGATGAACCCGTCCAGCTCCTCTTTGGTAATCACGCCCGTGTCGATCAGGCGCTGGCTGTAGAGCTCGCGGGTGGTCGGGTGGTTCTTGATCGCCTCGTACATCAGGGGCTGGGTCATCGTCGGGTCGTCGCCCTCGTTGTGACCGAACCGGCGGTAGCAGAACATGTCGATGACCACGTCCTTGCCGAACTGCTGGCGATACTCGGTGGCCACCTTGGCGGCGAACACCACCGCTTCTGGGTCATCCCCATTGGCGTGGAAGATCGGCGCCTCGACCATCAGGGCGGTGTCGGAGGGATAGGGGCTGGTGCGCGAATAGCGCGGGCTGGTGGTGAAGCCGATCTGGTTGTTGACGATGAAGTGGATCGCCCCGCCGGTGCGGTAGCCCTTGACCCCCATCAGGTTGAAGCACTCGGCGATCACCCCCTGGCCGGCGAAGGCCGCGTCGCCGTGCATCAGCAGCGGCAGCACGTGGCCGCGCCCGGCGGTGGGGTTTTCGCGTAAGGTGAAGGCCTGCTTGGCCCGCGCCTTGCCCAGCACCACCGGATTGACGATCTCCAGGTGGCTGGGATTGGCGGTCAGCGACAGGTGGACGGAGTTGTTGTCGAAGCTGCGGTCCGACGAGGCGCCCAGGTGGTATTTGACGTCGCCCGAGCCCTCCACGTCCGACGGCAGCGACGAGCCGCCCTGGAACTCGTGGAAGATCACCTGGTAGGGCTTGCCCATCACCGCCGCCAGCACGTTCAGCCGGCCCCGGTGCGGCATGCCGAGGATGATGTCGTGGACGCCCAAGGCGCCGCCGCGCTTGATGATCTGCTCCATCGCCGGGACCAGGGATTCGCCGCCGTCCAGGCCGAACCGCTTGGTGCCCGGGAAGCGCTTGTGCAGGAAGCGCTCGAAGCCCTCGGTCTCGATCAGCTTCTTCAGGATGGCGATCTTGCCTTCGCGGGTGAAGGTGATCTCCTTGTCGCGGCCCTCGATGCGCTGCTGCAGCCAGCCCTTCTCCGACGGATCGGTGATGTGCATGTACTGCACCCCGACATTGCCGCAGTAGGTGCGCTTCAGGATGCTGAGGATTTCGCGTAAGGTCGCGGTCTCCAGGCCCAGCACGAAATCCAGGAAGATCGGCCGGTCGAAGTCGGCTTCGGCGAATCCATAGGTGGCCGGATCGAGCTCGGAGGCGTCGCCGGCGGTGATGGCCAGACCCAGCGGGTCGAGATTGGCCTTCAGGTGGCCGCGCATCCGGTAGGCGCGGATCATCATGATGGCGCGCAGGGAGTCGAGCGTGCGGGCGCGCACCTCGTCCGGGCTGGCCGACGGGGCGGCCGCGCCGATCTTGGCTTCCAGCTTGGCGTCCAGCGCCGGCCACAGGCCGTCGATCGCCGACAGCCAGTCGGGCCGGGGCCCGGCGATGGCCGGCGGGGTCCACGACGGCGGCGCGTTGCTCTTGACCACCTCGTCGACGCGGTCGCGCAGCGACTCGAAGAAGGCCCGCCACGACGGCTCGACCGACGTCGGGTCCGCCGCCCAGCGGGCCTGCAGATCCTCGACGAATCCGGCGTTGCCGCCGTAAAGGAAGGAAGTTTCGGCCAGGGCCTCGTTCAGCCGGCCTGCGTCGTCCGCCATGTCTTTCTCACCTTGGCCGCCGGGGCCTTCGAGATGAGGTCCGGGCGGCGCCCGCTAGATAGTGATTGATCAGTTCCCTTTCAGGAGCTCGACCAGTGTTTCGCCCAATGCCGCCGGAGAGGGAGAGACGCGGATGCCCGCGGACTCCATGGCGGCGATCTTGTCTTCAGCGCCCCCCTTGCCGCCGGAGATGATCGCGCCCGCGTGGCCCATCCTGCGGCCTGGCGGTGCGGTGCGTCCGGCGATGAAGCCCACCATAGGCTTCTTGGTTGCTGAACTTTTAATGAATGCGGCCGCGTCCTCCTCGGCCGAGCCGCCGATTTCACCGATCATGATGATCGACTCGGTGGCCGGATCGGCAAGGAACATCTCCAGGATCTCGATGAATTCGGTGCCCTTGACCGGATCGCCGCCAATTCCGACCGCGGTTGTCTGTCCAAGACCCACTTGGCTGGTCTGGAACACCGCCTCGTAGGTCAACGTGCCCGAGCGCGAGACCACGCCCACGGAGCCCTTGCGGAAGATGTTGCCCGGCATGATGCCGATCTTGCATTCGCCGGGGGTCAGCACGCCCGGGCAATTGGGCCCGATCAGCCGCGACTTGGAGCCCGACAGCGAGCGCTTCACCTTGATCATGTCCTCCACCGGGATGCCCTCGGTGATGCAGATGATCAGGCCGACCTCGGCGTCGATGGCTTCCAGGATGGCGTCGGCGGCGAACGGGGGCGGCACATAGATCGCGCTGGCGTCGGCGCCGGTGGCCGCCATCGCCTCGCCGACGCTGTCCCACACCGGCAACCCCAGATGCGTCGTCCCGCCCTTCCCGGGCGTGACGCCGCCGACCATCTTGGTCCCGTAAGCGATCGCCTGTTCGGAGTGGAAGGAGCCCTGCTCCCCGGTGAAGCCCTGGCAGATCACGCGGGTCGACGCGCCGACGAGTATGGACATGAGTTATTTTGTCGCTGCTCTGGTGGTGGACGGGGGTCGGCGGACGCCGACGGGCGCGCTTCCCATAGGCGATCCGCCTGCGCAAGCAAAGTCTCGTGGGTGAGTGCGCCGGGGCAATTAAGCTTCAGGTAACCACGTTACACACTTTTCCGTTGCCATACCGGAAGTCGCGCGTCAGGGTCGTGTTCGGGCCGGCGTGTCGCCATTCTGCTTTGCCGTAAACCTCCCCAAGGATCTTCCGGCAAGCAAGCCCAGGGACCCGGCGTGGCGCGAGCCCGCCGGGTCTTCCTTTTGGGCGTTCGGTCAGCTGGCGGCGGCGGTCTCGAAGACGCTTAGCTTGGCCCGGTCGAGCCCCAGCTGGTGGCTGAGTTCGACCCGGGTGACCCGGGCGCCGGCGCCGGCCGAACTCAAGGTCTTCACCGCCGTGTCGTCGCTGGCCGCGTCGTCGGCGGTGACGCTGACGCCGCCCTCGGCCTTCAGCCAGACCGTCGCCTCGCTGGTCTTCGAGATCGGCGGTCCGTAGAGGTCGGTGAAATAGGCCTCCAGGTCGCCGTCGATGGACTGGTCGGCGGCCAGATCGCAGCGGAAGTAGTGGACTTGAGCCGGTTCGGCGGCGGTGACCTGGCCGCTCTGGACCCCCAACTCGAGGAAGGCGCTCTTGGTCCCGGCGGTGAAGTCGCGGCGGCTCTCGCCGCCCGCCTGCCGCTCATAGCCCTTGGGATGCTGCAGGTAGCCGCTGAAGTGCGGCCAGCCCCAGACCTCGCCGTGTTCGGCGACCCGCGCGGCGTCGGGGGCGTCTGACCGGCAAAGATCGAACGCGCCCCGCGCCGCCTGGGTGCTCCAGGCGACGGGGTCGTCCTGGGCCAGCGCCGGCGCGGCGAGGCTGGCGGCCAGGGCGAGGGCGATCAGACCGGGGCGGAAGACGCGGCTTGGGGTCATGCAGGCGACTCTCCGATGGCCGACGGGGATCCCGACGGCGCGCCCTCCCGATAATCTTCCTACTTCGAGAACCGGTCGTACTCCAGGACTTCGCCGTCGGCGCCCTCGCGGAACTTCAGCAGATGCGCGCCGCCCTTGCCCACCGCCGCGGCGACATCGGCCTGGGTGATCGCCTGGCGGGCGCCGCCGGCGTCCAGGGTCAGCAGGTACGAGGCCTTGTCGACGCCGGTGTCCTTGTCGGAGTCCGTGCTCGCCGGAGTCAGCTTCAGCCAGGCCTGGACGCGGCCGAGCAAGCCGGGGGTGACGTTGGCCGAGCTGATCACGCAGGTGCTGACGGTGATGTCGCCTTCCTTGGCCGTGCGCAGCCCGCGGGTCGCGCGCAGGGTGATCATCTGCGTCCCCTCGCCCTTGGCGCGGGCGGCCTTGTCGGTGACCGACACCCCGGGAAAATCGTCACCCATGACGTTCGCATCCTGCCATCCGTCGGCCGTCGCCGCCGCAGTGACTACCGTCGGGAAGTTGTCGTTGGTGTCGCCGCAGATGGCGCGGAAGGCGTCGAATGCGGGATCGCTGTCGGCGGCGGTAGCCGCCAGCGGAAGCGCCAGAACGGCGGCGGCGACAGCGAGGAGAAGGTATGAGCGGGTCATGACTTGCCTTGGGCTTTGTTGAAAATGGTCTTGTCGGATTGAACGGGACTGTCGGAATTTACCTTCGCGGGCCGGGACCGTCGTGGCAAGGCGCTCACGGCCCCACCACGCCGTAGATCAGCACGGTCACATCCGGCTTGTGCGAGGCCCCGGCGACCTGCAGGTCGCCGGTCTTCGCCGCGGCGGCGAGGTCGTCCGGACCGATGTCCAGGGCCGACCGCCGGTGCATCGGATCGCCGGTGAACAGAAAGAACGGCTGGCCGTCCTGCCCTTCGGTCTCGCCGGCGCCGGCCCACGCGGCCAGCGCCTCCTCGCTGGGACCGTCGGCCGGGGCGATCACCAGGGCGCAGCCGGCCATGGTCATGCCCGGCCCGGCCGGGAACGGCTTGTGGCCGATCACCAGGATCAGGATGCCATCGTCGACCAGCTTGGCGCGGGTCTGGCGGGCGTCCAGTTGCACCGCCGCCAGGTCCTTGGTGATCGACGCCATCGGCTCGACGAACCCCTCGGTCTTGGCCACCGCGAGGGCGGCCGCGGGGCCGGCGTGGGTGTCGACGCAAAGGCGGCGGAACAGCGCGAAGGTCGGCGTGTCAGCCATGGCGACGCCGCCGCACAACGTCCAGAGCGCGAGGATCAGGCCGAGGCGCGGGACCATGGCGATAGGGCTCCCGGCGCTCAGGGCGCGAACCGGCCATAGACCAGCACGGTGCTGTCCTGCAGATGCAGTATGGCCGCGGTCTGCATGTCCCCGTGGTGGATCGCCGCCGCCGCGTCGGCCTCACTGTCGGCCGCCGCCGACTGGCGCTGGGTCGGCGCGCCGGTGAACACGAAGAACGGATTGCCGCCGTGATCGCTGGCCGGCAGCGTGCCGATCCAGTCGCGGAAGGCGGTGTCGGCTGCATCGTCGGGCGCGGCAGTGGCGATGGCGCACAGGTTCTCGACCACCGGCTGGCCGGCGAGGGTGGTGTCCTTGCGACCGACGATCAGCATCATCACCTTGTCGCCCACCAGCTTGCCGCGTGTCTCGGTGTCGTCGAGCTGCAAACGGGCTAGGATGTCGGCGGCGCCGTTGGGCGCGGGCAGCACCAGGCCCACGCTCTGGGCCGCCGCCAGGGCCGCGGCACGCTCGGCGTGCGTAGCAAGGCACACCTGGCTCATCACCTCGAAACTCGCGTCGGCGACGGGGTCGGCGCTCGCGGGAGCGGCGCCGGCCAGGACGCAGACGACCCCAGCTAGTCCGGCGAAGGCGCGGCCGCCTCTCAAGCGGCGGCTCTCACGGCGGCGACGATCTTCTGCGCCCCGTCGGCCAGATCGTTGGCGGCGATGACGTTGAGGCCGCTATCTCGGATGATTTGCTTGCCGAGCTCGACGTTGGTGCCCTCAAGGCGCACCACCAGAGGCACCTTCAGGCCGACTTCCTTGACCGCCTCCACCACGCCCTCGGCGATGATGTCGCAGCGCATGATGCCGCCGAAGATGTTGACCAATATGCCCTTCACGTTGGGGTCGGCGGTGATGATCTTGAAGGCCGCGACCACCTTGTCCTTGCTGGCCCCGCCGCCGACATCGAGGAAGTTGGCCGGCGAGGAGCCGTAGAGCTTGATGATGTCCATGGTCGCCATGGCCAGGCCTGCGCCGTTGACCATGCAGCCGATCTCGCCGTCCAGGGTGATGTAGCTGAGCTCGTGCTTGGAGGCCTCGATCTCCTTCTCGTCCTCCTCGGTCAGGTCGCGCAGGGCGACCACTTCTGGGTGACGGAACAGGGCGTTGTCGTCGAAGCCCATCTTGGCGTCGAGCACCTTCAGCCGACCTTCGGTGGTGGCGATCAGCGGGTTGATCTCCAGCAGGCTCATGTCCTTCTCGGTGAAGGCCTTGTAGAGCGCCGGCAGCAGGGTGCGGACGTCCTTGGCGGCGTCGCCGGTGAGGCCGAGCGCCTTGCTCAGCATCAGCGCATGGTGCGGCCAGATCCCGGTGGCCGGGTCAATGGAGAAGGTGTGGATCAGCTGCGGCGTCTCGTGCGCCACCTGCTCGATGTCCATGCCTCCCTCGGTGGACGCGACCACGGCGACCCGGCTGGTCTCGCGGTCGACCAGCAGCGACAGGTAGTATTCCTTGGCGATGGCCGCGCCCTCTTCGATGTATAGGCGCCGGACCAGCTTGCCCTTCGGGCCGGTCTGGTGGGTCACCAGGGTCATGCCCAGCATCGTCGTCGCTTCGGCCCGCACCTCGTCCAGAGAGCGGGCCAGCTTGACGCCGCCGCCCTTGCCGCGGCCGCCGGCGTGAATCTGCGCCTTCACCACCCACACCGGACCGCCGAGCTTCTCGGCCGCGGCCACGGCTTCATCCACGGAAAAGGCCGGATAGCCGCGCGGCACGGGCACGCCGAACTCCGCCAACAGGGTCTTGGCCTGATGCTCGTGGATGTTCATGCGCGCGCCTCGGTTTTTGGGACCCGCGCCTTATAGGAACCGTCCCGCGCCTTAGCAATCGACGCGGCCGGCCTATTGATCGGGCGGACCCGCGCCGGTGAGCACGGTCAGCGAGAAGGCGGGCAGCAGCACGGGTTCGCCGCCCGGAAGCTGCAACCGCGCCGGTGGCAGGTCGCGCAGCGGATGGCTCTGCGGACCCTTGTCCAGCCACTGGTACTGAGCCGGCGAATACTGCACGGCGCTCAGCGTCCCGCCGGTGCTGAAGGCGGCCGGTCCGCCGCGCTCCAGGAAGCGGATGTCGACCCGGTGCGCCCGGCCTTCGTCGCGATTGACCAGCATCACCGACCAGCGGCCATCGGGGCGTTTCAGCGGATAGGCGATCACGAACGGCCGGCCCTTGGCGTCGGTCAGCCTGGTGGTGGCGGCGTAGAGGCCGTGCGGCTGGTCGGCCGGCGCGCCCCAGTCGGCGAGCATCATCTGCTCGGCGTAGTAGACCGGCATCGGCCAGCGCGCCTGGCCGTCATCGTCGGCCTGGAACAGCATCATGTTGCCGTAGCCGGCGCAGGGGAAGGCCTGGTTCTGCGGGCTGTCCGGCGGGTAGCCGAACATGAACGCCGTATCGCCGCCCAGGCTGAGGAACTGGCCGACCACGTCGGCGGCGAAGAGGGCGCTCGGAACCTCCGACATCGCCCGGCCGGAGAAGGGCGAGAAGCCGTACTCGCTGATCACCCAGGGGATCGATCGGGGCACGCCGTTGGCCGCCGCGTCGGCCACTGCGCGGTTCATCAGGTCGGTCTCGTCGCGCAGCATGCCGCCCAGCGGCGCGCAGACGTCGTCGAAGGCGTAGTGCTCGAAGGAGAAGAACTGCAGCTGGTCCGGGCCGCCGCGGGCTTTCAGCCGGGCGATGAACCGGCCGGACCAGGAGCGGCCGGCCTGCGGATCGGGCCAGGTGTCGGTGATCGCCTCCTGCATGCTGGGCCCTCCCAGCGCCAGGGTCGGATCGACCGCGTGCAGGGCGCGGGCGGTTTCCAGGTAGAGGTCGGCGTAGTCCTCCGGCGAGATGAACTGGCCGTCCGGCTCCTCGCCGAGCTCCAACTGGCTCACCGGCCAGCCCCGGCGGCTGATGTAGCGAAGCTCGGCGGCGGCGTTCTCCGGAGTGTCGTAGAACACGCCGACGGGGAGCATCGCCGGCAGGCTGCCGCCCAGGCCGGTGCGAAACACCATGTCCAGGCTGGGCTGCTCGGTGTCGAGGTCCCGGTCGACCGCCCGGTGCCACGGATCGGTGGACGACACCTGGATCAGCGTCTGGTCGTCACGGGTCCTGGCGTGCCGCATGGCGTCTTTCAGGCTGCCGTCCGTTGCTAGCGTCCCCAGACTGAGCTCCCGCACCGCGTAGCCGAGGCTGTCGCGGACATCCGTCGAGCCGGCGGGCGCCG
>Ga0302279_10008175_pt1 | contig 10370 bp, 8 predicted proteins | sample III_Bog_N3_3_FD_194541 | JGI IMG/M metagenome (GOLD analysis project Ga0302279, IMG submission 194541) | Peat permafrost microbial communities from Stordalen Mire near Abisko, Sweden - III_Bog_N3_3 | ecosystem: Environmental > Terrestrial > Soil > Wetlands > Peat | place: Sweden: Abisko...
GACCGCCGTCGGAGAAATCCTCCATTGGCCCGGCAAGGATTTGAGGATCAAGCAATTGGCAGGTGTCGCGGCGTTTACGTCCGATGGCGACAACCGGGTCTTCCAGCCCACGGTCCCGTCCAAGGTCAAGCACAATCGCGACGGCGGACGGGAAGTCTGCGGCTGGTCGGGTTCGAGCCTCGTCGTCGAGGTCGAGCCCGACGACGAGCGGCCGAAATTCGAGGAGCATTTCGATTTGTCGACGGACGGCGCGCGACTCGTCCAACTCGTGTTGATCAAGTCGGGGCGCATGAACGGATTCTCGATGTCGCGCGTCTGGGATCGGGTTCCGCAATGAGCGTTTGCAGCGCACCGAACAACAAAAAGCCGGGCTTTGCCCGGCTTCAATTCCCCATGCCTTATGTTGCCGCGCTGTGAACTGCGCTTTAGCGGATTGGTCTGCTCTACTTCCCGAAAAACCCTATTGCGTCTGAACAACACTCTAGCGTCGCCAGAATCGTTATGCCAGTTAAATTGCAAAGAAGTGCAAAATAGTTTGTTGCTGAAAAACAACATTGGGAGACACCATGCCCACTCAGGCAACACCGATCGCAGCGGCTGACGCCGTCAGGACGCGACGGGCTTATTTCGATTTTCGCCATGGCCAACTCCACGTGCGCACGGCATTCCCCACGACGGGCGGCTTCGACGAGGAGGCGACTCTCTTCTGCCTCCACGGCCTGCCGGGATCCTCCCGCCTGTTCAGTCGCTTTCTGCCCTTGATCGCAGCCGATCGATCGGTCTATGCGCCAGACCTTCCGGGCAACGGCGAATCGGATCCGGCGCCGGATGCCAGCGCCCGATCGCTTGCCGCAGCGATCGCCGATCTTGCGCGCGACCTGCGCATCAAGCAAATCGACTTGCTCGCCTTTCAGGCCGGCCGGCCCATCGCGACCGAACTCGCGCGCACCGACCCCGCCCTCGTGCGTCGGCTGATTCTCGTCGGCGGCGGCGACCGCCTGCCGCTGTCCGATCTGACCCAACCCAGTCTCGTCATCCAGATCGGCGCGGGCCAGGGCGACCGTGATAGTGATCGCGCCGCCAGCATCGACGGCGCCGGAAACGCGGTGTTCGTCCATGCGTCCGAGTTCGCCGAAGATCTGTTCGAGGCCGCGCCGCAGACGCTCGCCACACGCTTCGCCGCCTTCCTCAACGCGCCTTCGTGATCGAGGCGGCTCGGCGTCGCATGAGACTCAATAAGTTCATCAGCGAAACCGGCATGTGTTCGCGGCGCCAGGCCGATCAGTGGATCGAGGCCGGGCGTGTGACCTGCAACGGCCTGCCCGCCGCACTCGGGACCCAGGTCGGCAGCAACGACGAAATCAGGGTCGACGGCCGGCTCATCGGTGCGAAGAAGCCGCCGATCTATCTCGCCCTCAACAAGCCCGTCGGCATCACGTGCACGAGCGAAGCGCACATCGACGGGAACATCATCGATCTGATCGGCCACCCGGAACGCATTTTTCCGATCGGTCGCCTCGACAAGGATTCGGAAGGCCTGATTCTGCTGACGAACGACGGTGACATCGTGAACGAGATCCTGCGTTCCGAGAACGACCACGAAAAGGAATACCTGGTCACGGTCGACCGCCCGATCACGGACCTCTCGCTCGCCATGCTGGCCGGCGGCGTACGCATCATGGGAATCATGACGAAGCCCGCGCAGGTGACCCGCATCGACGCCGCCAAGTTTCGCATCATTCTGACCCAGGGCCTCAACCGGCAGATTCGCCGCATGTGTTCGGCGCTCGGCTACAAGGCGCGCAGGCTCCAACGCGTGCGGATCATGAACGTGACACTCGGGGACCTGCCGGTCGGCGAATGGCGCGATCTCACCCCGGACGAGATTGCGGGATTGATGCCGACTGCGAGGCAAGCCGCGCGCACCTGAGTCATGATCGAGCGTAAGCTTGCGTGCTGTCAGGCTGCCGGTCTGCGCAAATCGTTCATGCAGAGGCTCGCAGGGGAGGGCTCGTCGTGTACAACGAGACAGTCAGCAAAGTTGCGCGCTCGGTGCTGGTGGGTGCAATGCTGCTCGGACGAGTCGCCGTCGGCCACCCGAGTGACACTCCCGACGACAAGGTCCCGGCCGCCACAGCGGCGTGCAAGGTGGCCATCGTCAATCCCATCAGCGGTTTTGCCGAATGCGTCCGGCCGCCGGGGGCGCCGGTGGACCCGCCGCCGCCGAGACCACAACCGATCAAACTCGCCGTTTTCGATTTCGAACTCGATGACGCCACGCCGGCGGCGGCACTTCTGGGACAGACTACGAGCAACGAGGGCGCGATGGAGAGGGTGAGCTCCGAAGCGCGCCGCATTCTGGCCGCATCGGGCCGCTACTTGCTCATCGACGTGACGACATCCAACGCAGAGCCGGTGCGGGCCAAGTCGATGCGCAGCTGCGATGGCTGTGAAGCCGCCGTCGCCTTGCAGGCGGGAGCCGACCAAGCCCTGGTCGGCGTGGTGAGGAGAATCACGCAGACCGACTATTACGTCGTGATCCAGATCCGCGACGCGCAAACCGGAAAAATTCTCGACCGACCGGCGGCCAATTTCGCAGGGGGTCCGGACGGTTGGGCGAGCGGCGTCCGCATGTTGATCCAGCACCAGTTGTTGCCACCTACCGAGGAGCCCTGAGTCGCGTCACTCCGCCCGCAATGCTGCGGACGCAAGGCCTTCGCTCCAGCTCTGGCCGCGGGTGATCCGCCAATCCCGATCCGCCGCCTTCCCGGCGAGCCACCGGAAAAAATCGTGGCCGCGGCCGGGCCAGTAGGCATACGTGTACAAGACCTCGCCGGACGCCGATTCGACCGTGAAACGGCGTCGAAATCCGAAGCTCGCGAAGCCACGGGTGCAGCGGATGCGCGGAGCATTTTCCGCGAGCAAGTACTGATGTGCGCCGATCTGCAATCGCAGGCTGCCGGCCTGCGCGAACACGCACACGTTCGGCAGCGAGGGCCGGATCAGGGCGACCCCGTTGACGAGCGCCGGCGGATTGTCGTACGCAGTCCAGGTGCCGCCCAGCGTGTGCCACTCCAGCACCATGCTTTGGCGGCGAAAGTCGATCACCGGAACGATCGTCGAACTCTCCGTCGGCATGGCGCCAGCATGCGCTATTCGAGCGCTATTTCAACTCTCGCAACGGCAATCCGGCAAACGCCTCACGCACCACCCCGGCCGATAGTAGTTGAGGCAGCAGCACTGGGCTGCTCGCGCCCGGAGTCGCATTGTAGACGACGTAGAGGGGGACGCCTGCGCGCCCGAACGCCGCAAGCGCCTTGGTGATCTCTGGATCTCGGTTGGTCCAATCGCCCTTCATGAGGGTCACACCCTTGTCGCGGAATACGGCGCGGACATCCGCATCGGCGAAGGCGTTGCGTTCGTTGACGAGGCAGGTGAGGCACCAACTCGCCGTGAAGTTCACGAGCACGGGCCGACCCGCGGCGCTCAGTTCCGCCACGCGGGCAGCATCGTAGGGTTGCCAGTCCTCCGCACCGTGGGTTTTGGTACCGGCCGCCGTACTCGCGCCGCTCCCGCCCGGAGCGGCAGCGGGCGCGCGCGCTGCTTCCAGGGGCAGGGCGAGCGCTGCAATCAGGGCCAGTACGGCCGCGGCGCCGAGCACGCGGCGCCCCGCGAGCCGCGCAGTCTTGGATTTCTCATAGGCCCACGCCGCGAGGCCGATCATCACGGCGCCGGCCAGAGCGCCGGCGAGCCCGAGTTCGGCGGACTGTTGCGCAAGGACCCAGAGCAGCCATGCAGCCGAGGCATACATTGGAAAAGCGAACACCTGCTTGAGTACGTCCATCCACGGCCCCGGGCGGGGCAGCGCGCGCCGCAGCCAGGGCGCGAACGACAGCACCACGTAGGGCAGCGCCAATCCTGCCCCCAAGGCGGTGAAGATCGCGAGCGCGACGAGCGGCGATTGGGTCAGTGCCCAACCCACGGCCGCCGCCATGAACGGTGCCGTGCAGGGCGTCGCGACCAAGGTCGTGAGCACGCCCGTGAAAAAAGACGCGTGATAGCTGTCGCCCTGGGTAAGCCCTTCGCCGATTCCGGCCAGGCTGCCGCCGATCTCGAACACGCCCGACAGGTTCAAGCCCACGGCGAACAACAGGTACGCCATGAGGGTCACGAACAACGGCGACTGGAGCTGGAAGCCCCAACCGATCTGCTCGCCGCCTGCGCGCAGCACCAACAGCACGGCCGCGAGCGCAAGCATCGAACTCACGACACCCGCGGCGAACACGAGGCCCTTGGCGCGTACCGCCGCGGGATGGTGCTCCGCATGCGCCGCGAGGGAGATGGCCTTGATCGAGAGCACCGGAAACACGCAGGGCATGAGATTCAGCACGAGGCCGCCGAGCGCCGCCAGCAGCAACACGAGACCCAGTCCGAGGTCGTCTGCGGCGGCGGCCGATGCGGCTGCAGGCGATGCGGCTGCAGGCGATGCAGCTGCAGGCGATGCGGCTGCAGGCGCCGTCGCGGCTCCGCTCAGCGGGGCGGCAATGGCGTACGGGATCGTCGTGTTCGCGCCATCCTTGCGTTCCGTCACCAGCAACAGACCGCGGATCGGCCCCGCGGTCGGCGGCTGAAAGCCGAGCTTGGACGTCAACGCTACGGTGTTCTTCCCGCGGACCAAGGTCTGCGCCGCCGCATACTCGACGACGCCGTCCTCCTCGGGCACGAAACTCAAGGACTCGATATGTTGCAAAGACGCGCCCCAGGCGCGGTCGAGTTCGATCACGAGGCGACCCTCGGCGATGCGCGCCGTCGTGGGAGCAGGCGCATCGGCCGGTAGTTCGCTGCGGGCTTGCGCAAAGACTCCGGCCACCGACGCATCGATCGTGCCCGCGGACTTGCTCGACGGCACCTGCACTTGCAGATCCGCGCTCTCCGGAACGCAAATGTCGGCGCAGACCAGCCAGCTCGCTTTGGCGCGCAGCACCAGCGGCGCGGCGGTGGCGAGGTCGTGCGCCGCGGAGATCGGTACGAGGTGCAGCACCTGGCCGGCATAGCCGTAATTCACGAGGGGCGGCAGATCGAAGCGATGGGGCGCCGGCCATTCGATTGCACCGGCGGTAAGGCCCGGGGGCAGCGTCCAGGCGAGCTTGGTCGGAAGGCCCGAGTCGCCGGGATTGCGCCAATAGGTGTGCCAGCCCGGTTGAATCACGAACTCGAGGCCGACGCTGAACGCCTGCCCGGGTGCGACGCTCTGCACGTCGGCGAGCAGGCGCGCCTTGACGTGATCGGTACGGATCGATTCACCCACGGTCGCATGGGCCAGCGTGGCGAGCAGCGTCCCGCCCAGCGCGAGCATTGCGCAGCAGGCGACCCCCCAGATCGGGGTCCGACGCCGGCGCGAGCTCGGCCGGCGTGACAAAAGAAAGGCTTGCATGACTCTATGGTACCGAAATCCCGGGACCTCCGGCGCGCGGCGGTCCGCAGTCGGGCGGCAACTCACAGTTCGAGGTGGGCGACGGCCCCACAGGATCCAGGGCTGCGCACCCTGCATCGCGGCGGCGATACCGCTGCGCGGCCGCTTCGGCTAATGTAGCGGGCCTGAACGTTCGCCGGCCGGTCATGCAAGAAAACTACCTAGAGCGCATCCTCAAAGCCAAAGTTTACGACGTCGCGATCGAAACGCCGCTCGAAGCCGCTCCGCGGCTGTCGCGCCGCCTGGGCAACGAGGTCTTCTTCAAGCGCGAAGATCTGCAGCCGGTGTTCTCCTTCAAGATTCGTGGTGCGTATAACAAGATTGCGCAGCTTTCGCGGATCGTCGCCGAACGCGGGGTGATCTGCGCATCGGCCGGCAATCACGCGCAGGGCGTCGCACTCGCGGCGCGAACCCGCGGCATTCCCGCGGTGATCGTGATGCCGCTCTCGACGCCCGACATCAAGGTCCAGGCCGTCGCCGCGCTCGGCGGAGAGATCGTGCTGCACGGTGATGATTACGATCAGGCCTACGAACATGCCGTCGAACTCGCGCGCGCCCGCGGCCTCGTCTTCGTGCATCCTTTCGACGATCCCGACGTCATTGCCGGACAAGGCACGGTGGCGATGGAAATCCTGCGCCAGCGCCATGGCGACGCGATCGACGCCATCTTCGTGCCGATCGGCGGCGGCGGACTCATTGCGGGTATCGCCGCCTATGCCAAGGCGCTCTATCCGCGCATCAAGATCATCGGCGTCGAGCCGGAGGAGTCCGCGGGCATGTACGAATCCCTGCGTGCCGGCAAGCGCGTGACGCTCGACCGGGTCGGAACCTTCGCCGACGGCGTCGCCGTGAAGCGCGTGGGCGAGGAGCCGTTCCGGCTCGCGCGACAGTACGTCGACGAGATTCTGCTCGTGACGACGGACCAGATCTGCGCCGCGATCCAGGATATTTTCGAGGACACGCGCGCGATCGCAGAGCCTTCCGGGGCGCTTGCCGTCGCCGGCATCAAGCGCTACGTGGCGCGCGAGAACTGCTCGGGCAGGAGCTTCGTCGCGATCAATTGCGGCGCCAACATGAATTTCGATCGGCTTCGCTACATCGCGGAGCGGGCCGACATCGGTGCACAGCGCGAGGCGCTGCTCGCAATCGCGATTCCCGAGGAGCCGGGGTCGTTCCTGCGCTTCTGCGAAATCGTCGGCAAGCGCAGCGTCACGGAATTCAATTATCGCTATGGCAACGCGCAGGCCGCGCAGATCTTCGTCGGCCTCTCGCTCACGCAGGGCAAAACTGAGCGCGAGGCGCTCATCAAGACGATCGCGGGCGGCGGCTTCAGTGTGCGCGACATGACGGACAACGAACTCGCGAAGCAACACATACGCTATATGGTCGGCGGCCATGCGAACGGCCTCGCGCACGAGCGCGTGTTCCGCTTCGAATTTCCCGAGCGACCGGGCGCGCTGCTGAAATTTCTGCGCGCGATCGGCGTCGATTGGAATATCAGCCTGTTTCATTATCGCAATCACGGCTCGGATTACGGTCGCGTACTCGCCGGGATCCAGGTGCCCCCCGCGACGCGCGAGGATTTCCTGTTGCACTTGAATGAACTGCAATACCCGTTTACCGATGAAACCGACAACCCCGCCCACAAGATCTTCTTGGGGGCATGAGCGTCCTGATCGACGCTCGGCGACCGCCAGGAGAACTACATGACGTCAACCACGCGAGCGGGCACGCCCCCTGCGCACTTCGCGATGCCGGCCGAATGGGCCGAACATGCCGGCTGCTGGATGGGCTGGCCGAAGCGCCTCGCGATCTGGGGTGAGCACCTCGAGGGCGCCTGCGAGGACTACGTGCGGGTCGCGCGGGCGATCGCGCGCTTCGAACCGGTGACGATGCTGGCGGACCCCGCGCTGGTCGAGGCGGCGACGCTGCGCTGCGGCCCCGGGATCCGCGTGGTCGGCGTGCCGCTCGACGATTCCTGGCTGCGCGATTCGGGTCCCACGTTCCTGCGGGACCGCGCGGGCCACAAGGCGGCATCGATCTTCGTTTTCAATGCCTGGGGCGAAAAATTTCTGCCCTATGCCGAGGACGCGGCGCTCGGCGCGCGGGTCGCGGCGCTCGCCGGCGTCCCAGCCTATCGATCGCGTCTCGTCATCGAAGGCGGCAGCTTTCTCTCGGACGGCGAGGGCACGCTCATCACGGCGGAGACGTGTGTGCTCAATCCGAACCGCAATCCCGGCTGGCTGCGTGCCGAGGCGGATGCGGAACTGCGCGCCATGCTCGGCGTCGACAAAGTGATCTGGCTTGCGGGCGACGCCACGGACACGGGCACGGACGGCCACGTCGACGGGTACGTCGCGTTCGCGGAGCCCGGCGTCGTGCTCCTCGAGCGCGTCGTCGATCCCGCCGATCCGCGCCACGCGATCATGGCCGAGAATCGCCGCATCCTGGAGGCGGAGACCGACGCACGAGGCCGTAAACTGCGCCTGGTGCCGATCGCCGAAGCGCCCCGCGATGTCGTGCCGGACGGTGAGGACTGTTACTGCCGCTCCTATGTGAATTTCTATATTGCGAACGGCGCGATCATTGCGCCTGCCTACGGCATCGCCGAGGATGACCTGGTGCGCGAAACGCTGCGGCACGCCTATCCTGGCCGAGAGATTGTGCTGGTACCTCTGCGCGATCTGTTCCGCGGCGGCGGCGGAATCCACTGCATCACGCAACAAGAGCCGGCTTGAGCCCGCGCACGCAGGTCCCCGCGGTCAAGCCGGTGGCACGAGCACGATCTTGCCGGTGTGGCGCTTGGCGAGAAAATCCTGCTGGGCGACGGTGATCGCCTCGAGCGGGAACACCGCGGCGACAACGGGGCGAATCTCGCCGCGCTCGATATAGCCGACGAGACTCGCGAACACACCCGCTCGGAGCACGGTGCAGCCGAGCAGCGAGAGATCCTTCAGATACAGCGTGCGCAGGTCGAGAGCGACGATCGGACCGGCGATCGCACCCGCTGCCGCATAGCGGCCGCCGCGGCGCAATAGCTCGAGCAATGCCGGAAACGCGTCGCCGCCGACCGCATCGACGATCGCATCCACCGATTCCCGTCCCAGGTGAGCGATGAGGTCCGAGTCCCGCGACAGCACGCGCGACGCGCCGAGCGCCTCGACGGAAGACGCCTTCGCGGCGGCCGAGATCGCGATGACGCGCGCTCCGCGCCGGCTTGCCAGCTGCACGGCAGCCGATCCCACGCCGCCGGATGCACCGGTGACCAGTGCGGTCTCGCCGGCGGCGAGATTCACGCGGGTCAGCATGTTCTCGGCAGCCGAATAGGAACAGGGAAACGATGCCAGTTCGACGTCGGTCAACGTGCTGTCGACTGTCACGGCATGCACGGACGGTGCGCACGCATACTGGGCAAAGGCGCCATCGCACTCCGAGCCGAAGTACGTCGCCGCGAATGGGTCCCGGTCGCCCGGCGCGCGGAACACGGGTTCGACCAGCACACGCTCGCCGATACGGTCGGCGCGCACGCCCGCGCCCACGGCGACGATGCAACCACAAGCATCGGCGCCCTGGATGCGCGGGAAACGCAAGCCGCCGCCGGTCCAGCCCGAATCGGCGGCGCGTCCCGTCGCATCCAGGGCGGCGGCATCCGCGTTCGTGCCCGCGTTGACGCTGCGTGAATACCACGCCGTACGCGTGTTGATGTCCGTGTTGTTGACCGCCGCGGCGCCGATGCGAATCAGCACCTCGCCGGCGGCCGGCGTCGGGACCGGCACGTCGTCGCGGAACACCAGCTGCTCGTAGCCGCCGTGACCCATCAGCAGAACCGCTTTCATCGTGCCGGGAATGTGTTGCATGATAGCGCAGCCTACTGTGACTCGAATCTGAATGCACGAGCACCCGACGAGCTTCGGGTGCTCGAGGAGCGTACGTTCATTGCGCGATGTTCTGCGAGGTTTGGCGGTGATGACGAGCCTTGCACTCGGTGTGATCGGGGCCGCGCCGCGCGCGCCGGCGGCGGATCGCAGCCACACGCTCAACATTTACGCGTGGGCGGATTATTTCCCGCAGGAATTGATCGATAAGTTTCAGAAGGAAACCGGTATCCACGTCAACTCCGCCGTGTTCGATTCCCCGGGGACCGCGGAGACGATCCTGTCGGTCGGACACTCGGACTACGACATCGTCACGATGAACGCTTCGCCGGAACTCGCGCGCGAACTGCCGAAGGGCTTCTGGAGAAAGCTCGACTTCGCAAGCATCCCGAACGCGCACAACACGGACCCCGACATCATGCACCGCCTCGCGAGCGTCGATGCCGGGAATCAATACGCGATTCCCTGGATGTGGGGTACGACCGGCATCATGTACAACGCCGGCAAGATCAAGAGCCTCATGCCGAATGCGCCGACCGACAGCCTCGACATGGTCTTCAAGAAGGAGGTCGCCGCGAAGTTTGCCGCGTGCGGCATCAGTGTGCTCGATTCGTGGCCCGACATCATGCCGATGGTCGCCCACTACCTCGGCCAGTCGGAACTCAGCGCCGAGCCGGCGAAGCTCGATGCCGTGCTCGCGAAGCTGCGCGAGGTCCGCCCGTTGATCCGGCGCGTCGCCTCCTCCGGCTATTACGAGCAGCTGGCCGATGGCGAACTGTGTCTCGCGCTCGGCTACTCGGGCGATGCGATGATCGCGCGGCGCATGGTCAAGGAGTCCAACACGAAGATCGTCATCGACTATTCGTTCCCGCGTGAATACGTGCCCTTCTACATCGACAGCCTCGTGATACCGGCCGATTCGCCCAATCCGGCGGCGGCCCAGCAGTTCATCAATTTCGTGCTGCGGCCGGACGTCGCCGCCGGCGTCACGCGCTATATCGGCTTCGCCTCGGGCAATGCCG
>Ga0302279_10008176_pt1 | contig 10370 bp, 10 predicted proteins | sample III_Bog_N3_3_FD_194541 | JGI IMG/M metagenome (GOLD analysis project Ga0302279, IMG submission 194541) | Peat permafrost microbial communities from Stordalen Mire near Abisko, Sweden - III_Bog_N3_3 | ecosystem: Environmental > Terrestrial > Soil > Wetlands > Peat | place: Sweden: Abisko...
TTCGTAGTTGCGGTTGGAATTGAACGGCGGGTCAATGTATTCCAAATCCACGCAGCCATCGGGCAGCTTCTTGAGCTGGTCCAGATTGTCGCCGCAGTAAATGACGCGGGTGTCCACGAGGGCGGAAGGTTTCTGTCGTGGAGCGGCAGCGGCTGGTTTCGCGTCTGATTTTTTTGCCATGCGGCGAAGTTTGCGCTGGAAATTTACCAGCGTCAATCCGCGTTCGCGTGGTTGGCGTGGTTCGCGGTTCACCTCATCCGGCCTGCGGCCACCTTCTCCCCATCCGATGCGGAGAAGGAATTATTTTGCGGGACGTTTTCCTAGGGTAGTCGCTGCGCTCCAACCCTGGGCTGATTTCCGTAGCGCCTTCAGCGCATAAAAAGACGGCCGCTGTTGCCAGCGGCCGTTCGTTATTTTGCGAATCTATTTTATTTCGCCGTCGTGACCGGGTCGGCACGGGCGGGACGGGTTCGTCGGCGGCGCTGTGCGTCAGTCCAGTCCCGTTTCCTTTTTCACCTGCGCCCACGGGATGCGCGCTTTTTTGCCGTGCGCGGCCTTGGCCCGTTCAATGGTCCGGGCATCCTCAATGTCCGCGACGGTCTGCCGCATCCGGCGCAGCAGGGATTTGGCCTGGGTCAATTGGGTGTCCAATTGCGACCAGGACGCCCGCGTCTTATTTGACATGGCCAGCGTGTTACTCATAAATGTCCTTCCGGTTGCCCACATCATAAACGACAATCGTCGCGCCTTCCAATTCAAAAAGGTCGCGGTAATTGCCGGCGCGCAACCGGTATTTGTTTTTGAATCCCTTGAGCTTTTTGACATCCGCCGCCAGATCGTCCTGTAGCCGGTCAATTTTCCCGCCGATCAGCCGGCGAAGATCCTTCGGCAGCGCCCGCAATTGGGCGAGCGCCACCGGCAGGAATTCAACCTGATAACGCATGGCCGGGTTTATTTCGCCGTCGTCACCGGCGGCGGCACGGGCGGGACGGGTTCGTCGGCGACGCTGTGCTTGGGCGGGAAGGTGGCGAACCGGAATTCGGCGCGCACTTCCGCATTCGCCGGGTCGGATTCCGGCCATTGGAGGTTCGCCGCGTTTTGCACGGTTTTGAGCGCGGCATACAGGCTGTCCGCGCTGGCGTTGCGCTCGCCGGTGGAACCAAGGCTGGCGCCCTTGGCTTTTTCCAGCAGGGTCTTGTCGCCCTCGATACTGGCGATGATGTTGGTGAGCGCGGTGGTTTCGTCCGCCGTCCAACCCTGGCCGGCGATGGCGTCGGCATTGGCGGCCAATTGGAGGGAGTCCAGCACGGTGCGGCCGCGCGCAAGCTGCGACTGGAGGTCGTTCGGCGTGTTGACGCCGACGTAAAACTCCTGGGAGAGCAGCACGTCCTGGCCCTTGAAGGCGAGCTTGGCGGTTTCCTTGGCCGCGTGGACGAGATGCTGAAAATCGTGGATCTCGTCGAGTTGCGCCTGCGAGAGGATGCCGACGTTGCCGCGTTTCTGTTTCTGGCCGGTGACCTGTTGTTTGACGGTGGCCAGCAGCAGGTTGGCGCCGGTGAGGAAGCCCGGCTTGAAGCGGGGCGCGAGTTCGGGATGGGCGGTGGCCGCATCCAGAATGAGTTTGCCTTCGCCGACCACAATGGACAGCGGGAAGTGAACGGGTGTTTTTTTGCTCATGGTGTTGTGTATGTGTTGTGTTTTTGATGTGTGTTCATGTTTTGACTGACCGAAATGGGCTAAAAAATCTTAACTTCCTCAAAATAAGCCGGTTCGGCGGCGTTCGGTGCGCCAAAATGGCCGGGGGAACGACCCAAAACTCCGGGGGAAGGCACCAAATGCGCGGGGGAATCGGCCAATTGCCCGGGGGAACGCGTCCGGTGTGCGGGGGAACCCAAAAAACGTCCGGGGGAACTGGATAATTGTCCGGGGGAGTCCGCCAAATGTGCGGGGGAGTCGGATAATTGCCCGGGGGAACCCGATAATTGTTCGGGGGAACTGGCGCGGTGGCCGGGGGAACCCACCAAAATATCGGGGGAAGGCGATAATTGTGCGGGGGAACCGGCCAAAACTCCGGGGGAAAGCACTTTTTGCCGGCGGGAACCGTCCCGGCGGACGCGCCAACCGCCCCGAGGACACCGTTCGACAGCCGGACGTTGCCGGCATGACCCGCCGGCCACCGGCCTTTCGCCAAATTCCGAGGCGAACTTCACGGTGGCCTGCGCGCAGGCGGCAAATCCAAATTGCTTTCCAACCATTACCATATTCCAAACGCGAAATTCCCGGCGTTGTCCCCTGCCCGGCGGCGGTCATGACCGCCGCCGCCATCACCCGCGCATCTTCTCGTCCAGCACCCGGCCGTCCGGCGCGATCATCTGGACGTGCAGCGGCATCTGGCCGACGGCGTGCGTGGAGCAGCTCAGGCACGGGTCGTAACAGCGGATGCCGTGTTCGACGCGGTTGAGCATGGCTTCGGGAATGTTGTCGCCGCGCACATAGTGCCGCGCGATCTGCGCAACGGTCTGGTTCATGGCCAGATTGTTCTGGCCGGTGGCGACGATAAGGTTGACCTTTTGCAAGAGGCCGTTGCGATCCACGGTGTAGTCGTGGAAGAGCGTGCCGCGCGGGGCTTCGCTCGCGCCCACGCCGCGCAGGCTGTTGATGCCGGCATCGGCGCAAAGATAATCGCTGGAAAGTTCCGGGTCTTCCATGTAGCGTTCGATGTATTCGAGGCACGCCAGCAGTTCGATGAGCCGCGCGTAGTGATACAGGAACGACGAGGTGACGGCGCCGCGCCCGAGCTTCTTGAACTTCTTCAGTTCCTCGTCCGCCTTCGGCACGCCCATCTGCTCAGCGACGTTGAGCCGCGCGAGCGGGCCGACGCGATAGATGCCTTCGGGACAGCCGAGCGGCAGATAATACGGCGACTTGAGGTAAGAGGAGTTCTGCACGGCCTCGCCGATGAAATCCTTGTAGCTCGCCGGATCAATCTGGTCGGCGATGATGCTGCCGCTGCTGTCGGTGAAACGCAGCTTGCCACCGTGATGCTCCCACGAACCGTCCGGCGTGACCAAGCCCATGAACAGCGAAGGGAAGTTGCCGAAAATCTGGATTTCGCGCCCGTGCGACTTCATGACTTTTTTCCACAGCTCCAGCGCGACGTTCGTCGTGGCGTAGGCTTCCGGCAGCCACGCCTTGATTTTGGCGCGGCCTTCGGCGGACAAATTGGAACGCACGCCACCGGGCACCGCCCACGCGGGGTGGATTTTTTTGCCGCCGAGAATCTCGATGATTTCCTGGCCGAACTGGCGCAGGCGGATGCCGGCGCGGGCAAGACCGGCGTTGGAGGCGATGATGCCAAAAACATTGCGGGTGGCGGGCGGCGTGTCCCAGCCAAGCAAAAAGTCCGGCGCGCTCAAGTGGAAAAAGCTCAACGCGTGGCTCTGCACAAACTGGCCAAGATTCATCAGGCGGCGCAGCTTGTCGGCGGCGGGCGGGATGTTGACGGCCATGATGGCGTCGCCGGCGCGGGCGGACGCGAGTGTGTGGCTGACGGGGCAGATGCCGCAGATGCGCTGCGTGATGCCGGGCATTTCCGGATACGGCCGGCCTTCGCAGAATTTTTCAAAGCCGCGAAACTCGACGACATGGAACTCCGCGTCGGCCACGTTGCCGGCGTCGTCCATGTAAATGCTGATTTTGGCGTGACCTTCGATGCGGGTCACGGGATCAATGACAATGCGTTTAGACATAACAAATATATTTCCGGCAGGGCGCGGGCAGTCCCCTGCCCGCTGACGGCGCGCACGGAGTGACGCGCCCTGCCCATTTCTATCAACCAAATTTCAACTGCGTTCCTTCGAGCTTCGGCGTCTGGCCGGCGAGCACCTGGCCGAGCAGCGCCTTGATGCGATCCGCCGGCGGCGGGCAGCCGGGCATATAATATTCCACCTGCACCACTTCGTGGACGGGCAGCACGCGGTCCAGCAGCTTCGGCACGATGCCATCGGCTTTCGGAATGACGGGATTGTATTGTGCGTTCTCAATATAGGCGCGCTGCAACACGCTTTCGGCGTTGCCGAGGCCAAACTGGTTGCGCATGGCGGGCACGTTGGCCGTCACGGCGCAGTCGCCGAACGAGACGAGCACCTTCGTCCGGGCGCGGATTTTGTGGATGAGTTCCAGATTATCTGCGTTGCAGACGGCGCCTTCGATGAGGCAGATGTCCACGCCTTCGGGATATTCCTTCACATCCGCGATGGGGCTGAAGACAATTTCGATTTTGTCCGCGATATCAATGAGAAACTCATCGAGGTCGAGGAATGACATGTGGCAGCCGGCGCAGCCGCCGAGCCAGACTGTGGCGATTTTTAAGCGTTCCATTGTTTTTTCTCCCGTGCGTTGACGATGAATTCGAGTTTGTCGCGGTCGCGAACCGATTCGCCCACCGCCGAGCCTTTTTTGAACAGCGCGCCGGTCGGACAGGACATGACGCACTTGCCGCATTCGGTGCAGCTTTCGGAATCGCCCCACGGCTGGTTGAGGTCGGTGATGATTTTGGATTTGCTGCCGCGGCCGGAAACATTCTTCGTTCCCGCGCCCTCGATGTGCCAGCAGACCCGGACGCAGCGAGTGCAAAGTATGCAGCGGTTGTGATCCATGCCGAAGAGCCGGTGCGTGATGTCCACGTTCCATTGCGGGAACGTGTAGTCGTAGCGCGCATGGTCCAGGCCGAGACCGTAGGCCAGCGTCTGCAATTCGCAGTGGCCGTTCGCCACACACACGGCGCAGACGTGGTTTCGCTCGGTGAATAAAAGTTCCAGGATCATGCGGCGGTATTTCCGCAGCCGTTCGCTATCGGTTTTGACCTCCATGCCTTCGGCGACCTTCAGCGTGCAGGCGGGCAGCAGTTTCGGCGTGCCGGCGACTTCCACGATGCACAGGCGGCACGCGCCGACGTCATAGACGCCCTCGAGATGGCAGAGCGTGGGAATCTTGATGCCGGCCTCGGTCGCGGCCTGCAAAACGGTTGCCCCTTTCTCGGCGGTGATCTGCTTGCCGTCAATGGTCAGAGTTCTGGCGGACATAAAATTATTTCGTCACGGGTTCAGGTTGGTCGGCGGCGCCATTTGAATGCGGGCCGGACGGATCGGGTTGCAGCATCGCCTCGTATTCCGGGCGGAAAAATTTCAGCGTGCTAAGGACGGGATTGGGCGCGGTCTGGCCGAGGCCGCACAGGCTGGTGTTTTTCACCATGTCGCAAAGCTCTTCAAGTTTGGCTAGGTCGCGCGCCGTGGCCCGGCGCTGCGTAATTTTTTCGAGCAGGTTGAACATCTGCACCGTGCCCGCGCGGCAGGGAATGCATTTGCCGCACGATTCCTCCATGCAGAATTCCATGTAAAACTTGGCGATCTCCACCATGTTCGTGGTGTCGTCCATCACGACCATGCCACCCGAACCCATGATCGAGCCCAGCTTCATCAATGATTCGTAGTCCACCGGCGTGTCGAGAAATGCCGCGGGAATGCAGCCGCCCGAAGGTCCGCCGGTCTGCACTGACTTGATGGTGCGGCCATCGGGCGCGCCGCCGCCCATCTCCTCGACGATCTGCCGCAGGGGAATTCCCATCGGCACCTCGATCAGGCCGTTGTTCGTGATTTTGCCGGTCAGCGCAAACACCTTCGTGCCCTTGCTCTTTTCCGTGCCGATGCCCGCATACCATTCCCCGCCGCGATTGATGATGGCTGAAATGTTGGCGAAGGTCTCCACGTTGTTGATCAGCGTCGGACAATCCCACAGGCCTTTTTCCGCCGGGAACGGCGGGCGTGGACGCGGCGTGCCGCGCTTGCCCTCGACCGACGCCATGAGCGCCGTTTCTTCGCCGCACACAAACGCGCCGGCGCCAATGCGGATATCCACGTTGAAATTAAACGGCGTTTCAAAAATCCCCGCGCCAAGCAGACCAAGCTGCTTCGCCTGCTTGATCGCAATCTGCAGCCGCGAAATCGCCAGCGGATATTCCGCGCGCACATACAGGTAACCCTGATCCGCGCCGACCGCATAAGCCGCGATCGCCATGCCTTCGAGCACGAGGTGCGGGTCGCTCTCCAAAACGCTGCGATCCATGAACGCACCGGGGTCGCCCTCATCACCATTGCAGACGATGTATTTTTTCGCGCCGGGCGACTTGGCCACCGTGCCCCATTTCAACCCCGTCGGAAATCCCGCGCCGCCGCGACCGCGCAACCCGCTCTTCGTCACCTCCTCGACGACCTGTGCCGGCTGTAGTTCCGTGAGCGCGTGATGGAGCGCCGTGTAACCGCCGATGGCGATGTAATCTTCAATGCGCTCGGGATCCACGACGCCGCCGTTCACGCGGACAATCTTCATCTGCTTGGCGAAAAACGGATGGTCCGGGTTGCCGACACGGACCCCGCATTCACCACCTTTGAGTGAACCGATGATGGCCGGCGCGTCCTCCGGTTTGACAAATTCAAAAAGTTTCTCCTTGGCGCTCAACCCATCCACGCCCACGAGCGGACCCTGGCCGCAGAAGCCCATGCAGCCGACCCGCCGCACTTCGACCTCCGCCTCCAGCCCCTGCGTCTTGGCCTCCGCGTCGAGGTTTTTCAGGATGAGATCCGCCTGCGAAGACATACAGCCCGCCGACATGCAGGTGCGCAGGATGATTTTTTTCCGGGAAGCGTTGTGTTTCTCCGCGATCGCATTAAGGTCGTCCAATTGCATAATTCAAATCCAGTTCTTGATTTTTTCCAGCGCGCTTTCGGGCGTCTGCTTTGCGGCCACCTGGCCGTCATAAACCACAGCCGGCGCAATGCCGCATGCCCCGATGCAGCGCGCGGCGAGCAGTGAAATCTTGTTGTCCTTCGTCGTCTCGCCCGGCGCGATTTTATACAGTTCCGCGATGGCATTGATGATTTTGTCCGCGCCCTTCACATAGCACGCCGTGCCTTTGCAGACGACGCAGGTGTGTTCGCCCTGCGGCTTGAGCGTGAAAAAATGGTAAAACGTTGCCACGCCGTAAACGCGGCTGGGCGGCAGCTTGAGCTTGCCGGAAATAAACAGCAGCAGGTCGTCTTCAAGATAACCAAAGAGTTCCTGCGCCTTGTGAAGAATTTCGATCAGGGCGTCATGCCGGAACTGGTGCTTCTTCATGTGCACTTCAAGAATCTTGAAGCGCTTGTCGCCGCTGGCATGCCGCGCCGCCGGGGCCGCCAGGGGCTGTTCAACAGCCGTCGTGTTTGTGGTCATATCAGTTGCACATTTCCGAGCCATCAGACGATGCCGGAGATGCATGAATTCAGATTAGCGGTTTTGATTTTTCAATCCCCACGTTTCTTGCCAAAGACATACCCTTAATTGTGATTCACCTGACGGAATGTTTGGGCGAAAACCTGGTTGGCGGCGGAGAATTTATGCGCGCCTTCCCGCCGCCGGCGAATGTTTTTTAAAAGAAAAATTTCCGTCGCCAAAAGATGCCAAATCCAGTTTCAACCTGAAACAACCATGCGTTTAGCCCACGCGCCAATTTTTCTCAGGGCTTCTGGCAGGTCAAAATCGGTGCAGCCATTGTCAATTTTTGGAAAGCCATTCTCTCGCCGTTCAATCAGATTTAGGCTGCGGCCAGCGTTGTTTTTTTGGCGGAATTATGCCTTTGCCAAAACCTATGCCATGCCGACATTGTCCGAATTAAAAACTTTATGAACATCCGCAAATCCTTCCGGGCCGTCGCCACGGCGGCAGCGTTTCTCACCTCCGGTGCCAGCCTGCGCGCCAGCGAGGCCGACCTTCACATCCCGTCTTTCGCCCCCGTCAAGTTTGACGGGCTGTTCGGCGTCACCGGGATTGAGCTGATGTATCTCGGTCTGGTGATCTGCGCCATCGGCGCCATCTTCGGCCTGGTGCAATACCGCCAGACCAAGGCGCTGCCCGTCCACAAGTCCATGTCGGATGTTTCGCAGATAATCTGGGAGACGTGCAAGACGTATCTGTTCCAGCAGGGAAAATTCCTGGCAATCCTCTGGCTGCTCATCGCCGCGTGCATTTTTTCCTACTTTAAAATTCTGGAAGGAAAAACCACCGGCGATGTCGCCGTCATCCTGGCCGCCTCCGTCCTCGGCATCCTCGGCAGCTACGGCGTGGCGTGGTTCGGCATCCGCATCAACACCACCGCCAACTCGCGCACGGCCTTTGCCGCACTGAAGGGCGCGCCGGTCAACGTGGTCGGCATCCCGCTGCGCTCCGGCATGAGCGTCGGCCTGTTGCTCGTATCGGTGGAACTGTTCTTTATGATTTGCATTTTAGTCTTGCTGCCGCGCGAACTCGTCGGCCCGTGCTTCATCGGCTTCGCCATTGGCGAGTCGCTCGGCGCAAGCGTGCTGCGCATCTGCGGCGGCATCTTCACCAAGATTGCCGACATCGGTTCCGACCTGATGAAAATTGTTTTCAAACTGCCGGAAGACGACCCGAAGAATCCCGGCGTCATCGCCGACTGCACCGGCGACAATGCCGGCGACTCGGTCGGCCCGACGGCGGACGGCTTCGAGACCTACGGCGTGACCGGCGTGGCGCTCATTGCGTTCCTCTCATTGGCGCTCGCGGCGCCGGAATCGCAGACCACCTGCGCCACGCTCATCATCTGGCTGTTCACCATGCGGGCGCTGATGATTGTGACGTCGCTGGTTTCCTATTTTCTGAACGAAGGCATCACCAACGCCAAGTTCGGCGGCAAAAAAGATTTTGATTTCGAGGCGCCGCTGACGCACCTCGTCTGGATTACGTCGGCGGTTTCCATCGTCGTCACGTTCGTGGCGAGCTATGTTTTGCTGGCGAAGCAGACCGGCATTGACGGCAATCTCTGGTGGGTGCTATCAGCAATCATTTCCTGCGGCACGGTGGCCGGCGCGGTGATTCCCGAGTTTACCAAGATTTTCACCAGCACCAAGTCGCAGCACGTCAAGGAGGTCACCACCTGCTCCAAGCACGGCGGCGCGTCGCTGAACATTCTGTCCGGCTTTGTCGCCGGCAACTTCTCCGCGTTCTGGATGGGCTTTGTGATTCTCAGCCTGATGTTCTGCGCGTGCCTGCTGGCGACCTATACCGACTCGCCGATCGTCGCGCTGATGCCGGCGCATTTCACCTTCGCTGCGCCGATCTTTGCGTTCGGCCTGGTGGCGTTCGGTTTCCTTGGCATGGGGCCGGTGACGATTGCCGTGGACAGCTACGGCCCGGTGACGGACAACGCGCAGTCCGTCTATGAATTAAGCCGCATCGAGGCGCAGCCGGACATCGCCAACGAAATCCAGGGCAAATTCGGCTTCAAGCCCGACTTTGAAAACGCCAAGCACCTGCTGGAAAAAAATGACGGTGCGGGCAACACCTTCAAGGCCACGGCGAAACCGGTCTTGATCGGCACGGCGGTGGTCGGCGCAACCACGATGGTTTTTGGCATCATCATGCTGCTGCAAAAAATGTATGAGGCGCAGGTGCTGTCCGGGCTGCCCGGGCCGTTCAAGCCCGTCATCGAGGCGTTGAGCATCGTGCAGCCGGAAATCATCCTCGGCCTGCTCATGGGCGGCGCGGTGGTCTATTGGTTCACCGGTGCCAGCACGCAGGCCGTCGTCACCGGCGCCTATCGCGCGGTGGTCTATATCGAGGAACACATGAAGCTCGACGAAACGACCGCGTCCGAAAAGGACAGCAAGGAGGTCGTCCGCATCTGCACGGTCTATGCGCAGAAAGGCATGTGGAATATCTTCATTGTCATCTTCTGCCTGGCGCTGTCGCTGTCGTTTTTCAACCCGTATTTCTTCATCGGTTACCTCATCGCCATCGCGTTCTTCGGCTTGTTTCAGGCCATCTTCATGGCCAACGCCGGCGGCGCGTGGGACAACGCCAAGAAGATTGTCGAAGTGGATTTGAAGATGAAAGGCACCGACCTCCATGCCGCCACCGTCGTCGGCGACACCGTGGGCGACCCGTTCAAGGACACCAGCTCGGTGGCGCTGAACCCGGTGATCAAGTTCACCACGCTGTTCGGCCTGCTGGCGGTGGAAATCGCCGTGACCATCCCGCACCAGAGTGTCAAGACCATCATCGGCGGATTTTTTCTGATCGTGGCGCTCGTGTTCATCTACCGCTCGTTCTACGCCATGCGGATTCCCGATGAAGATCTGGAAGCCGACGACAATATCATCCACTCTTCGCCAACCGAAAAAAAAGTGGCTGAACCCGCGAAGACCCAGACCGGCACCGCGAGCTTCGTGACCGGTTCCGGCGTCCAGCAAAATAAATAATTCCAACGGAAGCAATCAGCCGCGCGCGGACTACCGGGCGCGGCCTTTTCATTTGCC
>Ga0302279_10008177_pt1 | contig 10369 bp, 9 predicted proteins | sample III_Bog_N3_3_FD_194541 | JGI IMG/M metagenome (GOLD analysis project Ga0302279, IMG submission 194541) | Peat permafrost microbial communities from Stordalen Mire near Abisko, Sweden - III_Bog_N3_3 | ecosystem: Environmental > Terrestrial > Soil > Wetlands > Peat | place: Sweden: Abisko...
ACACCGCCACCTCCGGGTTGTGCGGCCGCAACACCTCCGCCAGCGGCTCGGTCGAGGTCTGCACCGCATGCACGGCGCGGAAATTATGCACGTCCTCGCGCTGCATCGCCGGCAGAAAGCCCGGATGGTCGTCGAATTCGCACAGCACCAGCCAGCCGCGCGCGATCAGGCCGCGCAGCTGCGCCAGCCCGTCTTCGCCGGCCAGCACCGGCCGGTGGAAAATGAACAGCCGGGCGACGCCATCATTTGCCGGCGTGGAACCGGACCATCGGGCAAGCGCGGCTGGGGCCTCGACCGCTGGCACCACCTCGGCGGTCACGCCCGGGCTGGCGGCCAGCGCGCGCATGGGCTGCATCACCCGCACATGGCTCACCCCGCCGACATGGCCGAGCATGGTGGAGCACAGATGCAGCCGCGGCAGCGCATGGCGGGTGGCGCGCCAGACATGCTGGAGCGGCAGCGCGCGCGCGCCGTACTCCTGACTGTCGATGCCCAGGGCCGCCAGCGCCGGCGCCATCGCGCGCAGGAACGCCTCACCGCCGGCGCGGTCGAAAACCCGCCCGGTGACATCCAGCGGCACCAGCCCGGCGTCGGAGATCGCCCGCCGGGTGGTGTCGCGGGTGAACCAGCGCAGATGGGTGCGGTCGAACAGGCCGGCCGGCTGGTAATCCCAGCCACCGCGCAGCAGCCGGTCGGCAAAGCTCCAGTGTTCGAGGTTGGGCATGCAGATCAGCACCACCCCGTCCCCGGCCAGCATGGCGGCATGGCGGCGCAGCAGCGCCCAGGGGTCGCGCAGATGCTCCAGTATGTCGCCGTAGATGATGCAGTCGAACGGTCCGGGGCCGAACGGGGCCGGATCGGTTTCGATGTCGCCGATGACCAGCTGGTCGAGCCGGCCGGCGGCCAGCCGGGCGGCCACGGGATTCGGCTCGATGCCGAGAAAGCGGCCGGTCGGGTTGCGGCGCTTGTATTCGGCGCCGAGCGCGCCGGTGGCGCAGCCCACGTCGAACACGACCCTGGCGTCGAACGGGATGCGGTCCAGCAGGTCGAAATTCGGTGCGTCGGGATACGGCGGCATGAGCGTGTGATGCCCGCAAGGCGGGGCCGAGGGCAAGCCATTGCCGCCGGTCACACCAAACCGTTCCGGCCGAGACGCGGCGCCGATCGGGGTCACAACGGAAATCCAACTGATATAATTGGATTTTTCCTCATCGTTCGGCAGCCTGTTGGCAGCCGTTCGCCAGCCCTCGCTTTTACCTTCCCTCAGGCCGGACGCGAGCGCCGCGCGGCGGCCTCGTCGAGCGCCGCCTGGGTTCGTTTCATCACCTCCTCCTGCCGCGCGGCGGCGCGGGCAGCCAGCAGGCGGTCGGCCGCCTCGGCGCTGGCACGGGCCGCCGAGAGCACGGCGCGCGCCTGCACGGTGGCGGCGGTGGCGGCGGCGTCCGCCTCGCGCGCCTCCCGCACCGCCTGGCGTCCCACCGGCAGCCAGGCGGCAAACGCCTCCACCGCGCCGTCGCCGGCATCCAGCGAACCGGCCACCTCCTGCTCGCGGAAAATCGCCGCCTCGGCGGAACGCAGCGCCTTGTTGGCGGCGCTTTCGGCTTCCAGACTGGCCGCCAATGCCCGGCGGGCGTCCTCGCACACCATCTGACGCAGGCGCGCCAGGGTTTCCAGCGGATCGCGGTTCACGGCTTGTCTCCCTCAATCGCGCCACTCAGGCAGGCAAAACTGTCGGCGATCGACGTGCGCTCGGCGCGGTCCTGGCGCAGCATCGCCTCCAGCCGCGGCATCACCGCGATCGCCTCGTCCACCGCCGGGTCGGTGCCGGCGCGATAGGCGCCCAGCCGCACCAGGTCGGCCATTTCGGCATACAAGGCGAGGATGGCGCGGGCCCGCCGGGTCAGCGCGTTCTCGGCCTCGCTGTTGCAGCCGGGCACGGCGCGCGACAGCGAGCGCAGCACGTCCACCGCCGGGTAGCGCCCGCCCTCGCCGATGCGGCGATCGAGGATGACGTGCCCGTCCAGGATGCCGCGCACCGCGTCGGCCACCGGCTCGTCATGGTCGTCGCCCTCCACCAGCACGGTGAACAGGGCGGTGATGTGGCCGGGCGGCCGGCCCGGCAGTTCCGGCCCCGGGCCGGCCCGCTCCAGCAGGCGCGGCAGTTCGGCGAACACGCTGGGCGGGTAGCCGCGGGTGGCCGGCGGCTCGCCGGCCGACAGGCCGATCTCGCGCAGGGCCAGGCAGAACCGGGTGACGCTGTCCATCAACAGCAGCACCGATTTGCCCTGGTCGCGGAAATGCTCGGCCACCGTCATGGCGGCATAGGCGGCTTCCCGTCGCATCAGCGGCGGCGAATCGGAGGTGGCGATCACCACCACCGCACGGGCCAGGCCGGCGGCGCCGAGGTCGTCCTCGATGAACTCGCGCACTTCGCGGCCCCGCTCGCCGACCAAAGCGAGCACGGCGACGTCGCAGGCGGTGTGCCGGGCCAGCATGGCGAGCAGGGTGGACTTGCCGACACCGGAGGCCGCGAACAGGCCGAGCCGCTGACCGCGGCGGCAGGTGGTGAAGGCATTCAGCACCCGCACGCCGAGGTCGAGCCGCTCGCCGAGACGGGCGCGGAGGGTAGCCTCGGGCGGCGAGGCCCGCACCGGCCGCGGCGTCGGGCCGCGCGGCAGCGGTCCACGCGCGTCCAGCGGGTGGCCGAGCGGGTCGATGACGCGGCCGATCCAGCCGTCCGACACCGACAGCGTCGCACCATGTACAGCGCCGGGCACCGGCAGGACGGCGAGCGCGGCGCCGCCGGGGCCTAGCCCGTCGGCCGGACCATAGGTCATGGCCTGGGCGAGGCCGTTGCGGAAGCCGATGATTTCCGCCGGCACGTCACGGCCGGTGCGGCTGCGCAGGGCGATGCGGTCGCCCACCGACAGGTGGTGCGACAGCCCGCCGACATCGACGGCGAGGCCGGCGACACCGGCGACGCGGCCCTCCAGCCGGACCGCCGGGATGTCATGCAAGGCGGCGAGAGCGGCGGCGCCGCGCTGCGCCAGAGGCGTTCGTCTCATTAACAGACTTTCCTATTACAAATTACATACATGCCCAAAGCTTACGCGAAATTCGCCGTTTGTTCCGGCACTTTCCGCGAAAGACACACGCTATCCGCGCAAATTGCTCGCTGGAGATGAAAATTCGGTTGTCTTGGCTCGCGTCATGGTGGTATGCCTATCAACCAGAGATAGAAAAAGGGTCTCACGATGCGCGTTCTTCTGGTTGAAGATGACCTCACCTCGGCACGTGGCGTGGCCCTGATGCTGCGCTCCGGCGGTGCCGTGGTGGACCACGCCGACAATGGCGAGGAAGCCCTCGAACTGGTCCGGCACTACGACTACGACATCATGGTGCTCGACCTGATGCTGCCGGACATGGAAGGGTACGATGTCATTCGCCGCATGCGCGCCGGCCGCATCGAGGTACCGGTGCTGATCCTGTCCGGCCTGACCCGGCCACAGGCCAAGGTAAAAGGGCTAGCCCTCGGTGCCGACGACTTCCTGACCAAGCCGTTCGACAAGGCCGAGCTGATCGCCCGCATGCAGGCGGTGGTCCGCCGCAGCAAGGGGTTCAGCCAGCCCGCGCTGCATGTCGGCAATTTGCGGCTCCACCTCGACAGCCGCGAAGTCACCGTCGAGGGCAGGCCGGTCCATCTGACCGGCAAGGAATACGCCATCCTGGAACTGCTGGTGCTGCGCAAGGGCATGGTTCTGACCAAGGAAGCTTTCCTGAACCATCTCTATGGCGGCATGGACGAACCGGAGATGAAGATCATCGACGTTTTCATCTGCAAGCTGCGCAAGAAGCTGGCGCAATCCGGGGCCGACAACCTGATCGGCACGGTCTGGGGCCGCGGCTACATGATCCGCGAACCATCCGTGCATGGCGACCTGCCGCCGCTGCCGGCCACTGCCCATCCCGCCGCCGCCACGGCTGCCCTCGCACCCTGCGACTTCGACCAGGCCTTCACCGCCGCCTGACGTGCCGCGGCGCAGGCGGGGCGTGGTCCCCGCTTCGCCTGCGCGCGTTTCCCGGTAACAGGGACTGGAATCGCCAGAAACTGGAATCCGGGATCAGGCGTCCGCGGCGTGAACCGGCGTGGGCATGGCCGGCGAATATCGGCGGTCCTGATCTGTGATCCATGATCGCATGGCCCGGAGCGTCAGGAACGCCGCCATGCATCCGCGCCCCGCCTTCACCGAAACCGATCCCGCCCCCGGATCGCCGGCCTGATCGCGGCGAGTCCCTGTTGGCGTGCTGGTCGCGCGATGGGGCAGGCTCACCCACAGCGTTTGTGATGACGCATTATAATGATACCCTGACACCGACCGGCCACCTCGCCGCCGGCCACCCGCCATGCGAGGCGTTCGATAGCGGCGCCGCCGGCCGGACGGGCGTCATCGCCGCGCCGCGGGCGCGCGGCGAACACGCCGTCGCCGACCTGGTGGCGGCGACGCTGCCTGCGGATCAGCCGGGTGGGGAATTGGAGGGCTTCAGAAGCCCTCGCGCTCGAGCCGCTTGCGCTCCATCTTGCGGGCGCGGCGAACGGCCTCGGCGGCCTCGCGGGCGCGGCGCTCGGAGGGCTTCTCGTAGTGCCGGCGCAGCTTCATCTCACGGAAGATACCTTCACGCTGCATCTTCTTCTTGAGCGCCTTGAGCGCCTGGTCGACATTGTTGTCGCGAACGAGAACCTGCACTTGGCCGCCTACTCCTCTCAACGGGGCACCCCGCCGATCGGGACGCCAAAAAAGGGCCGGAGCGCCTGCCCCGACCGCAAGACGCGCGCTATAACATGCTCGCCCGCCCTCGCCAACGCGCATCTGCGCCCAATCTGAGCACAGTCCCGCCAGAGGAGCTTGCGCATGGCCATTCTGAAGATCGCCCGCCTGGGCCACCCCGTGCTGTTGCAGCCCGCCGGCCCCGTGACCGACCCTGGGGCCGCGGAAATCCGCCGTCTGGTGGATGATATGATCGAGACCATGGAAGACGCCGGCGGCGCCGGGCTGGCGGCGCCGCAGGTTCATGTGCCGTTGCGCCTGTTCGTGTTCCGGGTGGCGGAGGGGCGCGGCAGCGGCGACCCGGACGACCTGACGGTGGGTAATACTGTCGTGATCAACCCCGAAATCGAGGCGGTCGGCGAGGATGTGCGGTTGCGCTGGGAGGGATGCCTGTCCATCCCCGGCATGCGTGGCGCGGTGCCGCGTCCCTGGCGCATCCGCTATCGTGGCGTGGACACCGAGGGGCGGCCGGTCGGCGGCGAGGTCAGCGGCTTCCATGCCGGCGTGGTGCAGCACGAAAACGACCATCTGGACGGGGTCCTGTATCCGATGCGGATGACCGATCTTCGCCTGTTCGGCTTCAACGAGGAACTCTCCCGCGCCGCGGCGCTGGCCGCGCCTGGAGATCGGTCGTGATCGCCCCCCCGGAACGCTCGCCCGAGCGCGACGCGGCGCTGACGGCGACGCTGCCGTATGTGGCCGAATACGGCTGGACCCTGCGCGCCCTGCGCGCCGGCCTTCGCGACAGTGGCGCCGACCCGCAGGACGCCGAATTGCTGTTCCCGGGCGGTACCGCCGACCTGCTGGAGCTGTTCATCGACCTGGAGGACCGGCAAATGGCGGCGGCGATGGCGGCGCGCGACCTGTCCGGCCTGCATCTGGCCGGGCGGGTGCGGCTGGCGGTGGCGTTGCGGCTGGAGGCGGCGCGTCCGCATCGCGCGGCGGTGCGCCGGGCGCTGGCCTTGCTGGCGCTGCCCCGCCATGCCGGCCTGGCCGCGCGCTCACTGGCACGCACGGTGGACGCCATCTGGCACGCCGCCGGCGACCGTTCCGCCGATTTTGCCTGGTACACCAAGCGGTTCATCCTCGCTGCCATCTATGGCTCGACGCTGCTGTTCTGGCTGCGTGACAACGGCCCGGACGATGCGGCGACGCTGGCCTTTCTCGATCGCCGGTTGGCCGACCATGCGCGCTTCCACCAGGCGCAGCGCCGGTGCCGCGAGCGTGTGTCGCGCTGCCTGCCCGGCGAGGTGCCCGCCTGAGACTTTGCTTGACCGGGCGGATGTGACTTCCCATTGAGGTGTCCATGCCACGGGTCCGCATAACGCACGCCACTGAATACCGCTATGCGCGCCAGGTGCGCTTCACCACGCACCGGCTGATGCTGCGGCCGCGCGATTCGCATGACCTGCGGCTGTTGAGCGCCACCATGAGCCTGATGCCGCCGGCAGCCACCACGCGCTGGTCGCACGACGTGTTCGGCAACTCGGTCTGCACGCTCGACTGGGATGAGATGCAGGCGGCATCGACGCTGCGGGTGATCTCCCGGCTCGACCTGGAGCATTTCCCCGCGGCGATCGACCTGCCGCACGATTCGCTCGATCCGGTGGCAACAACCTATCCGTTCAGCTATGCGTCCGAGGAATTTCCCGACCTCGCGCGGCTGCTGGAGCGGCACCATCCCGATCCGAACCGGCAGGTGGACGCCTGGGCGCGGCGGTTCCTGCGCCGGGGCGCGCCAACACCCACGCTGGACCTGCTGGCGACGATGACCCAGGCGATCAAGACCGAGTTCCGCTATGCGGCGCGCGACGCCCAGGGCACCAACCCGCCGGTCGCCACCTTGCGGACCGGCCAGGGCGCCTGCCGTGATTTCGCCCTGCTGATGATGGAAGCGTGCCGCTCGCTGGGTCTGGCGGCGAAATTCGTCAGTGGCTACCTGTACGACGAGGCGCTGGTGGACAGCGCCGAGCCGCTGGTGGGCGGCGGCGCCACCCATGCCTGGTGCGCGATCTACCTGCCCGGGGCGGGCTGGGTGGAGTTCGACCCGACCAACGGGCTGGTGGCGGGGCGCAACCTGATCCGGGTGTGCATGGCGCGCACCCCCGAGCAGGCGGTGCCGGTGGCGGGCGGGTTCATCGGCGCCGCCGGCGACTTCGTCGGGCTGTCGGTCGATGTGCAGGTGGAAGTGGCCCGGCCGTTGCGGTCATAAGGCAATAACCCGGGCCGGGGGCGCCGGGCCGCTCAGATTTCGACGATGCGGCCGATCTCGACCACGCCGTCGCGCGGCAGGCTGAAGAAGCCGGGCACGGTCGCCGCGTTGCGCACCATGAAGCCGAAGATGACCTCCTGCCAGCGCGGCATCGCCGGCCCGTCGGTGCGGTGCACCACCGTTTCGTGCCCGACGTAATAGGTCACGTCCTCCAGCGGCAGCGTGCAGCCCTGCCGCTTCGCCGCGGCCAGCGCGGCCAGGATGTCGGGCCGCTCCATGAACCCGTAATGCGCGGTCATCCGCCAGAAATCCGGGGCCACCCGTTCCAGTTCGATGCGATGCTGCGCATCGACATAGGGGATGGACTCGGTCAGGCAGGTCACCGCGATGACGTGGCGGTGCAAAGCCCGGTTGTTCTTCACGTGCCAGAGCATCACCGGCGGCGCGTCCTGGGTGGTCCGGGTCAGGAACACGGCGGTGCCGGGCACGCGCGGAATGGCGTTGGCGGCAATGTCGGCGACGAACCGCGCCATCGGGATGGCTTCCAGGTGCAGGCTCGCCACAATCGCGGCGGTGCCGCGATGCCAGATCGCCATCATCCCCCAGACGATCGCGGCCAGCAGCAGCGGCACCCAGCCGCCCTCGGCGATCTTCATGCCGTTGGAGGCCACGAAGGCGGCGTCGATCACGCCGAAGCAGCCGGCAACGCCGGCCGCCAGCGGCAGGCTCCAGTGCCATATCTCGCGCATGGCGATGAACAGCAGCACCGTGGTCAGCAGCATGGTCAGCGACACGGCGATGCCGTAGGCGGCGGCGAGGTTGCCCGACTTGCCGAAGCCGAGCGCCAGCCCGACGGTGGTGATCATCAGCAGCCAGTTGACGCTGCCGACATAAATCTGGCCATAGCCCTCGCGGGAAGTCTGAGTGACACGTACGCGCGGGCACCAGCCGAGCAGAATTGCCTGCCGCGTCATCGAGAAGGCGCCGGTGATGATCGACTGGCTGGCGATGACGGTGGCCACCGTCGCCAGGACGATCAGCGGCGGCAGCAGCGGCGCCGGGCAGAGGCGATAGAAGATGTTGTCGCCCACCGGGGCGTTATCCAGCAGCAGGCCGGTCTGGCCGGCGTAGTTCAGCACCAGCGCCGGCAGCACCAGGCCGAACCAGGCCAGGCGGATCGGCCGGGCGCCGACATGCCCCATGTCGGCATACAGCGCCTCGGCGCCGGTGACGCACAGGAACACACCGCCGAGCAGCATGAACCCGCCGCCGCCGCCGTTCGTCAGCGCCCGGATGGCATGGCGCGGGTCGAGCCCGGCGAGCACGGTGGGGTGCTGGATGACTCCCCAGGCGCCGAGCAGGCCGATCACCACGAACCACAGCGTCATCACCGGGCCGAACAGCCGGCCGATCCGCGCCGTGCCCAGCGGCTGGATGGCAAACAGGCCCAGCAGCACCACGACCGAGGCGGGCAGCACATAGGGGGTGATCGAGGGGGCGGCGATTTCGGCGCCTTCGAGAGCGGAGAGCACGGAGATCGCCGGGGTGATGGCACCGTCGCCGTAGATGAGCGCCGCGCCGAACAGGCCGACGGCGACGATCAACGGCCGCCTCGCCCGCTTGACGCCGAGCAGCGTCATCAGGGCGAGAATGCCCCCCTCCCCGTCATTGTCCACGCGCATGACAAAGACGACGTATTTGACGCAGGTGACGATGATCAGCGTCCAGACCAGCAGGGACAGCAGGCCCAGCGCCATCTCCGGCGCGGGCCTGCCGCCGGCGAGTTCGACGACGGTCTTGAGGGTGTAGAGCGGGCTGGTGCCGATGTCGCCGAAGACCACGCCGATCGCGGTCAGCGCCAGGGCGGAAAGGCCGGGGGCAGGCTGGTGGCGGGCCGGGTCGATGGTATTGCTGTGCATTCGCCCCGCCGTCTGTCAGGCGGCGGCCAAGCGGGCCGGCGGCCCAGGGTTTGCCGCCGATGTTTTCGTTGCCGCATGGTATGCTTGCTGAACCCCGGCCGGGGACGGCCGGCAGTTACCAGCGTGGCGGGGGTGGCGTCAACCAACTGCGGCGGGCCGGCAGGGCAATCGGGTGAAGGAAGATAAGGCCAGGGCTCTGCCCTTGTATCTCAACAGGCACCCGAGGGCGTAAGGTTAAGCCCTCGGGTGCGGAGGGGAGCCCGTCCTGCCCTGGGGTGATCGAGCCCGTGGTCCAGCGCGGTGCCCCCTCCGTAGCGTTGTCCGTGAACCCGAACAGTCGCTCGGGACGACGTCAGTCGATCCCGCATTTACAAGGACGGGTGATGGACCAGGCAGATCAAGCTCTCCCCTGTTTCGTTGGCATCGACGTCGCCAAAAAGCATCTCGACATCCACGTTCGCCCAACCGGCACCAGCTTCACGGTCAGCCGGGATACCGCCGGCCTCGACGAACTGCTCGCTCGCCTGCGGCCGTTGCAGCCCAGCCTGATCGTGCTGGAAGCTACCGGCGGCTACGAAACCATCGTCCTCGCCACTCTCGGTGGCGCCGGATTGCCGGTTCTGGCCGTCAATCCACGCCAAATCCGCGACTTCGCACGCGCCTGCGGCCGCCTCGCCAAAACCGACAGCCTCGACGCGGCCGTCATCGCCTTGTTTGCCGAACGCATCCGTCCCGAACTGCGCCCGCAACCGGATGCCGCAACTCAGGCCATCGCCGAATTAGCCGCACGGCGGCGCCAGATCGTGGAAATGATATCCGCCGAAAGCCGGCGCCGTCAACAGGCCGCAACTAAAAGAGTGCAGAACAATATCAATATACATATTTCCTGGCTACAAAAAGAACTGTCAAGCATAGATGTCGAACTCGATACAACCATACGCGGCAGCGCCGTCTGGGCCAGCAGCGAAGACCTACTGGTCTCCGTGCCAGGAGTCGGCAAAACCGTCGCCCACACCCTCATCGCCCATCTGCCCGAACTCGGAACCCTCGACCGGCGCGAAATCGCCGCCCTCGCCGGCGTCGCCCCCTTCAATTACGACAGCGGCTCCCATCGCGGATCACGCAGCATCCGCGGCGGACGAAGCGTCGTCCGCGCCAAGCTCTACATGGCCGCTTGGGTGGCAACCCGATGCAATCCCGTCATCAAAACCTTCTACGAACGCCTCATCGCCGCAGGAAAACAACGCAAGGTCGCCATCGTCGCCTGCATGCGAAAGCTCCTCACCATCCTCAACGCACTCATCCGAGAGAAAAAACCGTGGCAACCAGCTTGACAAGCAAGACAGTCGCTGGACCCACCGTCGCGCGCAGCGCGCCTGGACCCACCGTCGCGCGCGGCGCGCCTTCGGCAC
>Ga0302279_10008183_pt1 | contig 10360 bp, 9 predicted proteins | sample III_Bog_N3_3_FD_194541 | JGI IMG/M metagenome (GOLD analysis project Ga0302279, IMG submission 194541) | Peat permafrost microbial communities from Stordalen Mire near Abisko, Sweden - III_Bog_N3_3 | ecosystem: Environmental > Terrestrial > Soil > Wetlands > Peat | place: Sweden: Abisko...
CGACCTTCGACAGCAGCCAGATGCCGTAGTAGTTAGGATCCACCTCATACCAGCGCAGGCCGTGGCGCGCGGAGACGGGATGCGCGTGGTGGTTGTTGTGCCAGCCCTCGCCGCCGCTCACCAGCGCGACCCACCAGTTGTTGCGCGAGTCGTCGCGGGTCTCAAAGCGCCGGCTGCCCCACAGGTGCGTCGCCGAGTTCACAAACCAGGTTGCGTGCAGGCCGAGCGTGACGCGCATGAAGGCGCCCCAAAGCAGCATGCCCACGGCGCTCTTCCAGCCGCCAGCCATCCAACCAAAACCAAACAGCAGCACTCCACTGATGACCAGTGGAATCCAATGGTATTTGCTCAACCAGCAGAGGAAGCGGTCGCGTGACAGGTCGGGGACGTAGCGCTCCAGAACTTCAGTCTGCGCGTGCAGGGCATTGCCCCAAAGCAGCCAGCCTGTGTGGGCCCAGAATCCGCCTTCGCGCGGTGTGTGCGGGTCGCCCTCGTGATCGCTATGCTGATGATGGACCCGATGGGTAGCCACCCAGAAGATCGGGCCGCCCTCAAGGGAAAGCGTGGCGCAGACGGCCATTGCATACTCCAGCCACTTGGGAACCTGGTAGCCGCGATGCGTCAGCAGGCGGTGATAGCACATGCCAATGCCGACATTGATGGCCAGCACGTAGAGCACCAGCATCACCACAAGCCGCTGCCAACTGAAAAAGAACAACGCCGCAATTGCGCCGAGGTGGAAGGCAACGATCACACCGAACGTCAGCCAGTTGATTCCCTGGCCGATGGATGCGGCGCGGCCCATGCGAATCTCTTGCCGGGCGGGCACTGCATGAACCGCCGCGGAGGCGGAATCTCCGGATATTGCAGGGACGGAAGCGGTCGGGTTCAGAGCGGCGGTTTCAGGAGGAAGCGCGGTGACGACTGAGGCCATATTGAATCAAGGTCCTTGTGGAGTGGCAACACGCCCACTCTAATCTCATTGTATAGGAGGCCAGGTTCAAGCCAAGCCCGGCGACGCTTTAGTTGTAAGCAAAACTACAGGAACCGGCCATAAGTGAGCAGTCTTGCTCACAACCAGGCACTCGACCGCAGGGGCCTTCGCAGCCCTGGGCAGCCAGCGTTCGCTATTCGCTGCTCTCTACGCCGAAGTCTCCGCCACCGCTCACAAACAGCTTCTCCGCCTGCCCGCGCAGCACGCGGTAGAGGGCGAACTGGCGCTGTGTTGCGCCGCGCAGTTCAAACAGCAGCTCGCCGCGATTATCGGCCAGCGCGTCCACCGCATCCACCAGGCGCATGCGCGGAGTGTCGTCAAGGTGTGCGCCATCGGTCACATTCTTAAGCAGCACCAGCACATTGCCGTAGAGGTCCGGCTGGGCCACCAGGGTGACAAACTTCTCTTGAGCAAGCGGGCCGGCGGTGTGCGCCGACAACACCAGCGTTGCGCCCGCGCCGTAGGAGAGCTCGAAGACGCGAAACTTCTCGTCCTGAAGCGGGGCGGGCGCGGGAGGCGCAACCAGCTTGGCCGTTTTCCGCGTCGTTGTCTTCTGGGTCGCCGTCTTCTGGGCCGTCTTCTTCGGCGCGGGGGGGGCCGGAGGCGGATTCAAGCCCAGAGCGTTGCGGGCAATATCCTCCAGAGCTGACTTCATTTTTGTCTCATCGTCCGGATTGGCCCACTGATAATCCCAGGGATGCACGGGGTGGGTCTTGGCGTCAGAGACGGCCACGGCCTGCTGCATGTCGGGCGGCAGACCCATCAGGCTGGGAGTTACCTTGAGGTTATCGGCGTTCGACCGGCCCCGCTTGAGCCGCGGGCGGTCGGGGTCGGCGTCGTTGGGCACCGAGTCGACATGAGCCACGTCCTCAGGCGGCTTCTTATGGTTCTTCTTCAGCACTGGCCGGTCGGGATCGTCCGCACCCGTTGTGCTGCTCGACCCCGATGCGCTGCTGCCAGACCCGCTTCCGGTCCCGGTGCTGTCGGAAGAATCCTTGCGGTGCAAGGTCGGCTCGTTGGACGAAGAAGTTGAACCTGTGTTCGTCGTGCCAGCGGGCGTCGTACCGGCCGTGCCCGCATCGCTGCTGCCGCTTGAAGGCGACCGATGCAGCGTAGGCCGGTCCGGATCGCTGTCGGCTGCGGGCCCCGATGACCCGGACCCAGACGAGCCGGAGCCAGCCGAGCCAGAGCCTGAGCTACCGCTCGTGCCGCTTCCCGAGGGCGCGTCGCCGGCGCGATGCTTGCGGTGCAGGACCGGCTCATCGCTCCTGGCATCGTCGTCGAATTTGGCCATGTCCAGTGCGGGCCGCCTGGGGCGCTCGACGGGCATCGGCTTCCACCACCCGTAGCCCACCCACGAACCCTGCTCCTGCCCAGTATTTTTGATGTCGTACAGGCCCACGGGCTTGCCGTCCTGATCCAGCTCGTACTCCACCTCGCCGGCCAGGGCCAGCGGCTCAGGCCGGGCCAGGTAGATGCCGCCGTCCTGCAATTCGCCGCCGTCCAGCACGGCTACGGGAACCAGGCGGCTGGTCTTGGGCTTGCCCAGGTCGCCAGTCCACTCCAGCACGGCGATGGACCGCAATTCCGGCGTTTCCTTGCCTGTCTTGACAATCTGCCCAGGGTATTGCGCACTGGCCGGAATCGCGGCCGTCAGACCCAGCACCACGGCAACCGTTCGTGACATCAACAATAACCGCGCTCTGCGCAATGACATTTGCCGCCCACCTCGGGAATAATCAGAAGGAATCGCCAATCCGGACCCTGTATCTACCATACGAGGAAAATCCCCATGGAACTGAATCAGAAAGTCGCCGACTTCACGCTCGAAACCGACGAGAACAAAACCGCGAGCCTGTCGGACTATGCCGGCAAGCCTGTTGTACTCTTCTTTTACCCCAGGGCGGACACTCCTGGCTGCACCACCGAGGCCTGCGGCTTCCGCGACACATTCAAGAAGCTCCAGGCGGCCGGCGCAGTAGTCCTCGGCATCAGCCGCGATACGCCCAAAGCCCAGGCCAAATTCCGGGCAAAATACGACCTGCCGTACACACTCCTTGCTGATGTAGACGAGAAAGTGTGCAATCAGTTTGGCGTGATGAAGGAAAAGAACATGTACGGCAAGAAGGTGTGGGGCATCGAGCGGACCACGTTTGTGATCGGCCCTGACCAGACCCTGCTGCACATCTTTCCCAAGGTCACCCCTGAAGGACATGCCGAACAAGTGCTCGCCCTGATCAAGGAATGGAAAAAAGCGCAAAAGTAGCGAGTAAAGCCAAGCGATTCCATGGCCGCCTGCTCTCGCGCGCATTCCTCGAAGCGGCGCCGGAGCAGGTGGCCCCGCGCCTTCTGGGCAAAGTTCTCGCGCACCGAACCCGCAACGGTATATTGGCCGGCCGCATCGTCGAAACCGAAGCCTATCTCGGCCCGCACAACGACCCGCCCGACCCGGCCGCCCACACCTATCGCGGCCCCACTCCCCGGAACCGGGTCATCTTCGGCCCCGCGGGACACGCGTATGTTTATGCCATCTACGGCCGTTATTTTTGCATGAATATTACCTGCGAGCCTGATGGCATTGCCGGCTGCGTTTTACTGCGCGCCCTTGAGCCGCTGGCAGCGCCGGGGAGCGCGGAATTCGCCGCGATGGCCCTCAACCGCGGCCTCCAACCCGGCGCGCCGCCCAGTCAACTCACCTCAGGTCCCAGCCGTCTTTGCCAGGCGCTCGGCCTCTCGCGACCAGCGCACAATGGCATCGATCTGCTCGATCCCGCATCCCCGCTTCAGGTCCGCGACGACGGCTTTATCGTCTCCGAAATGCTGGTCACGGCCCGCATCGGCATCAAGCATGCCGTGGATTGGCCGCTGCGTTTCGTCCTGCCTGAGCACAAGTGTGTCTCCGGCCCGAAGCGTTTAACAGGCAGCCGCGTCCTTCTGCTGTAAAATTCCGTCAAACGAGTGAAATCGATTCCAACCCACGAGGAAGTTCTTCGCTTGAAGCCATCGTCCGTTTCTCTGCCCGTCGCCGTTACTGCTTTTCTCACCGCCGCAGTCTTCGCCGTCACCACCGTTGCCCAGGCTCCGCAAACTCCTGTCACTCCAACGCCCGCAACATCAGCGCCCGCAACGCAAGCGCCCGCGACGGCCAGTGCGGCCGAACACCATAACCATCCGCACACCCCGCCCACCAACCTGCAGGTTTTGCCGAAGAACCTCACCGGCGACCAGGTGCACGAGATCATGGAAACGTGGGAGGCCTATCTGGGAGTGCATTGCAGCACATGCCACGCCGCCGACCCCAAAAACATCGGCCCCAACGGCCGTCCCCGGCTCAACTACGCCGACGACTCCAAGCCGGAGAAGGCGACCGCCCGGTTGATGTTCAAAATGACCGAAGACATCAACGTGAACTACGTCTCCAAAGTCCCCAGTTCCGAGGTGCCGGTCACCTGCGGGACCTGCCATCGCGGCCACTTCGGACCCGAGCCGTTCGTCATTCCGCCGGACGATCACGACGGCCCGCGCCCGCCGCAAGCGCAGCCGCCTACCGGAACAACCACCCCTCAGGCGAGGTAGCGTCCAGGAATCAGATTTCTTCGATGGCTACGGCTTCCAGATGAACGTGGCCACTGCTCCTGCCGGCACGGTGGTCACCGCCTTCTTGCCGTGGAAGCCGATGCCGATCGCCTCGCTCGTGGTTCCGGCGTTGAGCGTGTAGAGCACGATAGTTCCATTCGTGTTCTGGAAGGCCACATCCTTCAGTTGCGTTCCGGCCGGTTCGTCCGAGCCAATGCGAACCGCGCCGGGCAGCAGGAACTTGCTTGCCTGGCCCAGCACATAGTAGTCCAGCTCCGGCTTCACCCGTGCATGATCCGGGTCGGTCAGGTCGATGGTAACCAGGCCGCGGCACTTGTCGCAGCCGCCCACGAACGGGCCGTGGTTCTGGTCGGTGGCCAGCGCCCAAAGCACATAGCTCCTCGACCAGTTGCGGGTCACGGCGATGAGCTCAGCGGCCTCTTGCGCAAAGACATTACCCTTCTGCCATGCACCTCCGCTCGACTCGGTCACCCACTGATCCTTCAGCGGAAACTCCTCATGATTCTTCGTCATGACCGACGGATCGCCGCCGTAGTGATGCCATGCGGTACCGGCCGCCAGGGCGCCGGCCTTCGGATCTTTCAGCACCGTCTCGGGGTAATCCGGCCGGTCCCAGTTGTGGTCATAGGCCATGACCTTGGGACTCAGGTGAGCCGCAGCCAGCGCCGGTCCGAGCGCCTCGCCGAAGAAGGCAGCCTGCTCGGTTGCCAGCATCTGCATGCCGCTGTAAGTGGGCGGTGCGTAGAGCGGCTCGTTCTGCACGCTCAGCGCCCACACCGGCACGCCGGCCTCCTGGTAACCCTCAATGGTCTTGACAAGATAGCCGGCTAAGGCGGGATAAAACTCCGGCTTCAAACTCGACTTGACTTTTTCGTCCGCGCTCGCACCCAGCATCGACCCGCTGGTCTTCATCCATCCCGGCGGGCTCCAGGGCGTCAGCATCACATGGATTGAGGGGTTGATGCCGATTGCCTTTTTGAGCAATGGCAGGATGTATTCCTTGTCGTGCTTGAGCGAGTAGTGCTCGAGGTTGGGGTCCGTCATGCCGGCCGGCGTGGTGCAGGCCTTTGCCGTCTGCTCGCACAGGTCGTCATAGGAGTAGAACGTCACTGCCAGATCCGACGATCCGATGGGCTGGCGCAGAAAGCTCAGCGCGATGCCGTCCTTGCGGGCAAAGAGCATTTTGAAGGCCGCGTCGGTCTGCTGGGGGGTTAGCTTTTTTTGGAAGAGCCAGGCCGCCGCGTCGGTGAGCGATGCGCCAAAGCCGTCGATCTCCTGAAAGCGTTGCGTCTCGTCGACGGTGATGAGGGGCACTGTTTCAGACTGTGCCGCTTTCTTTGAGAGATGCAGAGTCTCGCGTTGCGAGAGAGCCTCAAGCAGGTCCGGAGTGGTCTGGTAAACCGTGATGGACTGCGCGGCGGAGGAGGTAGCGGCGAGAGCAGCAAGTGCAAGACAAGCAGTGACGAGCGCAGACCGCAGCATGGAGCCTCCTTGAGTCGGAAGGAGAATCGTAGTTCATTTGCGTAGCTTGCGTAAGCCCACCGCTGTGGATTATGCGCGCCCGCCGTCGCGGGAAAAATCCCCGCTCTTGCCGCCCGATTTCTCTTCGAGCTGAATGCTCCGTATGACGATGGATTTGTCCAGCGCCTTGGTCATGTCATACACCGTGAGCGCGGCGACGGAGGCAGCGGTCAGCGCTTCCATCTCGACGCCCGTCGGCCCAACCGTGGCCACCGTCGCCACGATGCGCACTCCGCCATCCACGACGTCAGCTTGCATGTCCACATGCGTCAGCGATAGCGGGTGGCACATGGGAATCAGGTCTGCGGTGCGCTTGGCGGCCTGGATGCCGGCGAAGCGCGCCACCTCCAGCGGATTGCCCTTGGGATTGGCAGGCAGCGCGGCCAGTACCGCCGCGGAAAGCTCCACAAACGCCGAGGCCGTTGCGGTGCGCCGCGAGGCCTGCTTGGCGCTCACATCCACCATGGACGCCTGCCCGGACGAATCGAAATGCGATAAATGCGAAGGCTCAGACACAGGTACTCCTCACGAAGCCAGTAGAATGCGGACGATTGAGCCCGCCTCAAGACGATGCGCCTCTTCGGGCACAACCAGGAAGCAGTTGGAGCGCGCCAGAGCCGCCAGGTCGCCCGATCCCTGCCATGGAACCAGTTCGACCTCGGGAATGGTTCCACCAAAATCACAATGCGCCGGCAAGAAACGCGTCAGTCCCGGCTTGCCGTGCTTGTCTGACGCTGACTTAAGCCGCGCCAGCGCAAATCGCGTACCGGGCCCCATGCTGCCGCCGAGCGCAGCCAGCACCGGCGCAGCAAAAAGCAAAAACGTTACCGCCGACGAAACGGGATTCCCCGGCAACCCGAAAAACGGCACGGCGCGCAACTTTTCCCGCGACTTTTCTTTTGACGCGCCGCGCCCCTTCGGCAATTCCCCGAAAACCAGCGGTTTCCCCGGCTGAATCTTTACCCCGGTGAAGTGGAAGCTCGCGCCCATGCGCGCCAGCGCCGGCTCGACCAGGTCGAACTTGCCTGCCGACACTCCCCCCGAAATGACCAGCAGGTCAGCCTGCGCAGCCTGCGCGAGCGCCGCGTCGAGCGCCTTGGCATGGTCTGCGGCTCGGGGCAGAATCCAGGGCTCACCGCCGGATGCCGCCACCATCGCGGCCAGCATCGGCGCATTCGAGTTGCGGATTTGTCCGGCGGCCGGCTCGGCCTCCACCGGCACAAGTTCATCGCCCGTGGCAAGAATCGCCACCCGCGGCCGCATGTACACATCAAGCGCCGCGTAGCCGCAGGTCGCGGCAAGGGCAATCTGCTGGGGGTGGATCACGCCCCCGGCGGCAAGCAGCTCGTCGCCTGCGTGCGCCTGTGCTCCCTGCGGCACGATATTCTCGCCCGGCTCCAGAGCGCGCGGCGGCAGCAGCCGGACCTTCGCGCCGACAATCTCAACATGCTCGATCATTGCCACGGCATCCGCGCCCAGCGGAACCGGCGCGCCGGTCATGATTTCCCAGGCTGTGCCCGGCGGCAGCGGCCCGGCGGGAGCATCGCCCGCGCGCGATGCTCCGGCGAGGCGCAGAAATGCATGCGCAGAGGCTTCAGCAGCGCGGCAGGCGAATCCGTCGCGCGTGGAGCGGGTGAAGGGAGGCTGATCCCGGTCGGCGCAAAGGTCCTGGGCAAGCACCCGGCCCAACGCGCTTGCCAAATCCACCCGTTCGGCTGCGCGCCGCAAACCGCCCAGGCCGGCAGCGTAGGCGGCCACAAGCGCCGCAGCTTCCTCGTAGCCCAGTAAAGGCGGGCCAGGCACGGTGGGGCTGCGCGCAGCGGAGTTCATGGATTGGATTGTAGAAGGTTGCTAACACAGTGCGCAGCAACTGTTCGGCGGGCAAAAGCATGAAGAGCGCTCCAGGCAGCAGGAAGAAGGGCGTTCCCGGAGACCGGAAACGCCCTTCCTCGCACCGACAGCGGGTTTGCTCACTTCTTGGGCGCCTTGTAGGTGGAGACAATCTTCTGGCCGGCCTGTGCCAGGATTCCCTTGACGTCACCGGCGAACTGACCGGTTGGGTCCAACTCGAGGTACTTCTGGTAAGCCTCTGCGCATCCAGGAGGCAAAACGATCATGTTCGTCTTGGAGTCGAAGGTAGCTTTCTGGATCAGTCCCTGGCCCTTGAGGTAATAGGGGAGGGGATCGTTGGGAGCGGCCTTGATAGCCTCGTCCGCAGCGGCCGCCTGGGCATCCGCGTTGCCCGTCTGGGAGAAGATCACTGCTTCGTTCTTCAGGTAAACACCCGCCCCTGTGGGGTCCACCTTGGCTGCCGTATCATAGGCCGCATTCGCCTCGGGAACCTTGCCGGCGCGCGCATAGATCTCCCCCAGGCCGGCGTTGGCCGAGCCTTGTACTGGGATATTTGGCTTCTTCGAAGCGGCATCCACTTCCAGGGCCTTCTTCAGCGACACTTCCCCCGCATCGTACTTCTTGAGGCCGACCTGCGCCTTTCCCAGTTCCGCCCACAGAACAGAAGCGTCGGGCTTAGCCGCCGTGTCCTTGAGCATGAGGGTTTCGATGTCGGTATATTTCGCCGCCTTGATCTGCTCTATTTTGGCTTCGAGATCGGCCCTGCTCGCCGCTGCGCCAAGAGCCTGGACTGCGGCTTTTGACGCGGCGTCAGCGTCGTTGAAGTCCTGGATAACGGTCCTCAGGTCGGCATTGATGCCCTTGATAATCTGGTTGGCCTGCATCGCTTCCGAGTTGTGCTTCTTGAGCTCTTCCAATTGCTTCTTCTGGTCGGGAGCGAGCTTGTCGATGTATTCCTTGCGGGACATATCGACATCCTGCAGCACGTCCTGGCCTGCCACAACCTTGACGTTATCGATGGAGTCGATCATCTTGTCTGCAGGCGTGTCCGGCTGGCGAAACACCACCGTGTATGTTCCTGGGGGCGCTTCACCCTTGTAGTCGCCGTTTGCGTCTACCGGGAAAGTGAACTTCGCGTTGTGGCCGCCGTCGGTTGAGAGGCTAACCGAACCGCTGGTTGTCGATGCCCCGGTGGGATTGGTCACGTGGCCGTGAATCTTGCCGGTGGGCGCCTGCGCAAGCGCGGGCATGAGTGCGAATGCCAGCAGGCCCAGCCAAAGTGAAAGATTGCGTTTCATGTTCTTCTCCTTGGGAGCGGCGCGAACGTGCTGCCCGCGGGCTCAAAAACGTCTCAATTTTTGCGGCCCACGCCCTGTGCGCCTCGAAGGTCGCATTTCCAGAACGTGTGCCCTTGCGGCCGGTTACCGGAGGTGCTCCAGAAAACTCTTGCAGCGTGTACGCTCCGCAGGCCGGTTGAACTCAAGAACGAACAGTCGCCGCGTCATAACACGCCTGCGATCTGTTCCGGTTTGCAGGACTCAAGTTAAATCCAATGGACTGCCCAACACAAGAGCGCAGGGCGAGTATGTGTGAGGAAATGCGCATATCCTCCCGCATTCGCGCCCGATTGAAGGAGCCAAATCGAAGGGCCAAACTGAAAGGACGGCCCAGCCCCTCCGCAAGTTGCAAAGCCTTGGCGGCCCGGACTCCACGCCCGTTTGCTCCGCCAGGATCTTCTTTTTATCGTAGCGTGCCGAGGGCCTGCCGCCTGTGGCCTCGATCACACCCTAGAATAAGAGAATGGCAACCACAATTCGCCCCGCCACCGCTGCGGATGTGCCCCTGATTCTCACCTTCATTCGCGCCCTGGCCACCTACGAGCGCGCACCCGAGGCCGTCATTGCCACAGAAGCGGACCTGCTGCGCGATGGCTTTGGTCCTAACCCATTTTACTACTGCCTTATAGCCGAACAGGAAGGCCGGCCGGCCGGTTTTGCCTTCTACTTCTTCGACTACTCCACCTGGCTTGGCCGCTCCGGAATCTATCTCGAGGACATCTTCGTGCATCCCGAGTTTCGCGGCCTGGGGATCGGCAAGGCGCTGCTCAAACAAGTGGCCGTCATCGCTCAGGAAAAAGGCTGCGCGCGACTCAAGTGGGCGGTGCTGGACTGGAACACGCCGGCCATCGACTTCTATCGCGCCATGGGAGCCGAGTTTATGGACGAGTGGCGCACCGTGCGCGTGTCCGGCGAGGCACTGGCGCACCTGGCCGGTAACTCGAGAAAGGCTGCGCAGTGAGAATTCGCGTCATCGGCGGCGGACTGGCCGGCCCTGAGGCCGCTCTCACTGCCGCGCGCTTCGGCTGTCCTGTGGACCTCTACGAGATGCGTGCCATGG
>Ga0302279_10008185_pt1 | contig 10357 bp, 8 predicted proteins | sample III_Bog_N3_3_FD_194541 | JGI IMG/M metagenome (GOLD analysis project Ga0302279, IMG submission 194541) | Peat permafrost microbial communities from Stordalen Mire near Abisko, Sweden - III_Bog_N3_3 | ecosystem: Environmental > Terrestrial > Soil > Wetlands > Peat | place: Sweden: Abisko...
CGACGAATTCGTCGTAATCCTGACCGACTTGACCGATTGCAAAGCTGCGAGTCAGGTGGCACAGAAGATAATTGACGAAACATCTACGCCATTCAACCTCAACGAGCATCAGGTTTTCATCTCGGCGAGTGTAGGCATAGCCAATTACCCTGACGACAGTTGCGAGATGGAACCCCTTATCATATGCGCAGATCACGCCATGTACGCAGCCAAAGAGCAAGGGCGCAAATGTTTCCGTCACTTCAGCAGTTCGATGCAGACCAAAGTCGTAGATCGTCTCGACATAATCAACGACTTGCAGATGGCCGTGGTCCAGGACCAGATCGAAGGGTACTTTCAGGCGGATGGCCCAGGTCTGAAATGAGCGACAAAATCGGGTGGGCGGATGTCCCACCCTGAGCTTTTGAAATCTTGATCCAACCCAAAAGTGGGTGCCTCATCCTTGGCTTTTTTCCAGCCCAGGGTGGGTTGCCAAGAACTCGACCTGAATTAGAGCCTTTTCACTTGGGGTAGAGTGAAAAACGATTGTCATTCTGAGCGTAGCGAAGAATCCCCGCATTTTGTCCGTGCCGCGAAGCCCTACCCATTATTGAAAATGGCGGATGGGCCCCCCGCCAAGATTCTCTCTTCAAATCTCCCCGCAAAAAAGCATGTCAAGCCCCGCAAACCAATAACCAACTACGCATCAACAACTTACCCCTAAAAATGCTTGGCATAGTAGTTACCCTCCAACCAGTAAAATAGAAGTATGGATAGAGAAATGGCAGCCCGAAAACGACCCGACCGTCGCGCCGCCCAACTCCAGCAACCCATCCATAATCAATATTTTAGCTGTAAGTATTTTGTAATGAATATCCTGCGGGGATACCCCTACTGCAACAGCATGATTCAAAAAGGCTTCCCCCCAAGATTGATATGTATACCACCCCACCCCCTCACCCAGATGCGTCGCCCCGCCAATGCGAAGTCTGCCCAAAAACTTCGGGCTGTTCAGAGCAATCTGGGCGATGCTCTAAGATGGTTCTCTATGAAGCGTCCAGCCCTGACCGCCGCGCTCCTCGTCCTCGCTCTCTCGCTTGCTGCGCCGCGCCTCGACGCGCAGGCTTCGGATCTGCCCAGCGCGGCTCCTGTCGCCGCCTCCGGCCAGAGCGCGACCGAGCGCGGACGTCAGTTGCTCGACCAGATGGTTGCGGCGCTTGGCGGCAAGGCTTGGCTCGACCGCAGCGACGTTCAGGTTGAGGGCCGCAGCTCCGCCTTCTTCCACGGCGAGCCGAATCCGTACATCACGGAGTTCCACGAGCTGCACCGATTCACTCAGCCCGAGGCCGACCGCATTGGCTTCCTCACCGACCGCAGCATGATCTTTCCCGGCAAGAAGATCGACGTCGTGCAGATCTGGACCGCCGATCAAGGCACCGAGATCACCTACAAAGGCGCGACCTCGCTACCCAAGGATCAGGTTGAGGACTACTATCGCCGACGCGCTCACTCCATCGAGAACGTCGTTCGCAACTGGCTCTCGGCTCCCGGAGGGATGATCGTCTGCGAAGGAACGGTGATGGTCGATCGCCACCTCGCCGACCGCGTCAGCGTCCTCACTGCCAACAATGACGCGGTCACATTCGACCTTGACGCCGCGACGCATCTTCCTCTGCGCCGCACCTTCCAGTGGCGCAACGAGCAGTTCAAGGACCACGACGAGGACTCCGAGGGCTACGACGATTACCACACCATTCAGGGTCTGCCGACGCCGCTCACCATCACCCGCTACCATAACGGCGAGATGGTCAGCCAGCGCTTCCTGACCCGCGTCGTCTACAACGTCCCGCTCACCGCCGACTTATTTGATCCGACGGTTCTGCTCAAGAAGAAGTAGTGAGCATTTATACTCATCAATGATATGAGCGAACAGACCAGCCAGCCCGCAGCCTCCGCACAAACGATGGACATCAACGAGATTATGTCCATCCTTCCGCATCGCTACCCCTTCTTGCTGATCGACCGTCTGGTCGAGATCGAGCGCAAGAAGCGCGTGGTTGCGCTGAAGAACGTGACGATCAACGAGCCGCACTTTGCCGGTCACTTTCCCAGCTTTCCCATCATGCCGGGTGTGCTCATCATCGAGGCGATCGCGCAGGCCGGTGCCGCGCTGCTGCTGACCGAGTATCCCGCAGAGGCCCGCGCCAGCAAGCTGATGGTCTTCACCAGCATCGACGGCGCACGCTTCCGTCGCCCGGTAGTTCCCGGCGACCAGCTTCGCATCGAGGTTACGGTTCTCAACTGGCGCTCCAACGCGGTCAAGATGCACGGCACTGCAATGGTCGATGGCAAGCTGGCCTGCGAGGCCACGGTGATGTGCGCGATGACCGACCGCAAGCCCGTCGCCGCAAAGGGAGCCGCAGCCGAGTGAGCATTCATCCCATCGCCGTAGTCGCCGCCGGAGCGGTCGTTCCAGAGTCCTGCACCATCGGTCCGTTTTGTACGATTGGCCCTGACGTCGTTCTCGGCGAGCGATGCAACCTCGTCTCGCACGTCGTTCTCGACGGCCACCTGACTCTGGGCAGCGACAACACGATCCATCCCTTCGCCGCGCTTGGCGTTCCGCCGCAGGATCTGAAGTACCACGGCGAGCCGACGCGCTGCCAGATCGGCGACAATAACACCATCCGCGAGTCGGTGACGATCTCGCGCGGCACGGTTGGCGGCGGAGGACTTACCACGCTTGGTTCGGGCTGCCTGATTATGGCCTACGTTCACATTGGCCACGACTGCCACGTTGGCGATGGCTGCATTCTGGCCAACGCCGCAACACTCGCCGGCCACGTTACGGTGGAGGACTTCGCGGTCGTTGGCGCGCTCTGTCCGGTGCATCAGTTCTGCCGCATCGGTCGCTACTCGTACATCGGCGGCGGCACGACGATCACGCAGAACGTTCTGCCCTACTCGCTGACCTCGATCGAGCGCAACAATCACGCTTATGGGCTGAACAAGGTTGGGCTGGAGCGGCGCGGATTCACTCCGACGCAGCTCAAACAGCTCCGCGCAGCCTATCGCCTGCTGCAAGCCTCCAAGCTCAACACCACGGACGCGCTGGCCGCCATCCGCGCCACGCTGCCACCCGCCACCGCGCCCGTTGCCACTCCGTCCGCCGCAGAGGTTGCTACCACCGACCACGTCGCGTATCTGGTCGACTTCATCGCCAACAGTCCGCGCGGCATCATCAAGTAGACACTCTTCTTTGCCCAGAGTCGGCCGCCCCTTGCGCGAGTCTTTCCTCACGCAAGGGGCGAGCGGTTCTATCTCAGATCGGCCATGACGGATGGAACCGGCGGACCAGCCGGATTCATCTTGAGGCCGGTGATCTTCAGTGCGTAGGCGTAGTTGCCGGAGCGGTCGGCGGGGAGTTTGATCTTCAGCCCCTCGGCGTTCTGGGTGAAGGACAACTCTCCGGCGTGGCCAAGCAGAGTGACACTCGTGATCTTGCCCTCGGGAACTGCGCCTGCAAGCGCCTTGCCGGTTGCCAGCGAGGCGATGACCGCCGTTTCGCCCGGCCAGGACTGCGCAATCGCATAGAGGTTGTCCCCCTTGGCCGTAAAGCGATAGACGACGGCCTTGGCCGGTGGAGTCGCGGAGACGGATTCTACCGGCGCTGCGACCGCCTTGACACCCTCCTCCGCAGCCGCACCCGCAGCCGCTCCGGCGCTGCGCAGGGCTGCGCCACGCGGCGGCAAGGGCGTGAATCCCTCGCCGTCGATCACCCAGTTATGGGTTCCGTAGATGGCCTCTCCGTTGATTGAGAGCCAGCGACCGATCTCCTTGAGCGTCGTACGTTGCTGGTCGTTGATGGCACCCTGACCGGTGGGCGAGAGGTTCAGCAGCAAATTGCCGTTCATGCTGACGATGGTACACAGCTCGCTAATGACCGCCTGCGGTCCGCGATAGGTCTCGACCGGATTTGCCGCCGAGTAGCCCCAGGTGCTGCCGATGGGCTCCTCGGCGTCCCAGATGCCCTTAAGGATTTGGGTCGGCCCACGCGGGTTCAGTTTTTCAAAGTCCAGTACGCTGCCGGCCAGAAACGCCATTCCCTTGGTCTCGATGGTGACCTGCTTATTCCACTGCAAGGCGCGATTGTAGTAGTAGGCAGCCACCTTCAGCTTCAGCGGATCGTAGTCGCGCGCGTTGATGCCGTTGTCGAACCACATCACGTCGGGCTGATACTGGTCGATCAGCTCGTAGTTCTTGAGCACCCAGTCTTCCAGAAACTCCTGCAGGCGCGCGTCGCTGTGATTGTGCCAGTAGAAGTTGGCGTTCTTCGGATCGTCCACATCGGTTCGGAGTCCCGGCGTGGGATTGACGAAGGTGTAGTGCTCCATATTGTGGCTGGCCACGCCGAACTTCAACCCAGCCTTGCGCGTAGCCACGGCCATCTCGCCGATCAGGTCGCGATGCGGCCCCATATCGGCGGCGTTGTAGGGATTGGTCGCGCTCTTCCAGAGCGAAAATCCGTCGTGATGCTCAACGGTGGGGACAAAGTATTTGGCGCCCGACTCCTTGATCAGCGCGGCCATCTCATCGGCATTGAAGTCCTTGGCCGTGAAGAGCGGTATGAAGTCTTTGTAGCCAAACTTGTCCGGCGGGCCGAAGTTCTTGCTGTGCCAGTCGGCGAAGCTGGTATACATGTACTTCTCGTACCACTCGTTGTGGTAGGCAGAAATCGAGAAGAGTCCCCAGTGCATTGTGATGCCGAACTTGGCATCGATGAACCACTGCGGAACGGTGTAGTTGGCGCGGAGAGACTCCCAGGTTGGCTGGAAGGGCCCGGACGCGACAGGCGTCTTAGCGGCCGCCGCTGCGTTGACAATCTTGGCCGTCACCTGGGGTCCGGACTGGGCGTAGGAACAGGGAGAGAACATCGCAGCAGCAAGAAGAGCGACAGGTAGCGCAACAGATAGCGTTCTCTGTGCCGAGTGAATGGACAGCATCATACCCCTCCGATTTCGATTTAAACGTGCGTATATCTGGACACTCCGAGGATCCGGTTTTCGCAGAAGGCACGCTTCAAGTAAACGGTAAAGTAAACGATAAAACAACGACTCTAACGCTATCGTTCAGCAATCCGATCTGTCAAGAATCAATGTGTGCGAGGTGACATCACACGGACTCTTCGCGATCTCCCACAGCGTACAATTTACCGAGTGAACGAATCAAAAAAACTCGGACTGATTGCTGGCAATGGACGATTTCCCTTCCTGCTGCTGGATGCGGCGCGCGCCGAAGGATTGTCGGTCGTCGTGGTTGCCATCAAGGAGGAGACCGATCCGGAGATTAATGCGCGGGCTGCGGACGACGCGGCGATTCGCGTCCACTGGATGTCGCTGGGAGAGTTGTCGCGGCTGATCGAGACCTTTCAGGCCGAGGGAGTCACGCGCGCCGTCATGGCTGGTCAGGTCAAGCACACGCAGATCTTCTCCAGCATTCGTCCCGATTGGCGGCTGGCCAAACTGCTGCTCAACCTGCGCACACGCAACACCGACATGCTGCTGGGCGCGGTGGCCAAGGTGCTCGCCGACGAGGGCATCGAACTGATCTCGTCCACGCAGTACCTCGAACCGCTGCTGGCCAAGCCCGGAGTCCTCACGGCGCGCAAGCCCAGCGAGGACGAGTGCAAGGACGTCGCCTATGGACGCACGGTGGCCCGTGGCATTGCGGGCTTCGACCTCGGGCAGACCGTCGTCATCGCAGCGCAGGCCTGCGTTGCCGTCGAAGCGATGGAGGGCACAGACGCCACCATCGAGCGTGCCGGCAAGCTGATGCAACGCCATGAAGATGCAGCGTCCACCCTGAGCCGCTCGCTGACCGTCGTCAAGGTGGCCAAGCCCGCGCAGGACATGCGCTTCGACGTACCCGTCATCGGCCTCGCCACCATCGAGACGATGATTCGCGCTGGTGCGACGTGCCTCTCTGTCGAGGCTGGGAAGACGTTGCTCTTCGACGCCGCAGCGATTGTCGCCGCCGCCGACCGCGCAGGAATCGCCATCGTCGCCGAGTAAGAAAGACTATCTTCACCCATCTTCTCCGCATCTAATTTGGGCAGGCCAAGCGCGTGGGCGTTCGCGTTGCATCGCAGGCGAGCGCCATCGTTGCCGAGGCCGAGGAGAAGACAATGCTTCGCAACAGTTCCGCTCTCGTAGTCCTCATCATGATCGTCGCCGTGTGCAGTCTGGCTCTGAAGGCTCGCGCCGCAGAGCCGCTGAAGCCCGGCGCTACCGCTCCCGAGTTCAGCCTTCCCTCGCAGGAAGAGAAGCTGGTCTCGCTCTCGCAGTTCAGGGGGAAGTGGGTCGTTCTCTACTTCTACCCCAAGGATATGACCAGCGGCTGCACCATCGAGGCGCACAACTTCCAACGCGACCTGCCGAAGTACGATGCGTTGAATGCCGTCGTCCTCGGCGTCTCGCTCGATACGGTTGAGAGTCACAAAACTTTTTGCAGCAAGGACTCGCTTACCTTCAAACTGCTCGCCGACCCTGAGCACAAGGTTATCGACGCCTACGGGGTGTCTATCTCTGGCGTGGGGCCGATCAGGTTTGCGCATCGCGACACCTTCCTGATCTCGCCCGCAGGAAAGATCGTGAAGGTGTGGACCGGCGTCAACCCAACAACGCATAGCGACGACGTCCTGGCAGCCATCGCAGCCGAAAAGTAGCAGCCCGCAAGCAGACGCAAAAAGGCCCGGACCTCTCGAGAGGAGTCCGGGCCCTTTTGCTTGCCTAGTCAAACGTTAGCGTGGAACTACTTCTTTGCGACGGCCTTCTTTGCAACAGCCTTCTTCGCGACGACCTTCTTTGCAACGGCCTTCTTCGCAACGACCTTCTTTGCGACGACCTTCTTTGCAACAGCCTTCTTCGCAACAACAACCTTCTTCGCAACAACAGCCTTTGCGACGATCTTCTTCGCAACAGCCTTCTTTGCGACGACCTTCTTCGCTGCTGCCTTCTTTACAACCTTCTTTGCTACTTTCTTAGTGGCCAATGGATTACCTCTCGTCATGGATTTTTTACTGGTGCTCTTGTTGCCAATCGCTTTTTTCAAAGCGACTTTACCGCCGCGCGGAGCACTCAACTTCTTCGCGGCAGATTTCAAGGTTGTCTTCTTCGCGCTCTTGCTGGCTGCCAGCTTCTTGACGACGGCCTTCTTCGCGACAGTCTTCTTCGCCGGAGCTTTCTTTGCAACGGCCTTCTTAGCTGCGGCCTTCGCCGGAGCCTTCTTTGCAGCAGCTTTTGCTGGAGCTTTCTTTGCCGCTGTTTTTTTCGCAGCGAGCTTCTTGGCGGCAATTACGGCTTTTACCGGAGCGCTTGCCTTGTTCTTTTCTGTTGTTGCGGCGGGCGGCGCTGAAGGAATTTCTTGGAGGATAATTACCTCGGCATAAGGTTCCGGCTCCACCAGATCCTCAGATTCATCTTGTAGAAGACCGAGGTCGTCGATTGCATCCGAGATCAACTGCACTACGACCTCTTCCTCATCTTCATCCTCGTCAAAGGATCCATTGTCTGCATATTCGTTTCCGCCGACTACGTCTTCGTCATCGTCCGCAGCCGCATGAATACGGACGTTCTCGTCGAGTCCGTCCAGATCGAGTCCGTCGAACTTGTCCTGCTCATTGAACTTCATCATCGCATCCTCTTCCCGCATTCACGCCGCAAGACGCGCAGCGCAGATTGAATTGCAATTCCTGAATCGCAATGGCATCGCAACAAAGATGCCATTGCATCATGCCACGGATTCTAGCAACAGAATGCATCGCTGCGCCAGCAATGGCAAGCAATCTTTTTCATAAGGTAGCGAATGTATCAGCAATGGTTCCTTATCGGTGCGCGGCGTGATGCTTCGGTCGTGCCGTCTGACTGGATGCGGCGACGTGCGAAGACGTCTTCGCGGAGGACTTCGAAGCGCCGGACGCTGCCTTCGAATGCGAGCTTTTACCCGCATGAACACTGGCTTCCGTGCGATCTCCTGCTCCAGACTTCGCCTTGGCTCCGGACTTCGTTCTGGCTTCAGCCTTCGCACCGGTGTCGGCCTTTACACCTGCTCGCGTCTTTGCGCCGGACTTCGACCGCGATCCTCTTGTTGCGCGCACGTGAGTAGCAGGAGCAAGATGCACCGGCTCGACAACTGCGAGCGAACGATGCGGCGCAATCGTGCTGCTCGATAGATGATTCCAGCGCCGCAGATCTTCCACCGAGATGTTGAATCGATCGGCGACCGTTACCAGCGTATCGCCCGAGCGCGTCGTGTAGCGCAGAGGATGGGTCGCCACAGCGGCATTTGCAATGGGGACGATAAGCTCCTGGCCCGCGCTGATCGCGGCGTTTGCAGCGAGGTCGTTGGTCTCGGCGATCTCCGCTGGCCGACCATGAAGGCTGGTCGCAATGCTGTCCAGCGACTCGCCAACGCGAACGACATGGAAGCGCCAGCTCGTTCGCCGATCTTCGGGAATGCCCTGAATGCGCTTCTGATAGACCTCCTGCGTTCCCACGGGAAGATGCAGATCGAACTTCATATCGCGCGGTGTGCTCATGTGCAGCAGGCTTGGGTTCAGCGCAACAATCTGCTGTAGCGATGCCCCTGTCAGGTCGGCCACCAGACGCATATCGATGGCGTAGTTTACTTTCACCGTGTCGCTGACAACCGGGGGATCGGGCACCATTCCCTCGAGGCCGTACTGCTGCGGGTTCTTCGCCATGATGATGGCGGCGATAATTCCCGGCACATAGTTCTTGGTCTCCTGCGGCAGCGAGTTGCGCCGATACAGCTCCCAGAAATCGGCGTACCCGGTACGCATCACCGCACGTTGTACATTGCCTGCGCCCCAGTTGTACGCAGCCATGGCCAGATACCAATCGCCAAACTGGTTGTGCAGCATCTTCATGTACTTTGCGTATGCGATCGAAGACTTCTCGGGATCGAATCGCTCGTCGTAGTAGCTATTGCGCGAGAGGCCGTAGACGCCCTGCGTCGGCATGAACTGCCACATGCCTCCGGCACCGGATCTCGCATTCACGACCTGCGGCTGAAAGCCGGATTCCGCAACCGCCAGATAGATCAGGTCCTGCGGAACGCCTTCGTCGCGCAGCACCTTCGAGATCATGTCCTTGTACTTTCCGGCGCGTTCCAGCGAACGCTGTAGGTGCGCGTGTCCGGCCGGCGAGTTCGAGAAGTAGCTGATGAATCCGGCCACATAGTCGTTGACCACCAGAGGAAAGTCCGACTGCGTGGTCTTCAACTCCTCCTGCACCTTGGCGGTCAGGGCGGCATTGGCGGGGAAGGTCACCTGATCGGCGGCATCGAGCGGTGCGGCCTCGATCGGCGCGCTGAAGCCCGTCCCCTGCTTCAGCGCAGTCATCTCCAGCGAGTTGATCGCATCCACCAGATGGTCGAACTCGTCGGAGAGCTGCGGATCGCTCTTCACATCCATTCCGCTGGTCAGTATCAGGTCGACCGCAAAGTCGAAGTCGGTTCGCGCCGCCTCCAGCCTGCCTCGCTGATAGTTGTTCACGCCGCTGCGATAAGAGCTCTCGGACTGACGGATGATCTGCTGGATCTTTGCGGCGCGCGCTGTCTTCGCCGCAATCTCTGCCGACTGCGCCTGCGTCGTCGCCGGAGCAGACGCCGCGCTCTGCACCGGAGCGGTCGTCTCGGGAGCCGTCGCATTTGCGGCAACCCCGTTGCCAGCCTGCTTCTGCGGACAGCCCGCAAGCAGAACCAAAGGCACACACGCCATTCCTACTGCCCAACGCCGCATCCCGCTCAATCTCTGCACCCGCTCATCTCGCGCATCAAGAATCCTGTCCCGCCCTTCAAATCCGCAGCCAATCTTCAACGACAGCCGCAGCGTTCATTGTAAGACGTTTGCCCAGAACTCCGACACATCGGCGAAACACAATCCGCCGATCCGGCATGCGCTGCGCATCCGTGCTCGTTTAAATTCGCGATGAACCGTGCAAATCGACGGTCGATTTTTCCTGTTCTTCGCGCGCCCTTGTTGTTGTCGAAATCCGAATGCGTGGAATCGCATGCACAGTGATAGCATCGAAGATTGAGGTAGTTTGTCACCCCGTATGGATCCGAATCATATTCGTAACTTCGCGATTATCGCGCACATCGACCACGGCAAGTCCACGCTCTCCGACCGGCTGTTGGAGCTGACCGGCTCGCTCACCTCGCGTGAGATGCAGGCGCAGGTACTCGACGCCATGGATCTGGAGCGCGAGCGCGGCATCACCATCAAGGCCCACACCGTGCGCATGATCTACAAGGCGCACAACGGCGAGACCTATCAGCTCAACCTGATCGACACTCC
>Ga0302279_10008187_pt1 | contig 10354 bp, 7 predicted proteins | sample III_Bog_N3_3_FD_194541 | JGI IMG/M metagenome (GOLD analysis project Ga0302279, IMG submission 194541) | Peat permafrost microbial communities from Stordalen Mire near Abisko, Sweden - III_Bog_N3_3 | ecosystem: Environmental > Terrestrial > Soil > Wetlands > Peat | place: Sweden: Abisko...
TTGGTGCGCCAGATGAAGGCGCGCGGGGTTGGCGCCGACGTGTTCAACAAGACGCCACTGGGCCAGGGCCGGCCAACCGACGTCGCGTCGGTCGTGGGATTCCTCTGCTCGGACGGCGCCGGCTTCGTCACCGGATCCACCTGGACCGTCGACGGGGGCCTCCTCGCATGAATCTTCTAGAAGGGCACGACCACGGCGAGCGCGTCGCCCTTCCGGACCGAGCGCTGGCGGCGGATCATGACCACGCGTCCCCCGCGGATCGCCGGGACGTCCGTCTCCTTCTTCCCGTCCAGGGACAGCACCCGGCCGAGGATCGCCCCGCGGCGGACCTTCCGGTTAATCGGGGCCAGGGGTATGTAGAGCCCGTCGTGCGGCGAGGGATGATGCAGTTGCAGGTGCGTGTCGTCCGCGTTTCGCGAGATCCGGGTGAACTGCGGGCGCAGCCGCCGGCGGGGGCCCGCCGTGATGCCGAGCAGCCCGATGAGGGACCGCAGGCCCTCGTCGATCGCGCGGAGGTCGCCGCCGTCCACGTCCCCGCAGCCCCGGCATTCCACATAGGTGCCGGGAATCCCGCGCAGGCAGGCCGCGCTCAGCGTCCGGCCGGGCAGGTAGGGGCCCGCCCAGCACCAGAAGTGGTCGAAGCAGGCCGACATCTCGCGCTGCGTCCGCTCGACTTTGCCGCCGATCCCGGAGACGTGGCCGGACCAGGGCTTCAGCTCGTAGGCCGCGCCGGCGCTGTGCAGGTCCGCGTAGTGCGTGGCCTGGGCGAGGACCTGCTGGTCAAAGAGGGCGGCGAGCCGCTCGGTGGGATTGCCCCGTCGCTTCCCCGGAAAACTCCGCGCCAGGTTCGCGCGATCGTCAGGGTTGCAGCGCTGTCCCGCAAAGAACGCCGGCTCGTTGAGGACCGGCACCATGACGACCGCGCCCGCCAGCCGCTTCGGCCGCCAGTCGCGGACCCAGCGGCTGAGCAGCGTGGGACCCTCGTACTCGTCGCCATGCGTCGCCCCGTTGACCAGCAGGACCGGGCCGCGGCCGCCGCGCCAGATGAAGAGGTCGAAACCAACGCCGTCCCGCTCCAGGCGGCGCCGGTGGAAGCCCGGTTTGACCCGGGACAGGTCGATCAGGTACTTCGGTAATTGGGAATCAGCCATGGCCGCGAAAAAGACTTCTAAGGGCGCCGGACGGGCCAATCAAGCTCCCGCGGCGCGCTGGCGGAACACCGGCGGGCGGCGGCTCCTCGTCATCGAGAACGCCCTCTTCCGGGTGGAAATCTGCCCCGAGGCGGGCGGAGCCCTCACCTCCTATATCCACAAGCCGACAGGCATAGACGCGATCTGGCACAATCCCCTCGGCCAGCCGCCGCGGACCCGGGTGATCGGCCAGCCAATGGCGCCGGGCAGCGACCTTTTCGACGTCATGGACGGAAGCTGGTACGCGTCGCTTCCCAACGGATTCTTCCCAGCCGACTACTTCGGGGCGCCGCTGGGGACCCATGGCGAGATCCGGTCCGTTCCCTGGACGGTGGAGTCCATCCGCCGCTCCGGTGGCGCGCTCCGGGTCGTCCTCCAGGGGCTCTCGGTCCGCACGCCCCTCGTCTACCGCCGCGAACTCACGATCCGGGCCGGGGCCTCCCTTATGGAATGGAGGGAGGAGATTCTCAACCGGTCGGGCGTCCCCCTTCCGGTCGCCTGGCTCCACCACGCGGCCTTCGGCGGCCCGCTGGTGGCCGGGGCGCGCTTGGTCGCTCCGGCCCGATCGGTGGGCGTGAACCTGAGCGACCATCCCGAGACGCTGCAAGTCGAGCCGGGCTACAGGGGGCGCTGGCCGCTCGTGCCCGAGCGCGCGGGAGGGAAGCTGCGCGACTGCAGCGTCGCGCCGGCCGCCGGCAGCGGTTCCGATCATTCCGTGGAGCTCTCGGATTTCACCGCGGGCCACGGCTGCATCTGGAACGAGAAACTGAAGCTGGGATTCGCCATGGAATGGGACCTTGCGATGTTCCCTGTCGCCTGGTCGTGGGCCCATGCGAGCGGTGGCGAGCCGCGCTACCCGATGTGGGGCCAGGGCGACCTGATCACGCTCCAGCCGAGCACCTCGCCGCCCGCGCGCTTCCCCGACCTGCTGAAGCGCGGCCAGGTTCGTCTCGTACCTGCCCTGGGCTCGGTGTCAACGGAGATGGCCACGGGCTTTGTCACGAAACCGAAGGGGCCGTGGAGGGACGGATCCGCGCAATGAGCATCTGGAAACACGCGGACTGGTGGGGCGCACCGGAGGACCGAAAGGTCACCCTCGGCGAGGGTGGAACGCCGCTTGTCCGCTCGGAGCGGATCGGCCGCGAGCTCGGGCTGCCCGAGCTCTGGTTCAAGCTCGAGGGGGCCAATCCCAGCGGCTCCTACAAGGATCGATTTGCGGCCGCGGCGGTGAGCCACCTGCTCCAGGACGGCAAGACGGCCTGCCTGGGCACCTCCAGCGGGAACACGGGCGCGGCGCTGGCCGCCTACTGCGCCCGCGCGGGGATCCGCTGCACGCTGGCGATCGTCGAGGGGGCCCCCGAGGGGAAGCTCCGCCAGATGCTCGCCCATGGGGCGCGGCTTTACCGGATCAGGGAATTCGGGGCCTCCCCCGCCGTGAATTCCGCGGTCTTCGGCGGCCTGCGGGAACTCGCGGCCCAGACCGGCGCGAGCCTGGAGATCAGCGCCTTCGCCTGCTCGCCGCGCGGGATGGACGGGGTCCAGACCCTCGCCTACGAGATCGGCGAGGCGATGGGCGACCGCGCCTTCCACGTCTTCTGCCCGGCCGGGGGCGGCGGGCTCACGCTCGCCGTCGCGCGCGGCTTCGGCACCCTCACGGCGCGCAGCCGCTGGTTTGGCAGCGCGCGGGTCCACTGCGTCCAGCCGGGGGGGAACGACACGATCGCGACGCCGCTGAGGAACGGCGCCACCGAGGCCAGGCCGGTGACGTCACTGACCGCGATCAGCGGGCTGCAGGTCGGCAGCGTGATCGACGGCAACGCGGTCATCGACGAATGCCGGCGCTCCGGCGGACAGGGCCATGTCATCCAGGACGCGCGGGCCTGGGACTGGCAGGCCCGGCTGGCGCGCGAGGAGGGGATTTTCGCGGAACCGGCCGGGGCCGTTGCGCTCGCCGGCGTCGAGTCCGCCGTCATCCGCGGCGAACTCAGCGGCGAGGAGCCGGTCGTGTGCCTGGTAACCAGCAGCGGGTTCAAGGACGAGAAATCGCTTGTGAGGATGACCGCGGGAAAAGAGGCGCCGTTGCTCGCGGATTTCGGAGCGTTTGCGGCGGCGGTTCGCCGCGATCGCCTTTGACGCTCGCTTCAGAAACCTGAGACCTGAAACCTGAGTTCAAACTTCGGATTCGGACGATTCGATCGGTTGCCGGATATTAAATTTCAGGTCTCAGGTCTCAGGTTTCAGGTTTCTGCAATGACGGCCCCCCGGGCCGTCAGCCGGGCGGCGGCTTTCCAAAGCTCGACTTCGCCAAAAGCTCCGCGACCCACTTTCGCTTTTGGTCAAGCGTGACTCCCGTCTCCCGCCAAACCCGGTGGACATCGCTCTCGAAGGCCTTCATCTCGACCGCCAGTGCGGGCAGTTTCTCCAGGTTCTTCCGGGGCAGCTTGATCACCCCCCCGATGTTCGCGTGGATGATGTCGCCGGGATTGACCGTGATGCCGCCGATCTGGATCGGAATATTGATCCGGGGAAAGCGCACCGCCGTGTGGTGGATCGTCCGGCCCTTGCTGTAGGCCGCGAAGGGGACCGTGATCAGCCCCTCGATGTCGCGGACCCCGCCGTCGGTGACAATCCCCACGCAGCCGGCGCTGTGCAGGATCTTGGCCATCCCGTCGCCCAGGACGCACTCATGGTCGGGCCGCGAGCCGACGCACTTGGCCACCCACACGATCGGCACCCCGCTCTTCTCCATCTCGCGGACCTGCTCGTAATACGGCTCCCAGTCCGCGACGTTGCCCGGGGAGCTCGAGTCGACCTCGCAGGTCATCGCCACGCCGACCGTCGGCCCGAGCGTCGGGGTCACCGAGGCAATCGATCCGCCCATGTAGAATTCGTGGACGGGCGCCGCGTCGATGTACCCGACCGTGTTGGCCAGCAGCGCCGTGTCGAATTCCTGGAGTTGCTGGAGGGTCGAGAGGAGGGACATGGGGGTGCCCGGAGTTTTCCCTTTGCCAACCCCAGTCTCAAGTGCAAATGCTCGCCGCATGATATTCGACTCGATGGCCAACGCCTCCACCTACCGGATCCTCAGCCCCCGGATTTCCCTCGGGCTGGACTATATCAGGAACTTCGACCGCTCCACGCCCGCGGGCCGGGTCGCCATCGATGGCGACAATGTCTTCGCGCTGGTCCAGGACTACGTCCCGGGGCCCGCGGCCGAGCGGGTGTACGAGTCGCACCGCGCGCACATCGACATCCAGGCCGTCATGTCCGGCGAGGAGATCATCGGATTTGCCCCGATCGACGTCCTCACGCTCACCCATCCCTATGTCGCGGAGAAGGACCTCGCCTTCTACAAGGGCCCGGACGACTGGCCGATCTTCCTGCGCCCCGGCGATTTCACGATCCTCTTTCCCCAGGATGGACACAAGCCCGGCTGCCTCTGGCGGCAGCCGGGGCCGGTTCGCAAGATCGTTGTTAAAATTCGTATCTAGCCGAACCGGCCTCTGCAGAAACCTGAGACCTGAGACCTGAAACCTGAAGTCGATCCACGGATTCGGAAGATCGGGTTGGTTGCTGGGTATTAAATTTCAGGTTTCAGGTCTCAGGTCTCAGGTTTCTGCAGAAGGCGGTCTCATGTTTTTGCGATCGGCTGCCCCAGCAGATCGCTTCTATACCCGCCTTCCAGCGCCGCCTTGATCTGGGCGATACAGCGCTCGGTCAGCGGATATTCCAGCAGGTTCACGTTGGTCGAGAAGATCCCCATCCGGACCAGGAGCTCCTTCAGGCCGCTCAGCCAGCACTCGATCTTGGTGCCGCCGTAGACCCGGTACATGAGGTCGTTCATCCGCGCCTGCGTGCGGTCGGCCCCCTCCCGGTCGCCGGTGCGGACCGCGTGGATGATCGCCAGGGCCAGCCGGGCGTTGAAGATCCCGCCGCCCAGGAGCGCCCCGTCGTACCCGGAGCGCATGTAGTCGACCATGTCGAATTCGCCGCCCGTCAGAAGGACGATGTCCGGACGGGCCTTCCGGGCCGCCAGGAAGATTTCCCTGCGCGACGGGTCCGTCGAGCTGTCCTTGACCATCGCGATTCCCTCCTCCCCGAGGATCTCGGGCAGGTGCGAGGCGGGCATCGCGAAGGCGCTCGCCTTCCCCCGGTCGTAGAGCCCCATCGGCAGCGCGCTTTTTCGCGCGATCTCCCGATAGTGCCCCAGGAGCCGCTCCGGGGTTGCGTTCAGGAAGAACCAGGGGGCCTCGACCACGGCGATCTCCGCGCCCCAGGCCGCCGCCCGCTCGATATTGTCCAGGACCCGGCCCGCCGAGTTGTCCGTCACCTGGAGGGCGATCCGCAGCCGGCCGCCCGCCGCCTCGACGGCCGTCCGGGTCAGGAGCTCCCGGTCGGCCAGCCTCATCCACGGGCCCTCGCCGCAGGTGCCGGCCAGCATGACGCCGGTCACCCCCATGCTGATGTGGTGCGCCACCATCCGGCGCACGGACTCCGGATCGACGCGCCGATCCTCAAAAAAGGGGGTCGGCGTGGCCGACCAGACGCCGCCGGAAAGGGAAATTTTGCTCATGGCCGCAGACTAGGGGCAAAATTGCCGGCCTCCACAAAAAACCCTCGCGAAAATGGATTTTCGATGAACTGATGGGGGCGCATCGATACCCCAATGATCAAACTTTTGGTCGCCAACCGCGGCGAAATCGCCGTCCGCGTCTTTCGATCCGGCACCGAGCTCGGGCTCAGGACGGTCGCCATCTACGCCTATGAGGACCGCTTCTGCGCCCACCGCTTCAAGGCCGACGAGGCCTACATCGTCGGCCGCGGCAAGGGCCCCGTCGCGGCCTACCTCGACGTCGAGGGGATCGTCGCCCTTGCCCGGGAGAAGGGCGCAACCCTCCTTCATCCCGGCTACGGCTTCCTCTCCGAGAACCCGGCCCTGGCCCGCGCCTGCGCGGCCGCGGGGATCACGTTTGTCGGCCCCCGCCCGGAGCTTCTCGAGCTGCTCGGCGACAAGCGCGCCGCCCGGAAGCTCGCCAAGGAGATCGGAATCCCCGTCCTGCCCGGCACCGACGACGCCCTGCGAGACCCGGCCGCCGCCCGCAAGGCCGCCGCGGAGATCGGCTTCCCCCTGATCATCAAGGCGGCCAACGGCGGCGGCGGCCGCGGCATGCGGGTCGTCCACCACGAGGCCGACCTGCTCTCCCGCCTCGAGGAGGCCCAGGCCGAGGCGAAGTCGGCCTTCGGCAGCCCCGACGTCTTCCTCGAGCGCTTCATCCCCCGGGCCAAGCACATCGAGGTCCAGCTCCTGGGCGACAAGCACGGCGGGGTCGTCCACCTGCACGAGCGGGACTGCTCGATCCAGCGGCGCCACCAGAAGGTGATCGAGGTCGCCCCCTCCGTCGGCCTCCCCGAGGCCCTCCGGTCCGCCCTCTGCGCCGCGGCCCTGAAGCTCGGCGAGTCCATCCGCTACGACAACGCGGGCACGGTCGAGTTCCTGGTGAACGTCGACACCCAGGAGTGGTACTTCATCGAGATGAACCCGCGTATCCAGGTTGAGCATACGGTGACCGAGGCGATCACCGGCCTGGACCTGGTCCGGGCCCAGCTCCTGATCGCCCAGGGCCACCGGCTCCACGACCCGGAGGTCGGGATCCCCCCGCAGGCGCAGGTGCCCAAGCGCGGCTTCGCCCTCCAGTGCCGCGTGACGACCGAGGACGCGGCCAACCACTTCACCCCGGACACGGGCAAGATACTCGACTACCGGTACGCCGCCGGGCCGGGCATCCGGCTGGACGAGGGCGTGGCCAGCGCCGGGAGCATCATCACCCCCTTCTACGACTCGCTCCTGGTTAAGATCATCGCCACCGGGCCGGACTTCGCGGCGGCGGCCTCCCGGATGCGGCGGGCGCTCTCGGAATTCCGGGTGCGCGGAGTCAGGACCAACATCCCCTTCCTTCAGAATGTCGTGGCCCACCCCGCCTTCATCGATGGGTCGGCGACGACCGGCTTCATCGACGCCACCCCCGGGCTGTTCAGCTTCAAGGAGGGAAAGGACCGGGCGACCAAGCTGCTTTCGCTCCTGGGCGACATCACCGTCAACGGCAATCCCCAGGTGAAGGGCCGGGTCCCCAGGAAGATCCCGCCGGCGGCCGTTCCGCCGCTCCCCGGACCCCGGGGGCCCCTCCCCCGGGGAAGCCGCGACGAGCTCCGCGAGCTCGGGCCGGAGAAGTTCGCGAAGTGGGCCTCGGCCCAGCGCCGGCTCCTGATCACCGACACGACCCTGCGCGACGCGCACCAGTCGCTGCTCGCGGCGCGGGTGCGCACCTACGACATGGTCGCCGCGGCCGACGCGCTCGCACGGCACGCGCCCCAGCTCTTCAGCCTGGAGTGCTGGGGCGGGGCCACCTTCGACACCGCCATGCGCTTCCAGCGCGAGGATCCCTACGAGCGCCTCGCCCATCTTCGCGCCCGGGTCCCCAACATCTGCTTCCAGATGCTGCTCCGCGGCGCGAACGCGGTGGGCTACACGAACTACCCCGCCTCGGTCGTGAACGGCTTCATCGTCCACGCCGCGGAGGCCGGGGTCGACATCTTCCGGGTCTTCGACGCACTCAACTACGTCCCGAACCTGCGCGCGGCCATGAAGGCCGTGCGCGGCGCCGGGGCGGTTTGCGAGGCGGCGATCTGCTACACCGGCGACGTCCTCGACCCGAAGCGCGACAAGTATTCACTCAAGTATTACGTCGGCCTGGCGAGGGAGCTCGAGCGGATGGGCGCCCACTTCCTGGCGATCAAGGACATGGCCGGGCTCTGCCGCCCCGCGGCGGCCGCGAAGCTGGTCCGTGCGCTCAAGGACACGGTCGGGATCCCGATCCACTTCCACACCCACGACACGAGCGGGGTGGCGTCCGCCTCGGTCCTGGCCGCAAGCGAGGCCGGGGTCGACATCGTCGACCTGGCGATCGCCTCGATGTCCGGCTCGACCAGCCAGCCCAACCTCAACTCGGTCGTGGCCGCCCTCGAGCACACGCCGCGTGCGACCGGCTGCGACCTGGCGGCGCTCAACGCCATCTCCGCGTACTGGGACCAGGTCCGCGCGCTTTACGCCCCCTTTGACACCGCCCCCCGGTCCGGGAGCGCGGAGGTGTACTTCCACGAGATGCCCGGCGGCCAGTACACCAACCTGAAGGAGCAGGCCGAGGCGCTCGGGCTGGGCGCCCGCTGGCCGGAGGTTGTGAAGGCCTACGCCGAGGTGAACCTGCTCTTCGGCGACATCGTCAAGGTCACGCCCTCCTCAAAGGTGGTCGGCGACATGGCCCTCTTCCTGGTCTCCCGCGGGATCAAGGCGGCCGACGTTCCCGGGCTGCCACCGGGGACCGCGTTTCCGTCCTCAGTGGTCGAGATGCTCTCGGGCGCCCTGGGCCAGCCGCCCGGCGGCTGGCCGCGGAAGGTCCGCCAGGTCGTCCTCGCCGGCGCGGGCGCGGCCCCGGGAAAGAAGGCTCCCGTCGAGAAGAGCCTCCCGAAGCTCCGGGGCGCCCTGGCCGCCAAGCTCAAGCGGGCCCCGACCGACAACGAGTTCTACTGCCACCTGATGTACCCGGATGTCTTCGCGCAGTTCGCCGCGTTCAAGCACACCTACGGGGACATCAGCGTCGTGCCGACCCAGGCCTTCCTCTACGGGCTCGGGCCCGGGCAGGAGATTGCGGTCGAGATCGAGGAGGGAAAGACCCTCTTCGTACGGCTTCTCCACATCGGGGACCTGGACAATCTTGGCCACCGAACGCTCACCTTCGAGCTGAACGGCCGGCCCCGCGAGTGCGTCGTGCGCGACAGCTCGATCGAGGTCTTCGCCAAGCCCCGGCCGAAGGCCGACCCCGGCGACCCGCTCCAGGTCGGCGCCCCGATCGGCGGCATCGTCTCGGTCCTCGCGGCCAGCCTCGGCGCCAAGGTCGTCAAGGGGGACAGGCTCGCGACCGTCGAGGCGATGAAGATGCTGACAACCGTCTACGCGCCGGTGTCGGGTGTGGTGGCGGAGGTTCCCGTCGCGGTCGGCGACTCCGTGCAGGCCAAGGATCTATTGGTCAAGCTGCAGGCTGGATAGAAGGCGCGTATCGGTTTGAAGGCGGAGCGGACTGGCGTATTTTCTATCATCTCGCGGCCGATGCCGTGGTCATCCTCGACGTGCAAAATAAAACGACAAAAAAAACTCCGCAGCCTGTCTTGGAAAACTCAAAACGCCGGCTGCGACTCTATCAATCCATTCCATGAAGCCCGAAAAGAAGCAACGCCTGGAAGCCGCCGGATTCAAAGTAGGCTCGGCAGATGACTTCCTTGCTCTCACTTCCGAGCAACGCGCCCTGGTGTCCCTTCGCCTATCCTTGGCCGGACAAGTACGTCGCCGTCGCCTTCTGCTGCACTATTCGCAGGCTGACCTCGCCCGCCGGATCGGTTCCAGCCAATCGCGGATCGCCAAACTTGAAGCCGCCGAGAGCGATGTGTCGCTGGAACTGCTTTTTCGGGCTCTCTTTGCAACAGGCGCCAACATGCGGGATGTGAGCAAAGTCTTCGCCGCAGCGGGAAATGCCGCCTAAGAGCCGGCTACATCGATCCTCTTCCTATCTCACCTTCCCCCGCGCCTCGACCTCCCAGCGGTCCACGACCGCATCCCCCTCAACCACCACGACCTCATCGGTGAGATTCACCACCGTGCAGACATGCGCGGGGACGAAGCGCAGGCGGTCGCCGATCCGCAACGACGCGACCGCCGAGCCGCGCACATAGCCGTGCTCCTCATTGACCCGCATGACGGAAAGCTCGCGGCCGTCCGCGCTGGAGGCGTGGACGCCGTCGGGTGTCTTGTCCCCGGAAAAAGCCTTCGACCCGGCGTCGATGAGGGCCAGGCCGGGCTCCGGCAGGTCCACCACGGTCGCCAGGACGGTGAGGGCGACCTCCCCGGGCTCCATCACCCGGCACACCTGCGAAAGCGAAAGGTCCCCGAAGACGTAGGCCCCGGGGCGGACGGCCTGGACGCGTCCGGAGCGGGCCATCCGCCGGGCGTTCACGCTGCTGCCCGGCCAGAGGGGAAGGCCCGGAGCGATCGCGTCGCGGACGGAGGCCAGCTTGGCGAGCGCCTCGTCCGACGCGGCCTGCTGCCCGCCCGCGAC
>Ga0302279_10008188_pt1 | contig 10354 bp, 9 predicted proteins | sample III_Bog_N3_3_FD_194541 | JGI IMG/M metagenome (GOLD analysis project Ga0302279, IMG submission 194541) | Peat permafrost microbial communities from Stordalen Mire near Abisko, Sweden - III_Bog_N3_3 | ecosystem: Environmental > Terrestrial > Soil > Wetlands > Peat | place: Sweden: Abisko...
ACATTGGCCTGCACCAGCGGCAGATCCCCGTTTAGAGTGATATTGGACCCGAAAACGATCACATCGCCATTCTGGGCGCCGCCCGCGGGATCGAGGGCCGCCCGCAGATCCCCGTCGTTATTGACCGTAAAAGTCGAGGCACCCGCGGTCGACCAAGCGATCGCCCAGGTGGCCAACCAAGCCATGCGACCGGGTTTCATCGCTTCTCTTGACCACTGGCGGCGAGAAACCCGCTATTCCCCGTACTCTCCAGCCGCGGAAACCAGACGGAACAATCAAGTCACCTCCGTTTCGTTGACCGCGGCGGAAACTCGGATCAGTCTGCCTGGGTGGAGTTATCCGCTCAAAATCTGCCTCCGCCCCGCCCCCTGCGAAAAATGATCGTTCGCTCCGTCCTCTCGGCGGTGGCCATCTACCTGATCGCCATCACGGTCTTCGCTCTTTTCCACGGCGGGCTACGCCTCGATTATGTGCGCTTTCTCGCCCGCGAGAACCTGACGCTCGGGCTGGTCATTCTCGCCCTCCTGCTCGTCCGCAACCTTTGGTTCCGGCGGCGTTGATCACGGCAGCGCCGACCCCCAAAAATAGACAGCCCCCCCGCCCTGGCAGGGGCGAGAGGACTGCAAATGAGCCCGGCGACAAGCGCCTGGAACTCAGAAGGGCTTAACGCCAGCCACCCTCGACGCGGTGATAGTGGCCGTCGTGGTCACGATCCCAGCGCGGGGAGACCCAGCGGCTGCGGCCATGCGGCGGGCGGTCCCAATGGCCACCCACCCAGCGGTAGTGGCCGGGGGCGCCATCCCAAAAGCCGCCCACCCAAACATAGTCCGGGCCGGGCGAGGCGACCATGACTTCGTGGGGCGGAGGCGGAGGACCCGCTTCGACTCCGATACTGAAATTCACATCACCCAGAATGGGCGACGCCGCAGCCTGACCGCTCAAGCCGCCCAGAACCACCAGGCCCAAGGCGCCCGCGGGCAATAAATGTTTTAGAGTCTGTTTCATACTGGGCTTGGACAGCTGTTCCCCGGTCTGGTTGCACGCCGTCGCTCACCGGGTGCCATTTACATAGCCCAGCAGGTCCCGAAAAATCGCCTCTTCCGGCTGCCGGTCATAGTGGGAGCGGGCCGCCCGCAGCAGTTGCCGCGGTCGGAAAAGGCGCCCGCCCCGGAAGGTGCACTCGACCTGGGCGATGTCCTCGATCCTTTCCAACGGGTTGCCGCGCACGGCCACCAAGTCCGCCGGCCGCCCCGGCGCAATCCGCCCCGCGCTCAACTCCAGACCGAGGACCCGGGCACCGACCGACGTGGCCGACCGCAACGCGTCGACCGGCTTGATCCCGCCGTCGACATACAGAGCGAGCTCGTCATGGACGCTGAAGCCCGGGAAGAGATGCGGAAAGGGCGTGTCAGTGCCGAGGGCGATGGTCAGCCCCCGCTCCTGCATCCGGGCCAAACAGATTTTCATGCTCGGAACCGGCTCCTGGAAGCGAAGGCGGCCCGCGGCCGGCCCAAAGCGGCTGCGGTAGCGGGTCCAGATGTCCAGCAACGTCGGATGGACCCACTCCCGCCGCGTGTCGTGGGCGAAGGAGAGATCGAGGATCCGGCCCAGGCGGTCCCAGACCACCAGGGTCGGTGTCATCACCACCTTCTCCGCCAAAAAACAGTCGATCAGGGCGTCCATCTCCGCCGCCGAACTCTTCTGCCAGGCCGCCCCGCAGCCCGTCAGATGCTGGATCTCGTCCAGTCCGGCCGCCGCCGCGTCCTCCGCCCGAATTTCGCCCAAATGCGCGAGCGTGGGCTTGCCCAGCCGATGGGCCTCTTCCACCCCGCTGCGCAGAAGTTCGAGGTCCATCCCGGCATAGAATTTGATGGCGTCGACGCCGCGCTCGACCTCGTGGCGGATAGCGGCCCGCAGCGCCGCCGCATCGGTGTGCGGCCGGCCCATCGCCGGCCAGTACGCCTTCGGGCCATCGAGGAGGTAACCGCAGCAGACGATGCCGGGGCCGGCGGCCAAGTCCCGGCGATGGCTTTCGCGCAGGGCCAGAATCGACTCCAGGTCGTTACCGACATCGCGGATTGTCGTGACCCCGGCCGCTAAAAAGGCCGGACCCATCACCGGCGAGTAATGGACATGGGCGTCGATGAGCCCGGGCAAAAGGGTGCACCCTTCGAGCCGGTGAACTTCCTGATCGGCCGGGATGTCTCCCTGGGGGCAGACCGCCTCGATCTTCCGGCCGCGCACCAGCACGGCCTGGCCCAGGGCCGGCTGATCGGCGGTGCCGTCCCAAAGGCGGTCCGGGAGCAAGGCAATGGTTTTCATGGATCGGGCCGCCGGAGGGGGTCAGAGGCGGATGGCGCCGGCGGCAAAATTCGCGGCCGCCCGGCGGACGGCGTCCGTGAAACGCATGTAGGCCACGCCGCTGGCAAAATCGGTCAGCTGCACCGGGGTTCCGGTCCGGATGCTGGCGACAAAATCCTCCTCCACCCGCCAGCCCCGGCGCGATTCCACCGGCACGCTCACCTGGCTCTCCGGCGCTTCGCCCCGGGCGAGCCAAAGCTGGCCGGCCGCGACGTCCAGGCGCAAGCTTCCGGCGCTGCCGTTCAGCCGGATCTCATTGCGGGGCAGGCCGCGCTCGACCCCGCTAAAATGCGCGGCGAGGCGCGCGCCATCCGCATACCGACCCAGGACCGTGAGGCTTTCCGGCACCCGCACGGGGGTCAGCCGGCCGTGCTCGTCCGCGCGCTCGGCGGTAAATACGGCGGCGGCGGCCGCCACCTCGACGGGATCGAACCCCAGCCAGCGCCGGATGGTCTCGTAATAGATGCCCAGGCTGAGCGTGTTGATGCCGCTGCGCCGTTCATCGAGGCGCGGCGGCAGGGGCAGGGCCGGGTCGGCGTAGACCGCCGAGGTCTGGGTGATGCAGACCTCGCGGAGGAGCCCGAGTTGCCGCTCCCGCAGGATCGCGCCGATCGTGGCATCAAAATCGAGTGAAAGGGGTGCGGGCACAATCTGGGCCACAAGGTCGGGGCGCGTCCGGCTCGACGCCAGCATCGCCTCCGCTTCGCTCAGGCTGGCCGCCATCCGCGCCTCCGTCAGGACATGCTTGCCCGCCGCCAGCGCCGCCCGGGTGATTTCGGCATGCAGGTCCGGCCAGGTCCCGATCACGACCGCATCGAGTGCGGGATCGGCCACCACCGCCCGCCAATCCGCTGCGATCCGGGGGATGCCGAATTTCTTCGCCACCGCCGCGGCCGACGCGACCGAGCGGTTGCTGACCGCCGCCACCTCCACGCCAGGCAGGGCCTGCAGTCCCGGCAGGTGCCGGGCCTGGGTGTTGGTGCCGGCCCCGATGACGCCGACCCGCAGGGTTTTCATTCGCGCGCCGACTCCTCGAGGGGGACCGACTCCGCCTGCCCGTAAAGCTTCAAGATCCAATTAGCCAAAAGGGCGTTGCCCTCGTCGAGGGCATAGTGGCCCAGGCCGCCGGCGGCGGAGGCCGGCCCCATCACCAATTCCACCGGAATGACCGGATTGGGCGGCTGGCCCTCGGCCGAGGCGCGCACGACTGCGCGGGTAAAGGCGATGATTTGACCGACATCGACGCGCATGTCGTCATTGGAAATCCCGATCCAAATGGGCCGGCCGGCCAGTTTTGGCGCCAGCCGGATAGCCGACGCCGCCTCCGCCCGCTCGTGCTGCGGATCCCCGGCAAATTCCTTCAAAGCCATGGGGTCGATCAGCGGGGACAGGGCGGCGGCGAAGCGGATGCGGGGATCGGCCGCGGCGAGATGGAAGGCGAGAAAGCCGCCCCGCGAAATCCCGAAAGCGCCCACCCGCGCCGGATCGGCCAGGTGCTGCGCCACCAGATAGTCGAGCACTTCCTCCGCATGGCGGTTGAACGGGCCGACCAAGTCCTCGCCCCGGTCGAGCCGCTGGCGCCAAGCCAGGAGCGCCCCTTCCATGCTCTCACCTTCCGCTGGCCGGCGGTCATCGCCGTGGGCGGGCGGATCGAGCATGATGCTCATGAAGCCATAGCGGGCCAGAATCCGACCGAGGGCGTTGAAATGCCCGTCATCGCGCATGGTCTCGAGCGCGGCGGCCAGGACGAACAGCGTCGGGGCCGGCTGGCCCGGGTGCTCGCCCATCAGCCCAAAGCGATAGCCGTTGGGCAGATGGTGGAAGACCAGCGGAACGGGCGGGGCCAGGACTTCGGATCCCCGGACAGCGCCGACTCCGGCCCAGCCCACCAGAACGCACCCGAGGCGGCAAAGGAGGATTTTCATCGCAGCCCCAGCATAGGGGCCGGGCCGCCTCGGTCCAGCCGCCAATTGCCCGGCCGACTTCCCCCACCGTTTTCGTTGACTCAAAGAGCGATTATGGCTGATCTCGCCGACGTGAACGATCTAAAGACCAAATTGGGCGGAGCTTTCTTTCTTATTCTGGCGCTCGGTTTTTCCGGGTGCTTCTTTCACCACCACAAGAGTAGCGATAGCGACATGGACAGTGGTGATGACCAACAGGCCCAGCCACAGCCGCAAGCGCAGACGGCAGCGCACGGCGCTCACAAAATGACGCGATCCAAGGCCTCCGATCTGTCGGAGATGACCCACAACCCGGATCGCCACCTCGGCCAATTTGTCTCCACCTACGGCCCGGTCCGGTCGATTACGGTGAAGCCCGACGGCTCGACCGAATTCATCATTTCCACCCCGAATTACGCCTATTTCTTCATCGTCACCTTTCCGGGCGAAATCCCCAATCTGGAGCAGAACAAGGACACCTACTTCCTCGGCGCCGTGCGCGGCTCCCGGACCCTGGGCGAAGTCGAGGCCCTGGTGGTCGACGGTATCGCCATCCAGACGACCGGCGGCCGGGGCCTGAACCCCTACGCCTGGCCGAAAGCGGTCTACGTCCCCGGCCAGGAGCAGGCCGTCTCCGCCTGGCTGAACGGTGAGCTCGATTTGCGCGACAGCGCCAACTCCACCGTCCGCTCCTATACGGCGATGAGCGCCGCCCCCGCTCCCGCCCCCAACTACTACCAGCCGCCCGCGCCCCAGGCCCCCGCCTACTCGGCCCCGGCCTATTCCGCCCCGGCTCCCGCTTATGCCCCCCCGCCGCCCGCCTACCGCGGCGGCAACACCGGATCGATCGACAGCGCCAGCCTGGTCAAGGTCGTGCAGAACTGGAACCAGCTGCCGCCGGAAGCCAAGGAGCGCATCCTCGGGATCGTCAGCGAATACTCGCGCTGATCCGCGCCCGGTTTAGGCCGGGCCGGATTTCGTCCCGCGTTTCGGCAGCTCGATGCCGGGAAAGATCTTGATCACGGCGGAGTCATCCTCCCGGCCGTGGCCGGCGGCCGCGGCCATCATGAACATCTGATGCGCCGCCGCGGACAGCGGCAGCGGAAACTTGGCGGCTCGGGCGGTATCGAGCACGATCCCGAGGTCCTTGACGAAAATGTCCACCGCGGACAAGGGCGTATAATCGCCCGCCAGTACGTGCGGCGCCCGATTCTCGAACATCCAGGAATTGCCGGCGCTGTGCGTAATGACCTCGTAGAGGGCCGCCAGGTCAACCCCCTCGCGCACCCCCAGGGCCAGCGCCTCGGCCATGGCCGCGATGTGAACCCCCGCGAGGAGCTGATTCAGCACCTTGACCTTGGTCCCGGCGCCGTGCTCCGGCCCCAGCCGGTAGACCTGGGCGGAAATGGCGGCCAGGACCGCCTCGCCGGCGGCGTAGGCCTCGGCCGGACCCGACGTCATCATCGTGATCTTGCCTTCCCGGGCCTTGGCCGCTCCCCCCGAAACCGGCGCATCGAGCATAAGAATTCCCCTCTCCGCCAAACGCTGGCCCAATGACCGAGCAAAATTCGGCGAGACGGTGGCGCTGGCGATGACCAAGGAACCCGGGGCCAGTGCCGCCGCCGCGCCTTTCGGCCCGAACAGGACCTCGTCCGTCTGCGCCTCATTCAGCACCAGAATAATCAGGACCCGGCAGGGGCCCCCCAGCGCTGCTGGGTCCGCCGCGGCCACCCCGCCTTCGGCCGCGAAGGCTTGGCGCAGGTCGGCGCGCACATCGCAGCCGTGGGTGGGAAAGCCGGCCCGCAGCAGCGAGCGCGCCACCCCCAGGCCCATCGCCCCCAATCCAATCACGCCGACCGGGCTCGTTTTCATAGGCAGAGGGAGCAGAATGGCCGGACTATTTTTGGCCGAATCCGATCAAGGACTTGCGCAGCCCGGGCACCAAGTCGCGCAGCCACGTTCCGACGGACTTCAGGCGCGCCCAGCCGCGTTGCACCCGGCGGGAGCGGAGGAAACCCACCTTCACGCCCTGAAAGCCGCCGCGCTCGAAAAGCAGAATGAGGTCGGCACGGGTAAATTCGCGGTTGTGCCGGTGGGGATAGAAATGCCGGCCCTTGTACAGGATGGGCTGGGCATCGAGGTAATGTTCCGCGTAGTCGTAGGTGATGTGCTTGCCCCGGAGCAGGCGCGAGCGATTGCGAAAGCTGGCGGCATTGGGCACGTCGATTTCGAGCAGGCCGCCCGGCCGGAGCACGCGGTGAAACTCCCGCAGCGCGGGCAGATGCGAATGGGTGAAGTGCTCCAGGCACTGGCAGCAGGAAATGGCATCGTAGGTGTTGTCCGGATAGGGCAACGGATCCACCTCGACGTTACAGAAGGAAAATTGAATGCCCTTCTTGCCGTAGACCTCGGGAAAGTCCGCCGCGTCGTCGGTAATGTCGACGGCGTGGCATTCATGGCCGAGATCGGAGAGGAGCGAGAGCAAGATCCCCCCTTCGGAACCGACATCCAGGACCTTCTTCCGGCCGGCGAATGCCGCGGCGATTTCGGCAAAGCGGTCGCAGGATCCGAGAAAGCGGTCGAGTTGCGCCGGCTTGGCCAGGTCGAACAATTCGCCGCCAAACGCTCGGGCCAGGGCGAACCTTTTGATCTCCGCTTTGGTCACGGCGGCCTTACATCGCCCCTTCGCCCATGGCGTGGGCCCCCTCCTCCCCCAGCCGGAGGCCGGGTGGGAACCAGAAGGTGCAGAGGAGGGAAACCAGCGCCAGGGCGCCAATCGCGACAAACAGCCGGTCAAAGCCCAGCAGCATCGCCGGGGTGGCTAAGCTGCCCACCCCGCCGGCCCCGCTGCCCGCGCTGTCCGCGGCGACCACGAACGAGCCGAGGAGGCCAACCCCGAGGGCGCCGCCGACGTACTTGGCCAGGGTGTTGACCCCGTTGGCAGTCCCCATGTCCGAGCGGTTGACCCCGACTTGGACCGTGAGCATGAGGACGAGGTAACCGGCGCCCTGGGCCGCCCCGATCACGAACAGGGCCGACGTGCCGAGGAACCGGTTCCCGCCCCAGATCACCAGGGCCGCATAGCCGAGCGAGGCCACGGCGAGGGCGAGGAGGGCGGCCTGGGAGATCCGCTTCAAGGTGTAACGGTGGGCCAGCCGGCCCCCGAGCGAACTGCCCACGAACGAGCCGAGGATGACCGGCGTCAGGATCAGGCCGGCATTGACCGCGCTCGCGCCCGAGCGCACCGCCGCGTAGAGCGGCAAATAGGTCATGAGCGCGAAGACTGCCCCGCACCGGGCAAAATCCGCCATGCAGGGAAAGGCCACGGCGGCCCGCCGGACCAAGTCGAGCGGCATCAGCGGTTCGCGGACCGTGCGCTCATGCCAGACGAAGACAGCCAGTAGCGCGAGCGAGGCGGCGACGCCGGCATAATCGACGTGCTCGCCGGCGCTGAGCAAGAGGCCGACAATTCCCAGGCTCAAGAGCACGGCCCCAATGACGTCGAAACGATGCCGATGCGGCTGGTGGGAGTCGACGTAGGTTTTCTTGACCAGGAGCCAGGCAACGAAGCCGATCGGCAAATTGACATAGAATGCCCAGCGCCAGTTGGCCGTGCGCAGGATGAGGGCTCCGACCAGGGGCCCGGCCGCTCCGGCCGCGGTGCCGAGGGCGCCCAAGGCACCCTGAACCCTCGCCCGTTCCGCCGGCTCGTAGATGTCGCCCAGCACTGTGACCGCCAGGACAATCAGACCGCCGGCCCCGGCGCCCTGCACCACCCGGAAAACGATCAATTCCTGCATGCTGCCCGCCGCGCCGCTCGCCGCCGATCCGAGGAGGAAGAGCAGGAGGGAGCCGAACAGGACCGGCCGGCGCCCGTAGGTGTCGGACAGCCGTCCCAGGACTGGCATGACCACGGCGCTCGCCAGCATGTAGGCCGACACGATCCAGCGGTAGAGCGAAAAGCCCCCCAAGTCGCGGGTGACAGTCGGGAGGACCGAGGCGACCACGGTGGCCTCGATCGACGACATCACCATGATCAAGCTCATGGAAAAGGCGATGGCCCGGCGGCTCCTGGCCGAAAGCCGGGGGCCTGGCGCCGACCCGACGTGTTCCGCTTCACTCATAGGAGGAATGGAAAACCGGCCTTTAAAGGTTGGGCAGGCAACCGGGTGTCACGCCCGGGCAGGTCGGGTCCCCGCGGGCGGCGGCGAAGTCCGGCCCAAGCGGCGGAAAGGCAATCGAGACAAGAAGGCGTAATGGTTTCATGGAGGCAGCGGCAGACGACCCGGAAACGATATCCCCCCCGGCAGGTGGTTTACGTTAACGAATGTGTCTCAAAGTGAAACGGGGTTTCGTCAAACTAAATTGGCCCCGCCCGCCCGGCGGTTCCGCGGGGGTGGGTCCAAGTCCACCACGGAGTCGGGTTCAACCCCAGTAACAAAGGCGGCTGGGGATAGCTCAAAGACGAACACTTATGACCCGTACCATGAAACAATCCATGCGCCCTAGGAAGAGGACTTCAAAAGCATCCCGTTTCGCCGGCTTGGCGGCGATTACATTTGCAACCTGCTTTGCAGGCAATCAATTGCATGGCCAAGGCGCAACATCTTATGCCTTCACCTCCCTAGCTGGCCAACCAGCCGTACTCGACCATTTGGACGGGACGGGCACCAATGCCCGGTTCCTCAATCCCGCGGCCGTCACGGTGGACACAGCGGGCAACACTTATGTGGCCGATAGCGGCGATCATACCATTCGCATCATTTCCTCCGGCGGGGTGGTTTCGACCCTGGCGGGCTCTTCCGGCCGGGCCGGAACCTCGGATGGCAGCGGCACGGGCGCCTTGTTCATCTATCCTTCCGCCCTAGCGGTCGACTCTGCCGGGAACGTCTACGTGGCCGATGCGGGCGCGAACACGATCCGCCGGGTCACCGCGGCGGGAGTGGTCACCACCATCGCCGGCGCGGCCGGTGTGGCCGGCTCGGTCGACGGCATCGGCACCGCGGCCCAATTCAACGCCCCCCAAGGGATCGCGGTCGACAGCGCGGGCGACATCTACGTCGCCGACACCAATAACAGCACGATTCGCAAAATCGCCGCCAGCAACCACCAGGTGTCGACCTTCGCCGGCAACGCCGGGGCGGCTGGAAGCGGCAACGGCACGGGCTCCGGAGCCCATTTTAACTATCCGGTCGGATTGGCCATCGACACCGCCGGCAACATTTACGTGGCCGATTTCGACAACAGCACGATTAGAGAAATCACCCCGGCCGGCTCGGTCACCACCATCGCGGGCACCGCCACCCAGACCGGTACGACCGATGGAACCGCCGCCCTTTTCAACCATCCCGAAGGCCTCTGGGTCGACGCGGGCGGCAACGTCTATGTCGCCGACACCTCGAACCAGACCATCCGGAAAATCGCCGTCACCAGCCTGATCGTCAGCACGGTTGCCGGCACGGCCGGGATCACGGGACACGCCGACGGCCTCGGCGCATCCGCCACCTTCGCCTATCCGGGCGGAGTGACGGTCAATCCCTCCGGCACCATTATCGTCGCCGACACCGGTAACCACAGCATTCGGACGATCAATCCGGGGGTCGGCTCCTCCGTCACGACTTGGGCCGGAGCGGCCGGAACGATGGGCAGCGCCAACGGCACCGGCACGGGCGCCGCCTTCGCCTATCCGGACGGCGTCGCCCTGGACGCGGCCGGCAATGTCTACGTGGCGGATCGCAACAATGACACGATCCGAGAAATTTCTCCGAGCGGGGCCGTCATCACCCTGGCGGGTGCCGCCGGGGTCGCCGGCAGCGCCGACGGCGCGGGTACGGTCGCCCGCTTCAACACCCCCACCGGTGTCGCAGTCGACGGAGCCGGCAATGTCTACGTCGCCGATTCCGGCAACTCCACCATCCGCAAGATCAGCGGCGGAGCGGTAAGCACTTACGCCGGGTATCCGGGAACGGTGGGCGGCGCCGACGCCACGGGAAACTCGGCCAGCTTCAATCACGCCCAGGGCGTGGCGGTCGACGCGGCCGGAAATGTCT
>Ga0302279_10008193_pt1 | contig 10349 bp, 4 predicted proteins | sample III_Bog_N3_3_FD_194541 | JGI IMG/M metagenome (GOLD analysis project Ga0302279, IMG submission 194541) | Peat permafrost microbial communities from Stordalen Mire near Abisko, Sweden - III_Bog_N3_3 | ecosystem: Environmental > Terrestrial > Soil > Wetlands > Peat | place: Sweden: Abisko...
ACATCGCCGCATGAGAGTCTCCGTAGACCACCATGAGGTCCTTACCATTCGGGTCACCGAGTTGGCAGATCTTCTCCACCGATGCCGACTGGGGCACCCCGCACCGGGGCGGGATGGTGCTCCCTCCCCAGTCGGCGAGTTGGGCGCTCCCCAACGCAGGTTGGACTCCCCTCGGCATCGTGTCGATGTGGGAGGCGGCGACCAACATTGCGTGTTCGACCTGCGCACTGGGCGCCGAGTCGACCGGCGTGGACGGGGCACCCGCGGTCTCGATCGAGATGGCTGCGGAAAGGATCACGAGCGTGGACACGATCACCAGCGCCCCCGCGACGACCGTCTTCCGCTGCGGGGTCCTGAGGTGACGGATCGGGTTCTCGATCAACTGGTAGGTGATCATCGCCAGGACGAGGGCGATTGCCACCAGCAACAGATTGGTGGCCACAGGGAGTGAGCTCTTACCCGCGTACTCGGCGGCGATGATGAGAATCGGCCAGTGCCAGAGATACAGCGAGTAGGAACGCCGCCCGAGCCAGCCGAACGGCCGGGTCCCGAGGAGGGACTCGGCGCCCAGGCGGGGGACGACGGCACCACCGGCGATCACCGCGGCCGCGCCGACCACCGGGATGGCAACGAGCGATCCGGGGTAGGCCGTGTGTGCATTGAACACGACGATGCCGTAGAGGATGGCTCCGAGCCCCGCCCAGGTGATGCACGCGGCGAATTTCCGGGGCAGCCGCCGGAGCGATGTGGTTCCGACGGCGATCAGTGCACCGAGGGCCAATTCCCACGCCCGGCAGAACGGAGAGAAGTAGGCGGACGTGGGATGCGATGCGGTCTGGACGATCGAGAGCCAGTAGGAGACGGCGATGATCACTACGAGAACCGTCGCCAGCCGAACCCGGAGGGTGCGCCGACTCCCGAAGGCGGCGACGGCGAGGAACACCGAGGGAAACACGAGATAGAACTGCTCCTCGACGGAGAGCGACCAGTAGTTCTGCAGGGGGGACGGAGGTAGCTGTGCCGTCAGGTAGTTGGTTCCGACCGCCGCGAAATGGAAGTTCGAGAGGAATACCGCCGCCCACCGTCCGTCGTCGGCGGTGGTGATCCCGGCCGTCACGCCCAACCAGAGGAACGCTGCTGCTACGGCGGCGAGAATGACGATCGTGGCCGCGGGCAGGATGCGGCGGATGCGTCGAGCGTAGAAGTGGAGGAGCGAGGTGCGGTGCTCTCCATTGCGCTCACGGAGGAGGAGGCCGGTGATCACGAAACCGGAGATCACGAAGAACACGTCCACGCCGACATAGCCACCGGTCACATGCGGGACCCCTGCGTGGTAGAGCACGACGGCCACGATGGCGAGGGCCCGCAGTCCCTCGACGTCGGGACGGAAACGGCGGTCACCCGGCGCGGTACCGGCCTCCTCGCCTACGGGCAGCAGCAACCCGTCGTCTGCCAGTTCAATCTGAGTCGACACGGCCCCCCTCATTGACTCGTGAGCAACAAGTATACGGCGACGCATGGGCGACGGGCCGTGCGCGACGGGAAGTGCGTGCCGGATTCGCCCAGATAGGAGGTCGGGTCGGTGACGTCGATGCCAGGCCTCGGGATCGGTGCCTGACTGGACGGCGCGGCCATGGAGTGCGCGGAGTCAGGATCTACACCGGGGAGCGATGGCGCCGAGGGGAGGGTGCCGACGACGAAGCCCTCGCACCCGGTTTCACCCCTGTTCAGAGTAGAGTCGACCAGCGTTCTGCGGCCAGACTCAGCCAGAAGTGGGGCAAGGATGACTGAGGTACTCGAGCGAAGTGGCGAAGTCACTGACCTTATGCCGCGCCGACGCGCACGGCTTCCGGGCCTGGACGGGCTCCGGGCCATCGCCGTCGGCGGTGTCGTCCTCTACCATCTCGGGACGCCATGGGTCCGGGGTGGATTCCTCGGCGTCGATCTGTTCTTCGTCGTCTCGGGGTTCCTGATCACGACGCTCCTGGTCGAGGAGAAGTCGACGAGCGGCGGCATCGGGCTCGGCAACTTCTGGCTGCGCCGCGCTAGACGCCTGTTGCCGGCATTGGTGGCGATGATCGTCTGCGTGATGGCGTACGTCATCATCGCGGGACGGGCCGGCAACCAGACGGTCGGCCAGCTCGATCTCCAGAATCTGCGGGGGGACGGCTTCGCGACGCTACTCTACGTCGCCAACTGGCACTTGATCGCCACGGCGCAGAGTTACTTCAACCAGTTCTCGACCCCCTCGCCTCTGCTCCACACCTGGAGCCTGGCCATCGAGGAGCAGTTCTACATTCTCTGGCCGTTGGCGGTCATCGGCTTCCTGAGTTTCAAGCGGCGCCCGTGGCGCCCGTGGGCGATCGGCGTCGCACTGGTGGGAGCACTCGCCTCCGCTGTGGCGATGTCGGTACTGTTCACGTCCGGTCACGACATCACCCGGGTGTACTACGGAACGGATACCCGGGCCTTCGACTTGCTCATCGGGGCGGCGCTCGCCTTCTTCACCGTCAATCGCCACCGCCGCGCATCGACGATCAAGGTCCTGCGGCTGGCCGGTCTACCCGCGCTCATCGGCGTCGTCGCCTTCTTCGTCGTCGCCGGAACGCCGCAGATGCTGCCACGGACGCAGATGTTCCAAGGTGGGTTCCTGATCTTCGCCCTGTTGGCGGCACTGCTCATCGCGTCGTGTGTATTCGTTCCCGACGGAGTCCTCACCCAGGTCCTGAGCCTGCGGGTCCTCGTAGCCGTGGGTGTGGTGAGTTACGGAGTGTATCTCTGGCACTGGCCCATCATCGTCTTCGTCAACGCCGACTCCACCCACCTCACGGGCATCACCCTCGCGCTCGTTCGGCTCGGTTTGATCGCCGCATTCACCTGCGCCAGCTTCTTCCTGCTGGAGCAGCCGATCCGGTTTCGCCGGGTGCCCCGGTCGGTTCGTCGCCTGCTCTATCCCGGTGGAATCATCCTCGTGGTCATCATGATCCTCGTGGCGACCACCCCGACCCTGGTGTCTCCGCCGTTGGCCGTGGCACGGTACTTCAATCCTGCCACGGTGATCCCGGGTGTAGGCGGGATCTCGGGACAGGCGCCGATCAAACTCGGCTTCCGTCCGACGCACATGACGCCACTCAGGGTCGAAATCTTCGGAGACTCGATGCCCTATGTGGCGAGTCCCGGAATAGTCGCCGCCCTCGAAACGACCGGGGTGGTGACAGTGGCCAATTACACATTCCCGGGATGGGGTACCTCGACCATTCCTGATTGGCAGAAGGGGTTCGGCCAAGGCGTGCGGGATTCACATGCTCAGATCGTGATCGGGACCTGGAGATGGGATCAGACCCTGGCACTCGAACATCCCAAGGCCTATGCCGCGACCCTACGCCAGATGGTCTCGATCGCGCGGGCGAACGGTGCATTGGGCGTGGTGCTCCTGGGGTATCCGCTGACCGACGTGGAGGGTGACTCCCGAGCCCAACTGCGGGCGACCGAGAAGGGGGAGGAGGCGTGGGCAGCGGTGGCGTCGTCGCTGCCGGCCCAGATGCCGGGCCAGGTGATGTGGTTTCCCATCGCGCCCTCGGTGGAATTGGATGGCCACTACTCCGCCTGGCTCCCACCCCTCGGTGAGCCGCACGCGCCTGCCTCTGAGTGGGAGCGGGTCCGTCGTCTGGACGGGATCCATCTCTGTGTTCCCGGAATTCAGCGGTACGCCACCGCGCTCGCGGACGACATGCTGATCGCCTTCCGGACGCGACTTCCGGCGAAGACATGGTCGACAGCCGGATGGACCCATGATCCGCTGCTGACCAGCGCCGACGGGTTCTGTCCGGATGACCATCCGTCCAGGACGTAGCTGACGGAGCGGCCAGGAGGGGGTGCGGGTCTCAGACTCCACTCGGATGTGACAGCTCCGTGGTCGAGGGAGCCGTCACCATCGTGTCCCGGGCAGCCTCGGGGGACCTGACCGGATCGATGTGCCGAGATGGTTCATCGGTCTGCAGTCGGCCCAGAGCGGCTAGGACGACAGTTGTCGCAAGGATGATCGGCAGAGTTCCGGCCTCGAACCGGAAGCGGTTGTTCTCGCCGATGTCGGTGAGGTTCATGATCACGAAGGACTGCAGGAACACGACGCCCACCAACGCCATGGCGCGGGCGAGTGCGGGCTGTCGCTTCCACCAGGCGACGACCAGGACGGGCACACCGATGAGGATGAGGAGAACTTCGGCCAACTGCAGGTAGGAGATCTGACTGGACGACGGATACTGATGGAAGAAGGCCGCGAGATATCCTGCGTTCGGGTCGTTCTGAGGCTGCCATTGGATGTAGGTGTCGTAGGCGTCCCGGTACCACGCCATACCGGGGGAGAGTGTGAAGTACTGGTCGGCCGGAACGAACCAGATCGTCACTCCGTCCACGACGTGAGTGAGATATTGATACGGCTCCGCGCGGACGTAGCGAAGATCTTCGTGGAGATATCGGTTCGAGATCGCTACGTACGCCCGATTGTTGAAGTTCGGTGAGCCGTCCTCCTTCGTGACCTGGGTGAGTGCCGAGTTGCCGTGAGAGGACGGGACGGGGCCATAGGACGCCAGCGAGGAGAACGGTCCGATCGCCGCGAGCGGTGACAGGCGATGGGTCCGGATGAGCCGTTGGATCTCGTGCGGGGGAGCTGCGGAGATCGTCGCGTGCGCCGCGTTCATTCCGAGCCAGGTCGACGTCGCGGGTGTTCCGAATGAGACCAACGTGTGAACGGTCCACAGGAGCAGGATCGACAAAGGAATCAGGAAGCCTCGGACGATCGTTCGCCACGCTGCTCGTGCCGCCAGTACCACGAGCAGCGAGAGCACGAAGACGAACAGCGGTTGAACCGAGGTGTTCAACAGTGCGAGCGTGGCGCCAATGGCTCCGAATGCGAGCGCACGGTAGTAGGTCGGGTGCTTGATCAGCCGGATGATCGAGTACGCGAGGCAGGTGACCAATGCGGCAGTTGGTGTCGCATAGAACGTGGTGGCCGAGTAGAGGAACTGCGCCGGATCGAGCACCACGAGCACGATGGTGACGCCGAGTGCGATGCGCCGGGGACTACCCAGTTCTCTCAGGGCGCCAAAGGTTGCGAGCCCGGTCACTACGTAGAAGAGGAACTGGACCAGTTCGGCCGCGGATTTCTGAAGGGTTCGCGGCAGATGGAGCAGGATGCCGATGCCGAGATTGTAGAGAGGCGGCTGCATCTCCAACTGGTAGATCGAACGAAGCAGGTCGTGCTGCAACAGGGGCAGATCGAGAAGTTGCCACGTGACGATGTGTGGATGTGCAGACAGTTGGTCCGCGGTGAATGACACCCCGGCCATGCGCGCCACGACGACCGTGATGAGGGACGCGGCACCGATGATCCACACGAATGGATCGATCCGACGCAGTCTGGCTGTCACCGGAGACTCGCTCGTCGCCGGCATCCTAGGATCCGCCGGTCCTCGGCGTCCGATCGATGATGCACCTGGTCGCGTGGTCCACGCTGGCCTGGTCACCCGAGATGGTCCCGGCCGTGCAGGCGGCGATGGTCGCGTCGGTGGGCACGATCGATGCTCCGGCGTTGCCGACACCGGACCAGACCCACGAGCCGTTGTCGTACTGCGGCACCCTGCCGGTTGCAGCGGTGATCAGGATGGCCGCTGTCGGGACGGATTGGACGCGGTCGTAGGGAGGGAGATTCGGCTGCGCGACGATGACGGCTGTTGTGACACCGAGATGATCCATGGTCGACCGAACGGCCCGGATGTTCGCGGCGGTGAGGAGCTGGGTGGGCGGAGGGGTGAAAACGGTGGCCGCATTGAGAGTGGCCATGCCCAATTGGTCCCGAGGTGCGATTCGGCTGGGAGCGTCCGTCGGACCGGCCACGCCGATCATGTCGAATGCCATCCGGTCGACGGCCTGCCAGGTCATCGCACTGTCCTCGAGGCCGGTGGAGGACGTGGGCAGCACCAGAATGACCTGTCGACCCTGCAGGTGGGTCGCCGTGTCGCGGAACCATCGGGGCAGCGTCACACGCTCGGTCTTGATGGGAATCGTAGGAGCGAGGTAGGCGAGCAGTGGCACGAGCGCGATCAGCGCCACGATGACCCCCACAACGTCCGGCGCCCACGAAGGGAGGGCGACCTGTCCGCCTGGGTCGTCGGCGGATGATGGCGGAGACGATCGGGCACGTCCGGCGACGGAGAGCATGGTGTGGTCGATGATCAGACCCAGCATGATCGCGAAGGCCAGGTAGGTGATGAGCGCGAAACGATAAGGAAGGATGTTCTGCAACAGCGGGAGTCTTCCCAGAGGTTCCCAAGGACTGAAGTGATGTGGGGACGACCCGAGGGTGAATGCCGCGCTGATGAGGGAGACCCCTGCGAAGAACCAGAGTCGCAGGTCCCGCCGCCACGCGATCAACCCCCCGATGAGGACGACGAAGAGACCGATCCCCATGTACTGGGTCGAGGCCACCAGCGCACGAGGACCCAGATAGCTGTCGAATCCCGTGGTGAGTGCCTGGGGAAACACGTAGGCGCGTAGTGGTGGGCCCATGAAGATCGACGGGTTGCCGGGCCAGATGGAGCCTGAGAGGTGTGTCGGTCCGGCAAGCGCGTACCAGGCGGGAACGGCGAGGATCACCACGGTGATGATCGAGCCGGTGATGAGACCGGTACGGGCATAGGGAAGGTGCCTTCGTAGCGCGATGGGATCCCTCCACGCCGTGACGATGACCAGCAGGACGACGCCGATGAGGGCCATGAGCGCCGTCATGAGGAGGATCTCCGTGCCGACGAAGAACTGGAAGGCGACGAGCAGGGCCAAGGTCGCTCCCGTGGTGAGCGGATTCCACGATTGGCGAATCAGCAGTTCGTCGAGGCAGAGCACGATCAGTGGCGGCACGACGGCCATACCCAGCATCAGATGGGCGTCCGCCAGACTCGACAGTATGAACGGCGAGAATCCGTAGAGCAGTCCGCCGGCGAATGCTGCCGGCCACCTGGTCGTCCACCGGCGGAGGAGTATGAACATGGCCAGTGCGGACAGGGCCGGGCTGAGTGTGAGGGCCACGTTCAGCGATGCCACCGGGCCGAAGAGCCAGGTGATCGGCGTCAGCACCACTCCAATGGCCAACTCGCTCGTGTTGGAGAGGAGATTGACCCCACCCGGGTAGCCGGCCGCAGATGAATGCAGCGGATTGAGGCCGTGGGAGATGGCGTAGGCGGGCCACTCCAGGAACCACGTGAAGAGCGACGTGTCTCCACAGCCACAGGTGGTCACCGAACCCGGATTGGTGGTCCACACGTTGCTCCAGATGACCAGTGAGACCAGTGAGTACACGACGAGTGCACCCACCACGGTGCGCAGTTCCTGTCGCCGCCTTGGGCCGACGACGACAGTGCGGTGCACGGGTTCCACGGCGGAGTCGACGTTCATCGTCTGCATTCTGGAGTCCCCCGCACGTGCCCCCCTCGACCCGTCGCCGAGCGCCAATGTTAGCCCTGATCATTCGTGGAATTGCCCGTCAGGGGCTCACGCGGCGTCGGGTGCTCCACGTTCCACCAACCAGACGCTCTGATCCGTGCACATCCTTGGTGATTCGCCAACCGTCACGCGCGCGGAAGATCGAGGGCCGTGCCCAGCACCCGTTGGAGGTACAGCGCATAGGTCCCTGTCATATGGAAGGAATCGCGATAGATGCCGTAGTGGTCCACGATGGACGTGCAGACCCTGGAACAAAACCAGGGTGTCGGGTCGATGTACCGAACCCCCGCCTCGGCTACTGCGCTCCGTTCCGACGGCGTCAGTCCGCTCACGGTCGAGTTCAGGGGCACTGAGCAGGACTGGACGTCATGAGGGTGAGCGGACAGACAGGAGGCAGGATCGTTCGACAGGTAGGGGATGTCACCGAGGAACACCTTCCGCCCGGAAGGGAGCCGAATCGCCTGGAGTAGGTCCGTCAGACCGCCTTTCCAGGTCTCGGGGCTGAACGGCTCGCTCGGCGCCTGCCCGGAGGCCGCGGACTTGTAGAAATTGGACTGCGAGATCAGTACCTCGTCTGGTCTCATCGAGTTGATGAGAGGAATCGCCCAGGCATGGAACTGGGAACACTGCGTGTTCGGTGTACCGGGTGAGCCCAGGATCGCCGGAGTGCCGACCACGACCAACTCGGCGGGGCAGTAGTACTTGGCCAGGACCACGAGTCGCCACTGAGCCTGTCGGGCGATGCGGTCCAGCGCGGGCAACCACATCAGCGCGTGGGAATCCCCGTAGACGACGAGGAGATGCTTCCCTGCGGTGTCGCCGAACGTACAGATCCTCCGTTGGACAGCCTCGGCGACCACCGCCTTTTCACAGGCGAAGCGACGGGTGTTGAATCCGGCGAAGTCCTGCAGGGTGGTACTTCCGGAAGGGATGAGGTCGTCCGGGACCGTCGTGATCCGGGGTGCGATGGCCACGGCGTGCCGTACCGCCGCCTCGTTGGCTGCCGGCACGACACGCTGGTCGGCGGAGTCCGTGGTGGACAACGCGATGCATCCGGTGAGCACGACCACCGTCACCAGCACGAGCACCACGCCGGCGCCCACGGTCCGCATCGGGGACATCCGGAGGTGCCGGAGTGGGTTCTCGACGAGGCGATAGCTCGTCATGGACACGAGGACAGCGACCACCAGATATGGGAGGTTCTCCCGGAACGTCAACTGTGATCTCCCGGCTCGCTCCGCGGCGAGGACGAGGATCGGCCAGTGCCACAGGTACAAGGAGTAGGAGCGCCTTCCGATCCACTGCACCGGTGGTCGGCCGAGTGCGGACTCGGCACCCCATCGGGGTGCGGACACGCCGCCGGCGATGATCAGGGCGGCACCCACCACGGGCACCGCGACCAACGAGCCCGGATAGGCGGTCTGCGAGTTGAAGGCGAATGCCGCGTACAGGACACCGGCGACACCGATCCACGTGAGTGCGCCTCCGACCGCCGCCGGCATCTTCCGCAGCCACGACGTGGCGAGGACGACGAGCCCTCCGAGCGCGAGTTCCCAGGCGCGGGTGAAGGGCGAGAAGTAGGCCGCTGCCGGGTGGGCCGGGGTCTGGACGATCGACAGCCAGTAGGACGCGACGATGACGGTGCTGAGGACGATGGCCAGGCGGGTTCTCAGGGCGAGCCGATCCCGGAGTGAGGCGACCGCCAGGAAGAGTGTGGGGTACACGATGTAGAACTGCTCCTCCACGGACAGCGACCAGTAGTTCTGCAGCGGTGAAGGCGGGAGGCTGGCGGTGAGGTAGTCGGTCCCGATGGACTCGAAGTGGAAGTTGGCGAGGAACACAGCGGCCCACCGCCCGTCGTCGGCCGTGGCGTTCCCCGACAGGGCCCCGAGCGCGAGATACGTGGCGACCACCGTCGCGCCGATGACCAGAATGGCCGCCGGGAGGATCCGCCGGACACGTCGGGCGTAGAAATTCAGGATCGACGTGCGGGCGGTTCCCTGCCGCTCGCGGAGCAACAGACCAGTGATGACGAAGCCGGAGATGACGAAGAACACGTCCACGCCGACGTAGCCTCCGGTGAGGTGCGGGAGGCCGGCGTGGTAAAGCACGACGAGGAGCACCGCCAGAGCGCGGAGGCCTTCGACGTCCGGCCGAAAGGCCCGGTCGTCAGGGGCGGTCCCCGCCTCGTCGCCCGATGGGAGCAGACCGAACTCAGCTTCAGGCGCGTTCTGCGCAGACATGTCCTGCCCCCCTTCCTGTCTGCGGTCACTCAACGGGGCACCACACTACGCAGCCCCCGCCGGGCGGGTCTGCCACCCCCTCGATGGGAGTCGGCCGATCGCTCAGGTGGCGGTCGGGCAGCGCCGCCCGTGCCCCGGCATCATGTGATCGCCCGGTTCACCCCGTTCCACACCCAGGCGTCGGCGACGAGGGTGGGACGGATACCGGTGGCGCTGGTGATCAGTGTGGCCATCGCCGGAACTGAGGCGACCTGGTCGTACTCCGGCAGGTCCGGCTGGTCGGGCAGCACCACCGTGTCGACCCGCCAACCCTGCAGTGCACGGCGAACGGCCGCCACGTCACCGGCGGTTAGCACCGGTGGACCGTCGTACGCGAACGTCACCCGTGTGATCACGTTCTGGCCTGCGCTCTCGGCGCCGGCATGCGCCGTGCCGGCACCCAGACCACCCGACCCCACGATCGAGAACCGTTGTCCGCTGAGTGCCTGCCACGTCATCGCAGCCTGCTTGCCCGAAATGATGAGCGGGTAGCTCCGACCGCGCGCATCCGTCCACTTCAGTCTGCTCGTCGTGGCGGAGAAGGGCGCCGGCAACGCCAGCACCACCGGG
>Ga0302279_10008194_pt1 | contig 10347 bp, 7 predicted proteins | sample III_Bog_N3_3_FD_194541 | JGI IMG/M metagenome (GOLD analysis project Ga0302279, IMG submission 194541) | Peat permafrost microbial communities from Stordalen Mire near Abisko, Sweden - III_Bog_N3_3 | ecosystem: Environmental > Terrestrial > Soil > Wetlands > Peat | place: Sweden: Abisko...
CTTCAGCATCACGTCGCGCAGCCCGTCGACGCCGTAGGTGAGCGGCAGCAGCCGCGATACCACCTGGAGCCAGCTCGGTTCGGTGGCGATCGGAAAAACGATCCCGCTCAACAGCACCTGGGGAACGATCGCGAGCGGGATGAACTGCACCGCCTGAAACTCGGTGGTCGCGAACATGCTGAGGAAGATGCCGAGGTTCACCGCCACCAGGGTCATCAGCAGGGTGAGCAGGACGATCAATGCCACGTTGCCCTGGTTGTGGACGTGGAGCGCGTAGAGGGTAAAGACCACGACCTCCACCGCCTGCACGGTCGCCACCACCATGAAGCCGCCGATGTAGCCGACCACGATGTCGGCGCGCCGGAGCGGGCTCGCCATCAGCCGTTCCAGGGTTCCCTGGCTGCGCTCCCGGAGGAAGGCGATGATGGTGACGACGAACACCAGGAGGAATACGACCAGCCCGATGAACGCTCCCCCGAAGTAGTCGAGGGTGTCGAGACCGGGCCCGCCGTGAAGGTAGTCGAGGCTCGGTTCGAGCACCGGCACGTGCACTCCCTCCGCGGCCACCAGGTTGCGGGAGGCACGTGTCACCGATTGGTCGAGGGCCAGCAGCACCGGCTGGGTGAGCGCGGGCTGGGTGCCCTCCAGATGGACCGTCGGAGCGATGACGTCGCCGCTTTGCGCGCGCGCCGAGAGATCGGCTGGCAGGACGACGTAGGCGGCCACCGCGTCGGCGCTCAGGTCGCTTGCCGCCCGGGCCTCCGTGGTTCGGGCGACGTTGATCTCGGTGGATTGACCGAGGTCGGCGGCGAGGACAGCGCCCAGCGGGCCCCGGTCGAGGTTGACCACGTCGACGGCGGGGAGGCTGGAGCCGCCGCCGGTCAGGAAGTAGAAGAGGCCGAGCAGGATGATCGGCGCGCCGAAGAGAAGCATCAGGGTGCGCCGATCGTGGCGGAACTGCTGGAGGATCCGGAGGCTGATCGCGCCGGCGCGCCGCCCGCTCACGGCCTGCTCTCCGAGAGCACCAGGAAGGCGTCTTCGAGCCGCTCCACCCCGGCCAGCCGTCGCAGCTCGGCGGATGTGCCCTCCGCGAGCATCCGGCCAAAGCGCACGAGCCCCAGGCGGCCGCAGCGCTCTGCCTCGTCCATGACGTGGCTGGAGACGATGATGGTCGTGCCCTCGCCGGACATCGTGGTGAACCGCCGCCAGAGCTCGGCGCGCAGCTGCGGATCGACCCCGACCGTCGGCTCGTCGAGGAGGAGCAGCCGCGGCCGGTGGACCAGCGCGCATGCCAGCGAGACGCGTTGGCGCATCCCGCCGCTCAGCGTGGCCACTACCGAGCGGCGCCGCGGGCTGAGGTCGACGAACTCCAACGCGTCCGCGGTGCTCCGCGCGGCCGCAGGCCGGTCGAGGCCGTGAACGGCGGCGAAGAAGCGGACGTTCTCCTCCACCGTGAGATCGGCGTAGAGGGCGGGCGACTGGGGCATGTATCCGATCTCGGCGAGCACGGCGCGGTCGGGCAGACGGCGACCCAGCACCGTCACGGTTCCGGTGTCGACGGTGATCAGCCCGACCAGGGAGCGGATCAGGGTGGTCTTGCCCGCGCCGTTGGGACCGAGCAGGCCGTAGATCTCCCCGGCACCGACGGTGAGGGAGACGCCGTCCAAGGCCCGGATCGATCCGAACGCCTTGGTCAGTCCCTCGACGGAGACGGCCACCGACGGAGCACTCATCGGGACGCCGCCCCGCCCGGCTTCATCGCTCGCAGCCATGCGGACGACAGCTCATCGGCTGCTGCCTCCAGCGGGGTGTCGAAGCCGAGGGCCCGCTCGGCGAGGTCCCGCGTGATCAGGTGCATCATCAGCGGGCCGACGAAGGCCATGAGCGCGATCACCGGATCCATCTGCCGCAGCCGGCCCTCCGCCATCTGCCGGAGCAGATACGCGGCGACCGGGCCGATGGTCTCGGAGAGCGCGAGCTGGCGCGCGAGCTCGGCGTCGACATCCGGCCCCGATAGCTCGACGAGCAGGGTGCGGACCAGGCCCACGTGGCCCTGCGCGCTCTGGACCAGGGCCCGCGCGATCACCGGCATCAGCTGCTCCGGAGGGTCGCCGGCGTGCTCGGCGAAGGCCAACGCGACGGGGATGAACGGCGCGTTGGCGCGCACCACCTCGCGGAAGAGGGCAGCCTTGCCGGGGAAGAGCCGGTACAGGCTGGCGCGGGAGACGCCGGCGCGGTCGGCGAGCTCATCCATCGAGAGACCCGCCAGGCCGTGCGCTCCGAAGAGCGTGGCGGCCTCGGCCAGCACGCGCTCGCGAGCGCTCGGGTCGGGCTCGACCTCGAGGAACCGGAGCAGCTCGCCCCGCGACGCGACCAGACGGTAAACGGTGGTTCGCGACACGCCCGCCTGGTCGGCCAGGGTGGCGAGGGGCGGCAGTCCTCCGGCGCTCAGAGAGCGTCGGGCGGCGCCAAGGATCCGCTCGCGAGCCCCTGCCGTCCGGGCTTCGCGACGCCTCGGTGGGGCGGCTTCGGCGGCAGGCATTGAGACGATACTAGACGAGACGTCTCGTCTTGTCTAGTATCGTTAGTCGGCCTCCAGGCCGTGCCACTGGCGACGTGCTTCGGTGCAGCCCATGAACGGTGTGATGCAGCCCCCCCGATTCGGCAGGCGGCGCCTGCGCCGCCTGCGCGGGAGAGGTCCGCCCCCGGCAGGGTGGTGAAGAACTCCCGGCGAGGGATGTCGTTCGCAGACCGGTGAGGCGACGCACGCATCGCCGAGGATGGGGGCGTCAGGACCGTCGGGGGCTCTTCACCACTCTGCTAACGCCTCAGCCAACCCGCATCGGGTGGTGGTGCTCCGCACGGCGGAAGACCTGCACTGCCCAGCTGCTGGCCCGCTCCTGCTCTCCTTCCATCAGCTCGGACATCTGACCGGGCTTGACCAGGAAGCTCGCCGGGCGCGTGACCAGGTGGCAGCCCCTGCGGCGCAGGGCACGGTAGAGAGCGAGGGCGGCGGTCCCGTTGAGCACACGTAGACCCGGCTCCCGGGTGTCGAAGGTGGCGGCGGAGAAGCTCGGTCGCGGCGGCAGGTGGTCCAGCCAGCCTCGAACCCCGTCGGTCGGTGGGTGGAAGTCGCGGAGCACGTGGGCCGCGCTCTGGGTCCGGGCCACGTCGGCCCAATCCTCCCAGTGGTGGGTCGGGCCGCCCACGACCAAGAACTCGACACCGTCGAGCTCCGCGAGCGGGATCTCGTGCACCTCTCCGACGATGACCGGGCCGTGCACGGCGGCTTCGGCGGCGATGATCCGGGCCACGGCCGCGCTGCTGCCCTGCGTCCCCTCGTACACGATCGCGGTGCGCATCAAGCCGATCCTCCTAAGGCATCCCAGGGTGGCCCCTGCGTTTCCCGCGCACCAGAGCCCAACGGCCCTTTTCCACTGGTGTCTCGGGCCTCCTTCGACGCTGTGGTCTCCGGCCCGCCCGGGCGTGATGTTCGGGCTACGCGACCTCGACCCAGATCATCCGCGCCGTCTCGGGCGCGAGGGCAATGGCGTGCTCCCGGCCGCCCACGGCGAGGGTGATCCCATCTCCGCTCCCGCCGGGCTCGATGGTGACCTCGACCCCGGTGCGCACTCCGGCGGCCGCCAGCGCGCGGAGGAGTTCGAAGGATTCGTGCTCGATGATCTCGGAGATGCGCCGCACTGCTCCCACCGCGCCCGGACCGAGCTCGGCGAGGGCGACCAGTTCTCCGTAGGGGGCCGTCCGGCCGGGGATGGCGTGACCGTGCGGGCAGGTCCTCGGCTCGCCGAGGGAGATGTCGAGCCGGGCGAGGACGGTGTCGGAGAGCGAGGCCGAGAGGCGCGTCGCCTCCAGGTGAGCACTCGCCCAGTCCAGTCCGAGCCCGTCGGTGAGCCAGCACTCGGCCAGCCGGTGGCGGCGGACGATGGTCTCGGCGGCATCGCGGCCCGCGGCGGTGAGGGTGACGCGCCGGTCCAGCTCGGTCTGGATCCAACCTCCGGCTCGGAGCCGGCGGAGCCCGATGCTCACGGTGGGGGCCTTCACCCCGAGCCATTGGGCGATCCGGCTTGGCCGCACCGGCTCGTCCTCGGCGGCGATGCAGAAGATCGTCTCCAGGTAGCGGTCGATCGCGACCGTCCGCAGGGGCAGCGGGCTGACCCCGTGAGATCTCCCGTGGGTCCGGCCCCGAGGGGCGTCTCCAGCGGCGCGCTCGAGTGCAGGGGGGCGCAGCGCGTGGAGAGCCGGCACCGCGTCCGCCTCTGGGATCACCCGGCGCCCACTCGCACGGCGGCGGTCCCGGTGACGCGCAGCCGCGGCTGTCCGTCGCCGCCGGCGAACCGCTCGACGACGTGGGAGAGGAGAGCGCGCACGCTCGCCTGGGCGAGCCGGTGCAGGAGCATACGGTCCACCTCCCGGCCGAGCGGCCCCAGTGGCGGCACGTAGCGGCCCATGAAGCTGATCGAGGTCATCGAGGTCCCCATCGGGGTGAACTCGAGCTCGGCGACCATGGCGGGGAAGAGGCCGGTGGCGCCCGCAGCCCGCCAGCGCAGCGGCTGTGTGACCCGATCGGACTTGAGCACCAGCTCGCCGAGCTCCGCCGAGACCCGCTTGCTGAGCCGGATCGGCCCGATCGCGGAGCTGACCCGGAGGCTCAGCTGCTCGCCCTCCTCATAGGCGGCGACCAGCGAGGCCCCGAGCCAGTCGGGCCCGGCGGCGACCAGCTCGTCGCGCACCTCCTCGAACGGCTGGTCGATCTGGACGAAGTCGGAGACGAGCATCTGCGCCAGCATCCCCGGCGGTACCGGTGCGGGCTAGGGGAGAGGGTCACCGTCCCCTCGGGCCTAAATCCCTTGGACGATCCGGTTCGCCGGCGCCGGCCCCGGGGGTGCCGTCGCCCGGCGGACCGGCTGCGGACGCCCTGTCAGGTGTGAGCCTCCGGTGGCCCCACCTCGTCGTCGTGGTGGGCGTGGAGCTCGTGCTCGGCGGCCCGGCGCGCGGCGCGGCGCTTGGCGCCGGCCTGCAGGAGCTTCTCCTTCTCGCCCTCGAGCGGGACGCGGTGGGAGGGGCGGACAGGCTGGATGACCGCATTGCGCCCCTTGCGCCGCTCACCGGACCAGAGCGCAGGCGGCGCGTCGAGTCGGAGGGCGAGCCCGTAGGCGGCGGCCTCGTAATTGACCCGCCAGCCGTGGAAGTGCTTCCAGGCCTCGGCCTGGCTCCTCTCGAGCTTCCATCCCACCGACGCGAGCCTGCGGACCGCGTCGTCGAACTCGGCTTGGGAGAGCTGGATCGGGTCGGCCGGGTCGGGGTCGGGGTCGACGGCGATGCCCAGGGTGCCGGCCAGGTCGTCGAGGGCCACGTAGCCCATGCGCAGGAGCGGGCGCGCCGACGCCGGTGCGGTGAGTGGGGAGAGGCTGAGGTGGAGCGCCGCCGCGTCCATGACCGCGAGCAGCCCGATCACCCAGGAGCGCAGGGCCTTGGGTGAGCGGAAGTAGAGCAGCTGCTGGTAGGTGGTGTGGGTCTCGGAGACGTCGGCGGCCCACTCCGTCCAGCGCTCGTAGAGCCACCCGAGCCGCTCCTTGTTGTCGATCAGCTCGTGCCGGATGAGCACCTCCGGGCCCCAGGCCGGGACGCCGGCCAGGAAGGCGAGCATGGTCACGAGCGTCTCCCGGCGGTTGAAGGCGGCATAGATGGTGGGGAGGTAGGCGATCTGGAGGGCCACGAGCACCAGGCCGCTGGCGGCGCAGAGGAAGGCGAGCGCGACCGGGGCGGCACCCCGGGGGGTGGCGAAGCCGAGGGTGAACATCGACGACCCGGTGATCTGGAGGGCTGCGCCGAAGCTCGCCACGAAGGGCCAGAAGAGGAGCGCGAAGCTGAGGAAGACGAGGGCGACCCATGCCACCAGCAGGCCGATGAGGAGGACGGGGCCGATGAGGGCCTCGATGCGATCCCGGGCCAGGTAGTCATCCACCCGGTCGGTCACGAGAAGGAAGGCTCGCCGGACCGCCCCCGTGATGAGCACCGTCAACCGGGGCGCGGTGGCACGCGGGACGACCAGCGTCCCGAAGACGCTCCCCGCGGTGAGCAGCAGGATGGCGATGCCGGCGGCGAAGCCGGCCCAGGTGACGGCGGCCACGCTCCCGAGGATAGCGGGGAGGCTCTGTGTTCGCCGCGTTGGGGCGCGGGCCAGGGTGTCGCGACGGCGCCGGTCAGAGCGTCGAGGAAGCGCCCGTCAGGTAGCGGATGACGTCGTCGGCGCCGTAGTCGTCCCGGCCGGCGGGGAGGAGGCCGACCAGCCGGCCCAGGTCATCACCGCTCGTGACGATCGGCGGCTCCACCGTGCCGTCCTTCTGCACCTGGGGGTGGCCACAGGTCGCGAGCAGGCCGTTGCAGAGGCAGCGGCGTCCGGCCGCGTCCTCCTCCGAACCCCCCTTGGCGACGTAGGCCGGCAGCGGCTCCGCCGCGCAGCGGTAGGTGATCGAGCCTCCACCCGTCGACACCGGCTCGCGGAGGTAGCCGTTGTCACACACCCGGGGTCGCGCCTCATAGACTTCGGGCACCGAGACGCTGCCCTCGACCTGGACGACCTTGAAGGGGTACCCCGTCGAGGAGGCGCGCGGGTCGGTGCGGACCTTGGCCCCGCCCTCGCGGGCGTCGCGGATGATCCTGACCCGCAGGTCGGGAGCCATGCCCGACTCCCGGGAGAAGGCGAAGAGCGTGCCCAGCTGGATCCCGGTGGCTCCCGCCTCCCGGGCCGCCGCGAGGCTCTCCGGGGAGCCGGTGGCGCCGGCCAGCCAGAAGGGCAGACCCAGCTCGACCATCCGGGCGGTGTCCGCCTGGTCCCGCTCGCCGTACACCGGCTGGCCGGTCTCGTCGAGGACGGTCCGGCCCCGGGGCGGTGCGTTGTGCCCCCCGGCCAGCGGGCCCTCGACGATGAAGCCCTCGACGCTGCCGGTGGAGCGCCGCAGCAGCATGGCTGCCAGCGAGTCGGCGGAGACGATGGGGAGGAAGGCGGGACGGGGGAGCTGAGCCGCGCCGTAGCCGACGCCGTCGGGGTCGAAGCGGAGCATCGGCGCCGGCTCGTCGCCGGTGGGGCCGTCGAGGAGGCGCAGGCTGGCGCCCCGGCCCTCGGCGAAGGCGTCCAGGACCCCGGGGATCTCGCGCGGGATGCCGGCGCCCATCAGGATGCAGTCGACTCCGGCGAGCATGGCCCCGTAGAGGGTGGGCAGGGTCGGCGCCTTGACCTTGGTCAGCAGGTTGATCCCCACCGGGCCCCGGTGCCCCTCGCGAGCCAGAACCACCTCGACGAAGGCCGCGAGCACGGTGAGGTCGCGCACCAGGGGCCGCTCCAGATGGCTCTGCATCCCCACCCGGCGGTAGGGCGTGGTCGCCTTCTTGCCCATCGGAACGAAGAAGCGGTCGAGGACGCGGCCGGCCACTGCCTGATCCGGGAACGCCTCGATGGCGCGGCGGAGGTGGCCGCCGGTGTCGCCGTCCTGGAGGCGGCGCGCCACCACGCTGTCGAGCGCGGTGCCCGAGACCACCCCCATGCAGGCGCGATGCGAGGCGACGGCGCGGGCCAGCCGCCATCCTGAGATGGCGACTCCCATCCCCCCCTGGATGATGCGGACCTGGCGCAGCCAGCCGTGGCGGCCCGGGATCTCGTCGCTGAGGGTACTCACTCTCCTCTCATGGTCCCGGCTCGCGCGGCGCATAGCATCGGCAACCAGGGCCAATTCGTCCTGACCCGCAGGGCCAGGTCCGGCCTTTCGGGCGTGGGCAACAGGGCTGCATGGCACTTACTGATGATGGCTTTAGACCCGTCGAAAAGGGACGGCGGGCTCCCCCGTCCCACCGCTGGGGGTCCTTCCGGCCTGCCGGCGGCGAGTCTGCGGGCTGCCGCAGAGCGGGTGGTGAGGACCTTTGGTCCGCGTTAACTGACGGCTCTCGACCCTGTTGCCCCCGCCGCGCTTCTGGTTGACTCGTGAAGTCCTAAATCCAGGCTACGTGGTCGCGTCGCAGCGGCTCGTGCGGCGGAGGTGACACCCAACTTTGACCAGGTCCGCGCGTATCTGCATCGATGGTAACGAGGCCGCCGCCCGCGTGGCCTACGCCCTCTCTGAAGTCATCTCGCTGTACCCCATCACGCCGTCGTCTCCGATGGGCGAGCACGCCGACGACTGGGCCGCGGCCGGGGTCCCGAACCTCTTCGGTGAGGTCCCCGACATCGTCGAGATGCAGTCCGAGGCCGGGGCTGCGGGGGCCCTCCACGGTGCCCTCCAGAAGGGCACGCTGGCGACCACCTTCACCGCCTCGCAGGGGCTGCTGCTGATGGTCCCCAACATGTTCAAGATCGCCGGCGAGCTGCTGCCCGCGGTGATCCATGTCGCGGCCCGCAGCGTAGCCACGCACGCGCTCTCCATCTTCGGCGACCACTCCGACGTGATGTCGGTGCGCTCCACCGGGTGGGCGATGCTCTCCTCCGCCACCGTGCAGGAGGCGCAGGACCTCGCCCTTGTCGCCCATGCCGCCACCCTCACCTCGCGGGTGCCCTTCCTGCACTTCTTCGACGGTTTCCGCACCTCGCACGAGCTCTCCAGCGTGACCCCGCTGGAGCACGAGGACATGGCCGCCCTCATCGACACGCGAGCCATCGAGGAGCTGCGCCTCCGGGGCATGAGCCCCGATCACCCGGATGTGCGCGGCACGGCGCAGAACCCGGATGTCTTCTTCCAGGGCCGGGAGGCCGCGAGCCCCTTCTATCGTGAGATCCCGGGGATCGTCGCCCATGCCATGGAGGAGCTGGCCCAGCGCACCGGACGGCGCTACGGGCTGGTCGAGTACGTGGGCGCCCCCGACGCCGACCGCGTGGTGGTCCTGATGGGCTCTGGCTGCGGTGCCGTCGAGGAGACCGTCGAGGTGCTGCGGGCGCGCGGCGAGCGCGTCGGGATGATCAAGATCCACCTCTTCCGTCCCTTCCCGAGCGCGGAGCTGATCGCCGCACTGCCGCGGACCGTGAAGCGGATCTCGGTCCTGGACCGGACCAAGGAGCCGGGCGGGGTGGGCGAGCCCCTCTACCTCGACGTGCGGGCCGCCCTCGATGAGGCGATGGACGCCGAGAACCCTCCCTTCGCCGCCGCGCCGCACGTGGTGGGCGGGCGTTACGGGCTCTCCTCCAAGGAGTTCACTCCGGGGATGGCCAAGGCGGTCTTCGACGACCTGGCCGCCGAGAAGCCTCGCCGCCACTTCGTGGTCGGCGTCAACGACGACGTGAGCCTTTCCAGCCTGGCTTGGGACCCGGAGTTCACCGCCCCTCGCCCCGAGGGCGAGCTGCAGGCGATGTTCTTCGGGCTCGGCGCGGATGGCACCGTGGGCGCCAACAAGAACAGCGCGAAGATCATCTCCGACGGCACCGGCAAGCATGTCCAGGGCTACTTCGTCTACGACTCCAAGAAGTCGGGCTCGATGACCGTCTCCCACCTGCGCTTCGGCCCGCAGCCGATCCGCTCCACCTACCTGATCACCGCAGCCGACTTCGTGGCCTGCCATTCTCACGGGCTGCTCGACCGGGTCAACGTGCTGGAGTGGGCCAAGCCGGGCGCGACCTTCCTGCTCAACTCCCCGTATCCCGTGGACGAGGTCTGGGAGCGGCTGCCCGATCCGGTGCGCCGCACTCTGGTGGAGAAGCGGGTCGAGCTCTGGGTGGTGGACGCGCAGCGCATCGCCGCGGAGGCGCACATGGGGACCCGCATCAACACCGTGATGCAGGTCTGCTTCTTTGCCCTCTCCAAGGTCCTGCCCGTGGACCAGGCCATCGCCGACATCAAGGGGGCGGTGGTCAAGACCTACGGGCGTCGCGGCCAGACCGTGGTCGATCACAACATCGCCGCCATCGACTCCGCGCTCGCCGGGCTCACCCGGGTGCTGCCCGTCGAAGCCGCGGTCACCGGCGCGGACGACTCCGCCTCTGTCCGCGACTTCAGTGACGCGTCGCGCTTCGTGCGCGAGGTCACCTCGGTCCTGATCGCCGACCGGGGCGAGACGCTGCCCGTCTCGGCGATGCCGGCCGACGGGAGGTTCCCCTCCGGCACCGCGCGCTACGAGAAGCGTGCGATCGCCTCCGAGATCCCGATCTGGGACCCGGTCATCTGCAGCGACTGTGGCAAGTGCGCGATCGTCTGCCCGCACGCGGCGATCCGGATGAAGGTCTACGCGCCCGAGGCGCTGGCGGAGGCCCCCGCCGAGTTCCCCTCCAAGGTCTTCCGCTCCAAGGAGCTGACCGGGCACCTGCTGACCATCCAGGTCGCGCCCGACGACTGCACCGGCTGCGGT
>Ga0302279_10008198_pt1 | contig 10342 bp, 9 predicted proteins | sample III_Bog_N3_3_FD_194541 | JGI IMG/M metagenome (GOLD analysis project Ga0302279, IMG submission 194541) | Peat permafrost microbial communities from Stordalen Mire near Abisko, Sweden - III_Bog_N3_3 | ecosystem: Environmental > Terrestrial > Soil > Wetlands > Peat | place: Sweden: Abisko...
CGCGCTCAAGCTCATCCACCCCATCGACTTCGGCGGGCACGGTGCAGTCCTCGACCTCCCCGAAAAAGCCACGGCGGAGCTGGCGGTCTATCCTCCACCGGCTGTCTTCGAGGGAGGCCACGGAGACCACGAGCCCTTCGAGGAAGGCGACTCGTCCGACGAGGAAGTCAGGAAGACCAGGGAGGAAGACCCAGAAGCGCGGGAGCTGAGGCTTCCGTGCTGTCGCCTCCTCGGCCATCCCATCGGTGCCGCTGGTTTCTGGTGAAACAGCTACGGGTCGCTACGGAACTGGCCCACGGAAGTAGGCTTCTACGTTGGCCCTGGAGATGGCTCCGCAGGCAACAGACCTTGCTGCCGCATCCACGTCTGAAGGTCATGCGACAGTGGATAGCTCTCGGATCAGCAGGACCCAGCCGCCGCAGGAACCCGTAGAGGTACGTCCCTTCCCCGTCCATGCGCTCGTCCCGTGGCAGAGGGAGATGGTCCTCGCGGTCTCCGCTGAGGCCCAGACGGACCCGAGCATGGCCGCCATGTTCTGCCTGGCCTTCTCGTCCTTCACGGTCGCGGGCAGCGTCGAGATTGCGAGCGCATCAGGGAGCCGAGACCCCCTGCCTCTCTGGGTCGTCGTGGTTGCAGAGAGCGGGGAGGGCAAGAGCCGGACGTTCAACCCCCTCATCGCGCCTCTCCAACGACTCGACCGCCACGGTGGGCGACATCGAGAGGCACCCCGATGAGTTCCCCGTCTTGCTGCTCATCGGCCAGCTCTTCCTAGAGTTGCAGACGTACAACGCGGTCGCCATGGAGCTGAACAGGCGGAAGATCCGAACGCCGGAGGGGGGGCCGTTCTGGTCGTCTCGCAGCGTCAGCAACATCCTCCAGAGCCAGGTCTACCGAGGCAAGGTCATCCGTGGTCGGATGACGAGCCAGGACAAGGGCGGCACCCTCACGAAGGTCTCGGCAGCACCCGACAAGATCCGCGTCTACGAGAGGGCGAGCCTCCAGGTGTGGCCGACCGAAACCGTCGCCAAAATCGACGCTCTGGTCTCGGTACGTTCTACGACGAGGTCTCGCGGGGTCAAGGAGCGGAAGCACCTCTCCTCCAGCGCCGTGAGCTGCTCCCACTGCGGCGGGAGCATCGCCATCACCTGCGGGGCCAAGAAGAAGTACCCGAGCTACACATGCGCGAATGCACGGGCCGGAGGCTGTCGAACCCTCGGCTATCGCCCTGAGCATGTCGTGGACGCCAACGTGATCATGGCGTGCGGCATGCTCTTGACGGACGAGGTGTTGTCGCGGACGAAGGACATCATCCGTCAGACCCTCGATGCCACCGCCAAGTTGGAGGCTCGGGCCGTCGAGCAGGGCCGTCTGGAGCGGGACGTGGAACGTGCGGAGAAGAGGGTGCGGAACCTCTCCGAGGCGCTTGCCGAGTCAGACACTCGGGAGGCTCGTGCTCACGTCCTGGCCGTACTTGGGGGGGAGCAGAAACGCCTTGCCGAACTCCAGGAAGCGCAGCGGACGTTCAAGGCAGGGCCTGCCCTCGAAGACCCGAAGACCGTCCTGGCTGCGCTGGATGCGAGGGTTGATGCCCTACGTCACGGGCTGCGTCAGGGTGGCCTTGCCGCCCTCCCCGCCGTTCAGGACTGCCTGAGCGACGGTCGGCTCAAGGCCACCCGTCGAGCGGACGGACGGTGGGATCTGGAGGGCGAAGCCGACCCGATCCGCGTTTTCTACGGGGAAACTAGGGTCGTGAGTGTCGGCAAGAAGCAGAAGGCAACGGTGTCGGGCGACGTCGTCGGAGTGACCATCACTCCCGTGACGAGCGCGGCAAAGCTGCCGACTGGGACGTCCACACCGATTCCGGCGACACCGCCGGCGCCGGTGACGACGAGCAGCAACGCTGTCGCGACCCCGTCGGTCCCCGTCACGCAATCCGCTCCGACTCCGGCCGTGCCGGCGACGAGCGGGGGCGCGGCTCCGGCCACCGGCGCAGCAGCGCACCCGTAACGAAGCACACGTAGAACCGAGGAGGGGGCGCCGTGTCCGCACCGCGCCCCCTCCTCGACGCCTTGCTCACCCCATGGGTCGGAGACACAGAAGACACGGGTCGACGGAGCGTAGCCGGTCCTTGGCGCCTCGCTCTCTTCCTCCGGTTTGCGACGAGCGCACGCACGCGCGGCGCGATCGACCTTCGGTCCCCGGCACGCGAGCGTCATGGCGCGGAGAGGGTCGCAGGAACGTGGCGTCCGAGCGTTCCTGCCGCGGGGTCATCGCTCGTCGAGACAGGACCGAGGCCTGCGGCTACCGGTGCGTGGCACGATCGGAGTGGACCGACGGAACAACCAGGACGAGCGACGCGTGGACGTGACCATGCGGGCGAAGAAGATGCCCGACCGGACGACAGGTCCCGACAAGCGAGCCTCGGGGCCTCCGATCCGCTCGACGGAGACCTGCGAGGGAGCGATCGTCGCATGGATCGATTCGAAGGAAGCGCGCGCGAAAGCGGCAGTCGGACGGATGCGTCCGAACGAGACGCACGATGGAGGCACGTTCGAGATGATCCGTGCGAGGTCGACGCGGGAGTGGGCCCACTTCGGATCGATCCGTGCGAGGAAGAGGCGCGGTTGCGCCACATTCGGACGGATCCCTCCGAACTATCTCGACGAGTCGGCGAAGGATCATTCCGAGGAAGGCACGCTCTCGTCGAGACGGATGACGGATCTCGACGAGTCGGCGAAGGATCATTCCGAGGAAGGCGTGCTCTCGTCGAGACGGATGACGGATCTCGACGAGTCCGCGAAGGATCCTTCCGAGGAACGCACGCTCTCGTCGCGACAGATGACGGATCTCGGCGAGCCCGCGAAGGATCCTTCCGAGGAACGGACACTCTCGTCGCGACAGATGACGGATCTCGGCGAGTGTGCAAAGGATCGCTCCGAGGAAGGGACAGCCTCGTCGCCATCGCGAACGGCTCTCTCTGACTCAGAGACGGATCATTCCGAGGAAGGATATTCCCGTCGGGACGGATGACGGATCTTCGCGAGTCAGCGACGGCTCATTCCATGGAAAGGATATTCCTCTCGCACCACCCGAACGATCTCTCGGAGTGCGCGATGGGTCTGGCCGACGACGGTACGATCCCCGCGTTCTGGCCGATGGATCTGCTCCTTGGAGGGGAGAATTCGTTCCAAGGAGCAACGCTCCGCTCCGTCCGAGAGAAGCAGCTTTCCGCGCGAGCTTCGGTCCTCTCGCTCCGGCGCAAGGTGCTCCGCGACGGAGCGACGATCCAATCCGTGAATGGCATGGTCGCGCGGATCCTTCGGTCGGATTGGCGCGCGGCTCGACGACTCCTTCGCCAGGGGCGCATGATCGGCGCGATTCGCGCTCGGTTCTTCCCGGATTGGACGAGCTACGGCCCCGACCGTGAGCGGGTCGGGCAGGATCTTGTCGTGCTCGAGCTCAGGCCGCAGCATCGAGCCATGCTCCATGGGAACGTCGCGGAGGGGTTCAGCTTCCCCATCGCCTTCCACACGAGGGTAGGAAGGGTGCGGCCGCCGGATGGTAGCGTTGACTTGGAACACCGTGCGGAAGCGAACCTGGGCCTGCATGATCGTTGCTGCCGCGACCGTGTCGGAGACGAGCAGCTACGCGGACGCGCCGACCACGCCAGCGGCCGTACAGCTCACGGGGACGATCACGACCCTCTACCAATCCTTCATGCCCGCCTCGAAGAATGCGGGAAAGACGGTGGGGGGTCTCGAGATTTACTTCAACGGCTGGACACTCTCGCCGGCGCAATCCGCAACCAACCTGAAGGAGATCGTCGTGTTTCGCGACGACATCTCAATCGTGAAGCCGCCGTCTCCCCCCGTGTCGGACAAGACCGGCTCGTGCAAAGTCACCCTCCAGACGAACGTGAACAGCACCGCCGCCGTCCAGATGCTGGAGGTCACGGTGACAGAGCCTGGGTGCGACTCGATAGAGCTGCTGAAGGAAACCTTGCCGCACGGGCTGCACGTTCGAGCGATGGCGGTCTGGAAGCCAACCGGCGCCACCGTCCCTGTCGCCCTCGATCTTCGGCCAAAACCCTAGATCAGCGAGCACGATCCTGGAGGACGGCAGCTGGCAGCCGCCGGACCTCCCCTGCCCGCTCTGACCCACCTGCGAGTCGTGCGACACTTTGCCGATGTGCGCGCGCGAGTGGCTCCGGAGGATGGTCTCGTCTCTGCTCCTCTGTGGATGCAGTCATCCGTCTATCCCGGCCGCCACCGATGCTGCCGTAGTAGAGCCACGCGCGACACGCTCCGCGTCGTCCTCGTCGGCCCCTTCGCGCGCTCCCGGGCCCTCCCGCGCCGAACCCGCGCCGGTGGCCTCCGCAAGTGACGGCGCGGGCGCTCGCTCGTCCTACGCGCAGGCGATGACGCGCGGCCGCATCGCCACGAGCGCGAGGCGATGGAAGGACGCGGCGAGCGCGTTCGAGGACGCGTTGAACGCCGTGCCTCACGACGCCCGCGCGAACGCCGAGCTCGGCTACGTCGAGATCCAGACGAACCCTCGACGAGGCATCGCGACTCTCTTGCGGGCGGAGCAGAGCTCGAACGCGGCCTCGCTGACGGCGCAAGTCGAGTTCAACCTTGGCCTCGCCTACGAGCGCACCGGCGACGGCGAGGAGGCCGCGCTCGCGTTCTTTCGCTCCAACGCGCTCTCGCCCTCGGCCGCGGCGACGGCGAAGCTTTCAGGGCGCACGTTCACGTGCGATGTCGCCGTGAAGCGCGAGCCAGCGGCTGGACACGTCTACCTGGGCTGGCTCGCGGCGCTCAAAGGGCTCCTCGAGCTCGACACGCAGCACCCTCCGCCCGGGGGCCTCTACCTACCCGACCCGCTCGACGTTGGCACGGACGCCGACGCGCGACTCCGGATGTGCGTTCCCTTCGGACCCGATCCGGCACATCCATGTACGGGCCCTGGGCCGTTCGTCGTGCAGGTCGGCGCGAACGATGGGAGAAGCGTCGCCCTTCATACGCTCGTGCTCGTCGCAGAGGGGAAGTTGCTCGCGTTCGACGCGGTCGGCGGCGAGGCGAACGGCGGTCGATGCCACGACTCCGATTCAGTCGCCGTCGACTCGACCTCCGCCGACGGCCGCTACGTCCTCGTCAGCGCCCTGCGCGACCCCGATGACATGGTGGAGGTCAGTACCCACTCCCCCAACTGCCATCCGAGCGACCGGCCCTGTGCCGCCGCGGACCTTCACTACTGCTCCGCGTTTCACCCGGACGCCGACGCGGACGCGCAGTGCCAGACCGCGTGCTTTCCGGGGGCGTGGAGGAGCACGCTCCACCTCTACGATGTCCGAGCGCAGCGAGAGGTGCTGACGTTGACGCGAACGGGGGTGTTGCCCGACTTCACCTCCGACCCGAAGATTCCGAAGCTCGCCGGTACGATCGAACGGGACACGGTGAAGCTCGACGGGTGCGCGGACGCGTTCCGCATCGCGGAAGCTCAGGGCGACGCGTCGGCCGCGCGCTGACGCCGAGTACAGCGCGCGGCTACCAGGGCAGAGGGACCGTCGCGTCGCAGCCGCCGCCCGAGATCGTCGCGACCGAGCCGCGGATCGTCGCCTTCACGTCGCCGGTCCACACGGACAGCGTGAGGCGCAGCGCGCCGGCGTGCGGAGGCCGTCGGGCGTGTCCGGGGCTCTCTCTTCCTGCGTCGTCCGGGCCGCACCCCCCGAGCGCGTAGTAGCGGAGCTCCCTCGGCCCGAACGACGGGAAGACTGGCCGATTGCACTCCCCTGCGCAGAACGCCATCTCGAACCCGTCCGCTCCATCCACGGCCGGCTTGCAGGCGGCCGCACCGTCCGCCGCTCCGCCCCGCGGGTCGTCGGACCAGACGTCCTCGTACGTGATGCGTGGCTCGCCCGGCTCCGAGAGCCGGATCTCCTCCCCCATCCCGTAGTCGTGCCCCGATCCCTTGAGGCCGAATGCGTCGCCGCTCCGCTCCAGCCGCTCGTCGGGGTCGTCGCGGCCCCACGACGGCGCGACGTAGAAGCGACCGTCGGGGAGCGGCTGAACGAATTGAAAGTCCCCCCTGTACTGGAAGTAACCCTCGGGGATCGTCCATGGGCCTGGCCCCTGGCAGAGATCGACGGTGCCGGGGACGTTTCCCTCGTCGCCGGCCCAGACGCAGCCGACACACACGGCGCGCTTCGCCTCCGCCTCCGACAGCGCGCCCGGCGCGCCGTCCGACCGGCAGAGGGTGGGCACCGCGAGGATCTCCCGCCAGCTGCAGGCGAGGACGATCGCGTCTCTCGAGGGGGCGGCACCCGTGGCGGAGGGCCCCGTCGTGGCCCACGTCGCCGCGCAGCGAGACGCCGTTCCGAGGCGCCGAGTGGCCGCGCTGGAGCCGTTCGCCTCGGCGATCACGAGGGCCAGGCGCGCCCCTTCGGCGTCGCCGCGCCGCTCGCGGAAGAGCGCCTCGTTGAACCATACCTGCGCGAGCAAGGCTCTGTCGTGCGTCAGCATGCGCGCGTGGCGCAGCGCCGGCCCTGCGTCCTCCCCCGCGAGCAGCGCCGCGTAGCCGAGCTCGGCCCAGGCGTGCGCGTCGCCGGGGCGCGCGCGGAGCGCCTCCGTGAACGCCTCGAGCGCCTCCCGAGGGTCGGCAGCGGCCGTGCGCTCGCGACCGCGCGCCATCGCTCGATCATGATCGGGGCAGCCCCCGTCTTCGCGACGTCGATGCGACCTCTTCGCGAGCGGGCCCAGCGTCGATCGTGCCGCGTCGTCCGGGCGAGCGGTGGCGGAGGGGACTGGACGGGAGCTCGGCACCCCCGCGACTGCAGGCGGCGGGACGGCAGAGGCCGCGGGCGGGGGGGCAGGCGTCGCGCCGTGCTGGCACGCCGCGAGGGTTACCGCGAGAGGGACAGCGCGCGCGACCCGGAAGAAGCACGAACGCACATCGTGGAGCGTACCCTCCCGCCGGGGTCGCTTACAGGGAGGACTCAGTCCACGACGGCCGCGGTGTTCGACATCCGACCGCGCGTCACGGCGCTTCGAGCGTGATCCGGCCGAGCGCCCCTTCGCGGAAGTCGTGGATGAGATAGTCGGCGGCCTTGTGCAAGTCGACGCGTCCTCCTGCGCGGATGGCGCCTCGCCGCTTGCCGATCTCGAGGAGCAGCGCCTCCGGCCCGTCCGGCAAGACAGCGAGGTCGTAGCGCGCGACGAGGCGTTCGGGGTAGTGGGCGAGCAGAAACGCCGCGCCGAAGTGGGCGACGATCTCGAAGTCGATCGCCGTGTCGGGGAGAGACCCCGCGAGGGCGAGGCGACACGCAGCCGCTTCGTCCTCGAGCTTCGGCCAGAGAATGCCGGGGTTGTCGGAGAGGACGATGTTTCCGTCGAGCACCACGAGCTGAGCGGCCTTGGTGACCGCGGGCTCGTCTCCGACCTTGGCGACGCGGCGCCCGGCCAGGGTGTTGATGAGGGTCGACTTACCGGCGTTCGGGACTCCGACGATGATGACGTACGTCGCGCGGGGCGCGCTCCCCTCCGCAGCGGGGCCGCGGGGGTTGAGCCGCCTGACGAGCTGGAGCACACGGCTCTTCGTGTCCGCCGCGTGGGTCGTCGTGGCAGCCATCGCGAGGACGCTCCCGGGGCGTACGCCGCTCCCCTCCTCGAACGAGCGCAGCCAGGCCTTCGTAACCTCCGGGTCCGCCAGATCGCTCTTCGCGAGCACCTTCAAGCAGGGCTTCTGGCCGCAGAGCTCCGCCACGACCGGGTTCGCGCTGGCTCGCGGCGCGCGCGCGTCGAGCAGCTCGATGACGACGTCCTGCTTCGGGATCGACAGCGCGAGCGCCTTCCGGGCTCTCGCCATGTGGCCTGGGTACCATTGGATCGTCATGTCGGAGCGCGCCGCTCCGGCGGCGAGAAGCGGGAGGCGTGGCGGACCTTAGCAGGTGCGGCTCCGAATCATCGGTCGCGCCACACCGGCGTCCAGAAGCTGGCGATGATCATCGCGACGAGGGCGCCGCCGAGGAAGCCCCCGACGTGCGCCCCGTAGGCGACGTGCTCGCGCGAGTGCCCCACGAAGGAGCCGGTATCGAGGACGAAGTTGATGATGGCGAGGAACGCGAGGCGCCCGGCGGGGACGACGCCCTCCAGCGGCCACACGGTCGCATGCGGGACCTCCCAGCGAAGGACGAACGTGAAGTAGGCCCCTTCGAGCCCTGCAATCGCGCCCGAGGCGCCGACCATCGGGGCCTCCGACGTGGGGTTGGTGTGGACGTAGACGAGGACGGCGATCGCTCCGGCGATGAGGTAGATGACGACGAGCAGCGCGCGACCGACGGTCTGCGAGAGGACGTTCGCGAAGACCCAGAAGAAGAGCATGTTGCCGCCGACGTGGCCGATGTCGGCGTGGACGTAGTTCGCCGTGAGGAGCGGGAGAGCGGCGAGCAGGACGTCGCGGGAGAAGCCGGACTGCTGGAACGAGTGCCAGGCGTCCCACATCACCGCGGGGACGGCGCCGTAGGTGTCGTCGAAGACCATCCGGCGGATCGGCGTGAGCGACTCCTGGTGGAAGAACACCGCGAGGGTGACGACGACGATGGCGATGACCTCGAGGCTCTGGAGGGGGCGTCGGGCCATGGGTGACATCCTGCACGGCGGGGCGGCGCGACGGAAGCGGACACCGTCGCCTGTCACCTAGCGCCGGAGCGGGGCCCGCGGCTAACTAGCCGGCCTGCGGACGGTGCCAGCTTCCGTCGCTTGGTGGGAAGGGGGGGAGAGGGCGCTCTCGCCGGCGTGCGGGGACGCGTTCGCAGGACGTCGGGTGGGCTAGTCTCGCCCGCGTGAGCCTCCTCCGCGCCGACCTTGTCTTCGATGGCACGCGTTTCGTCGACGATCACGTGGAGATCGCGATCGAGGGCGGGGTCATCGCCCGAATCACGAGCGTCGCCGCCGACGCGCCGCTCCCTCACGGGGCGCTCGACGCGCGCGGTGCCGTCGTCATGCCGGGTCTGGTGAACGCGCATGTTCACATCGCGCGTGGAGGGGTGTTCGAGGAGACCGAGCGCATCTCGCCGACGCAGGCCGTGCGCAACCTCCGAGACGCGCTCGCGGCTGGCACCACGACGGTCGGTGACATGGCCTGCGCACCTGCGATCATCTCCGCCCTTCGTGAGCGCGTGGCGTCGTGCCCCACCGCGGGCCCACAGATCCGCGCTGCAGGTCCGGTGCTCACGGCGCCTGGAGGCTACCCGCTCGACTGGATGCCCGCGCTCTTCGTGAAGATGGGGCTCGCGCTGCCCTGCGCCGACGAGGGCGCCGCCGGACGCGCCGTCGAGCGGGTCGCCGGCGCCGGGATGGATTTCGTGAAGCTCGCCATCATGCACAACAGCTACTCGGACCGGCCGCTCCCGGTGGTCTCCGTCCCTGTCGCGCGCGCCGTCGTGGCCGAGGCGCACAAGTCAGGGCTGCGGGTTCTCGCGCACGCTCACAGCGTCGCGGACTATCGGGTCGCGCTCGCGGCGGGCGTCGACGCGCTCATGCACTCGTCGTTCGAGCCTCTCGACGACGAGACGATCGCGCGCGTTCGCGACGCCGGGATTCCCGTGTGCCCCACGCTCTGGGTGTTCGAGTCGGTGTGTCTCGGCGCCGAGATGCGGCTCGACGGGGAGGCGCGATACACGCGGCACGTCCTGCCGTACATCAGCCAGTCCTGGCGTCGCTTCATGGACGCCTATGCGGCGTCGGCGGACGTCGTTCCGCCAGGGATCGCGGGTGGCCTCCCGAAGGAGCGCCTGCGCGAGGCGGTCCGCGCCGCCGCTGCCAACCTCGTGCTCCTGCGCGATGCGGGGGTGCCGATCGCGTTCGGAAACGACGCGTCGTACGGCTTCTCGCTCGTCGCGCGCCCTGCCGACGAACTGGTGGCGATGCAGCGCGCGGGCATGGACGCGGAGGCCTGTCTCGCGGCGGCGACGTCGGCGTCCGCTCGCCTCCTCGGGTGCTCGGACCGCGGGGTCGTCGCGGCAGGTTCGCGCGCCGATCTGCTCGTGGTGGATGCGCGTGTACGCACCGATGTCGCGGCGATCGATCCGCCGCGCGCCGTCATCGCGGGCGGTGTGCTGCTTGCGGAGCACGCGGCGAGCGGGTTCGCGACGGGAGCGGCGTTCCTGAAGGGCGTGGCGCGGACGGCGGTGGGCGCGCTCCGGGGGTGACTTCAACTCTAGTACCCCGCCACAGGGGTACTGACCGGTCAGGCGGCGCGCACGGCGTACGGCTGGGTGCATACCGGGTAGGACTTCGCGAGCTTGATGCGGGCGATGGCCGTGGTGAAGAGCCAGCTGATTCGC
>Ga0302279_10008211_pt1 | contig 10326 bp, 11 predicted proteins | sample III_Bog_N3_3_FD_194541 | JGI IMG/M metagenome (GOLD analysis project Ga0302279, IMG submission 194541) | Peat permafrost microbial communities from Stordalen Mire near Abisko, Sweden - III_Bog_N3_3 | ecosystem: Environmental > Terrestrial > Soil > Wetlands > Peat | place: Sweden: Abisko...
GAACCATGATCGTTGCGGCCAGGGAGATCGAGGCGGGGTTGGTGGATGCTCGGCTGGGTGGATTTCTGGTTAAAAAGCGAATCGGCGTCGATGGCCGCGGGAAAAGCGGCGGCCTTCGCACCATCCTCGCATACCGGCAGTTCGAACGGCTCGTGTTTCTGTATGTGTTCGGCAAGAACGAACGGGACAACATATCGGAGCGGGAGCGGATCGCGCTGCTGGAACTCAGGGACGAATATATGCGGCTGACGGCGGATTGCCTGGACGGATTGGTGGCCGGTGGTCGATTGAACGAGGTGTCGTATCATGAGCAAACCAAGGACCAGCAGCGGCATTCTGGCGGCGGTGCATGAGGCCGCATCGGATCTTCACGGCGCCGGAGCGATCGACGCCCTGACGATGCGCCGGTTCGATGTGCTGCGCCTGCCGCCGGTGCGCACCTACACGGCGGTCGAGATTCTGCGTATCCGCACGGAAGCCAACGTGAGCCAAGCCGTGTTCGCCGCGGTGCTCAACGTTGGCAAAGCGACCGTTGCGGCTTGGGAACAGGGTCACAAGACGCCGTCCGGACCGGCGGCGAAGCTGCTGGAACTGGTGGAACGGAAGGGCCTGGCCGCGTTGGTTTGACGCCGGCAATGCCGCGGACGCACCATCGCCCGCGGTCACTGGATTACGCGGTTTCGAACACCGGCAGCCCCTCGGTGCGGTCCTGCAACGCCTCGGGACCCTCGGTCGGCAGGGTGATCGACCAGTTCAGCGCGGCATCGATATTGTCGGCCCAGACCTCGCGCGGCAGTTCATACAGGATTTCCACGCCATAGCCGTTCGGGTCGTGCACATACAGGCTGTGGGTCATCCCGTGCTCGACCCGCCGGTCGAACTTCACCCCGCGTTCCTGCATGAACGCAAGTTGTTCCAGCCACGCCTCGCGCGAGGGCAAGGCAATGGCGACATGGTTGATCGCCAGCGGCAGGCCGAACATCGACCAGTCGGCAGGCGGCGGCGGCAGGTTCGGGTTTTCCACCAGCGCCAGGTCGTGGTGGCTCATGCGGCCGTCGCCGTGGTCGTAGCTGTAGAAGCGCATCCGCGGCGGGTTGGGGCGGTCGGGGCGGGGCTTGATCTCGCCCACCTGCTTGAAACCGAGGATCTCGGTCCAGAAAGCGTGCGATTCGTCCATGTCGCGCACGTTGAACACGACATGGTTCAGGCCGACGGGCGTGACGGCTCTGCGGGGTGAGGGCACAGGGACGCTCCTTGTTACTTGATTGACAGAGGAGCGAACCATGACACGGCAGGGCGAGGGGTGTCTTTGATCTGGGTCAAAGATACGTTTCGGTGTGCCGCGACGGGCCCCATGGCATCAGATAACGGTACGGCCGGAGAAAAGACTCTCCCCCTCCCCTTGTGGGAGGGGGTGGTGGGAGTTTGCCTGTGGCGGCGGGGCTTCCACTTGCGGAGCCCCTCCCCCTAACCCCCTCCCACAAGGGGAGGGGGAAAAGGTCTTGCCATCGAAGATCAGGCCGGAATCCGCACCATCATTTCGCTGATGCCGTGGATGAAGTTGGAATAAATCCGTTTCGGCTCCGCCATCAGCTCGATCTTCGGGAAGCGCTTCAGGATTTCTTCCCACAGGATGATCAGTTGCATCTCCGCCAGCCGGTTGCCGACGCAACGGTGCACGCCAAACCCGAACGACAGATGATGCCGCGGCCGGGCCCGGTCGATGATGAACTCGTTCGGCCGGTCGATCGAGTCCTCGTCGCGGTTGCCTGACACATACCACATGCAGACCTTGTCGCCCGCCTTGATCGGCTTGCCGCCCAGTTCCGCGTCGGCGATCGCGGTACGCCGCATGTGGATGATCGGCGATACCCAGCGAATGATCTCCGGCACCATGCTTTGGATCAGGCCGGGATTGTCGTGCAGCTTCTGGTATTCGCCGGGGTTGCGGCACAGCGCGAGCAGCCCGCCGCTCATGGAATTGCGCGTCGTGTCGTTGCCGCCGACGATCAGCAGGGTCAGGTTGCCCAGGAACTCCTGCGGGTCGTTGACCAGGTCCTTCGTCGCCTCGCCGTGCGCCAGCATGGAAATCAGGTCATAGCCCGGCGGCCGAGCGGCGCGTTCGTGCCACAGGCCGGTGAAGACCTGCAGCGCCTCGGTCAGGATTTCCAGCCGCTTCTCTTCCGAATCGACCAGCCCGCCGGCATTCACATCCTGCGTCGAGACATCCGACCAGTAGGTCAGCTTGGCGCGGTCTTCCTCGGGGAAGTCGAACAGGGTGGTCAGCATCAGGGTGGTCAGCTCGATCGAGACATGCTTGACCCAGTCGAAGGTTTCCCCGCGCGGCAGCCCGTCCAGCACCTTGCATACCCGGGCTCGGATGATGCCCGACATGTTCTGCAGATTGGCCGGCGCGACAATCGGGCTGACCACTCTGCGCTGCTCGTCGTGGCGCGGCGGATCCATCGAGATGAAGCTGGCGCGCCGGAATTTCATCGGACGGTCGGTGACCGAAATGCCGCCCAGCTTCGCCGCGGACGAGTAGATCTGGGGATGCGTCTCGACCGTCATGATGTCCTTGAACTTCGTCACCGACCAGAACGACCCGTACATCCCGTCGCGACGGTAATGCACCGGGTCTTCCCGCCGCAGCCGCTCGAAATACGGGAAGTAGTTATCGTCCTGATACAACTTCGGATTGCTGACGTCGATCTGATCCAGCGGCAGCGCCCAGGCGTCGGACGTCGGATCGAAATGGACCGGTGCGTTCACGGCGAAACCTCCTGCTTCAGTGTTGCCCTTCTGGCATGCGCACGATCAGTCCGTCCAGTTCGGCAGTGACCGGGATCTGGCACGACAGCCGGGAATCGTCCTGTGTGACGGCGGCGAAGCTGAGCATCGAGGCCTCGTTCGAGCCGGGCACCGGCAGGCCGGTCCTGTCGAGCCAGGCCGCGTCCACATAGACGTGGCAGGTGGCACAGGCGCATTCGCCGCCGCAATCGGCGTCGATGCCGGGGATGTTGTTGTTGACCGCGCCTTGCATGACCGAGTTGCCGATCGGCACCTCGACGGTATGGGCGGTTCCGTTGTGTTCGATGTAGGTGATCTTCGGCATGGACACTTCCCTGTGAGTTGGCCTCTCTAAGCAGAAATCGGTCGGTCGCGCCAGATTTGATATGGCGGCAGCCTATGGCCACTCCTCCGGCTGGCGTTCGAGGATGCGTTCGGCGAGGGGACCGAAAAACGACCGAGCGGTCGTAAAGAAGGGCGCGAGCCGACCGTCCGTGTCCGGCAGCAGTTGTGCCACGGCGAAGGCTGTCCACATTGTGTCTTCGCCGAGGGCGTCGAAGCCCCGTTGCAGCTCATGGTACAGGGTGCTCCGCGCGATCCGCAGGCGTGGGACGTTCAGTCCGAGGTGGTCGATGTGCGCCTGGACACGGTTTGACGGGACCCGGCGGATGCGCAAGCCTCGGGATCGACGAGCAAAGCGCCTTCAAGATCGACCCGGACAAGCGGTGGCCGCGCGGGCAGCGTGCGCGGGTCGAGAAACTGCGCCGCTGGCCTGTCGCCCTTGGCCGAACCGCAACTCAGGTTGCTGCGGACCGGGGGCAGGAACCGGGACGGATCAGGCAGTCGCGTTGACGCGGCGAAGTTCGCATTGCTGCCGCCTTTGCACGCCGCCAGCAGGTTGCGTTCGTCCGGTTCCAGAGCGGCGCCGACCGAAGGGTCGCTGCGCGGTATGAAGTGCTCAAGCTGGATGTCGTCCTCGCGCAGCGAAATCTCGCAATAGCAACAGAGGCCGAACTGGCAGGTGACAAGATCCCGCGTCAGTTCGCGCTTGGCGGCGCCGGCCTCGAAGCTTCCGAACCCGGTCCAGGTCTGCGTGGCCGACTTGTCCGTGCGGAACCGCAGAAGGCCATCCGGCGTGGACGGCAGTCCCGCCACCCGTTTCATGCGCGTTGCGCGAGGTCTTGCATGATGCGATGCCGCCTGATTTCCACGTCTGCGGCGGCAAGGGCAGGGTCGTCGGGGGTCAGGGCCTCCAGCCGCCGCCGCAGGGCCGCCGCCGCCGGGGCATCCCCATGCCCGGTTGCAATCAGGGATCGACATTCGGACAAGGTCTGAGCGAATGCGTTGTCCGGCCGCTGATTGACGTGCATGACCGCTTCCAGCACATCGCCGGCTTTGGCACCGAACGTCGCACCGGTCTCTTGTTCCGCGACCACGCCGTCGGCGGTCGCCCGCAGGTGCAGACTATGGTGCGGTTCCACCGTTGTCAGCACCGCCGGGCTGTGCGTCGAAACAATGAACTGGGCGTTCGGGAAGGTTTGCCGCAAGTCGCCAATGACGCGCTGCTGCCATTCCGGGTGCAGGTGAAGCTCCAGTTCGTCGATCAGGACGATCGCCTCGGATTGCAACGGGTCCGGCAGATGGGGGTTGGCAAGGGCGATCCGGCGGGCGAGGTCGGCTGCCAGCGCGAGCACGATGCGATATCCGCCGCTGAGCTGGTCGAGCGACAGCGTCTCGATCTGGCCGCCCTCGCCGCGCCGGCTGACAACAAAACGAACGGGTGGTTCGATGCGCGGATCGGATACATCCGGCAGCATCCGCGTGATCGCGGTGCGAACGGCGGTCAGGCCCTCCGGTTGGTTGTCTCGCCGTCCGCCCTGAAGAAGCTCGTACATCTCATTGTATTGCTGGACGTAAAACCATTCAACGAGCGCCTTGAAGCTCGGCTTGGGCGCGAGTGCGTTGACATAGGCATCGTAACGTTCGAACGCATCGTGGAAATCCCGCCGGCGCTGCGGCACGTCGAAAACCGCCCGATCTGTATCATAGTAAGCAAATACCGGAAGTGTCGCAGGCCTCTGCGCCTTGATGTCTTCGGCCACGGACTTCAGGTAATCTCGCAGTGCTGAAACGCCCGGGGAGGGCCCCCTGTCGGCACGCAGCACGCCGCTGTGCTCGCTGTCGCTGCGCGCCCATTTGAGGCCGTCGGACGTTTCAATCAGGACCTCAACAAAACCCTTGCCTTGTCGAATATCCGACTTGCGGAAGGCAATGCCGCCGCTGCCGGTCAGGATGGTCGGGATGACTCCCAGACCAACCGCGATCGCGGCCAACAGGCTGGTCTTGCCATGTGCGTTGTTCCCATGCAGCACGGTCAGCGCCGGATCGAGCGGCACGGTCATCGCGCCAATGGCGCGGAAATTACGGATTTCGACCGACCGGAGCTTCACCCTTGTTCCAATCGCCGTCCGGAGGGCGCTCGATAACCCCTCACACCCCTACCCCGCCGCCAGTTTCTGCATCGTCACGCTCATGTCGCGGATCTGGTCCGCCGTCAGCTTCTTCCGCCGCTGGATGATCCGCCGCCCGCCCATGAATTCCGGGGTCGCGTTCACCGCCTCCACCGCCTGCACGGTGCCGTCCGCCGCCAGGTGGAACAGCGCGAATTTTCCCCCCGCCACGTCGCCGCGCACTACGATTTCCACGGTGTCGAAGGGGATGCCGACGATTTGCAGCCGCAGGTCGTACTGGTCGGACCAGAACCACGGCACCTCCGGCGGCGGAGCCGGCTTGCCGCAGATGGCGGAGGCCGCCTGTTTCGCCTGTTCCAGTGCGTTCGGCACGCTCTCCAGCCGCATCATCCGGTCGTACAGCGGCAGTGGGCGGTTGGTGCAGTCGCCGATGGCGAACACCGCGGGATCCTCGGTCCGGGCGGCCTGGTCCACCACGATGCCGCCGTTGCACAGCAGGCCGGCGGCGCGCGCGATCGCGTCATTGGCGACCGCGCCGACACCGACCAGGGCCGCGTCGCAAGGGATGGTGCGGCCGTCGGCCAGCAGCACGCCGGTGACCCGGTCGGTGCCCAGCAGCCGTTCCACGCCCGCGTTCAGTTCGATCGCCACGCCCTGACTGCGATGAAAATTCTGGAAGAAGTCCGACAGGATCGGGCAGGCGACACGCGCGAGCACCCGCGGCTCCCGCTCGATGATCGTCGCCCCCGCGCCCAGGGATCGCGCGGAGGCGGCGGCTTCCAAGCCGATATAGCCGCCGCCGATTACCGCCAGATGCTTGCCCGGCCCCAGCACCGCTTTCAGTTTGTCGGCATCGGCGGCGGTGCGCAGCTCCAGCACGCCGGGCAGGTCGATGCCGGGGATTGGCAGCCGCCGCGCGCGCGCGCCGGTCGCCAGGATCAGAAAGTCGTAGGCCAGCGCCTCGCCCGTTCCCAAGGTCACGGTCTTCGCCGTCCGGTCGATCGCGGTGACCAGGGTGTTCAGCCGCAGATCGATATCGGCCTCCGGGTAGAAGGCGGCGGGCCGCAGCGCCAGGCTTTCCGCATCCGCCTCGCCCTTCAGCCAGGCTTTCGACAGTGGCGGGCGCTGATAGGGCGGGATCGGTTCCTCGCCCACCAGGGTGATCGTGCCCGTCCAGTCGAGGGCGCGCAGCATGGCGGCGGCGGATCCTCCGGCATGGCCGGCGCCGGCGATGACGATGCGGTCTGGTTGGGTGGTCACGTGGCGCGTCTCCCCGCGGCTGCGTTGACCGAGTTAACCGGTGGGGCGAGTGCGGGGCAAGGGCCGGGCCGGACGACGGTGCAAAGACACCAGTCGGTTGCCATATCCTGCCCACCCCCGGTCACTGACCCGGTTCGGAACGGCTCCCAATCCCATGGACATCGACCTGCTCCGCCGTCGCGCCGTCGAAGCGTTCCGCAACACCGCGGCTTTCGGCGATCGCGATACCCCGGAACGGCGAAGCGCCTTCGCGGCGCTGTCGCGGCTCGCGGAACAGATCGCCGGCCTGCTGCCGCCCCACGATGAGCAGGGCGCATTGGCTCGGCGCGGCGCCATCAGCGCCGCGGTCGCCGCGCAGGAGGGCGCCCGCGCGCGCGACCTCGCGGAACGCTTCGCCGGCGAAGCCGGTGTCGGAGACGCCACGGCGGCCGAACTGCGGGTCCTGGCCGCGGCGCCGCAGCCGGCCCCAACCACCCTGGCCGAGGCCGAGGCGCGCGCCCGCGAGGTGGTGAAGGCCTGGGAATGGGCGGCGCTTGCCTGCGGTCGGGCGATCGGCGCCACGCAAGGCCCCGACCCCGCCGATCTGACGATGCTCAGCGACGTCGCCGCCCTGTTCCGGGTCACCGGCGTGACGCCGGCGGAGGTCCTGGCCGCCATTCCGCGACCCGCCGGGGCGCCTGCCTATGCCCTGGCGGGACTCGCGCCGCTGCTGGGACCGCTGGGTGGTCTTGCCGCGGTGGCGGGGATCGGCGGGACGGGCGACCCCCTGTATGCGCAGACGGTGGGGACGGCCCTGATCGCGTTCATGCGCGAACGCAGCCCGCTCGCCTGATCCGGGGCTAGGCGATCCCCCGCTCCTCCAGCACCGACTTGAAGATGCCGGCCGCCGTCATCGATCCCGGCCAGCCCGTATAGAACGCCAGGTGGGTGATCATTTCCGAGATCTCTTCCTTGGTCAGCCCGTTATCAAGCCCCCGCGCGAGGTGTCCGCGCAGTTGTTCGGGGCGGTAGCTGGCGATCAGGGCGGCGATCACCATCAGGCTGCGGTCGCGTTTGCTCAGGCCGGGGCGTTCCCAGATATCGCCGTAGATCAGGTTCTCACTCAGTTCGATCATGCGCGGGACCACGGCGCGGACCGCCTCGCGGGCGGGAACGGGGGGTTTGGACATGGGTTCCTCCATCGATTGACAGCATCCAGAGCTTAGGCCGAAGCCGAGAGGGCGCGAAGGCCGGCTTTGCGCGCGCGGCGGCGGCGGGGTAAACGCAAGGCATGACGGAGATCGCCATCGACCCAGCCGAGACGGCGTTTGCCGCCGCCATCGCCGAAGCTGCCGCGGCGCGGGAGCCGCTGCAGATCCGCGGCAACGGCACCAAGACCGGCATGCTGCGTCCGGTGCAGGCGGCGCGCACTTTGTCCACCAGCGGCCACACCGGCATCACGCTCTATTCCCCCAAGGAGCTCATCATCGCGGCGCGTGCGGGCACGCCGTTGCCGGAGATCGAGGCCGCGCTGGCGAAAAACGGCCAGTATCTCATCGGCGAACCGCCCGACCTGTCGCAGGTGCTGCCGGGACCGCCGGCACCGCAAACCATCGGCGGGGTCGTCGCGACCAATCTGTCGGGACCGCGGCGGGTCGCCTGGGGGGCGATGCGCGACCATGTCATGGGCCTGCGCGCGGTGACCGGGCGCGGCGAGGTGATCCATTCGGGCGGACGGGTGTTGAAGAACGTGACCGGACTCGATCTGTGCAAGCTGCTCACCGGCAGTCACGGCACCTTGGGGGTCATCACCGAGGTGACCCTGAAGGTCCTGCCGGCCCCGGAATCGAGCGGCACCCTGGTGCTGCATGGCCTGGAGGCCGAACCCGCGGTCGCAGCTTTGTCCGCCGCGCTGGGTTCGCCCTACGGTGTGTCTGCCGCGGCCTGGCTGCCGGCCGACGCTGCAATGCGGGTTCCGGCCCTGGCCGGCGCCGCGGGCTCCGTCGCGCTGATCCGGATCGAGGATTTTGCCACCTCCGTCGCCTACCGGCTCGACCGGTTGTTCGGCGCTCTGGGTGGCGGCAAGGCCGACCTGCTGGGGGAAGCGGCCTCGCGCTCTGTCTGGCAGGCCGTGGGCAGTGCGCTGCCGCTGCCGGCTACCCCGAACGATGCGATCTGGCGCGTATCCGTGCGGCCCTCGGCGGGACCGGCCGTGCTGGCCGCGGTGCCGCAGGCGCAGGGTTTCCTGGACTGGGGCGGCGGCCTGGTCTGGCTCGCCGGTCCCGCCACCGCCGAGACCCATGCGGCGGTCGAGCAGGCGGCGCGCCACACTGGCGGCACCTGGACCCTGCTGCGCGCGCCGGGACCGTTGCGCAGCGCCGTCCGCGTCGTGCCGGATGAGGCCGAACCGCTGGCGCGCATCACAAGGCGGGTGAAGGCGGCATTCGATCCAGGCGGCATCCTGAACCCTGGCCGCATCTATGCGGGACTGTGAGTCGCCATGTTCTTCCCGACCTCGCTTGATATGATCCTGCTGCTGGTCTCCTTCTTCTGGGGCACGATCCAGCATCGCAGCATTCCGCCCGGATCGTCCGGCATTGACCGCCTGGTGTTCCTGGCCGCCTGTGTGGTCGTCATGCTGATCGTGGTGCTGTACAACAATGAGAACCGCTGGCTGTCCTCCGGCCTGTTCCTGGTCTCGGCGGCCTGTCTCGGCATAACCTGGCAGCTTCACCGGCGCCTGCCCTCGCGCCTGCCCGACGAGCCGGGGGTCTGAACCGTGCAAACCAACTTCACCGCGGACCAGCTCCGCGACCCCGACACCGCCGTCGCCAACCAGGTCCTGCGCACCTGCGTCCATTGCGGCTTCTGCACCGCGACCTGTCCGACCTTCGTGCTGCTGGGCGACGAACTCGACAGCCCGCGCGGGCGCATTTACCTCATCAAGGACATGCTGGAGACCGCCCGTCCGGCGACCGAGGAGGTCGTCCGCCATGTCGACCGCTGCTTGTCCTGCCTGTCCTGCATGACCACGTGTCCCTCCGGGGTGAACTACATGCACCTGGTGGACCATGCTCGCAGCTATATCGAGCGGACTTACCGCCGCCCCTGGCACGACCGGCTGCTGCGGCGGGCGCTGGGCTTGCTGCTGCCACGCCCGGGGTTGTTCCGGCTGGCGCTGACCGGGGCGCGTTTCGGCCGGCCGCTGTCGCGGCTGGTGCCGGGGCAGAGCGTACTGTCCCGGCGGCTGCGCGCGATGCTGCGCCTGGCGCCCGCGTCCATCCCGCCGCGCAGTCCGGTCGAGACGCCGCAGGTCTATCCGGCCGAGGGGCCGCGCCGGGCCCGCGTCGCGCTGCTGGCCGGCTGTGCGCAACAGGTGCTGATGCCGGTGATCAATGTGGCCACGATTCGCCTGCTGACCCGTCTCGGCGTCGAGGTCGTCGTCGCCCGCGGCGCCGGCTGCTGCGGGTCCCTGAACCATCATTTGGGCCAGCATGACCCGGCGATGGCGATGGCGCGGGCGAACCTGGACGCCTGGTCGCAGGCGGGGGCACTGGACGCGATCGTCGTCAACGCCTCGGGCTGCGGCACGACGATGAAGGATTACGGGTTCATGTTCCGGGAGGAACCAGAACCCTGGCGGTCGCGGGCCGAAACGGTCGCGGCACTGACGTTGGATATCAGCGAGTTCCTGACCCGGATCGGCTACGCGCCGACCCGGCCGGCGCCGAACCTGACCGTGGCGTATCATGCCGCGTGCAGCCTGCAGCACGGGCAGAAAGTTACCGCCGAACCGGTGACCCTTCTGCGTACTGCCGGTTTCCGC
>Ga0302279_10008212_pt1 | contig 10326 bp, 8 predicted proteins | sample III_Bog_N3_3_FD_194541 | JGI IMG/M metagenome (GOLD analysis project Ga0302279, IMG submission 194541) | Peat permafrost microbial communities from Stordalen Mire near Abisko, Sweden - III_Bog_N3_3 | ecosystem: Environmental > Terrestrial > Soil > Wetlands > Peat | place: Sweden: Abisko...
AGACCTGCCTCGACTCGGACGGCTCCTCGAACGAGTGCGGCGGAGGGCTGCACATCGGCATGTGGCTCTGCTGCGGCTGGTCGGACCTGGGCGACAACGCCTACGTGAACAACAGCTCGCTCTGCCCGTCGTGCAACATCCGGGAGAACAACACCTACGAGGTGTGGGGGCGCTAGAGCCGAACCTTTGCGCTGCCGCCCCCGACCGTCGAGGGCGACAGCGCTCCACCGTTCACGGCAGCTTCGCAGCGAGCAGATCGACCTGCTCGATCTTCGGCGGCTCGGCGAGCAGCTCGCCCGCCTTCGCCATGAGGGCGGCGGCGATGGGGCCGTTCAGGTGGGCCTTCCTCCCCGCATCGTCGGGAAATGCGTCGAAGATCCCGAACTCCGTCTTCGAGAGCCGGAGCGCAAACCACACGATGGTGGCTTTCTCCGCCTGCGCGAGCGGGAGCGCGCTCGACAGGAACGCGGCGACCTCCTCTTCTTTCCCAGCCTTGGCGACGAGACGCGCGAGCAATGCGACCTTGACCATGAGACACCTCTCTTTCGGTCCTTCAGCCTAGTGACGCTCGACCCGCCGAGGCAGTGGCGGACACGACAACGAAGGTAGCGTTCCCGCCAGTGTCGCAATCGCTACCGTTCGAGTCGCTCTCGCGACCGAAGCGGGTGCTACCGTCGACTGCATGCGCGTATCGATCCTCGTCCTCGATGGCGTCTTCGACAGTGGGCTCTCCGTGATGCTCGACACGCTCGCGACTGCCAACGATCTCTCCGAGGGCAAGCGCTCGAGTCGCTTCGACGTGACGCTGTGCGGCCTGCGCAGGACCGTGACGACGACGCGCGGGCTCCGCGTGCCGGTCTCGCCCGTCCGAGGGGTGCGGCCAGACGTGGTGGTCGTCCCTGCGCTCGGCTGCAAGACGCGCGAGACCATCCTCGATGCCCTCGAGCGGCGAGACGTCGGCGACGCGCACGACCTCTTGCGCGGGTGGATCAAGGCAGGCACGCGGGTCGCAGGTGCTTGCACCGCCACGTTCGTCCTCGCTGCCTCCGGTATCCTCGACGGCGGTCTTGCGACCACTACCTGGTGGCTCGCGCCCGTCTTTCGCGAGCGCTTCCCGAGCGTGGCGCTCGACGACTCGCGGATGATCGTCGACTCGGGTCGCGTCGTGACCGCCGGCGCGGCGCTGGCTCACGTGGACCTGGCGCTGTGGCTCGTGCGGCAAGAGAGCCCTTCCATAGCGCAGGCGACCGCCCGGTACCTCGTCGCCGATACGCGGCCTTCCCAGTCGGCGTACGTCATGCCCGACCACCTCGCGCACGCGGACCCGCTCGTCGAGCGCTTCGAGCACTGGGCCCGGCGCCATCTCCGAGGCTTCACGCTGACCGACGCCGCGCACGCGGTCGGCGCCAGCGAGCGCACGCTCGAGCGCCGCCTCCGTGCGGTGCTCGGGAAGACGCCCGTGGCCTACGTCCAGGACTTGCGGGTGGAGGCCGCGGTCTTTCGGCTGCGGACGACCAAGGAGTCGATCGAGCAGATCGCCGCGGGCGTAGGCTACGGCGACGGCGTCACGCTGCGCACGCTGCTCCGGAAGAAGACGGGGCGCGGGATCCGCGAGCTCCGGGTACTGGAAGGATGACTGGGCCGACGTTCGACGCTACGGATCGCTGCGCGGGACGAGCTGGCGCAGGTGCCATGCGTACAGGTGCAGGCGCTGCTCGGCGTCGGAGAGCACGTCCCGGAACCGGATGAAGAAGAGCCCGATGGCGAAGGTGATCGCGATGGCGCCGCACCCGAAGACGCCCGTCATCCCCCACGAGGTCAGATCGATCACGCGGTTTACGACGATCATGGTGCCCGCGCGAAAGACGTAGGACGGCGGCACGAGCCCCGCCCACTCGAGCGCGAGCGGGACTGCCAGCCCCGCGCACGTCAGCGCGAGGACGTAGGGCCTCCGCGTCCGGTTCGGCTGCATGAGGAAGCCCACGGTGTTCGCGATGAGGAAGGTCGGGACGATGAAGAGCGGACCGCACATGCCGCTCATCCACGAGATCGCGAGCGTCGTCGTCACCACCGTCGCGTAGCTCGTCTTCGCGCGCTCGTAGGGCGTCCGGCCTAGCCGCACGAGCGAGAGGCCCGCCGCCACGAACAGCACCGCCGAGACGAACGCGTACCAGGCGACGTGAAAACCTATGGTGCAGGCGAGCGCCACGGTGAACACGGCCCCGAAGAGGAAGAGCCACGAGGCGCTGCGGGCCACGGCTTGCTCCTGCGCGTGCTGGCTTCGCTTCATCACGTCCATCGCCTCCGCCGGCACCTCGCGTGGCGGCTCCGTCAGGAGCTGGAGGAGCGCCCGCCGCGCGCCCTCGTTGGCCGGGTCGAGCGCGAGCGCCTGGCTGACCTCCCCGAGCGCGCGGCCGCGGAGCTCCGTCTCCCCTCCCGCGTCCGCGTCCTTCGCCTTGCCCGCGAGCGTCTGCGCGGCGAGCGCGTGCGTGGCCGACAGCTCCCGGCGTCGCTCGAGATCGCGATCGCCTTCGAGGTAGCGGTCGACCGCGTCGTGGAGCGCCAGCGCGGACGGGTAGCGGTCCTCGGGGTCGAGCGCGATCGCCTTCTCGCAGATCGCGTCGAGCTCGGGCGGCACGTCTGCCCCCCTCGCCCGCGCGGACGGGCGCCCCTTCGACGGTCCGAGCGTGGTCGACCGCATCGCGGCGACCATCTCGAGGGGGTGGAGGGGCTCGAGGGCGAGGATGCCGAACAGGATCGCTCCCAGCGAATAGACGTCCGCACGCGCGTCGAGCCCCGCTCGTCCCTGGAGCTGCTCGGGGGCGATGTATCCGGGGGTACCGACGATGTCGCCCGGCGTCGTGTCCTCGCTCTTGCGCGATAGCTTCAGGTCGATGGGGGCGTCGGGCTGGGCTCCCTGCGCGCTGGCCACGCCCCAGTCGAGCACGTAGAGCTCCCCGTACTCGCCGAGCATGATGTTCGATGGCTTGAGGTCACGGTGGAGGACGTTGCGCGTGTGCGCGTAGTGGACCGTCATGCAGATCGTCGCGAAGGCGGTGAGCAGGCGGCGCCGCGAGTAGGTGGCGATCGTCTGCGCGTCGCCCTTGCGCAGCTTCTTCAAGATGTCGCGCAGGGTCACGCCGCGTACGCGCTTCATCGTGAAATACGGCGCGCCCGACGCGTCGAGCCCGATGTCGTAGACGGGGACGATCGAGGGGTGCTCCAGCTGCGCCTGGATGCGAGCCTCGTGGAAAAACCTCTCGTGGAGAGCCTCCACGTGGGCGACCTTCATGGCGACCTCGCGGCCCGTACGCCTGTCGTCGCAGAGGCGCACCTCCCCCATGCCACCCGCGCCGAGCTGTCCTCGCTCGGCGTAGCGGGAGGCCGGAGTGCCGTCGTCGTCCATCCTGAGCGCTGCGATGGAGCTGAGGATCGGTACCGTTCCGTCGGGATCGGCGTCGTGGGCCATGGTGCGAGTGTCACCTCACGAAGGCACGGGCGCCAGAGGCCTCTTGGCCGGCTGTCTGCTCGCGCCTCCCGCTGGGCGAGCTACCCGCTCCCCAAGGCGGCCGTCGCTCGCTATCCTGGGGGGATGGCAAAGAGCAAGTTCCCCCAGAGCGGCCCGAAGACGATGGAAGTCGACATCGCATGGCTCGAACCGGAGGAGGCCAAGCGCCGGACGAAGAGCCGGGACGCCATGGCGGCCGTCTCGCCCGACGCGTCGGGGGTGCTCGCGAAGGGGACGTATCCGAAGAAGGGGCCGCCCCCGATGCCGGGGAGCACGAAGAAGGGGCCGCCCCCGATGCCCGTCGAGCCGGTGTCACGTGGGCCCAAGACGCTGGAGGTGAAGGCCGAGTGGCTGGAGCCTCCCTCCGAGAGCGAGCCGCAGCGGCGCCGGTCGCGCGCATCGATGGCGCCCGTGAAGCCGCCCCCGGAGCCCGAGCCCAAGAGCCGACGGTCGCGGTCGATGGCGCCGACGGCAAAGGCGGCCGACAAGAAGGGCCCGCCCATCCCGAGAGAGGACTGATTGTGCGGGGCGGGTCCCGGACCTTGCCGTCGGCACCCCATCCGAGCCATTCTGAACGCAGCGCCCCTGATCGTTCGACGCTCGGAACGAAGGCCGCGTCGCCCCATGAAAACCCGTCCGCTCGCGTCCTCTTTGGCACTGGCACTCGGCCTCGAGATCGTCGGGCTCGCCGGCTGCGGGGGGCCGGCGTTCAGCGCGACGGGCACGGATGGGGGCATCGACGCGGCCGATGGCGCCGACGCCACCGACGCAGCCGACTCGACCAGCCCGACCGATGTGGGCGACTCGAGCAGCGCGGCCGATGTGGCCGACTCGCAGGACGATGCCAGCGTGCGTTTCGCGACGGTGACGACTGTCGCTTCCGTTCCCGCAGGAGGGGCCGGTAGGGGGATCGCCCTCTACGACGACCGGGTGTTCTGGGCTGACCAGGATGGGACGGGCACGGGAGCGGTGTGGGCGGCGTTGAAGAACGGAAAGGGCGTCCCGATCCCCGTCGCGATTGCCCAGCCCAACCCCGTGGAGGTCGCCGCCGACTCGACGAGCGTCTACTGGTCGGTCGCCCCGAGCTCCATCAGCAGTTGCCTCGCGTGGAGCCGCGACAAGAGCGGGAAGTTCGCCTCGAATTGCGTGACGTCGGGCCCCTACACGACGAGTCGCATGACCCTGTACGGCACCTATCTCGTGATCCTCGCCACCGGTGCCTCGGCGACTGCGAATCCCTACCTCGGCTACGCACCGACGGGGGGAGGCACGTTCACGAGCATCCAGACCGCCGGTCCCGGCGTCGCCATGGCGGCCACCGAAGGCAACGTGTTCGTGAGCGACGGTCAGCACGTGGACGCTTTCAGCTTCACCGCGCTCAACATGGAGCCCAATGTCTGCACGATGACCTGCGGGACCCAGCCCATCGTGGACATGATCCTCGACGCGAGCGGGAGTAACCTCCTATGGGCGACGGCCGACGGTAACGTGTACGTGGCGCCCCTCGTACAGGCACACGCCATGGGCACGCTCGTGGGCACGATCACGGCGAGGCCGCAGCGACTCGCGCGCGACTCCAAGTACGTCTACGTCACGTCCGCCGCGCAAGGCACGGTGTCGGCGCTGCCCCTCGTGAGCGTCGGCCCCGGCCCCGCGATGCCCGTCCCGATCGCCCAGGGCGAGTCAGCCCCGTTCGGCATCGCGGTCGATGCCGAGAACGTCTACTGGACGAACGACGATGGCATGGTCAGGGCGGTCGGCGTTCCCTCGGGACCATGACGGCACGTCGGGCACGCGGGTCGGGCTGAGCGGCGTCGCGTGTTCTTCTTTCTCTCGAAGATCCTCGACGTGCTCCTCACGCCCCTCGCGTGGGCGGTCTTCCTGCTCGTGGCCGGGCTCACGGGAAAGAAGCCGTGGCGGCGGTGGCTCGCGGTCGGGGGCATCGGCGTGCTCTTGTTCTTCTCGCTCGAGCCGGTCTCGAACGCGCTCTACCGCTCGCTCGAGTCCCCGCCGCTCCGCACCTACCGTGCAGGGACGACCTACGACGTCGTGATCCTCCTCGGCGGCATCACCGACGAGCGGGCAGAGGAGACGTGGGGCGAGCGTGCCTTCAACGAGAACAACGAGCGGCTGCTCGAGACCTACGACCTGCTGCGCACCGGCGCGGCCCGCTTCACCATCATCTCCGGCGGGAGCCTCGCGCCGAGCCCGCGGGTCGAGGCCAGGGTCCTCGCCGACCAGCTCATCGCGTGGGGGATCGCGCCGGAGCGGGTCATCGTCGAGGACCACGCGCGCAACACCCACGAGAACGCCGTCCTCTCGGCCGCCATCGTGCGGGCGCGGGGCTGGCAGAGCGTGCTCATCGTGACGAGCGCGTGCCACATGCCACGCGCCTACGGCTGCTTCCGGGCCGAGGACCTCCCGGTCGATACGCTCCCCGTGGACTTCCGCTCGTACGGCAGCGCCTTCACGGGAGGTCTCCTTCCCCGCGCGGACGCCCTCGCGCAGAGCACGGTCGCGCTGCGCGAGTGGTTCGGGCGCTGGACCTACCGCGTGCGCGGGTATTCGCGCTGAGGGTCTCGCGTCCCGGGGCGCATCGGGCTGCTCGTCGGCGGCGCCCGCTGCCCGCGCGGCATTGGTGGTAGAAGAGGAGCCATGGATCCGCCTACCCACCTTCGCGCCGGGCGCTACGCCGTGCGAGCGATCCTCGGCGAGGGTGCGCAGGGCGTGACGTACGACGCGACCGACACACAGAACGGCCGCTCGGTCGCGATCAAGCGCTTCGACGTGCGCGGCGCCCGCGGCTGGAAGGACGTCGAGCTCGCCGAGCGGGAGACGCGCGTGCTCGCCACGCTCGATCATCCACTCGTGCCTCGCTACATCGAGCACTTCGAGGACGAAGGCGCGCTCTACCTCGTGATGGAGAAGGTCGAAGGCGAGACCCTCGACGCCATACGCAAGCGCGAGGGCGCGCTCCCGGAGGTCGAGGTGCGGCGCTTCCTCGCCTGCGCCGACCGGGCGCTCAGCTACCTGCACGGCCGCGCGTCGCCGATCGTGCACCGCGACGTGAAGCCGCGCAACGTGGTCCGGCGGCCGGACGGCTCGTACGTGCTCGTGGACTTCGGCGCGGTGAGCGAGCTGCTCGCGCGCAAGGGCTCGAGCACCATCGTGGGAACGATGGGCTACATGGCGCCGGAGCAGTTCCAGGGGCGGGCGATGCCGGCCACCGACGTCTACGCGGTCGGCGCGACCGCCCTCGCCGCGTTGACGGGCATGGAGCCGGAGACGCTCCCCCACAAGGGCCTCCGCATCGACGTGCGCGCGGCGCTCCAGGGGCGCGCGAGCCCCGAGCTCATGGCGGCGATCGAGCGCATGGTCGAGCCCGATCCCGACGTGCGCGCGACGAGCCTGGCCGCCGCGCTCGACGGCATGCACGCGAGCGTGGCGCCTGCGGCTCCTGCTCCCGCGGCGCCGCGACCCGAAGCGCGGCGCGTGCCGGTCCCGCCCGCGCCCATCGCCACCGACGCGACGGCGAGCGAGGACGCCGCCGTGAAGAGCATCCGCCGCCTGCTGTGGACGCTCTGGGGGCTCGGCTGGATCCTCGTCCCCGTGATCCTCGCGCGCATTCACATGGCGTCGTTCGTCCCGATCGTGATGTTCGGCGCGCTCGGGGCGCTCTTCATCGTGACGTGGCACAAGGGTGCGGTCATCCGGGCCGGGCTCCGCAAGTGGAATGGTGCGGCTGCGCCGCTGCCGCCGGCGCGGGTGGGCCCGGAGGTACGCGGGGACCAGGCCTCGCAGCCTGCCGTGCAGCAGCGGGTGCACGTGTCGGAGGTCCACCAGCAGGTGCGCGTACACACCTCCGAGCTGCGCCCCGACGAGCTCGTCTCGGACACCGAGGTGAGGAGCGCGGACCCCGAGGGCCAAAAGCGCCGCCAGGGGTGAGGGTAGAGGCCCTCGCGGGTTGGCGACCCGGATCAGTACTGCGAGCGTCAGCGAGCGGTGACGAGGCCTCCACGGCTAGTCTGTAGCGCCGCGTCACCGCTCGCTCACGCTCGCGGTACGGAGAGTGTCCGCGTCGACGCGAGCGACTGGGCGAGGTTGCCCACGAACGTCTGCTGCCCCGCGTGTCCGATCGTGGCGTCGAGCAGGACGTGGCACTTGCCGCCGATGCGGGTCCACCGCCGGAAGAAGCTGATGTCCTCGCCCAGGATCTCGCCGTCCTCGACCATCTGCTGAAACAGAAAGCAGAGGGGCCCCTTCGGGTAGAGGGAGGTCCTGCAGGTGAGCTCGGGGTAGGCCGCGACCATGCGCTCGAGGGCCGCTCGCTTCATCATGACGAAGCCCGTGCCGAGCCACGACGCCTCGACGACGCCGTCACCCGGATCGACGCCGGGTCCGAGCCCTGCGTTGCCGAACTCCTGCCCGAAGACGGCGGGGTTCGGGTGCCCCTCCCGCGCCGCGGCGACCACGCGGGCGACGTTCACCGACTTCATGGGAGTCGCCACGCCGACCGCGTCGCGGTCTGCCGCGAGGAGGCGGAGCACCACGTCGGGGGCGAACTCCTCGTCCGCGTCGACCATGAGCAGGTGCGTCCCCGACGGCGACGCCAGAAACCCGGCGACGAGCGCGCTACGGGCCTCCGCGAGCAGCGTGCAGCCGGCCTGGACGCACGTGCCATGGGTGATGTTGAGCTTCGTCAGGTGGTGGGTCAGCGCGATCATCGACTTGCAGTAGCCGACCGTGACCTGCCCCAAGGTCGGCGTGACGATGGCCAGGCTGACGTCCTTCCAGCGAGACTTCGAGTCCGGCGTGGTGCTCGAGGAGCTCATTCATCACCTCGAGGAGAGACTACCGGAGACGCCGGGCGGGCGTGAGGGTGCCTCGCGCTCAGCGGGGCTGCCGCTTGCGTGGACGCGCGAGGTCGTACAGGTCGATCCGTGACAGCAGCGTGCCGCGTGAGATTCCGAGGGCGCGGGCGGCGTGCGTCTGGTTGCCGTTGTGCTGCGCGAGCGCTTCCTCGATTCGCTGCTTCTCGCGGGCGTCGAGGGCCGCGCGCAGCGGGTCGGGATCTTCGCCGCGCGTCGGCGGCAAGGTTGGGCGCGTCATCGGCGACTGCGGCTGCTGCGTCTGCTGCTGCATCCTGTCCAGCGGAAGGTGCGCCTTCGTGATGACCCCGTCGGTGCAGAGGAGGACCGCGCGGTCGATGACGTTGCGGAGCTCGCGGACGTTGCCGGGCCAGCGGTACGTCTTGAAGATGTCGAGGACCTCCTCCGAGAGGGTCACTGGCGCGCGCAACCCGGCCGCCTGCGAGGCCTGAACGAGGAAGCCGCGGGCTATGTCAGGGATGTCTCCCGCGCGCTCGCGTAACGGCAGGAGGTGCAAAAGGAACCCGTTCAGCCGAAAGTAGAGGTCCTGGCGGAACCGCCCCTGGGCCACGTCCGCCTCGAGGTCGCGGTTGGTCGCGGCGACGAAGCGGAGGTCGACGGGCTGCCCCTTGAGCGCGCCGACGCGAGTGACGATCCTGTCCTCGAGGACGCGGAGAAGCTTCGGCTGGATGCTCATGGGGAGCTCGCCGACCTCGTCGAGGAAGACGGTGCCTCCGCCGGCCTGCTCGAGGACGCCTGGCTTCGCTCGATCGGCGCCCGTGAACGCGCCGCGCTCGTGCCCGAAGAGCTCGCTCGAGAGCAGGGTCTCCGAGAAGGCCGCGCAGTTGAGACGGATGAGCGGAGCGGAGGCGCGCGGGGATAGCGCATGGACGCGCTCGGCAGCAAGCTCCTTGCCTACGCCGGTCTCGCCCGTGATGAGCACGTTGATGTTTCCGCGCGCGATCCGCCCCAGGACCGTATCCACGTCCCGGACGGACGCGCCGAAGGCCGTGGTCGCCGGGGCTCTCCTCGTGGCCGCGGGCTCCCGGGCGGAGCTCGCGGCCTGCGCGAGCAGGGCGGCGGGCGCCTGCGCGTCGCCGGGAAAGCAAGCGACGCCGACGCGAGCGTCGATCCCCGCCGACGCGAGCGCCGACGCGATCACGGTCGCGATGCGGTTGGCCCTCTCGGACGGCGCGTCGAGGAGCAGCGCGCCGAGGTCCCCCGGACCGTAGCTCGCAAGGATGTCCGCAGCGGAGAGGACGCCGGAGACCACGGGCTCGATCCCCTCGGCGGCGGTGGCGGCCGGCGTGTGGATGCGGGCAACGGCGAACGCCGTTCCGGCCCTCTTGGCACGGCCGCACTCGTCCTCCACGCGCCCCTCGAAGTAGGCCTGCGACCAGATGCGACGCGGCCTCCGCGCCCCCGCGTTCCGTTGCACCACGATCATCACGTCGCCGAGCTCGAAGACCGACCCGGCGTCGAGCGGTGCTTTATCTCCCGTGTGCAGCCTGGAGCCTCCCACGAGGACGCCGTTCGCCCCACCGACATCCTCGACGGTGAGCGGCGGCCCGACGTGGACCACGGCATGGCGGCGCGAGATCGACGGCTCATCGATGCGCAGATCGGCTTCCGGCGCACGGCCGATGAGCACGCTCCCCTTGTCCGGGAGCGGGAAGGTCAGGACGCTTCGTTCGTGCACGACGTGCAAGACGAGCGCGGAGCGTGAGAGCTGCCCCGCGTCCCCAACGGCGTGATGCTGCGTGAGGGCGCGGAGGGTCGTCTCCTCACCGGGCTCGCGTCGCCGAGACATCTCGCTGCATGAATACCATGCCGCTGCCGATGGCAGAAACGCACGGCTCGAACGGGGGGCATGAAGGCGTCCGCCCGCGCTCAGGGCGTCGTGCAGAGAGACGGGTTCATCAGCGTCGGCGTGACGAGATTCGCCGACGA
>Ga0302279_10008215_pt1 | contig 10325 bp, 11 predicted proteins | sample III_Bog_N3_3_FD_194541 | JGI IMG/M metagenome (GOLD analysis project Ga0302279, IMG submission 194541) | Peat permafrost microbial communities from Stordalen Mire near Abisko, Sweden - III_Bog_N3_3 | ecosystem: Environmental > Terrestrial > Soil > Wetlands > Peat | place: Sweden: Abisko...
CCACAGCGAAATCGCCGCATTGACCACCAGGAACCCTACCCACACCGCCGTCACCTTGCGCGTGTAGACAACACCCTCGGGCGGCAGATCCGGCTCCGTCAGCCGAGCGATGCGTTCGATAACGGTCGGCGGAAAGCGCAGCGAGGCCGCGAAGATGGTCGCCAGCGCCAGGCTGATCGCCACCGGATAGAAACGCGCGGCGATGGCGGGAGACACCGCCAGCAACCCTACCAGCAACACCGCCGCCAGCAAGAATACCGTGATCTCAACGGAAGACCGCACCAGCCGCCGCGTTGCGACCATACGCGCCGCAATGCAGGCGACGCCGATCAGCACGAACCCCGCGGGGGGTACCGCCGTGCGCCCGAACCAGACCAAAAACGGATAGGCAACAGCGCCCGCGCCGGCCAAAGCGGACCAGGGGTTAATCCGGATTGACCGCATCCGTCGCCATCAGTTTTTCCAGACTGTCAAGAACATCGCCGACGGTGCGCACGGTCTTGAAATCCTCGGCCTTGACGCGCCGTCCCGTCACTTCGCGCAGCTTCACCAGCAGATCGACGATATCGATGCTGTCGAGATCCAGATCCTCGACCAGACGGGAATCCAGCGTCACCCGTTCGGCCGGGATTTCAAACAATGTTGTGAGGTATTCGGTCAGTTGCCGAAGCAGATCATCGCGCGACAAGGTCGTTGCTCCGTTGGGCGGAGACGAATCCGGCGAGGCTGCGCACACTGAAGAAATGAGCCTTGATCTCGTCGTTCACCATCTCGATCTTTATACCATAGGCCTGTCGGATCGCCATCCCAAGTTCGAGGGCATCAATTGAATCAAGCCCCAGGCCGTCGCCAAACAACGGCGCCGCGCTGTCGATGTCTTCCCAGGTGATGTCTTCCAGCTTCAGGGACTGGACGATCAGCTTTTTGATCTCGTACTCCAGATCATCCATTTAAAATTGCTCCGCGTAATGCGCTTCGAGGGCCTGAACCAGCTTGCGCGCGGCGAGGCTGCGATATTCATATTTGGCGTATATATCAGCGTCGAGACAATCGCCAACCGCAACCGTGAACAGCGGCGTCCGCGGCGGCAGGTGCCACCATTTCTCGCCCTTGGTCAGCGTGGGTGGGTCGCAGGTGATGGTCACCGGCTGTACCGGGGTATGGGTGATGGTGGCCAGATTGGCGAATCCCCGTTGAAAATGCCGTTTTTCTCCCGGCACGCTGCGGGTGCCTTCGGGAAAGATGATCAGGCAGTTTCCACGATCCAGCGCGTCCTGGCAGGTCGCGATCATTTCCTCCGGCGGCAGATCGTTGCGGATGTAGCCGGCAGCCCGCATCAACGGGCCGAGAAAGCGGTGATTCCAAAGCTGGTGCTTGATAATGCATTGAGCGTTGGAAATAACCGACATCAGCAAAACGACATCGAGCAGCGACGGATGATTGGCAACGACGATCCGCCCGCTGGCATGGTCCAGCCTGTCCAGCCCGCTGGTTCGCAGCTTGATCAGGTTCAGCAGCTGTAAAGTGGCGATGTAGACGCGAAAGGCGTGGTGAATGGCCCGTCTCGCCCGTTCCTCGCGGTGGCCCGGCAGGATAGCGAGAATCGGCAGCAAAGTGACCGCGAGCACACCGCCGCCGAAAAAAATGCACGCAAAGGCGATCCCGGTGCCCAGCAGGCGGCCGGCGAACTTAAGCTGCCGCATCGCCGTTGCGCCAATTCCAGACAAGCTGTTCTCCCACGCTGACGCTATGCGAACTGGCGCCCAACATGGTACGCATGAATGCCATCACAGCCGGCTCGCCCGACACTCCTGCCCCGTTCGCCGGATGCGTGTCGAGCGTTAATCTTTCCCCACCAGAAACGCTCAGGGTCATCGCCAGCGCGATTGGTTGCGTGGTGTTATCGTCGAAGGCATCGAATGGGACGGGCAGCCTCTCGTCGAAATACACCAGCAGCACCGGCTCATCCGGCCGCTCCGCCAGGCGGGCGAGCGCTTCAAGCATGCCGAACCCGAAGCTTTCCGCACCCGCCGCGATCATCGTGTGGCCTTGCCGGTTGGCGCAGGCAATCGACAGCAGGCCCGCGAGCGCGTTGTGCACCGACAAGGTGAAATCGGCCGGCGACACCTCGGCGCGGCTGACCAGCGAATCGAGGATCGAAAGGGTCCGCCCGAATTCACCATGCCGCGAGCAGAACACCATCGGCGCCACGGCGGCATCAGGAAGCGCCCAGGCTGCCTTGAGCGCCTTCTGGCCGAGCGGACTGACCCGGCGCCGCAGCAGAGCTGGCGTCGGCGACTCGGCACCCAGCGACGGTGACCCGGTCTTGCCGGCCCATTGCAACCACGCCGCCTTCGACTCCAGCACAGGGGACCAAGCCGACCAGGCCGTGACGGCAAAGGAAAGTTTGGTCAAAGGACGCTCACGTTAAAAATGTCATTTCGAATTCCGCGTCCCCCAGTGTAGCAGAGTCTCGCGTGTATCAATCTTGTAACACCTATTGCCCGATTGGCCGCCATGCTCAACCAGGAACCGACCGGCACCGCGAACTGTCATATTGCCTGGGTCAGCGAGACACTCGGCCGCGAATTTTCCGATCGATGGGCGACCGCAGACGATCGCGCCTATGCGGCGGAGCGCAAGCGGTCGGCGGCAACCCTGTTGGCGCTCGCGGCCTTGCGCGCCTTGCTGTTTGCGGTGACCGGGCAGGCCGGCTGGCCGCTGGAGCGCGCGCCCAACGGCAAGCCGTCGCTGCGGCACGACGACGGGCAGCACGCACCATCAGTGTCGATGTCGCACACGCCAGGGCTGATCGCGGTGGCGGTGGCGCTGCGGGGCAGCATCGGTGTTGATGTCGAACGCCATCGCCCGCGCGATTTCGAAGCCCTCGCTGACCACGCCTTTGGGCCGACGGAGCGGCGCGAGATTGCCGATGGCGGATTGCAGGCTTTCTACCGGATCTGGACCCTGCGCGAAGCGATCGCCAAGGCCACCGGCGACGGCTTGGCCCTGGTGCTCAACCGCGCCGACCTCGCCGACGCCAGCAGCGGCACGCGGCCGGCGCGCCTGTATCGGTTGTTCCACACCATGCCACAGCCGGACTTCAGCCTCGGTGTCGCGCTGTTGGGCGGTGACGGATATCTGTCACCGCAGACGGTTGATCTCGCGGCTCTGTAATTTGAAACGCCTCAAGCCTTGATTGGAAGATGAAGCTATGTAGCAGTGAATCGGATTGCTGGCCTTGCTTGGTTGTCTTTGGGCGTCTGATGCCTTGGCGCAGATAACGCCGCGCCCCCCGCGTTGCTTTTTCAGCAGCCAGTCAGATCATCAGCTACTGTGCGCCTGGATCATGGTGCGGACGCGGGGGTAGATTTCGGTGGCCCAGCGGCGTCCGTTGAAGACGCCGTAATGGCCGACCCCGGTCTGCAGGTGATAGCGCTTCATCGACGGACGCAGGCCGACGCAGAGGTCAAGCGCCGCCATCGTCTGGCCGATCGCGCAGATGTCGTCCAACTCGCCTTCGACGGCGAACAGTGCCGTGCGGCGGATTGCGGCGGGGTCCACCTTCTGGCCGCGCCAGTACAGGCGGCCGAGCGCCAGGTCGTGTTCCTGGAACACTTTCTGCACCGTTTGCAGATAGAACTCGGCCGGAAGATCCATCACCGCCATGTATTCGTCGTAGAATTTGCGATGGGCGGCGGCTTTTTCCTGGCGGCCGTGCACGAGGTTTTCGTGGTAGTCCTGATGCGCCTTGATATGGCGATCCAGGTTCATCGCCATGAACGCCGTAAGCTGCATGAAGCCGGGATAGACCCGGCGCCCGGCACCGGCGTGGCCGGCCGGCACGGTTGAGACCAGGTTTTTCTCGAACCAGCTGATCGGCTTTTCGTTCGCCAGTTCGTTCACCTTGGTCGGGCTGATGCGGGTGTCGATCGGGCCTGCCATCAGCGTCATGCTGCGGGGCTGGGCCTTGCTGCCGGATTGCGCCATCAGGGCCACCGCCGCCAGCACCGGAACCGCCGGCTGGCAGACCGCGAGGATGTGCGATCCCGGGCCGAGCACCTCCATGAAACGCATCAGATGGGCGATGCAGTCGTCGAGGTCGAACGCGCCGGCCTCGGCGGGAACATCGCGGCCGTTGTGCCAGTTGGTAATGTAGACGTCGTTATCCGGCAGCAGGGTGCGCACCGTGCCGCGCAGCAAGGTGGCGAAATGGCCGGACATCGGCGCCACCACCAGGATTTTCGGCTGCCCCTCGCAGCCTTCCTTGGCAAAGCGCAGCAAGGTGCAGAACGGGGTGACATCGACGGCCTCTTCGCGCACCGCGACGGTACGGTTGCCGTAAAGCGAGGTCTCGATCCTGAACGGCGGGCAACTATGGGTGACGCCGGTGCGTGTGATGAACTCGCAGGTCGCCGCCAGCCAATCGACCGGGGCGGGGCGGGGTGCCGCGGGCCACGCGGCATTGAGCCAGGCCCCGGTGAGGCGGGACAGTGACTGGGCCTGCCGGACCAGCGCGGCCTGGGCGTCGAACATCTGGTACATCATGCGCAGTCGTTCACTCCGATTGCATTCGCGACGCTACCGCAGCAACGTGCTGCAGTGCGATAGTCTTCATCGAACGCGGGACATTTGAGCATGAACGACCTCAACGAAACCGGCGCCTCCGCAGATGACATGGTGTTGCTGATCAGCAGCAAGAATTATTCGTCGTGGTCGCTGCGCGGCTGGATGCTGGCGCGGCTGTCGGGGCGGCGGTTTCAGGAGCGCCAGGTCGATCCGAACGATCCCGCGGTGCGCAACGAGCTGCTGTTGCGGGCGTCTTCGATCCGCATTCCGTGCCTGGTGCATGACGGCGTGCAGATCTGGGACACGCTGGCGATTGCCGAGTATCTCAACGAGCTTTGCCCGGATGCCCACATGTTTCCGCACGAACGGATGGCGCGGGCGCGATGTCGTTCGATCTCCGGTGAGATGCACTCCGGCTTTGAGGCGCTGCGCTCGACCTTGCCGATGAATTTGCGCATGCGTCGGCCGAATTTTCCGTTGTGGTCGGCGGTGCGCGCCGATATCGCGCGAATCGAGGAGATCTGGCGGGAGTGCCTGAGCACCTGGGGCGGCCCGTGGCTGTTCGGCCGGGAACGCTGCGTCGCGGACGTGATGTATGCCCCGGTGGTGACCCGCTTCCTCAGCTACGACGTGAAACTTGACGCCCAGTGCGCGGCCTATTGCGAACGCACGATGGCGCAGGCGGACATGATGGAATGGGCCGAGGCAGCGGCGGCCGAGGTTGAGGAATTCACCGAACTGGAAATCGAGTTCTGAACACCATCAGAAGATCGCCGGTTCCCCGGTGGGCGGCCCGAAGCCGGTGCCGAGGAAGTCGAAATCGCAGCCCTTGTCGGCCTGCTGGATGTGCCGGCTGAACATCCAGCCGTAGCCGCGCTCGAACCGGGCCGGCGGCGGCGTCCATTCGGCGCGGCGGCGGGCGAGTTCGTCTTCCGCCACGTTCAGCGTGATGCCGCGGTTGGGCACATCGACGCTGATGCTGTCGCCAGTGCGCACCAGCGCCAGCGGGCCGCCGACATAGGCTTCCGGCGAAACATGCAGCACGCAGGCGCCATAGCTGGTGCCGCTCATCCGGGCGTCGGAGATGCGCAGCATGTCGCGCACGCCTTGCTTCACCAGCTTGGTCGGCACCGGGATCATCCCCCATTCCGGCATTCCCGGCCCGCCCTGCGGCCCGGCGTTGCGCAACACCAGGATGTGATCCGGCGTCACGTCCAGCGCCTCGTCCTCCAGCGCCAGTTTCAGTGACGGATAATCATCAAACACCAGCGCCGGGCCGGTGTGGGTGAGGTAGCGCTCGCTCATCGCACTCGGCTTGATCACGCAGCCATCCGGCGCCAGGTTGCCGCGCAGCACCGCCAACGCACCCTCGGCGTAGATCGGATTGTCGAGCGGGCGGATGACGTCGTCGTTGATGACCTCGGCGCCATCAAGATCCTCGCCGAGCGTGCGCCCGGTGACGGTGATGGCGTCCAGATGCAGAAACCCCAACAGCCGTGACATCAACGCCGGCAGGCCGCCGGCCTCGTAGAAATCCTGCATCAGGAAAGTGGTGCCGCTCGGCCGCACATTGGCGATCACCGGCACGACGCGGCTGGCGGCGTCGAATTCGGCCAGCCCGATATCCACGCCGGCGCGGCGCGCCATGGCGATGACGTGGATGATGGCATTCGTGGAACAGCCCATCGCCATCGCCACGGTGATGCCGTTGAGGAAGGAATCGCGGCTGAGGATGTCGGTGGGTTTCAGATCCTCCCACACCATCCCCACGATCCGCCGCCCGGCATCGGCGCACATGCGCATATGGTTGGCATCGACGGCGGGAATGGAGGATGCGCCCGGCAGCGTCATGCCGATCGCCTCGGCAATGCCGGTCATCGTGCTCGCGGTGCCCATCGTCATGCAGGTGCCGTAGGAGCGGGCGATTCCGCCGGTCATGTCTTCCAGATCGTCGGCCGACAGCGTGCCGGCACGGCGTTCGTCCCAGTATTTGAAGGCATCCGACCCGGAGCCGAGCGTGCGGCCCTTCCAGTTGCCACGCAGCATCGGCCCGGCCGGGATGAAGATGGCCGGGATATTCATCGAGGTTGCGCCAAGCAGCAGGCCCGGGGTGGATTTGTCGCAGCCGCCCATCAGCACCACGCCATCGATCGGATAGCCGCGCAGCATCTCCTCCACCTCCATGGCGAGCATGTTGCGGTAAAGCAGGGCGGACGGCTTCAGCAAATTCTCGAACAGCGACATTCCCGGCAATTCCAGCGGAAACCCGCCGGCCTGCAGCACGCCCCGCTTCACATCGGCCACACGCTCGCGGAAATGCCCATGGCAGGGGTTGATGTCTGACCAGGTGTTGAGAATGGCGATGATCGGCTTGCCCACCCAATCCTCCGCGGCGTAGCCGAGCTGCATCACCCGCGAGCGATGGTTGAAGCTGCGAAAATCGTCCTGCGCCAACCAGCGGGCGCTGCGCAGGGTCTCGGCTGTCTTGGACATCAGATGGCCTCCGCCGTTTCCCGATGGGTGACGCTCGCCAGATCGAGCCGGCGGATCGGGCCGACGATGATCCAGTAGGACAGGATGGCCACCAGGCCATGAACGCCGACATAAACCAACGCGCCGTTGAACGAGCCGGTGCCGGCCAGGATGTAGCCGATCACCACGGGGGTGACGATCCCCGCGATATTGCCGAGCGCGTTGAACACGCCGCCGGTGATGCCGATGATCTCGGCCGGCGCGGTATCCGCCACCACCGTCCAGCCCAAAGAGCCGAAGCCCTTGCCGAAGAACGCCAGCGACATCAGCACGATCACCAGCGTTCCGCTGTCGGTGTAGTTGCAGCCGATCATCAGCGCGCTGGCGGCAAGGCCGATGGTGATCGGGATCTTCCGGGCCATCGTGAGCGAGCCGGTGCGCACCAACAGCCAGTCGGAGAAAAATCCGGTGCTCACGCCCCCGATGCAGCCACACACCGCAGGCAGCGCTGCGATGAAGCCGGCTTCCAGAATGGTGAAGCCGCGGCCCTTCACCAGATAGGACGGAAACCACGACACGAAGAACCAGGTGATCGCGGTGATGCAGTATTGCGCGATGAAGATACCCACCAGCATGCGGCTGCGAAACAACGCCAACGCACTGGTGAAGCCCGGCTTGGCGATCGCAGCACTGCCGCGCGTGGGAGCCGCACCAAGCCCCACCAACGCGCCGCCGGCCTCGATATAAGCCAGCTCGGCGCGGCTGACGGTCTTGTGCTGGGCCGGCGCCTCATAGGTGAAGGCCCAGATCGCCGCCAACAGCAGGCCGAGCCCGCCCATCACGGCGAAGATGTGCTCCCAGCCGTATTGATGATCGAGCCAGCCCATGACCGGCGTGAAGATCACCAGCGAAAGATACTGCGCGCTGTTGAAGATGGCGCCGGCCACGCCGCGTTCTGCTGATGGGAACCAAGAGGCGATCACCCGCGCCGCACCGGGCCCCACCGGCGTTTCGAACAGCCCGAGCATGAAGCGCAGCACCAGCAGCACCAGGAACGGCGCCGGCGTCCAACCGGCGCCGGCCATCAGGAAGGTGCACAGCGACCACAGCACCAGGCCGATCAGGACCGCCATCTTCGCGCCCAGCCGGTCCGCCAGCCAGCCTGCCGGCAGTTGGCCGAGCACATAGGCCCAGGCGAAGGACGAGAACAGCCACCCCATGCCAACCGGATCGATCCCCAGCGAGCGCGCCATATGCGGGCCGGCGATGGACAACGTGGCGCGGTCACCGGTGCTGAGCGCCAGCACAATGGTGATCAAGGCGAGCGCGATGAAGCGGGTATGGCCCGCTTTCGCTGGAACTGATGGCATGGGGTTTCCTAAACCGGCGCCTTCTGGCGGGCGCCGGGTTGATGCGGGTCAGTCTTGCGGTTTGAGGTGATATCCGCGGCCGACATAGTCGAAGCCGGCCAGCTCGTTGATCGGTACATCCCGCGTCGCCGAGGAGGCGTAATAGGCGCGGATTTCACTGATCAGCGTGCAATCCTCGTTGAAGCAGTACCACTCGTCACCGCGCAGCGCGGTCTTGTCCTTGGCTTTCCAATGCGTCCATTCGATCACCGCTTCCGGCTTGCCGCCCTCGGACAGCAGCACCTTCTCGATGGTCCATTGGCTGCCGAGCGTCTCCACGCACCAGACCCAGCCCTTGGAAATCGCGTCCGCCCCGCGCCAGGGCGTGCCGGGCAGGCCGGGCGGAAAATAATGCACGGCGTCCTCGGTGAAGCAGGACATCAGGGCGGCATAATCACCGGCGTTGCAGGCGGCGAAATAGCGGCGGATCAGGGCTTCGCGCTTGTCCATGGCGATCACTCCGCAGCCTTCGGCGCACGGATCACCGGCGCGTCTTCCGGCTTGCTGCCGGCCGCTTTCCAGGCAGCGAAATCCGCCCGCGCCTGGTCGGTCGGCGGATAGACCCCCCACAGCGCCTCACCCGCCTCGATGCGCAGCGCCAGATACTGTTCCAAGGGATCGCGGGCCTCGCAGGCCTCCAGCACCTCGATCGCCACATGGCGCGGGATCACGGTGATGCCGTCCTTCTCGCCATGCACGATATCGCCGGGATAGACGGCCACACCGGCGCAGGCGATCGGCACATTGAGGTCGGCGACATGGTGATACGACAACCGGGTGGAACCGACGACCTCGCGGCAATAGGCCGGAAGCGTCATCTGCGCGATCTCCGAGCCATCGCGGAACGAGCCATCAGTGACCACGCCAACCACCCCACGCATGCTCATCCGGGTCAGCAGCATGTTGCCCATCGACGCCGCGCGCGGGTCGTTGCGGCTGTCGATCACCATCACCTGGTTCGGCTGGGTGCTCTCCACACCGACCCATTGCAGATTGTCCTCGCCTGGCTTCGGCTTCAGCGTGGAATAGCTCTCCAGATCCTCGCGGGCCGGGATCATCCGCATGGTGAACGCCTCACCGGCGAACGACGGCAGCGCCGGATTCAGCGGCCTCAGCCCCACCAAAAAGCACTGCATGAAGCCGCGGCGGAACAACTCGGTGGTGATCGAGCCGCTGGTGCATTTGGCGAGGCGGGCAAGGTGGTCGGCGGTGATTTCGATCTGGGTCATTTCCGAATTCCATTGGCGTGCATGAGGCCGCGGATGTAGCCGAGTGCGAAGGAGAAGAAGCGTTCACGCCCGGGATCGACCTCGGACAGCGGCACGTGATCGGGGCACAGCGGCCCGTCGAACCCCACATCGCGGTAGGCGCGAATGCAGGCGGCCATATCCACGTCGCCGTCATCGGGGAAGGCTTCGCTGAAGTTGCAGTAGCCGCCCTTGATGTTGCGGAAATGGACCATGAAGATCCGCTTGCGGGCGCCGAACTCGGCGATGGCGTCCAGCACGATCTTGTTCGGATCGCTCGACATCTCGGCAATGGTGCCCTGGCAGAAATTCAGCCCGTGCGAGGCATTGGCCGGCGCGATATCGAGAAACCGCCGAATGCCCGCCAGCGAGCCAACCACGTGCTCCACCCCGTTCAGCCCACCCAGCGGATAGGCCGGGTCATGCGGATGCCCCGCGAGCCGCACGCCTTCCTTCTCGGCGGTCGGCATCACTGCTTCCACCAGATATTCCAGAGCGCTCCAGCCCTGCGCCTCGGTAACGCCACCGGATTGGGTGCCCAGCACCTGGCCGCAGGCTTCGGGCGTGCCGAGCGCGTTGACCGGCTCATCGGAATCATCGCGGTTGCTGTCAGGGTGGCCGACGCCCA
>Ga0302279_10008227_pt1 | contig 10316 bp, 10 predicted proteins | sample III_Bog_N3_3_FD_194541 | JGI IMG/M metagenome (GOLD analysis project Ga0302279, IMG submission 194541) | Peat permafrost microbial communities from Stordalen Mire near Abisko, Sweden - III_Bog_N3_3 | ecosystem: Environmental > Terrestrial > Soil > Wetlands > Peat | place: Sweden: Abisko...
GCTGCTGCGCGGCGAACGGCGGGTCATGGTGGACCGCGCCCACATGACCGGTCCCCCGGTCCGGGACCTCGGCTTCGACAAGAACCAGCCGCCGCCCCCGGCCGGGCCGAGCCCCACGCCTTGACCGCCGCTTCCGACATCCAGATCGAAAGCCTGGTCAAGACCTACGGCGCGAAGACCGTCGTCGACGGCGTGAGCCTGCGCCTCGGGGCCGGGGAGGTCGTGGGACTGCTCGGGCCCAACGGGGCGGGCAAGACCACGATCTTCTACATGATCGTGGGCCTCGTGCCCGCCACCTCGGGCCGGGTCCTGCTCGACGGCCGGGATATCACCCGCCTGCGCATGCACGAGCGGGCGCGCCATGGCATCGGTTACCTGCCCCAGGAGCCGTCGGTGTTCCGCAAGCTCACGGTGGCGCAGAACATCCTGGCGATCGTCGAGGCCGTGCACGTGCCCCGCGCGGAGCGCGCCGCCTGCGTGCGGCGCCATCTCGACGAGCTCGGCCTCAGCGGGCTGGCCGGGCAGAAGGCCTACACCCTTTCCGGGGGCGAACGCCGCCGGCTCGAGATCGCCCGCTCGCTCGTGATCCAGCCCAAGTTCCTGCTGATGGACGAGCCGTTCGCGGCCATCGACCCGATCTCGGTCGCCGAGGTGCAGAAGATCATCCTCCAGCTCAAGCAGAACGGGATCGGCGTGGTCGTCACCGACCACAACGTGCGCGAGATGCTCCGCATCGTCGACCGGGCCTACCTGATCCACAAGGGCAAGGTGCTGGCCGAGGGCACGGGCGAGTTTCTCATCCGCGATCCGTCGGCCCGCAAATTCTACCTCGGGGAGGATTTCGACATCTGAACAGGAAGTCCGGGAAGGTCGGGAAGAAGGGCAATTCGGCCTAAATCAGGCTTCCCACTTCGGTCCCGGGGTCCTTTTATTCCCCCAGGGGCTTTTCTTCCCGGCCTTTCCGATCTTCCTGCTAAAAAAGTTTTCCGATAATGCAAAAAGCCATCCATGGCATCACCGTCGCCCACTTCTTCGAGACGTACCGGGCGAAGCTGAAGATGGAGCTGGTCACCGGGGAGGCCGGGCTGCACCGGCTCATCCGCGAGGGCAGCATCAACCGCCCGTCCCTGGCGCTGACCGGTTTTTTCAAGTATTTTGCCAACAAGCGCGTCCAGGTGCTCGGCGCGGCGGAGATGACCTACCTGCGGACGCGCTCGGCCGACGACCAGATCCTCACCTTCCGGCAGATCGCCAAGAAAAGCGTCCCGTGCCTGGTGCTCACCCGCAACTACAACCCGACCGGCCCGATGCTCGCCGTGGCCGGGGAGATGAAGCTGCCGCTCTTCCGCACGCCGCTCATCACGATGAACTTCGTCAACCTCGCGACCCTCTGCATCGACAACGAGTTCGCGCCCAATAGCATCGAGCACGCCACCACCCTGGACATCAAGGGCGTGGGGGTGCTGATGCGCGGCGATTCCGGCGTGGGCAAGAGCGAGTGCGCCCTCGCGCTGATCGAGCGCGGGCATTCCCTGGTCTCGGACGACCTCACCGTCATCAGGCTCCGGGATGAGCGCGACCTGATGGCCTCGAGCCGCCGGCTCAACCGCGGCTACATGGAATGCCGGGGCATCGGCATCATCAATATCGCCGAGATGTTCGGCATCAAGTCCGTCCGGCTGGAGAAGCGGATCGACCTGGTGGTCACGCTGCGCGAGTGGGCGCCCGACGTCCTCGAGGAGCGCACCGGCCTGGAGGAGCACTACTACGAAATCCTCGGCATGAAGGTGCCGCACATCGAGCTCTTCGTCCGGCCCGGCCGCGACATGGCTCGCCTGGTGGAGGTGGCGGCGCTGACCCAGGCCCTGAAGCGGATGGGGCACGACCCCGCCAAGGATTTCAACGACCGCCTCATTGCCTCGATGTCGGAGCAGGAGGGCGCCCCCACCACGCGGATCAAGCCGATCGAGCGCGAGGAGGCCATCCCGGGAGAAACCCATGTCTGACGCGCCCGCCCCCCGCCCCGACGGCCGGCAGCCCGACCAGCTGCGGACCATCTCCTTCACCGCCGGCATCGCCCCCTACGCCACCGGCTCGGTGCTGGCCCGCTTCGGCGCCACCCAGGTGGTGTGCGCCGCCACGATCGAGCCCAACGTGCCCACCTGGATGAAGCAGCAGGGCGTCAAGGGCGGCTGGCTCACCGCCGAGTACTCGATGCTGCCGTACTCCACCCTCGACCGCAAGCCCCGCGACATCAGCAAGGGCCGGATCGACGGCCGCACCGTGGAGATCCAGCGCCTGATCGGCCGGTCGCTCCGCGCGGTGATCAACCTGCAGAAGCTGGGGCAAAACACCCTCTGGATCGACTGCGACGTCCTGCAGGCCGACGGCGGCACGCGCACCGCGTCGATCACCGGGGCCTACCTCGCGGCCCGCCTGGCGGTGCAAAAGCTGATCGACGCCCGCAAGCTGGCGGAAAATCCGCTGGTCGACTCGGTGGCGGCGGTGAGCGTCGGGCTGGTCGGGGGGCGCGAGATGATGGACCTGGCCTATGTCGAGGACCGTGACGCCGAGGTGGACTTCAACGTGGCGATGACCGGCCAGGGCCGGTTCGTCGAGGTCCAGGGCGCGGGCGAGGAGGCGACGTTTTCGCCCGAGCAGCTCCAGGGTCTGCTCCTCCTCGCCCAAAAGGGGCTCCGCGAGCTGGGCAGCCTCCAGGCCGCGTTCCTGGCCGCGCACCTGCTGAAAAATTAATCCACCGTGAATATCCACGAGTATCAGGCCAAGATTCTGCTAGAGAAATTCGGCGCGCCCGTGCCCCGCGGCGCGGCCGCCCGGTCCGCCGCGGAGTTCGACGCCGCCCTGGCCCTCCTGCCCGAGGGCCCGACCATGGTGAAGTCCCAGATCCACGCCGGCGGGCGGGGCAAGGGCACCTTCACCGACGGGTACAAGGGCGGGGTCAAGTTCTGCCGGACCAAGGCCGAGGCCCGGGAAGCCGCGGGGCGGATGCTCGGCAATACCCTGGTGACCGTCCAGACCGGACCGGCGGGCCGCAAGGTGCAGACGGTGTATTTCACGGTCGCGAGCGGCATCAAGCACGAGTACTATCTGGCGGTCCTGCTCGATCGCGCCTCGTCCCGGCCCGTGATCATCGCGTCCACCGAGGGCGGCGTCGAGATCGAGAAAGTGGCGCACGACACGCCGGACCGGATCCTGCGGGTGGTGATCGATCCCGCCTACGGGCTGGCGGACTATCAGGTGCGGGAGCTGACCGCCCGGCTGGGCCTGACCGGCGCCGAGGCGAAAAACGGGGCGCGCTTCATCCGCGCGCTCTACGCCCTGTATTGGGAGACCGACGCCGCCATGGTCGAGATCAATCCCCTCATCACCACCCCGGAGGGCGAGGTCCTGGCGCTCGATGCCAAGCTTTCCTTCGACGACAACGCCCTCTTCCGCCATCCCGAGATCGTCGCGCTGCGCGATCTCAACGAGGAGGATCCCAAGGAGATCGAGGCGTCGAAGGCGGGCCTCTCCTACATCGCGCTCGACGGCAACATCGCCTGCCTGGTCAACGGCGCCGGCCTGGCGATGAGCACGATGGACATCATCAAGCACTTCGGCGGGAGCCCGGCCAACTTCCTCGACGTCGGCGGCGGCGCGTCGGGGGATCATGGTGAACATCTTCGGCGGGATCATGGACTGCAACGTCATCGCCCTGGGCATCGTCGAGGCCGTGCGGGAGGTCGGGCTCAAGCTCCCCCTGGTCGTCCGGCTCGAGGGCAACAACGTCGCCGCCGGCAAAAAGACGCTGGCCGATTCCGGGCTGCCCATCATCAGCGGCGGCACCATGGCCGACGCCGCCCAGAAGATCGTCCAACTTGTCGCCTGATCCGCTCGTTCCGATTTCCGCTTTCCGCATTTTCCCATGTCCATCCTCGTAACTCCTGAAACCAGGATTCTCGTCCAGGGAATCACGGGCGATTTTGGCGGACGCCACGCCCGGCTCTCGCTCGACTACGGCACCCGGGTGGTCGCAGGCGTCACTCCCGGCAAGGGCGGCCTGTGGTTCGAGCACGGGGCGCACCGCGTCCCGATCTTCAATTCCGTGGCCGAGGCCGCGTCGGCCACCGGTGCAACCGTCTCGGCCATCTTCGTGCCGCCGCCCTTCGCCGCCGACGCGATTCTCGAATGCGCCGGCGCCGGCCTCGACCTGGCCGTCGCCATCACCGAGGGCATCCCGGTGCGCGACATGGTCCGGGTGAAGCGCGCCATGCAGGGCGGACCGACCCGGCTGCTCGGGCCCAACTGCCCCGGCATCGTCACCCCCGGGACGGGCCCGGATTCCCACGGCGGCTGCCGCATCGGGATTGCACCCGGCTACATTCACAAAAAGGGCCATGTCGGGGTCGTGTCGCGCTCCGGCACCCTCACCTACGAGGCGGTTTATCAACTCACGGTGAAGGGGATCGGCCAAAGCACCTGCGTCGGCATCGGCGGCGATCCGGTCAACGGCACCTCGCACCTGGACATCGTCCGCATGTTCAACGACGACCCCGACACCCACGGCATCATCCTGATCGGGGAGATCGGCGGCACGGCGGAGGTCGAGGCGGCCCGCTGGATCAAGGCTCACTGCCAGAAGCCCGTCGCCGGCTTTATCGCCGGCTCCACGGCCCCCGCCGGCCGCCGGATGGGCCACGCCGGCGCCATCGTGGGCGGCGCCGAGGACACCGCCGCCGCCAAGATCGCCGTCTTCCGGGAATGCGGCATCGAGGTCGCCGCCACCCCCTCCGACATGGCCGACGCCCTGATCCGCGCCGCCGCCGCCCGCGGGGTCAAACTCTCATAGTGGCCGGCGGGGGAACCCTGAATTCTGTCGATCCGTTCTCACGCAAAGGCGCGAAGCCGCAAAGAAAACCGCGACGGGTTCGGTCGATCTTCGCGCTGCTTTGCGCCTTCGCGTGAGAAAATGATTGGCCGATCCCGGGAAAATCAAACGGTAGCGCTCGCCAGCCAGTCAGCCCGCGAATGCCGGACCCGAGCCTCTGCCCCAGCGCGCGGCTTTGCTGCGATTCAGACTTTTCCAGAGGAAGCGCCGCGCGCTCCGGACCGCCTCCCCAAGCTCCCGGCCTCGCGCGAGCTCCAAGGCGATCGCCGATGCAAGGACGCAACCGGTGCCATGGGTGTTCCGGGTGGCAATCCGCGGGCTGGTGTACCAGCGGACCCGGCCCCCGGCCGTCACGAGGCAGTCCCGGCAGGTCCTCCCTCGGCCATGCCCGCCCTTCACCAGCACTGCGCAGCCGCACTCGCGGGCCAGGGCGCGGGCGGCGGCTTCGGCCTGGCGGGCTGAGCGCACGCGGAGCCCGGTGAGTTCCTCCGCCTCGGGCCAGTTCGGCGTCACCAGGGCCGCCAGGGGCAGCAATTCACGTTTCAGCACCGCCGCGCCCCGCGGCGATAGAAACGACATCCCGCTGGTGGAACCCATAACCGGGTCCACCACCAGGGCCAGCCTCTGATACGATCCACGATCGGACGTAGCACGGGCTTCCAGCCCGTGTCCGCGGGAGCTCTTGGGCTGGAAGCCACGTATAGGCTGCCGAGCGTGGAGAGCCCGGGCGACGGCGCGGATGGCGACGGCGCCCGGCAGCAGGCCTGTCTTTATCGCAGAGACGGGAAATCCATCCAGGACCGCGGTGATCTGGGCTGAAATGAGTCGCGCGGGGACGGCCTCCCACGCCACCACCCCCCGGCCGTTCTGCGCGGTCACCGCCGTGATCGCCGTGAGGGCGTAGCCTCCCAGCGCCTGAATGGTCCGGGCGTCGGCCTGGATGCCGGCGCCGGCGCCGCTGTCGGAGCCTGCAATCGTCAGGACACAGGGGATCGGGCGATTGCGACGGACGCGGCGCGCAGACATGGCAATCCCGGCCGCGCGGCTCAACCGCGGCTCCACTTCTCGTAGCCCCCCCGCAGGCTGGCGACCGAGCGAAAGCCGTATCGTTCGCGCAGGGCCCGGGCGCCGCGCAGGCTGCGCATGCCGTGGGCGCAAAAGACCACGGTGGGCGCCGCCGGATCGAACCCGGCCAGGTCCGCCGTCCCTTCGCCCCGCTCCAGCCGGCCCAGCGGCACGTGCAGGGAAGGCTGGATCGCGCCCAGCGCACGCTCCCAGCCCTCGCGCACGTCCAGCAGCTGCGGGGTCCCGGCCGCGGCGCGCAGGGTGGCCGGATCGATCTCCGTGATTTCATCCGGGGGCGCGGCGCAGGTCTCGCCGTAACCCTCGGGCGGCAAGGCGCGGATATCGCGCTGGCGCGGATCGGCGGCCAGGGTGACGACCTGGGTCGTCATGGTCAGCGCGTCCCAGAGCAGCAGCCGGCCGCTGAGCGGCTCGCCGATGCCGGTGATCAGCTTGATCGCCTCACAGGCCTGGGCCGTCCCGATCAGGCCCGGCAGGACGCCGAGCACGCCGGCGGCCGCGCAGTTCGGCACCGTGCCGGGTGCGGGCGGCTCCGAAAAAAGGCACCGGTAGGTGGGCCCGTTCCGCCAGTTGAACACGCTGAGCTGGCCCGCAAAGCCCTGCACCGCCCCGTACACAAATGGCTTGCCCGCCATCACGCAGGCGTCGTTCACCAGGTAGCGCGTGGGAAAGTTGTCCGAGCCGTCGACCACGACGTCAACCGACCCCACCAGGTCCAGGGCGTTGCCCCGGGCGAAACGGACGGGGAGGGCCTCGATCCCGATGTCGGAATTGAGCGCGGCCAGCCGCCGCCCAGCCGCCACGGCCTTGGGGGCCCCGACGTCCGCCTCGGTGAAAAGCACCTGCCGCTGGAGATTCGAGGCCTCGACCCGGTCGTCGTCGACGATGACCAGCCGGCCCACCCCGGCCGCCGCGAGATAGAGCAGGGCGGGACATCCCAGCCCCCCCGCTCCGATGACGAGCACCGTGCCGCCCTTCAGCTTCTCCTGTGCAACCGGCCCGAAGCCGGCGAGGGCAAAATGCCGCTGATAGCGATTGAGTTCACTGGCATTGAAAACGGTTTTCATCGATGCGGTCTTTGAACAGGAAGATCGGGAAGTTCGGGAAGGGGCAATCCACCCGGCATCCGGGTCGAATCTTCCCGACCTTCCCGATCTTCCTGTTCAATAAGACCCCGGCCCTGCCCGCCGCCGTCGTAGGTGGCGTCCCAGTCCTTCCAGACCGGGTCGTAGCCCTGGGCGCTCAGGAATGCCGCCACCTCGGCGGCGCTGCGCCCGTCGTCGATCGCAAACTGCTCCAGGGAATCCGGCGCGCTGGCGTAACCGCCCGGGTTGGTGCGCGAGCCGGCGCTGAGGGAGGTGAAGCCCAGGCGGAAGGCGTGGTCGCGGAATTCCGCGCTCTCCCGGGTGGAGAGGGACAGCTCGGCCTCGGGGCTGAGGAGCCGGAACGCACAGGCGGCCTGGATCAGGTCGCGCTCCCCGAACGGGGTCACCGCGATGTCCGTCCCGGCATGGGGCCGCAGGCGGGGAAAGGAGATGCTGTAGCGCGTGCGCCAGTGGTGCTGCTCGAGGTGGCGCAGGTGCAGGCCCACGAACCAGGCGTCCGTGCGCCAATCGCTCAGCCCGAACAGCGCACCCAGCCCGATCTTCTTGATCCCGGCGGCGCCCAGGCGGTCCGGCGTCTCGAGGCGATAGGCCATGTCCGCCTTCGGACCCTTGAGGTGATGGCGCGCATAGGCGGCGGCATCGTAGGTTTCCTGGTAGACCAGCACGGTGCTGAGCCCCTCGGCCGCGAGCGAGGCGTACTCCTCCTGCCCGAGCGGCTGCACCTCCATCGCCAGGCTCGAGAAATGGGGCCGGAGCAGGCGCAGGGCGTTCGCGAGATAATCGCGCCCGACCCGGCCGGACTCGCCGGTCACGATCAGCACGTGGTCGAAACCCCGGGCGCGCAGCACCTCGGCCTCGGCCACGATCTCCGCGTCGGTCAGAACCTTGCGCGGGATGCGGTTGTGCGCACTGAAGCCGCAGTACGTGCAGACATTGGCGCACACGTTCGAGAGGTAGAGCGGCGCGTAGAGCTGCATCGTCCGGCCGAAGCGCTCGATGGTCAGCCGGTGGCTGCGCCGGGCCATCTCTTCCAGGAACGGCCCGGCCGCCGGCGAAAGCAGCGCCGCGAGGTCGTCGAGGCTGCGCTGCCGCGCCCCCAGGGCCCGGTGCACGTCCGCCGGCGTCCGCCCGGCGATCATCCGCCCGACCGCCGCGAAATCGTGCTGCTGCCAAACATCCAGAAATCTCATAAGGAGTAGCGCAGGCGCTTGCCGCGATGCGCGCGCGACGATCCGAACGTGGCTTGGGCTTCCAGCCCAAGAGCTCCCAATAACACGGGCTGAAAGCCCGTGCCACGTCGGCTCGCCTCCGCTTCGTACGCGTCACGACCCCATCTCAGCTTGTGCCGGTTAATGCCCATAAGTCAGGTGGCTGGGTTGAGAAATTCGGTGAGCGGGGACGTCCCTCGCGCCGTCGGACTCGCGGCGGCGAACCCCGCCTCGTAGGCCAGGCGCCCGGCCTCGACGCCCCGGCGGAAGGCGTCGGCCATGCCCACCGGGTCGGCCGCGGCCGCGATCGCCGTGTTCACCAGCACCGCGTCCGCGCCCATCTCCAGCGCCGCCGCGGCGTGGGACGGCGCGCCCAGCCCGGCGTCCACGACCACCGGGACGCGGCTCTGCGCGATGATGATTTCCAGGAAAGCGCGCGACTCCAGGCCGCGGTTGCTGCCGATCGGCGCGCCCAGCGGCATCACCGCCGCGGCGCCCGCCTCCTCCAGCTGCCGGCAGAGCACGGGGTCGGCATGCACGTAGGGCAGCACGACAAAGCCGCGCTTCACCAGTTCGGCGGTGGCGCGCAATGTCTCCACGGCATCGGGCATCAGGTATTTTGGATCGGGATGAATCTCCAGTTTCAGCCAATTCGTCTCGAGCGCCTCGCGGGCCAGCTCCGCGGCCAGGACGGCCTCGCGGGCGTCGCGCACTCCCGAGGTATTGGGCAGCAGGCGGTAGCGTTCCGGCTCGAGATGTTCCAGGATGTCGTCCGGCGCTTCGCCGGCCCGCGGCGCGACCCGCACCCGCCGCAGCGCCACGGTCACGAGCTGCGTGCCGGAGGCGGCGAGGCTGGCCCGCATCGCCGCGCCCGAGCTGTACTTGCCGGTGCCGACAAACAGCCGGGAGGAGAACTCAACACCGGCGATCACGAGAGGATTGGAATTCATCGCTTGGAGGCTCAATCGATCAAGATTCACCGCGGAGGCGCGGAGGACGCAGCGCACGGTTGGTTTTGAACGGGATTGGGCCATGCGTCCAAAAATGCCCGGACGTTCTCGTCGATCCGGTCGTCGCGCAGAAGGGCCGAGCAGACGGCGACGCCCGTCACCCCGAGTTCCCGGAGCGGGCGCACATCCGCCACCTCGATCCCGCCTATCGCCCATGCCGGGATATCGCCCAGGATCGCCAGCAGGCCCCGGATGCCGTCATATCCCTGCAAAGGGGCCAGCTCCTTCTTGGTGCGGGTAAACCGCAGCGGCCCCACTCCGACGTAGTCGAGGCAGCCGGCCTCGGCCGCCTTTTCCGCCTCCCAGATGTAATTGACCGTTCCGCCGAGAATCCGATCCGGCCCAAGCCGTTGTCGGGCATCCTTCCAATCCAAATCCGTGCGGCCCAGGTGCGCGCCGTCCGCCCCTGCTTCCAGCGCGATATCAACGCTGTCGTTGATGATGCACACGGTCCCGTGATCCCGGCAAATGTCCGCCACCTCCCGCGCGATCTGGGTCCACTCGTCCCGGGCCGCGTCCTTCAGCCTCAGCTGAATCCACTTCACGCCCGCCGCGCAAAGCCGCCGCGCCTGTTCGACGTGCCCCAGGGGCCCGCCGTTCTGAGTGATGGCCATCAGCCGATGCCGCTTTTCAGGTGCCAGCGCCATGTCTCATCCCCCTTGCGTCGCCTGGATGACCAGGACCCGGTCCCCGGCGGATAAAATCTTTGCATTCCATTCCGACCGCCGCACGACCGCATCATTGACCGCCGCCGCCACCCCTCGTTTATCCCCAAATCCCATTTTATGTAGGACTCCTCCCAAGGAAGCGTCCAATCCCACTTCGATGGGTTTGCCGTTGACCAAAACGATCTGCAAAGCGGCCGTATTCATCCATTCACCAGGCTCGCGCCGGAATTCGGCCGGATGGGATGCCAGAGCGGACGTCGCTGGCCTCATCGCCGGGTCCGTGGCCGGCCGGTCGCCGCGAGCTTGTCGAAGACGCGATCCGGCCGGCCGGTTTCCCGGCGAGATCGGGAATC
>Ga0302279_10008234_pt1 | contig 10310 bp, 8 predicted proteins | sample III_Bog_N3_3_FD_194541 | JGI IMG/M metagenome (GOLD analysis project Ga0302279, IMG submission 194541) | Peat permafrost microbial communities from Stordalen Mire near Abisko, Sweden - III_Bog_N3_3 | ecosystem: Environmental > Terrestrial > Soil > Wetlands > Peat | place: Sweden: Abisko...
TGACGACCTCGGAGGAGACCCCCCGGTGGACCAGCAGGCCGGCGAGCACCCCGAGGAGGAAGGAGCCGGTCACGTTGATGAGCAGGGTCCCGTAGGGGAAGGCGCCGCCCGTCCGACGACGCACCGCCAGCTCCACCTCGTAGCGCAGGAGGGCGCCCACCGCACCGGCGACCACCAGCAGGGCGACGGTCATCGGCCGCCCTCACCGTCGTCGCCGGCCAGGAGATCGGGATCGGGGATTCCCGTGCCCCGTCCGGTCGGGAGCAGGCGGCCGCGGGCCGCGCTGATTCCGGCCAGTGCTGCCGCCAGGCCGGCCACGAGTGTCACCACCAGGTAGACGACGGCCACGACACCGTGTCCGTGCTGGATGCGCTGGTCGATCTCCACGGCCAGCGTGGAGAAGGTGGTGAACCCGCCGCAGAACCCGACGGCCACCAGTGGGCGCAGGTACCGGTCCTGCGGCCATCGCTCGACGACGAGGGTCACCACCGATCCCAGAATGAACGACCCCACCACGTTGACGGCGAAGGTGGCCCACGGGAAGCCGTCGGGAGCGGGCACGAAGGCCCGCTCCACCCCGTAGCGGCCGAGGGTCCCCAGTGCACCACCGACGGCGATGGCGGCAAGAGGCCCAGGGCCGTGGTGCGGGTGGGCGGCGCGGCCACGGGTCGGCAGGCCGCTCGCACCGGTCGGCTCGGGCACCCCTGCACTCCTCTCGGATCGACGACACCTGCAACGGATCGGCGACACCTGCCATGCGGCATCGTGCCCGCAGCGTGCTCCGCGGCGACACGGTGCGGCCCGTCGCAGGGGCGAGTCTACGGCAGGCGGGATGTCGTCCCCGGGGACCGAGGCCGTCGGGTCGCACCGGCCACGTCACCGGGGCCTCAACCTGTAGGAGCCCGCCCGGGCACCCCGTGACGACCACTGGGGGAGGGCATGGGCGAATGCGGTGCCGGGCAGGCTCCTACGGTTTGAAGCGGTAACCGACCCCGCGGACGGTGATCAGGTGGACCGGCTCGGCCGGATTCACCTCGATCTTCTTGCGGAGACGCTTGACGTGGGTATCCAGTGTCCGACTGTCGCCCTTCTTACGGTCGCGCCAGATCCGATCCATGCACTGCTTCCGGGTGACCACGTGGCCGCCCTCGGACACCAACAGGGCCAGCAGGTCGAACTCCTTGCGGGACAGCTCGACGTCCCGTCCGTGCAGCGTGGTCTCGCGTCGAGCCACGTCGATGGTCACCGGGCCGAAGGTGTAGACCCCGCTCGGGGCCACGGGGATCAGGTTCTGGGGTTGGCGGCCGACCCGACGCAGCACGGCACGGATCCGCGCCGTCAGCTCCCGGGGGCGGGGCGGTTTGGTCACGTGGTCGGCCGCACCGGCCTCGAGGGCGAGCACCGCGTCGAGCTCGTCGTCCTCCTCGGTGATCATGATGACCGGCACCCACGGGGTAAGCGCGGTGATGCGGCGGAACACGGTGAATCCGTCCGAGTCACCGATCTGTGTGTCGAGGATGACCAGAGCCGGGGCGCCGGCGGTCAGATGGGCGATCCCCTCGTCGCCCGTCGCCGCCGTGATGACGGCGAACCCCTCGATGGACAGCGTGGCGGCCAAGGAGTCCCGGGTCAGATGGTCGTCGTCGATGATCAGGATGACGGGCGGTGTCTCGTCAGGAACGGCACGTTGTTCGACTTCGCGGAACGTCAGGGCCATGTGGTCCGCCCGACGTCCCGGATCTGGGCGCTCACGACCGCGAGAAGGTCGCGGCGGCGGCCGAGGCCGTCGCTGCACCGGCGGTCCGGCCAGGCCTGCAGGGGTGGGGTTGCCGTGAAAGGCGGAGGGGTCCAGGAGCGCGGACGGCGGACAGCACCGGCGGGAGTGACCTCCCCACCTCCGGTCGCCCGGTGGCCGGTGGTCCCGTGCGAGCGCGCGCACGGCGTGTCGGGACGCTCTGCCATCGCTGGTGACAGTAGGAGTGGCAGGTGAACGGGACGCGATCGCTCTGTTATCGGACGGTAATCATTCGCCAATTTTCGCCGATGCCCGACGGAGGGTGTCTACAGTCGGGGGTGCGGGGACGGTGCCGTCCCCGGCACCTCGACGAACACGGAGGCGAGTGCCCATGGACCCGAATGCCGACACACGGGAACGGCAGGGCGTTGTCGACCTCGTCGGTACCGCGGAATGGCAGGACCTCGTCGCGCACTTCGAGCGACTTCGCACCCGTCACCTTCGCGACCTGTTCGCCGCCGACCCGACGCGCGGCGCCACCATGACCGCTGGCGCCGGGGACCTGGTCCTCGACTACGCCAAGCACCGGGTCGACGCCGGCGCCCTCGATGCCCTGATGGCAGTGGCCGCCCGGGCCGGCGTTGCGGAACGACGGGACGCGATGTTCGCGGGTGAGCGGATCAATACGACGGAGGACCGTTCGGTCCTCCACGTTGCGCTCCGGATGCCCCGCGACAGCGAGCTCGTGGTGGACGGGCGCGACGTGGTGGCCGACGTCCACGAGGTACTCGACCGGATGGGAGCGGTGGCCGACCGGATCCGATCGGGTGAGTGGACCGGGGCGACCGGACGACGGATCCGAGCGGTGGTCAACATCGGGATCGGCGGTTCGGACCTCGGGCCGGCCATGGCCCATGAGGCGCTGCGCGACTTCGCCGACCCGGACATCGAGTGCCGGTTCGTGTCGAACGTCGACCCGGTGGACCTGTACGCCAAGACCCACGACCTCGATCCGGCGGAGACCCTCGTCGTGGTGTCGTCCAAGACGTTCACGACCCAGGAGACCCTGACCAACGCCCGGGCCGCCCGGGACTGGCTCCTCGACGGGATCGGGGCCGGGCAGGAGGCCGTCGCCCGTCATTTCGTGGCCGTATCCACCAACGAGCAGGGTGTCACCGATTTCGGGATCGACCCCGCCAACATGTTCGGCTTCTGGGACTGGGTCGGGGGTCGGTACTCCTACGACTCGGCCATCGGCTTCTCGTTGATGGTGGCGATCGGCCCGGACGCCTTCGCCGACATGCTGGCCGGGTTCCACGCGATCGACAGGCACTTCGTCGATGCGCCGTTCGCATCGAACCTGCCGGTGATCCAGGGCATGCTGAACGTCTGGTACGCCAACCTGTTCGGGGCCGAGACCCATGCCGTCCTTCCCTACAGCCAGCGGCTGGCCCGGTTCCCGGCGTATCTCCAACAGTTGACCATGGAGTCCAACGGCAAGTCGGTCCGCCGGGACGGGTCACCGGTCGAAGGAACGACGGGCGAGATCTTCTGGGGTGAGCCGGGTACGAACGGCCAGCACGCCTTCTACCAGTTGATCCACCAGGGCACCCGACTGATCCCCGCCGATTTCATCGGCTTCGCCAACTCGGCCCACGAGGACGGTGACCGCCAGGACCTGCTGATGGCCAATTGCTTCGCCCAGACCAAGGCCCTGGCGTTCGGCCGCACGGCCGAGGAGGTGGCCGCCGAGGGAACCCCTGCCGCGGTGGTCCCCCACAAGGTCATGCCGGGTAACCACCCCACCTCGACCATCCTGGCGCCCGCGCTCACCCCCTCGGTGCTGGGCCAGCTGGTGGCCCTCTACGAGCACACCGTCTTCGTGGAGGGGGCGGTGTGGGGGATCGACTCCTTCGACCAGTGGGGGGTCGAGCTCGGCAAGGTGATGGCCGGGCAGCTGGCGCCCGTGCTCAGCGCGGTCGACGCCCCCGACCTGGATGACCAGGACAGTTCGACCGCCGGCCTGGTCCGTACCTACCGCAGGTTGCGCGACCGACCGGTCTGAGCGGACGATGGTCCGGGCGCACGCGTCGGCGGTGGAGGGGACCGCAGTGCGGTCGGTCGGTGGCTCAGGCCGAGGACAGGGCGCGCCACAGCGAGCGGTAGTTCGGGTAGGTGATCCCCTCGGTGACGTAGCCGGCCCGTTCGAGTTCGGCATGGAACCGGGGGAGGTTCCGCCACGGCACCCCCATGTCGACGTGGTGGGCGAGGTGCCACCCGGTGTTGAAGGGAACGAACCAGAACCGGGCCAACCACCCCTGGCGGACGTTGTGGGTGGTGACCCGGCGGTCCGAACTCGCTTCGAGTCCGCCGTGCTCGGCTATGGCACGCAGCCGGTTGATCACCCGCCACTGCGTCATCCACGGCAACCACCACAGCAGCGGATAGATCCACCACCGGCCGGTGGTCGCCCACAGGGCACCCCACAGCACCAGCTGCACCCCGATGATCGAGAGTGATGTCCGACGGAACGCGGGCACCTTGAGGGATCGGAAGAGCGGTACGAAGTTCTTCCACCCCGAGATGCCGACCGCATCGCGGAACAGGCGACGCCCGAGGGTCCGCCGATCGCAACGGTAGCCGCCGTAGAAGGCGATGTCCGGCTCGTTCGGGCCGAACTCCTCCTTGTGATGGGCGAAGTGGCCCCGCCGGTAGAGGCCGATGGGGGTCCAGGTCGGATAGGCGATGAGCCAGGTGCCCACCCAGTCGTTCGCCCGTTTGTTGGTGAACAGCAGCTTGTGAGCCGCCTCGTGCATCAGGATGGCGAACCGTGCATACATGGGACCCATGAGCACGAACGCGATCAGGTACGCCCACCACCGGTCGATCCACACCGAGCCTCCGATGATGACCGCCACCCAGAACCACACGGACACCACGGTCAGCGCGTTGCGTCCGTCGTCGATCCGGCGCAACTCGGCTCGTAGCTCGGGACGTGCCTTTCCCGAGTCCTGGAGCCGGTCGGTCGGAAGGACGTCGGGTCGGGCGGCCGCATCGACCACCATGGTGGTTGCCATGGGGCTACATTACAGGAATAGGACAACTGATGCAATACAGTAATGCACCCCGGTGACCCGTCGGGTGGCACGGCCGGTGACGACGTGCCGGGCAACCCGGGCGACCCTCCGCTGACGGCACGGTCCGTCCTGGCCAGCGCCCTACTGGGCGAGGATCCGCCGGAACTCCCGGTGGCGCACCTGGTCCACCTGGCCGGGCTGTTCGGCATCAACCCGAACCGTTCACGGGTGGCCCTCAGCAGGATGGTGGCATCCGGGGAGGCGGTCACCGACGGGTCGGGTCGCTACCGGTTGGCCGGCAAGCTGCTCGAACGCCGGACCCGCCAGGACGACAGTCTGGCCGGCAGGAGCAGGGCGTGGTCCGGTGGGTGGCACCTGGTGGTGGTGACCACCACCGGCAGCACCGCCGAGCAGCGGGCGGACCGTCGCCGGCGGTTGAGATCGGCCCGCCTGGCCGAGCAGCGCGACGGGGTGTGGTTGCGCCCCGACAACGTCGACCTTCGGCCCGACCCGGCAGGCGACCCGGACCTGGCGGTCTATCTCGCGACCCCGACCGGGGATCCGGAGGAGTTGGCTGCCTCGCTGTGGGATCTGCCGGTCTGGAGCGACCATGCGGTGTCGCTGCTCGACCAGCTGCGCACCACCGCCACCCGGGGGCCGGACGACCTGGCCCCCGGGTTCACCCTGTCGGCTGCGGTGCTGCGCCACCTCCAGGCCGACCCGCTGCTCCCTTCCGAACTGCTCCCGTCCGACTGGCCGGGCTCATCGTTGCGTGAGGCCTACCGGGAGTGGGACCGTCGCTACCGGGAGGTGCTGCGTGCCTGGGGCAGATCCTCCCGGTCGACGTAGGATCGCCGCCGGAGCGCCGCCATCGGACGCACCACCGGGCAGGCCCGGGACCGAGGGGGAGGCACCGTGTCGGAAGAAGTCCAGTCGCAGCAGGTCGGTTCGGAGCCCGGACACGCCGGTCAGTTCGCCGGCCGTGTGGCGGTGATCACCGGCGGCGCGCGGGGTCAGGGACGGAGCCACGCCGTCGAACTCGCCCGACAGGGCGCCGACATCGCCATCGTGGACAGGTGTGCCGATCTCGGAACGGTGAGCTACCCGCTGGCCACGGCTGACGACCTCGCCGAGACGGTGCGACTGGTCGAGTCCGAGGGTCGACGGTGCCTGACGGCCACGGCCGACGTGCGGGATCTCGACGCGATGATCGCGTTCGTCGACGGCGTCGTGGCCGATCTCGGATCGGTCGACATCCTGGTGGCCAATGCCGGTGTGTCGACCCTCGGATCGATCTTCGACATGGATGCGGACGGCTGGTCGGAGACGGTCGACACCAACCTGGGTGGTGTCTTCAACGCCATGCGGGCGGTCGCACTGCACATGCGCCGGAACCGGTGGGGCAGGATCGTCGCGATCTCCTCGATGATGGGCCGCTCGGCCAATCCGTTGATCCCCGCCTACTGCGCCTCCAAGTGGGGGGTGATCGGGTTGACCAAGTCCGTCGCCCACGAGGTGGCCCACTTCGGGGTCACCGCCAACGTCATCGCACCCGGGAACATCTCGACCGACATGCTCCACAACGACATGCTCTACAGGCTCATGCGTCCCGACCTCGAGCACCCCACCAAGGAGGACGTGGCCGGACCGATGGCCTCGCTCCACGTGCAGCCCGTGCCCTGGCTGGAGCCGGACGAGATCACCTCCGCCGTCGTGTTCCTCTGTTCGGAAGGTGCCCGCCACATCACCGGCTCCGTGATCGACGTCGACGCGGGAGCCTCGGCCCGGTTCACCGCCTGAGCAGCGCCGCCCGAAGCACCGACCATCCGGTCGTGCCCGGGGTGGTCGGTGCCTCGGCCCGGTTCACTGCTGTGCCATCGCCGCCCGTTGCGCGGCCTCGCCCGTGTCGGGTGCCGGGCCGCCCTTCTGGGTCACGGCTATCTCGACATGGTGGAGGGTCCCCTCGAAGGGGAAATGGCCGGAGTAGCGCTCACTGACCGGACTTCCGTGGTCGTAGCCGACGCTCGGCCCGACGCTCGAGATGATGTGCATGGCGAACGGGATGGCCATGTCGCCGCAGGGCACACCGTCGACCAGTACCTCCGCGGAGCCACCCGCCCCCTCGCGGCGGAAGTGGACGCCCACCACCGACGGCCCCACCGGCACCGGGATGGACGACTCCAGGACGTGGTGATCGTTGAAGCAGTTGTAGTCGAACACGAGACGGTCGTTCTGAACGAAGACGCTGATGCCCGAGTTCTCGGTGCCGGTGGCGTAGAGGACACCGCCCGCCGAGGCCGGACGGTCGATGCTGGCCGTCAGCTCGAAGCCCCGACCGCCCATTCCGGGTGCCACCTGGGCCGGTAGCGGGGCCATCGGTGGGTAGTAGGTGTACCGACGGTCGGTCGGGTGCACCGACCGGTCGCGGTACCGGGTGAAGAACAGCTCGATGGACCGGTCGTCGAGGGGTAGCACGCCCTGCTCCTCGGCCTCCACCCACCACCGGGCGATCAGCTCCTCGAGCTTCTCCGGGTGCGTGGCGGCCAGGTCGTTGCACTCCGAGCGGTCGATCTCGTAGTGGTACAGCTCCCAGGTGTCGTCGTCGAACGGCACGCCCTGGGTGTGACGGGTGACCGCCTTCCAACCGTCTGCGATCAACGCCCGGTGGCCGAACATCTCGTAGTACTGGACGGCCTTGGTGGTCGGGGCATCGGGGTCGTCGAACGTGTACCGCATCGACGTGCCGCTGATCGGCAGTTGCTCGAACCCGCGGTAGACGTCGGGTGCGGCGATGCCGAGGACGTCGTACACCGTGGGCACGATGTCGTTGACGTGGTGGAACTGGTCGCGGATCCCGCCCCGGTCGGCGATCCTGTCGGGCCAGTGGGCGATCAACGGGACGTGCACGCCGCCTTCGTGGGTGTTCTGCTTGTACCACTTGAAGGGGGTGTTCCCGGCCTGGGCCCAACCCCAGGGGTAGTTGGCGTGACTGTGGGGGCCGCCGATGTCGTCGAGCCGCTCGACCGCTTCGTCCGGGGTCTCGACCAGCATGTTGAAGTACTTCATCTCGTGGAGGATCCCGAAGGGGCCACCTTCCTGGCTGGCTCCGTTGTCCGACATCAGGAGCAGCAGCGTGTTGTCGAGCTGCCCGAGTTGTTCCAGATCGGCCACCAGCCGCCCGATCTGCGCGTCGGTGTGTTCGAGGAAGGCGGCGAACGCCTCCTGGAGACGGGCGGCCAGCCGTCGTTGGTTGTCGGGCAACGAGTCCCACGGCTCGACTCCCGGATTGCGGGGAGCCAGCTCGGTGGCCGGCGGGAGCAGGCCGAGTTCGATCTGCCGGGCGAACCACTCGGACCGGGCGACGTCCCATCCGTCGTCGAAGGCACCCCGGTACTTCTCGAGGTACTCGGCCGGCGCCTGGTGGGGCGCGTGCATGGCGCCGAAGGCGAGGTAGGTGAAGAAGGGCCGATCGGGCCGGATCGAGACCGAGTCGTGGATGAACTGGATCGCGTGGTCGACGAGGTCCTCGCTCAGGTGGTAGCCGTCCTCGGGTGAGGCGGGAGGCTCGATCCGATGGTTGTCGTAGACCAGATCGGGCGAGAACTGGTCGGTCTCGCCCTCGAGGAATCCGTAGAAGCGGTCGAAGCCCCGTTGGCACGGCCACTGGTCATAGGGGCCGGCCGCGGACGCGTTCTCCATGGGGCAGAGGTGCCACTTGCCCACGGCGAAGGTGGCGTACCCCTCGTCCCGCAGCACCTCGGCCATGGTGGTGGCGTGGTTGGTGATGTGGCCGCGCATGTGGGGGTACCCACTGTCGAAGTTGGAGATGGCCCGCATCCCGACCGCGTGGTGGTTGCGTCCGGTGAGCAGCGACGCCCGGGTGGGCGAGCACAGCGGGGTGACGTGGAAATTCGAGTACCGGAGACCACCGGCGGCCAGGCCGTCGATGGTGGGGGTGGTCAGTCCCGAGCCGTAGCAGCCGAAGTGGGAGAACCCGGTGTCGTCGAGCAGGATCACCACCACGTTCGGGGCGTCCTCGCCCGGATGGGGAGGGACCGGCCAGGAGGGCTGGGACTCGACCTGGGTGCGGGCGATGACGCCCTCGAACGGTTCGTACTGCTGCATGGGGACGTCCTCACCTCGGGGGAGTACCGGCAGGCCTGGTGGGCCGGCGGCAATCATCTGTCAAGCAGACTGACGATAGATACTCGGCGAGGTGATGTCCACCAACCTGTGCAGGCGCTCTCCTGATCCGACGGGGCGGCCCCGCGTGGCGTCGCTCAGCGACTCCGGTTCCGGTGATCCCGCTCGGAGACGACGACCAGCGCCACGGCCACGGTCGCGAGCACCAGGGACGACACCCCGAGTACCCGGCCGCACACGACCGAGTGGCCGACCAGCACGATGGTGCCGAGGACGGGGATGACCGCGGCGCTGGCGACCAGGGCACGGCGGAGTGCGGCCGTGTGGCCGACGGAGCCGAGGCTGGCCAGCCCGTAGGCGATCGGCACGACCACGAGGGCGAAGAGCATCCCCGACGGATGGAGCGATCCGTCGGGGATGAGATGGAGCCATTGGTAGCCCTCGAAGATCGCCACCGCGGCGAGGAGCACCAGCGCCGGCGCGGCAAGGAGCGGAGAGGCGAGGAACTGATCGTCGCGGGAGTCCGGCGGGGGGTCGGACGATGCGGCGACCTGCTCGCCCACGACAGCCACCAGCGGGAGTCCGTGCGTAGACGCCGAGAGGTCGCCGACGGGGATCGACCGATCCGACACGTGCCCTGATCGCGCCGCGGAACTGTCGACGGGCGTCGGCCCAGGTTCGACTCTGTCCATCACATCCGCCTTCCGCCGACTGCTGCAGGGGATGCGGGCATCCGGTCCGAACCGGACGCCCGCCGTACCCTGTAACCCCGGGGCCCGCCTGGCCCGAGAGGTGAATCCGCCACCCAGTAGGTCCAGTATGACGACGAGGGGACCCTGTTGCAACTCCAGGTTGCAACAGGTGTTGCGGATCGTCGTTCCCCTGGTCGCGTCACCGGTGTCTCCGAACTGTCGGTGGCGGACGTGGTCTGCGACGATGGTCGGGTGGTAGTCGACGCAGCGCCCGACCGACCTGTACGCCGCACCCGCGAGGAGATCCGCGATCTCATGATGCGGGCCGCCCGCGAACTCCTGGAGGAGGAGGGCCTGGGTATCGGCACCGGGGAGCTGACCTTCAAGCGGGTGTTCGACCGCGTCGAGGCCTCGTCCGGGGTGCGCCTGACCAATGCCTCGGTGATACGTCGGGCCTGGGAGAACCAGGCCGAGTTCCAGGACGACGTGCTGGCGGCCATCGCTCGGGCGGGGGATGCCGCCGGCGAGATGGGCGACACGGTGAGCGAGCTCGTGCCGCTCTTCGACGTGTTCGACCTGACCACGCCCGCCGGCAGACTGCGCGGACTCACCGAAGCGGCGCGGGTCGGTGGCGAGGCGAGCCTCCGCGCGTTGGTGGGATCA
>Ga0302279_10008235_pt1 | contig 10310 bp, 6 predicted proteins | sample III_Bog_N3_3_FD_194541 | JGI IMG/M metagenome (GOLD analysis project Ga0302279, IMG submission 194541) | Peat permafrost microbial communities from Stordalen Mire near Abisko, Sweden - III_Bog_N3_3 | ecosystem: Environmental > Terrestrial > Soil > Wetlands > Peat | place: Sweden: Abisko...
GGTGCAGCCGGCGGTCGGCGATCTCGGCGGCAAAGCGGCGTTGCAGATGCGGCTGCACCGTCGGGTCCGCCTCCACGCCCACCACCTCGAAGCCCTTGGCCAGATAGTACGCGGTATCGTTGCCCTCGCTCATTCCGAGATCGGCGATCAGGCGGCGCGGCGGCGCTACGGGCACGGGTTTGCTCACGCGCGGATCGAATAGCCGCCGTCCGCCGGGATCGCGGTGCCGGTGATCCAGTCCGACGCCGGTGCGGCCAGGAACACGGCAAGCCCGGCAAGGTCGCGCGGCGTGCCCCAGCGGCCGGCGGGCGTGCGCGCCACCACGCCCTCCGCCAGTCCCGGCACCGCCGCCTTCGCCGTCACCGTCATCTCCGTCTCGATCCAGCCGGGCAGAATCGTGTTGACCTGAATATTATCTCCGGCCCATGCCGTTGCCAGCCCGCGCCCCAACTGCATGATGCCGCCCTTGCTCGCCGTATAGGGAACGTTGTGCGGCGCGGCCAACAGCGAGTTCAGTGACCCAATATTGATGATCTTGCCACCGCCCGCGCGCCGCAGCGCCGGATAAGCCGCTTGGGACATCAGGAACGCCGACGTTAGATTGCCGTCCAGAATGCTGTGCCATTCCTGCTCGGAAAAATTCTGGGGAGGCTTGCGAATGGAGGTGCCGGCGTTGTTGACCAGGATGTCGAGCCGGCCGAACTGGGCGAGGGTGGATGCAACCAACGCCTCGCAGTCGGCCTTGCGGGTGACGTCCGCCACGACGAAGGCCGCGGCGGCGCCCAGGCCGCGCGCCGCCCGCGCGCCCTTCTCGCGGTTGCGTCCGGCCAGCATCACCCGCGCACCGGCTTGCGCCAGCCCCTCGGCGATGCCCAGCCCGATGCCGCCGTTGCCGCCGGTCACGATCGCCACGCGTCCCGTCAGGTCGAACATTTGCATCGGCTGCCCCCTCCCCGCGCGGTCATGCCGCCGTCGCGCCGCCGGCATGATCGCGGCGCCGCACCGCGCCGGCAATGCACACGGCGCGCCGCCCTCGTCGTCGCCGTGACGGCCGGCGCGACCCGCCCGCGCCGGCGTGGCGTCTGGTGGCGGCTGTCGCCCAGCCGCCTGCACGGCAAGCGCGTACACCTGTCGCTGATCGGGCTGGCGCTGCTGCTGGTCTGGATCAGTATCGGCGCGCATCTGCGCGAGGCGCACGAGCAGGCGCGGCAGGAAGCCACCAGCGACACCAGCAACCTCGCGCGCGCCTTCGAGGAGAACATCGTCCGAACTTTCGATGCGATCGACCAGACCCTGCTGTTCGTGCGCGAACTCTATGCCCGCGATCCGGCACATTTCGACCTGACCACCTGGGCGCGCAACCGGCAGTTCCTGCACGGGGCGACGCTGCAAATCTCGGTGGTCGATCGCGACGGCATCGTCGTGGCCAGCAATCTCGGCCCGGTGGAAGGGCGGATCGACCTGTCCGACCGCCCGCACATCCGCGCCCAGCGAGACTCCACCGAGGACCGGCCGTTCATCAGCGTGCCGGTCGTCGGCCGCATCTCCAGCAAGGTGTCGCTCAACGTCACCCGCAAAATGCTCGACGCGGACGGCGCCTATGCCGGCACGGTGATCGTGTCGGTCGATCCGGGCGACCTGTCCCGGCTGCAGGAATCGCTCGGGCTCGGCAACGGCGTGATGCTGCTGGTCGGCGACGACCAGATCGTGCGGGCGCGCGCCCCGGCCCTGCCCGGCGCGCTCGGCCGGCACCTCGACGACGCGTTCGCCGGCCAGATCGCGGCCAGTGTCGGCAGCGGCACCTTGCTCAGCCGCAGCCCGCTCGACGGCGTGACCCGCCTGCTCAGCTTCCGCCGGGTGCCGAACTATCCGCTGACCGTCGCGGTCGGCCTCGACATCGACGAGGTGTATGCCGCCTATCACCGCGAGCGCTCGCAGTATCTGCGCGTCGGCGCGGTGGTGACGCTGCTGGTGCTCGGCGTCGGCGCGGTGCTGATCGAACAGCGCAGCAACCTCGTGCGCAGTCAGGCGGCGCTGACCGCGACGCTGGAGAACATCACCCAGGGCATCCTGATGGCGGACGCCGACGGGCAGGTCGCGGTGATCAACCGCCGCGCCGCCGAACTGCTCGACCTGCCGCCCCACCTCGCGCACGGCGCCATCGAATTCGGCGACATCCTGCGCTGGCAACAGGGCGCCGGCGAGTTCGGGCCGCCCGACAAGATGGACCCGGACCTGCGCCGGCTGGTCGATTCGGGCGGGCTGACCAACGCGCTGGCGGCCTACGAGCGGACGCGGCCGAACGGCCGCGTGCTGGAAATCCGCAGCCAGCCGCTGCCCGACGGCGGCGTGGTGCGCACGTACACCGACATCACCGAGCGCCGCGCCACCGAGCAGGCGCTGGCCGCCGCGCGCGACGCGGCGGAGGCGGCGGTGCGCGCGCGCAGCGAATTCCTCGCGGTGATGAGCCACGAAATCCGCACGCCGATGAACGGCATCCTCGGCGTCGCCGGCCTGCTGAAGGAACTGGCGCTCGACGACACGCAGCAGGCCTATGTCCGCATCATCCTCGACAGCGCCAACCACCTGCTGGACCTGATCAACGACATCCTGGATTTCTCCCGCCTCGACGCCGGCCGGCTCGACCTGGAGGACGGCGCCTTCGACCTGCATGAGGTGGTCGGCGCCACGGTCGGACTGCTGGCGTCGGAAGCGCTGACCAAGCAGCTGGAGCTGTCGCTGGACATCGCGCCCGACGTGCCGCACCGCGTCGGCGGCGACGCGCGGCGGCTGCGGCAGGTGTTGCTGAACCTGGTCGGCAATGCGGTGAAATTCACCGAACAGGGCAGCATCCGCGTCAGCATCGTGCGCAGCGCCGACGACGCCGGCGGGCGCGTGCGCGTCCGCATCGCCGTCGCCGATTCCGGCATCGGCATTCCGCCCGAAGCGCTCGGCAAGCTGTTCACCGAGTTCACCCAGGTGGACAGCTCGATCTCCCGCCGCTTCGGCGGCAGCGGCCTGGGGCTTGCGATCAGCCGCCGCCTCGTCGCCCTGATGGGCGGCACCATCACCGCCGAGAGCGCGCCGGGCAAGGGCAGCGTGTTCCGCATCGAGATGCCGCTCAACGAGCGCCCCGACACCGGCGAGGCCGCCGCCGCCGCCGCCGCCACGGCCGCCGCCGCCGCCAGGGCGGCCGATCGCGTGGCGGCGCCGGTGCGGTTGCGCGTGCTGGTGGCCGAGGACAACGCCACCAACCGGCTGGTCGCCACCCGCCTGCTGGAACGCGCCGGGCACCGCGTCGATGCTGTCGACAACGGCCGCGCGGCCGTCGAGGCGGTGGCGGCGCAGCACTACGATCTGGTGCTGATGGACGTGATGATGCCGGAGATGGACGGGCTGGCGGCGACGGCGGCAATCCGCGCGCTGCCGGGGCCGGCGGCGCGCACGCCGATCCTGGGGCTGACCGCCAACGCGCTGCGCTCGGACGCGGCGGCCGGGCTGGCCGCCGGCATGGATCATCTGGTGACCAAACCGATCAGCGGGGAACGCCTCGTGCAGGCGATTCGCGAGGTGTTGTCGCGGCTGCGGGCCGCCTCGCCGGACGAGGCGGACGACCACGGCCCCGACCACGCCACGCTTGCCGCCCTGGTGCGCGAGATCGGCGGCGGCCCGGCCGCCGACCTCGTGCGCCTGTTCATCGCCGCCGGGCCGCGGCAAATGGCGGCGTTGCGCGATCTCGCGGCCCGCGGCCAGCAGGCGGACCTGCTGCGGCAGGTGCTGACGCTGGGCAACGCCGCGCGCTCGCTCGGCCTGCGGCACGTGGTTGCCGCATGCGACGCGCTCGAACAGGCCAGCGCCGATCCGGCGGGCGGCGTGTCGGCGGCGCTCGACCGGCTGGCGCAGCTGCTCGACCGCGCCGTCGCTGCGCTGCGGGCATGGCAACCGTCGCCGACCGAACCGGGCTGACACGGCCACCGCCCGAGGCTTTGCCCGTGGCTTTGCATTGCAATGCGCCTCGCAAAATGCGATGCTTCGGGTGAGTAGCATGGCATGCAGTTTGCGAATGCCCAGCCATCGATCATTGCAGCGGTCGCGGCCGGGAGTTGCTGAAATGTTCACGCGCATCGAGAAGTACGGAACCGTTATGCGCCTGCGTTTGTATGGGTCATTGGACGGTAGCGGCGCCCAGGCCTTGCGCGCCGGCCTGCAATCGGCCGCCCATGCGGCGCAGGGCGATCTGCTGCTCGACCTGAGCGGCGTCGACCTGATCGACGACGACGGCCTCGGTGCCGTGGTGTTCCTGTTCAAGCAGATGGCGGCACGCCGCCGCCGCCTGCGCGTCGTCGGCATCAACGACACCTGGCAAAGCCGCCTGCGCGAACTCGGCCTTGCCGAACTGGTGGCGCCGACGCTGCCGCCCGGCCCGGCCGCGGCCGTGCTGCGCCGCCGCCGCCCGGTCTCGCTACACTGACGTATCGCCCTCGCTACACTGACGTATCGCCCTCGCTGCACTGACGTATCGCCCTCGCTGCACTAACGTATCGCCGCCACCCGCATCGCGCGCTGGCCTGAAGGAGACTGACGGTGGGAGTGTTGACCATGACGTTTCAATCCGATTTCGCGCAGCTGGCCGAGGATCTCGCGCCTGAGGACGTGAAGCGGGTGCTGGATGTGTTCGAGGCCGACGTCCGGCGCCTGGTTGGCACGCTCGACGCGGCGGCGGTCGCGGGCGATGTCGCCGGCTTCCGCCGGGTCGCGCATGGCCTCGCCGGTGCCGCCGGCGCGGTCGGCGCGCGCGCGCTGGAGCAGGCGTGCCGCGCCGTCATGGGCCGCGGCGACATGGAAACGGCGATGCTGCCGAAGCTGGCCGGCAAGATCGACATGCTGGCCGATGGGGCGCTCGCCGAACTGGCCACCTTCGTGGCCGGGCTGGACGTCTCGGCGCCGCGGTTCTGAGACGCCGATGACCGAGGCCGCGGCGCGCGTACTGGTTGTCGAGGATACGCCGACGCAGGCGGAACTCGCCCGCATCCTGCTGACCGGCATGGGCCATGAGGTACGCGTCGTCGCCGCCGCCACGCCTGCGCTCTCCACCGCGCGCGAATGGCACCCGGACGCGATCCTGCTCGACATCGAGCTGCCGGACTTCAACGGTTTTGAACTGTTCAAGCAGTTGCGGGCGGAGGGCATCGATTCCGAGGTGATCGTCGTCACCGCCGACGGTTCGCACCGGGCGTTGAAGGAGGCGATGCGGCTCGGCGCCTGGGACTACATCGTCAAGCCGTACAACAAACTGGCGCTGGCGACACCGCTCGATCAGGCGCTGAAGAAGCGCGGGCTGGAGCGGCGGCTGGCCAAGGCCGAGGAAACGCGCCCCGCCTCGGACCGGTTCCAGGGCTTCATCGGCGCCTCGCCGGCGATGACGGCGGTTTATCAGGTGATCCGCAGCGTCGCCGCCAGCAAGGCGAGCGTGTTCATCACCGGCGAAAGCGGCACCGGCAAGGAACTGGCGGCCGAGGCGGTGCATAAGGCGAGCCCGCGCGCCGGGCGCGAGTTCGTCGCACTGAACTGCGGTGCGATTCCGCGCGACCTGCTGGAATCCGAGGTTTTTGGCCACGTCAAGGGCGCCTTCACCGGCGCCACGTCGGACCGCCAGGGTGCTGCGAAACTGGCCGACGGCGGCACCCTGTTCCTCGACGAAATCGGCGAGATGCCGCTCGACATGCAGGTCAAGCTGCTGCGCTTCGTGCAGACCGGCACCTACTCGCCGGTCGGCTCGTCGCGCATCGAGCGAACCGATGTGCGGTTCGTCTGCGCCACCAACCGCGACCCGATGCTGGAGGTGCAGGCCGGGCGGTTCCGCGAGGATCTGTATTACCGGCTGTATGTGGTGCCGATCGAACTGCCGCCGCTGCGCGAGCGCGGCGCCGACGTGATCGCCATCGCGCAGCATTTCCTGGCCCAGTTCAGCAAGGAAGAAAAGCGAAAATTCAGAGGCTTCTCGCCCGATGCGGAAGCAGCACTGCTGGCCTATTCGTGGCCCGGCAACGTGCGGCAGTTGCAGAACGTGGTGCGCAACGTGGTGGTGCTGCACCGCGAGGGCGACTGGGTCGAGGCGGCGATGCTGCCGCCGCCGGTGGTGCGCTTCGGGGGGCTGCCGGTCGGGCCGGTCCAGGCCGTGGCGGCGCCCAGCCTGCCGGCAGCGCCGTTGCCCGCCGCGCTGGCGCGGCCGCTGCCGGACCCGATCGTGGATGAGCTGCCGCCACCGGAACCGGAATGGGTGGAGGTTGCACCTTTGGCGGTCGCCGAGCGCGTTCGGGTTGCACCTGCCGCCCTCGCCCCGGTTGCACCCGCGCCGCTGCCGGTTGCACCCGTGGCCGCCCCGATCGCGGCGCCGCCCGCCTACACGCCGCCCGCCTACACACCGCTGTCCTCGCGCGCCGCGCCGACGGCGGACGAACCGGAGGTCGTGCCGCTCGCGGTGATGGAACGCCGGCTGATCCTGGCGGCGCTGCGCCGCACCAACAGCGACGTGCCGCGCGCCGCCGCGCTGCTGGAGATCAACCCCTCCACGGTCTATCGCAAACTGCAAAACTGGCGGGCCGAGGGGCTGCGCGACGACGTTTGAATCGCAGGTTGCAACGCTTCGCGCGGCCGGCAGCATGTTGCGTGTTCCTGGCAGGTGGCCAACCTGTGGCACATCAAACAGTTAACGAGTGGCACAAGAAATGCTGATGCCGTCGCCAAGGTAATGGTTGGAGGCATCCCCGATGAGCGGATTGGTGGGCTTGGTGAACGGGCATGCGGTGGCGCGCGATCTGGTGCGGGCGCTGACACGGCTGGACGAGCGCGGCTACGACAGCGCCGGGTTCGCCGTCGCCGGTCCCGGGTTCGCCGTGCGCAAGGTCGCCGGTCCGTCCACGACGCTGTCGAACAAGCTGATCGACCTGGAATTTCCCGGCCACGCCGGCATCGCCAACGCGCGCTGGAGCAGCAGCGGCCGGCCGGAAGGTCGCGGCGCGCTGCCGATCGTCTGGCAGGGTGTCGCCGTCGTGCATAATGGCGTCATCGAGAACCACGCGGCGCTGCGCCGCGACCTGCGGGCGGCCGGCCACAGCTTCGAGACCGATACCGACAGCGAAGTGATGCCGCATCTGATCGCCGACGCGCGCGCCGCCGGGGCGAGCCCGGTGGGTGCCGTGCGCACCGCCTGCGCGCAGATGCAGGGCGCCTATGCCATCGCCGTGCTGTTCGCCGACGCGCCGGATCGCGTGCTGGTGGCGTGCTGCGGCACGCCGCTGCTGGTGGCGCGCGGCGCCGGCGGCACCTCGGTCGCCTCGGACGCGGCGATCCTGGCACGGCTGGCCGACGACTATGCCACGCTGGAGGACGGCGACGTGGCCGAACTGACCGGGCAGGCCATCCGTATCAGCGACCGCGAGGGCGCGCCGGTAATACGCCAGTGGCGCGGACTGGGCGCCCCGGACCGCGGTGCCATGCCGGTCGGCGATGGCTTCGAGTATCACACGCGCCGCGAGATCGCGGCACAACCGCGCGCGCTGCGGCGCACCGACACCGGGTTGCGTGGCCTCGTGCTGCCGGACGCGGTGGCGGCGGCCGAACGGGTGCTGATCCTCGCCGCCGGCAGCGCCGTGCATGCGGCCGACGCCGCGCGCGGCTGGATCGAACAATTCTGCGGCCTGCCGTGCGAGGTCGAAGCCGCCAGCGCGTGGCGCGACCGGCAGGCACCGCTGGCGCGCGGGACCGTCGCCGTGCTGGTCTGCCGCACCGGCGACAACGGCGACACGGTCGCCTGCCAGCACATGCTGAACGCCCGCGACGTGCCGACCGTCGCGGTGGTGCCGCCGGGCGCGCCGCTGGTGCGCGAGGCTGCGCTGACGTGGCCGGTGCAGACCGGCCCGGAACTCGGTGTGACGGCTACAAAATCCTTCACCGCGCAACTGCTGGCGCTGCTGCGCTTCGGCGCCACCCTCGGCGCCGCGCGCGGCGCGCTCGACTCCGCCGGCGTGCAGGCCGCCGAGCTTGCCTTCGCCGACGCGTGGCTGGTGGCCGCCCTGACCGTCGGCGCCGAGGCGCGCTTCGTCACCATCGCCAGCCACATCGCGCGCGCCGAGCAGGTGATCGTCACCGGGCGCGGCTGGGGCGCGGCACTGGCGCAGGAGGCGGCGCTGAAACTGGCGCAACTGGCCAATGTCAACGCGGTCGCGGTGCCGGCAGGCGAGTTGCGTTATGGCGCGATGGCGATGGTGCGGCCGGGCGTGCCGGTGCTGGTGCTGGCGAGCGCCGACCAGAACCTGTCGAAGACCGCCGCCAACGCCGAGCAGATGCGGGCGCGCGGCGGCCATGTGATGGCGCTGGCGGAGGCGTCCTGCTCGGTCAGTCTCGGCCACGCCGTCAACGACATCGTCGCCCTGCCCGGCCGCGGCCTGCCGCAGATGTTCGCGCAGGCCGTCGCGGTGCAACTGATCGCCTACCAGACCGCGCTGGCACTTGGCCACGACGTGGACCGGCCGCACAACCTCGTTTAAAGCAGCGGCATCGCCGCGACACGATCTGGCCACCGTTCTGCCACCTTGCAGGGCATGATGGCGCAAAGGTCCGGCGAATCGGACCAAGCGCCAGGATGCCGCCATGACCCAATCGACCCGCCTGATTCGCCTCGCCGTCGCCGTCGTGCTGGGCGGCGCGTGCACCGCGACACTGGCGCGCGCGCAGGACGCGCCGGCGCCGCCGCCGGTGGCGCCGCTCGCCGCCGCGCCCACCGCCGCCGCCGCGCCGGCCGCCGACCCGCCGCCGCAGGCCGGCCGCATCGCCAAGCTGTCCGGCACCGTCTCGTTCCACGGGCCGGGGGCGGACCACTGGGAAGCGGCGACGCTGAATTTCCCGGTCAGCAACGGCGACGCCATCTGGGCCGAGCCGCAGGCGAGTGCGGCCATCGATCTCGGCGGCAGCCGGCTGACGCTGGCCGGCGGCACCGAAGTGGACGTCGACACGCTCGACCAGACCGGCCTGACCGCGACCGCGCCGCAGGGCGAGGTGTTCCTGCGCGTGCGCGTGCTGCCGACCGGCGAGACGCTGCATATCGTCACGCCGCGCGGCTCGGTCACCATCGCCCAGCCCGGCCAGTACGAGATCGCCGCCGGCGATCAGGCGACGCCGACCACGGTCGCCGTGGTCGAAGGCCAGGCGCAGATCGACGGTCCCGGCGTGTCGCTCGCGGTGCCGGCGGGGCAGGCCGCCTCGGTGACCGGTGCCGACACGTTCCAGGGCACGCTCGGCCCGATCCAGGCCGATGCCTTCCTCGCCGCCATGCAGCAGGCGGCGCCGGCGCAGCCGGTGGTGGCCGCGCAGGCCGCGCCGCCGCCGCCGGCGGTCGCCGTCATGCCCGGCGGCGAGGATCTCGGCCAGTACGGCGCGTGGCAGCCGACCGCACAGTACGGCACGGTCTGGTATCCGAGCGTCGCGGCCGACTGGGTGCCGTACCGGCACGGTCACTGGGGCTATGTCGCACCATGGGGTTGGACCTGGGTCGATGACGCGCCATGGGGCTTCGCGCCGTTCCATTACGGCCGCTGGGTGCAGGACGGCGGCCGCTGGGGCTGGGCGCCGGTGTATGCCGCGCCGGGCTTCGCGGTCGATGCCTATGCCGCGCCGATCTACGCACCGGCGCTGGTCAGCTTCGTCGGCCTCGGCGGCGACGGCATCGGCGTGGGGGTCGGCATCGGCGGCATCGGCATTGGCGTCTCGGTCGGCTGGCTGCCGCTCGGCTTCGGCGAGCCGTTCCATCCCTGGTACGGCGGCAGCGACGGCTACGTGCGCAACATCAACCGCAGCTACGTGAGCAACGTCTCCAACATCACCAACGTCTCCAACAACAACACCACGATCAACAACTACGCCAACCGAGGTGCCGCCACCGTGGTGCCGGCCTCGACGCTGACCGGCTCGCGCCCGGTGGCGGCGACGGCGCAGCACCTGACGCCGGCACAGGCGTCGAGCCTGCGCGTGTCGCCAACGGTGCCGGTCAAGCCGACAGCCGGAACCGCCGGCGTGACGCCGGCGGTGGCGCACCAGCTCGGCCTGCCGGCCGCGCCCGCGGGCGCCGCGGCGCATCCGGCGGCGCCCGGCCCGGCGATCGCGCATCCCGCGACGGCGGGCACTGCCGCCGCGACCCCCCTGAAGCCGGCCGCCGCCGCCACGCCGGCCGGCGCGCACCCGGCGACGGCCGGCGCCGCCGTCCCGCATACCGGCGCGCCCGGCCCGGCGATCACGCCGCATACAGCCGGGAC
>Ga0302279_10008238_pt1 | contig 10309 bp, 10 predicted proteins | sample III_Bog_N3_3_FD_194541 | JGI IMG/M metagenome (GOLD analysis project Ga0302279, IMG submission 194541) | Peat permafrost microbial communities from Stordalen Mire near Abisko, Sweden - III_Bog_N3_3 | ecosystem: Environmental > Terrestrial > Soil > Wetlands > Peat | place: Sweden: Abisko...
ATCAGGGCGTCGAGGACGCGCGGGTCGACGCGCGCCGGAACGGTCAGATATTGGTGTAAGGCGACCGCGGGCGTCTGCGGCTGCGGCCCGACGATCTTTTCGAAGAGGTGGTTGTCGCCGGAGAACGTGCGCACGGTGACCTCGTGATTGGTCGCGCGCGCCGCATCGACGAGTCGTGGCAGATCGGCCGGCAAGACTTGCGCGTCACCCGCACCTTGTAAGATCAAGATCGGCGACCGAACGCGCCGGATGTCCACGATCGGATCGACGTCCATCGACGAGCGGTACCACGCGTTCCGCACGTCGCTCGACTTCCGTAGTTTGTCGAGCGCGGCGGCCTCATCGCGCGCGGCGTCCGCACGGTTTGGCGGCGGAACGCCCGCGAGGTACTGTTCCGCGGAGATCCGCGCGAGCGGTAACGCGGGCGGCGCCATCAGGACGATTCCCGCGATGCGCGGATCGCGGGCGGCGACGCTCGGCACGAGTTCGCCGCCTTCGCTGTGTCCGATCAGGAAGACGCGCCTGGGATCGACCGTCGACTGCGCGCGCGCGAAGGCGACGGCCGCGCGCACGTCGGCGAGGAGTTCGTCGCGCGTGCCTCCGTGCTCGCCGCCGCCGCTCGCGCCCACGCCGCGCTTGTCGTAGCGCAACACGGCATAGCCCGCGTTCGAAAGTGCGTTGCTGAGCTGCAGAAAGATCGCGTTCGGTCCGATCGTCTCGTCGCGATTCTCCGGGCCGCTCCCGTGCACGAGCACGACGGCGGGAAACGGCGCGCGGCCCCGGTCGGGCACGGTGAACGTTCCCGCCAGCACCGCGCCGTCGGCCGACGCGAAGCGGACCTCGCGACTGCTGAAGTGCGGGAACGGCGTCGGAAATGGGCTCGGCGGCGGGGCGGGCGTTGCGACCGCGGCTCCGGGAAGCGCGGTGCCGGTGAGCGTGAACGACGCCTGCTGCGCCGGCACGTCGACTTCGTGGACGACGAACGTCGCGGGGTCGTACCAGTAAATCTCGCGCAGGCCGGCGAGTTCGAGCGTGAGATGCGCGTCGCTCGCCGGCACGTGCGCCGGTCGCTCGGGCGCATCCGCGGGCACGACTTTCGCGACCACGGCTTTGCCGCCGCTGAGGACGGCGAGCGTGAACGTTTGAGCGCCCGTCGCGTGGAGCACCGCAGGGATCAGCACGAGCGTCCCGGCGAGGTTGTCGCCGATCAACTCGAGCGGAGCCGACGGGTCCGCCGCAATGTCGACGCTTTGCCCGGGCACGGTCAGCGTGAACGCGCCGGGCTTGGTGATGAGGCTCGTGTGCTGCGCGCCGCTGGGCAACTGAAAATCGGCGTCGTATCCGATTTCGTGGAGCGTCGCCGCGTCATACGTAGTCGTCGTCTTCGCGGTGAAGCGCGGCATCGACGAGCTCGCGTTCTCCGTGGCAACGATATCGCCGGCGTGGGTCGCGATCGCGACGGTGCTGCTTGCGATCGGAGCCCCGGCGAGGTCGATCGTGTACGCATACGTGCCGTCGGGCGGACGCGGCGGCAGGCCATCGGCGCGCACGCGCGCGTCGAGACTCGCGAGCGCTGCGAGGGCGAGCGTCGCTCCGGCAGCGAGCGCGATCCGACGCGACCTCACGTCGCGGCGCCTGCAGCGGCGGCCGCGTCACGCAACCGCTCGCGCGTCGCCGTGTCCGACGGCGGCTGCAAGAGCACCATCGAGCGGTGCCGGCTCGTGCCCAGACTCGACGCGACGAAGGTCGTGAGCAGCAACTCGAGCCGGCCGAGCGTCGGGTGATGGATCACCGTGGTCTTCGGCGCGTCGTCTTGCACGTGGTGCTCGTTCCACCAGCGCGTGAAGAGCGCGCTCTCGGCGTTCAACCGCTCGACCAGTTCGATCGCTTCGGGATCTTCGGTCGCCTGTCCGTAGGCGAGGTGCAGGATGCTCACCATCTGATGCGCGATGTGCTCCGCGTCTTCGTGGAGCGCGGCGAATGCGGGCTCGAGCAACATGCGCGCCAAGAGATTCTTTTCCGCGGCTCGATCGTGTCCGTAGACGAGGTTTGCGAGGGCGTTGCACGAGCTCACGTTCCAGAAGCGGTCGCAGATGAAGGCCGGACCGATCGTGAAGCCGTCGACGATCGCCCGAAGGTGGTCGTCATCCGGCGTACGGAGCGGTCGCACGGCGCCGTCCGGCGACGCGAGCGCAAACAGGTGCGCGCGCTCGTCTGCATTCATGCGCAGGGCACGCGCGACGCGTTCGAGCAGCTTGTGGGACGCGCGGATATCTTTACCGGATTCGAGCGCGGAGTACCACGTCAGCCCGACGTCGGCGAGCGTGGCCGCTTCCTCGATGCGCAGTCCCGGTGCGCGCCGCCGGCGTTCGCGGACGGGCAGGCCGGCCTCGCGCGGGTCGATGCGTGCGCGCATCGCGCGCAGGAACCGTTTGAGTTCGACCCTCACTTTTTGTGTCTGTTTCACGGCCCGGGTTTGCGATATCGTCGGGGCTGCTCCCTTGTGCCTCGAGGACGTCCGATGACCAAAGACGTCGCGTTTCGGTACGTTGCGGCCGCCATCGCCGTCATCGTACTCGGCGCGAACACGCCGATCCCGCTTTTCACGGTCTATCAGTCGGCCTGGCACTTCACGACGGGCACGCTGACGGTCGTCTACGCGATCTATTCGGTCGGGGTCGTCGCGACCGTCATGCTCGTCGGCCCGCTTTCGGACGCGGTCGGCCGGAAACGCGTGCTGCTGCCGGCCATTGCGACGATGGCCCTCGGACTCGTGACGTGCATGTTGGCAACGAACGTCGCCGCGCTGATCGCCGGGCGCGTGCTGCAGGGTGTCGCGATCGGCGCCGGCACGACCACGGCGGTCGCCGCCCTCGGTGAATTGCATCCCGATGGGAAAGCGCACGCGCAGGTCGCGCTCGTCGCAACGCTCGCGACCGTCGCCGGCCTCGCGGGCGGTCCGCTCGTCGCGGGCCTGCTCGCGCAGTTCGGTCCGTGGCCGACCGTCCTGCCCTATGTGGTGAGCTTGAGCGCGCTCGCCTTCGTCGTGTACGGCGTGGCGCGGATGCCCGAGACGGTGACGGCGCGCGGCCCGGTCGAGCTTCGGTTCCGGCGCATCGCGATACCGGCGGAGGCGCGGGCTCCGTTCTTCCTCGCGACGTACGTCGAGATGACCGCGTATGCGGTGGCCGGAACGTTCGCCGGGCTCGGCGGATCGTTCACGCGCGATCTGCTGCACATCGAGAGCCATGCCGCCGCGGGTCTGCTCGTGGCGTTGCTGTTCGTCGCGTCGACCACGGCGCAGGTGGCGCTCCGTTCGCTCAGTCTTAAGCGCTCGATGCTCCTCGGGCTCGCGCTGATCGCCGGCGGGCTCGTGGCGTTGAACGCGGCGCTGGCCAGTGCGTCGACCGTGGTGTTCTTCGTCGCCACGACCGTGCTCGGTTTCGGCCATGGACTCGCGTACGTCGGAAGTCAAGAGCTGACGGATCGCATCGCTCCACCGGCGCGACGCGCGGAGGTCTTCTCGGGATTTCAACTCGGCCTGTACCTCGGCGCGACGCTGCCGGCGTTGCTCGTCGGATTCGGCACGGCCGCGATCGGTTTCCACGCCGCGACGGCGTGGTTCGCGTCGGCCGCCTTCGCCCTGGCCATCATCGGAATCGGTTGGCTAACCTTCACGCGCCAGGCGGCGGTGACGGCGTGATCGATCGGGAAATGGGTCCGCGCGTACAGACGATGCTACGATCTCTTGGAAGGATGAAATGACCATCGCACAACCGCTCGTGCCGAGCGCCGCAACGGCCGCCGTGCTCTTCCTCGATTTACAAGAGGAGATCGTGAGGAACAATCGCACCTGCGACGGGCTCGCCGTCCACGCGGGCGCGCTCGCGAAGCTCGCGGCCCTTCACGCGCTCCCCGCGATCGCCTCGAGCGTCCCGCCGGGCGGCGCGTATCTCGCGAACGTGCTCGCCGCATTGCCTGCGATCGCGCCCATGCCGCGCACGTTCACGAGCGCCTTCGCGGACGAGGCCACCGCCGCCGCGATCGCAGCGACGGGGCGCCGCACGCTCGTGCTCTCCGGCGTCGCGAGCGAAATCGTCGTGCAGCGCACGGCGCTCGATGGGCTCGCGCTCGGTTACACCGTGTTCGTTGCCGTCGATGCGTGTGGCGGCGTCAGCGCGCGAACCGAAGATGCGGCTTGGCGCCGGATCGTTGCCGCGGGTGGCGTCACGACGTCGGTCACGACGTTTGCTGCCGAGCTGGCCGGCGACTTTACCGCGGAACTCGGCGGCAAGACGCTCGGCATCATGTACGAAACGCTCGGCGGATAGAAACGGCAGTGTGGACTTAGGATCCGCACTCACCATCCGGACTGGAAACGACCACGACATAGCCGTTGGAATCGCGCAGCCAAATCTCTCGGTGTTGGGGGTTCGGGTTGACGTGTGGTTCGAGGACGATCTCGGCGCCCAAGCCACGAGCTCGCGCCACGGCAGCGTCGAAGTCGTCGACTTGAAACCACAGCACGACGCCATGTCCTGGCGGCGCTGCGGATTCGTTGACGACGTTGGGGTGGTCTCCCTCGTCCCACAGGTGCAGTTGAAGAAGCAACTGACCCGAGCACGAGATCCGATCGTACCTATCGCGATGGGGATGTTCCGGAAGGGAGTCCGCTCCAAGCAGTTCGGCGTACCAGCGGCTACTCGCCCGGACGTCGCGTACCGCGATGAGCGTTTGAGCCTCGACTCTGGTTTTCTGCGCGGGGACGCTCACAAAGATTCTCCTCTCGCTGTTGACCTCGAAAATCCGTCGTGCTGGCAATGGATTATGTCGTGCGCGGGGCGCGGAACCTGCCGGCGAAGATCGTATGTCTTCAATGCGCCCATGCTTCGACAAGCTCAGCATGACAGTGTGGCGTGACAGCGACCCGTCCACGTGACAGCGATCCGTCCACGTGACAGCGATCCGTCACCCTGAGCTTGTCGAAGGGCGAGCCGATTCCCACGTAAGCAACGCGCGTTTGCGGCGCTCGCCCCATTTGTAATTACCGACGGCGCCGGAACTCGCGATGACGCGGTGGCATGGAATGAGAATCGCTATCGGGTTGGCCGCAAGCGCGTTGCCGACGGCACGCGCGGCCTTCGGTTCGCCGATCGCGCCGGCAAGTTGCGCGTAGCTCGTTCGTTCGCCCCGGTCCAGCGCCAGCAGCGCGTTCCAGACGCGGAGCTGGAAATTGGTTCCGTGAAGGTGCAGGCGCAGCGGCTCGCCGCCGTCGCCGAAGGCGAGTTTAGCAACGCGTTCGGCTCCGAGATCCTCCCGCTGGAACGTTGCGTGGGGGAGCGGCGTTCGCGCGGGGTCGATGGGCCCTGCTTCATCGACGAAATCGAGCATCGCGATCCCGTGCGGCGTCTGAACGACGCGGATCGTGCCGAAGGGTGTCCGTGCGAAGCCGTAGGTCGCGTCGATACCGCGGCCGCCGGATTTGTACTCTCCCGGAGACATGGCGTCGATCGAGATGAAGTGATCGTGAAGGCGCGCCGGACTCGAGAGACCGACGTCGAGCGCGGCGTCGAGCACGCTCGCATCGCGCTCGAGGAGCGGTTTGGCCGATTCCAACGTCAACGCTGCCAGAAACTGCTTCGGCGTCACGCCCGCATAGCGTTTGAAGAGCCGCTGGAAGTGGAACCGGCTGAGGCCGACGTGAGCGGCGACCTCATCGAGCCCGGGCTGTTCGGCCCGATGCGCGATGAGATAGTCGATCGCCGCGGCGATGCGCCCGAAGTCGTCCATTTATGGGCGCCGCACGCGCGCCGCGAAACAGCCCGGCTTCGCGTTGTGCACGTCGATGAAGTCCACGTACGCGTTGTCGAACGTCGTCGCGATCCAGTCGCGAAGCGTGCTTCCTTCGATCACATCCGCATCCAACAGCATCGCGTCCTTGTCAAAGGCTCGAACGCTCAGCAGCCGGCGGCGCAAGACCTCGGGGATCTCGTCGATCTCATCGTAAGCTTCCGTCGCCCCCTCGCGGACGAAGATCGCATGCGATGACCGATAGGGCGAGCCCGCGTCGAGATGCGTGTAGTTCACGAGAAGCGCCTCTTCGCCAACGTCGAGGTCGCGCATCTCGATACGATCGGGGAAGCCCGGCGTCTTGTCGACGACATAGCGGCGCGCGCCGAGCGCGGCCAGTTCCGCGTCGCTCTTGCCGAAGAGATGGTTGAATTGTTCCGGAGCGAGTCCGGTGATGTGAAAGGTACTCATGTGCCCATTGTAGTGGCCGGCCCCCGCGCGCGCATTCCGAAACTTGCTGCGATGTAACACGACTCGCGGGCGACGACCCGAACTCGCAGTTCCTGTGCTTCCGGGCGTCGCCGGTTTAGGCTGGGGCATGCCGTCGATCCTCGCCGCCAATCCCGCGCCGGTGATTTTCGAGTCGCACGCAACGACGCCGTGCGGTCGCCTCGTGGAGCCCGGCAGTCACCCCGCCGAAACCCACCATCACGATACGTACGAGCTTCTGGTCGTGCGGTCTGGGTCCGGGACCCTCGCCTGCGCCGGCCGGAACGTCGCCGTCTCACGGGGTACGTCGGTGCTCATCGCGCCGGGACTCGTTCATTCGCACGCGCGCTTGAACGGAGCGGAAGCCTGGTCCGTTCACTTCCGCGCCGCGGATGTCGACCTGACGATGCCGCTCGTCGACGCGCACACCGGCCAATTCGAGAACGATACGGAACGTGAGGCCGTCGATGCGGTCCTCGCTGCGACGCTAGCGGGGCGCATCCCGCCGGGACCGATTGCCCGTCTGCAACTGAGCGCGATCGTTGCGGCCTTCCTCGGCGGCCCGCATTCCGTGCCCAGGGCGTGCATCGGCAACCCGACGGTGAGAGCGGCGCTCGGCGTCATCGATCGCGACTACGCGACCCTGCGGGGTCCATCCGATGTGGCCCGCATGGTTGGAAAGAGCCCCAGTTACGTGACCGATCTGGTCCGCGATCAGACCGGCTACCCGATGGCGACGTGGCTGCGGGAGAAGCGGCTGTTTGCGGCGAGCCTGCTCCTGGCCGGGCGCACGGCGAGCGTTATCGACGTCGCGCTCGCAGTCGGATACGGCGATTCCGGGCACTTCGCGCGTCAGTTCGCGCGGCGCTTCGGCGTCACCCCGTCGGCCTGGCGATCGCGCGTGACGAGCGGTTCGTTCGCCGATGGAGGTTCGGCGCGTGCGTGAAGGCAGATCGCCGCTCGGTCGTGTCGTTTCCGTCAACACCGGTTCGGTCGAGCCGCTCGCTCTACCGAAGGGGACGGCGGAGAGCGCCATCGTCAAGCGTCCGCGGCGCGGTCGCGTTTCGACCGTCGCGTTCGGGCTCGAGGGCGACGAGCAAGCCGATCGCGTCGCGCACGGCGGCCCCGATCAGGCGCTGTACGTTTACGCACTTGAAGATTATGCGAGGTGGGAAATCGAACTCGAGCGGACGTTGTGCCCCGGCACGTTCGGCGAGAATCTGACGACGTTCGGCTTCGACCCGAACGACGCGCTCGTCGGCGAGCGTTGGTCGGTCGGTAGCGCGCTCCTCGAAGTTTCTCAGCCACGTCTGCCGTGCTTCAAGCTCGCGGGTCGGCTCGAACTTCCGACGTTCGTCCGCACCTTCGCCGAGCGGCGCCGGCCGGGAACCTATTTGCGCATCGTCGATCACGGAACCGTCGCGTCCGGTGATGCCATCGATCTGAAGTTTCGCCCCGCGCACGACGTCTCGATTCGGGAGTTCTTTCGGATCTATCTCGACCAAAGCGCCGATCCGTCGTCGTTGCTCGTCATTTCACAACTCAGCGCGGCGTGGCACGAATGGGCCGAACGTGCCGTGCGCACGCGAAATGCGCGCACGAGATGACCGCGCTCGCGAACGCGCCGGAGGGACGGAGCCTTTGCCTCGATTACGTCGTGGACGTGGGGCGCTGCGCTCGAGCTCCGTATCGCGAGAAGCAGTACGAATTGATTCTCGTCGAGCGGGGAACCGTGCAGATCGATGTCGATGGGCACCTTGCGTCCCTCGCAGGCGGCGACGCGGCGCTCGTCGCGCCAAACCGATCGTATCACGGCGTTTCCGGTATCGCTCCCGTCCTCTGGATCGCACGATTCGATGCGGGCGAGGTCGATATCATCCTGCCGTCGACCGGCGGGCGCGTGCACCGGCTCGCCGCAGAACGACGCGATGCCGTCTTCGCCGTGTTGCGCTTACTTTCAGAGGGCACCGCCGATCCGTCCCCGTACCGCCGGCTCGTCCGCCGCTTGCATTTCACGGCAGTCGTCGCGAGCGTTCTCGAAGGTACCGACGTCCGCGCATTCGAGCCGGCGCGTTCGAAGTCGCTCGTTTGCGAAGCATTGGAGATCGTCGATCGGCGTTACGCGGAGTACATCGGACCCGCTGAAATCGCGCGCGAACTCGGGCGCCATCCGGCCTATCTCACGAATCTCGTGCGGGCGGCGACGGGAAAGTCGCTGGGCACGTGGCTGATCGAGCGGCGCCTCGGAGCGGCTCGCGTTCTCTTGAGCAATACCGCCGACTCCGTCGGCGACATCGCGGCGGCCGTCGGTTACGTGGACGTCAGTCACTTCGCGCGCTATTTCACCCGCCGATACGGCGAGCCGCCCGCACGCTGGCGCCGCAGACGCTCGACCTGACGGCGAAGGGCCGAAGAATCGGCAATTTCTCTCGGCATTCGTGCCGCGTCGCCTGCATCGGAGGCCGGTATGCTCGATGCATACTCACTCGTGACGAAAACAGGAGACCGAGATGGCACGACTCCCGCTCATCGATTGGTTCGGTTTCAAAGCCCTGGGGACGCGCCTCGTGCTTTCGGCGACGCTCTTCGCCTGCGCGTTCTCTCCGGCGCATGGCGCTTCGCCGAACGGCGGCGACAGCACCGTTACATACGGGTCGATGAAGATCGACGGCCTGTCGATCGCCTACCGCGAAGCGGGGGATCCGGTAAATCCGAAGCTCGTGCTGCTCCATGGATTTCCGGCGTCGTCCCATCAGTACCGCAATCTCATCGTCGCCCTCGCGCCGCGCTTCCACGTGATCGCTCCCGACTATCAAGGATTCGGGAACAGCGACGTGCCGGATCCGGCGACCTACCACTATTCGTTCGACGGAATTGCCGATACGATCGACAAGCTGCTCGCTGCGAAGGGCTTCGACCACTTCGGGCTCTACGCGCAGGACTACGGCGGCCCGGTCGGTTTCCGCATCGTGACGAAACATCCGGAGAAGCTCGACTGGCTCGTGATCCAAAACACGAACGCGTACGAGGTCGGGTTCACGCCGGCGTGGGACGGCTTCCGCGGCGCGCTTTGGAAGAACCGTTCGCCGGAGACGGAGAAGCCGCTCGCGGGCTTCCTCACGCACGACGCGATCAAGGGCATCTACCTGCACGGCTCGCCGAAACCGGAGCTCATCAGCCCCGACAACTGGGAATCGGACTACGGCTTCATGCAACGTCCGAATGAGATCCGCGTAAACTTGGACCTGTTCTATGACTATCGCAACAACGTCGCGCTCTATCCCGTCTGGCAAAAGTTCCTGCGCGACCACCAACCACGGACGATCATCTTCTGGGGCCAAGACGACCCGTTCTTCACGCCGGCCGGCGGCGAGGCGTACCTGAAAGACCTTCCGCACGCCGAGATCCATCGCCTGAGCGCCGGACATTTCGCAGTCGAAGACAACCTCGACTTCATCGCATCGCGGATGATCGACTTCTACGACAAGAAGGTCGCGTCGCGCTAACCTGCTAGCCGTGGAGCGCCTCGAGGAAGCGCACGAGCGCCGGATTCTCGTCGTCGCTCCGCCAACGCAGCACCGCACTAGAGACGATGCCCAGATCTCGAATCGGTCGAACGAGAAAACCCGCGTCCACAACGGTTTTCACGTACGACTCCGCAACGAACGCATAATCCTTGCCACGCATCGCTCCGGCGACACCGATGAGCGACGGAAGCCCGAGATATCGATCGTACGAAAAACCTTGCAGCTTGAGCGTCTGGAGCAGGTCGTCGCCGATGCGAGTCGGCGGCCCGTGGATCGTCCCTTCGAACAGGTCGGATTTCGTGACCGCACCCGCGTGTAGCGACCAGTCTGCCGTCGTCACGATAGCGCTCGCGTAGTCCGCGGCCACGACGAACTCCCCGTATCGTTCGGGGACGTCGACACCCGCAAATCGGTATGCGATCGCAACGTCGAGCCGGTCCTCTTCGAGCAGGCCGGCCTGTCCGAACCAACTGTGACCCGTTTGCCGGACGGAAAGGCCGTCG
>Ga0302279_10008239_pt1 | contig 10307 bp, 7 predicted proteins | sample III_Bog_N3_3_FD_194541 | JGI IMG/M metagenome (GOLD analysis project Ga0302279, IMG submission 194541) | Peat permafrost microbial communities from Stordalen Mire near Abisko, Sweden - III_Bog_N3_3 | ecosystem: Environmental > Terrestrial > Soil > Wetlands > Peat | place: Sweden: Abisko...
TGGCACCATCCAGTGGTTGCGATCACGATTAATGAAGCTATTTGTAGCTGACACCTGCCGCCCCCGACAAAGACGTTGGACCAAGAAAACGGGCCTGATCCCCGAGTTGTTCCTCAAGTCTCAGCAACTGATTGTACTTCGCCACTCGGTCCGTACGTGCCGGGGCACCGCTTTTTATCTGTCCCGCGTTGGTCGCAACGGCGAAGTCAGCGATCGTCGTGTCTTCGGTTTCACCGGAGCGGTGCGAAATCACAACACTGTAACGATTTTCAATTGCTAGACGAACGGTGTCGAGCGTTTCACTCAACGTACCGATCTGATTCAACTTGATCAGAATCGAATTGGCGACGCCGAGGTCGATACCCTTTTGCAACAGTTCGGAGTTCGTCACGAAGTTGTCATCACCGACCAGTTGCAACTTCTCGCCGAGTCGCTTCGTGAGCGACGCCCATCCGTCCCAGTCTTGCTCGGCCATGCCGTCTTCGAGTGAGACGATCGGGTAACGACCGACGAGGTCGACCCAGTAGTCGACCATCTCTTCGCTCGAGAGCACTCGACCTTCACCGTCGAGGTGATAGGCGCCGTCGCGGTAGAACTCCGACGCTGCCGGGTCGAGCGCGATCGCGATGTCGCGTCCCGGTGTGCGCCCGGTCGATTCGATCGCCTCGACCAACACCTTGACGGCCGTTTCGTTGTCGGGCAGGTCCGGCCCGAAGCCACCCTCGTCGCCGACGAGCGTCGAGAGTCCGCGCTTGGCGAGGAGCGCCTTCAACGCGTGGTAGGTCTCGGCGCCCCACTGGAGGGCTTCGGAGAACGTGGCCGCGCCAATCGGCATGACCATGTACTCCTGGAAGTCGATCGAGTTCTTGGCGTGCGCTCCGCCGTTGACGACGTTCATCATCGGCACCGGCAACACGTGTGCGTTCACACCCCCGATGTACTGGAACAGCGGTCGGTCGCTCTCCATGGCGCCGGCCTTGGCGACCGCCAGCGAGACGGCGAGAATCGCGTTAGCGCCGAGGCGCGCCTTGTTGGGCGTGCCGTCCAGATCGATCATGGCGAAGTCGATCGCGCGCTGATCTTGCGCGTCGAAACCTTCGAGCAGGTCGCTGATCTCACCGTTCACGTAGTCAACGGCGTTCTGCACGCCCTTGCCACCCCAGGCGTCGCCGCCGTCACGCAGCTCAACCGCTTCGTTCGTGCCGGTCGAGGCGCCCGACGGCGAGACCGCGCGCCCCGAGGCACCGGATTCGAGGTGGACGTCGACTTCGACGGTCGGATTGCCTCTCGAATCAAGGATTTGGCGTCCCAGGACAATTTCGATCGCACTCATAACGCTTCTCCTCTTGGTTTTGACCAACAGTTTAGTAGCAGTGCGAAATCACTCCGAAAGCTGCGCCTCGACGTTTCGTATCTCGTCACGCAGTGATCGCGCGCGCTCACGCAGCACGCCTTCGAGATCGACGCCGGCCCACTGCGCCATCTCCACGAGCGCCACGAGCGCGTCGCCCCACGTCGCCGCGACGTCCGATGAGGACCGCGCGTCTTCGGCGCCCGTCGCATCCATCATCACGGTGCGCACCGCGCCGATGGCGACGTCGCGCGAGACCTCCCCATCACGTCGAAGGTCCACCAACGCAGCCTTGCGCAGCAGTTTCGTGTAGAGAATGAGCGCTGGTAGTTGCCAGGCGATGCCGTCGGTGACGCTGTCACGGCCCTTCTCATCGCGCTTCAGCACCTCCCAGCGCGCGGCGACATCATCGGAGTCGTTCACCTTCACGTCACCGAAGACGTGAGGATGGCGACCGGTCAACTTGTCACGCACGTTGTCGGCGATGGTGGCGAGATTGAAAATGCCCTCCTCGTCGCCGAGCTCGGCGTGAAAGACGATCTGGAACAACAGATCGCCGAGTTCCTCTTCGACGTGGGCCGCCTCTTCGATGTCGTCGCCGTCGTCGACGCGCACGAAGGCCTCCAGCGCGTCGAGCGTCTCGTACGCCTCTTCGAGCAGGTGTCGCGTCAACGAAGCGTGCGTCTGCTCCTGGTCCCAGGGACACTCGGCCCGGAGTCGTCGCATGAACGTCACCAGATCGTCCATCGCTTCGCCGGCGGTGCGCAGTCCCTCGATCCAGAGCGACGTCAGGTGGTCGACGTCGCCGAAGGTGACCAACTTCTCTGCGCTCAGTTCGACGATCGCTTCATCGCCCAATCCGACGTGGTGCAATACCGTGACGATCGTCGAACTCGGAAGTCGATCGGCGACGCTCGCCAGGATCTCAGTCGAGTACGTCTGCAGGACCAGCAACGGTCCCGGTCCCCGAAAGGGTTCCGTGTTGGCGAGGGCGTCCACGACGCGCAGTCCGCTCGCCATCGGATCTCGACCGAGGGCGACGCAGGCGACGTCGATGACCGAGACGGCCGGCTCGAGCACCGTCGTGATCTCCTCCGACGCCACCAGGAGCTCGACCGTTCGTTCGGCCACCACGGGAGAGCCGGGCACCGCGTAGACGACCTCGCCGCCCGGCGCGTTACGAGCCAGTTCGATGAGATCGTCCGCGATCGCCCGATAGAGCGCGTCGAAGGACTCGCTGCGTTCGTAGAGGTCGTCGTAGCTCGCGACGTCGAGGAAGGCTTCGGCGCCCGGGTGCACCCGCGTTCGAAGACGAACCACCGGCGCGTCGCGTAGCAAATCGAACGTCCGACGCGTCATGAGATCGACGCCACCGGGACCGAGTCCGACGACGCGAACGACCGGCTTCACTTATAGGTTGAAGCGCCGGTGCCGAGATTCGTGATCGTCGTCGAACCCACGACGGCGCTCGACGGCGTGGCCGGGGCGAAGACCTCCGGGCCGTTACTGGCGGTTCCCCACGATCCGAAGGACGGATCGATCGCCACGTTCGTGTACTTCAGGAGGATGATCTCCTTCTGATCGTTCGCGGCGGTAGCGTTGGCGTTCTCCAAGTCGCTCAAGACCGCGGTCTCGGCCTGGGCGAACGGCGTCGGTGAGCGCTTCGTCGCCGCGACGAACAACGCCGCCTCAGCGTTGTTGTACGTGATCTCTTCCGGCGTCGACGGATAGGCATTGATCTTCAACGTCTCGGTCGCCTGACGCACGCCGGAGTAGGAAGTGCTCGAGGGTGCGAAGCAGCCGTAGGCGCCGCCCTTCTTCCCGGACGGGTCCTCCGAGAACTTCTTGGCCAGATTCGCGACGCTCATCCCCGACGTCTGCGCCTCGTTGAACGCGGTCACGTCGGTGGGAGCGACGACCGCGACGCTCACACAGATCGTGTCGTAGTTCGCTGCGTGCGTCGAGTAGTACTTCTTCATCGACGCCACCGTCAACGGGACCGTCGAGTTGAGCTTGGTCACGAGGTCGAGCGACGCCGCCTGTGACGCGACCTCGAAGGTGCGCATCTCGGCCGGCATCTCGCTCAGCGCCTGCGCGGCAGTGCCTTTGCACGGCGTGCTCTGGCTCTCCGAGGCCTGGGTCAACTCACTCTCCAGCGAATCCTGGGCCTTCGCGAGCGTCGATGCGCTGGGGTGGAAGTTCAAGGCCGTCGTGGCGTAGCTCTCGATGGCGAGACCTTCGACACGTAGATTCGTCCACGCGGTGACGTCGGACGCCTTCACTGACGCACCACCCGCACCCGGTGCCGAGCTCGAGGCGCCCAGCAGCGTCAGGTAACAGTCGAGTGTGGGATTCGTGCTGATCGCGAGTAACTCACTTCGGATCGTCGAACTCGGGACGATCGCACCGTTGACCGAGATGCCCGAGGAGTTGTTGTAGAGGCCGTACAGCGTGGCGCCGAGAACGGCGATGACCAACAGAGCAATGAGACGACGCACCGAATCAGCCTAACCAATCAGGCATTGGCCTCTTCGGCCACCGCGACCAGGGAACGCAGCATGTCGAGCAGCGCGCGCGGTGTCGCTCCCTCGTTCGAGACCTCGACGCGCAGCTCCTTGGTCCCCTCGTCATAGACCCGCGATCCGAGCGTCCGACGAACGCGCATCTGCTGGCTGAGCGAGAGTTCGAGGGGCGTGACCTTGACGACGGGCTTGGTGCGAATGCCCACGCGCGCCGGCAACACCACGACCGACGTGACGCCGAGTTCGATGCACTCGAGTCGCAGTTCGCCCAGTTCGAGCAGTCCTTTCGCCGGCACGGGCAGTGGTCCGTAGCGGTCGAGCCACTCGTCGCGTAGGTCGTTCAGCTCCTCCATCGTGGCGACGCCGACCAGTCGGCGGTAGGCCTCGAGGCGCGCGTCGTCGGCCTCCACGTAGTTCTTGGGCAGGTGCGCCTCGCCGGGCACGTCGAGGTTGATCTGCACGACGTCGGGCACGACGAAGCCCTTGGCGTCGGCGACCGCTTCGGCGACCAGCTGCACGTAGAGGTCGTAGCCGACCGCGGCCACGGGGCCGGACTGGTCGTGACCGAGGAGGTTCCCGGCGCCGCGGATCTCGAGGTCGCGCATGGCGATCTTGAATCCACTCCCGAGCGCCGTGTTGTCGCCGATCGTGCGCAGGCGTTCGTAGGCGGTCTCGGAGAGGACTTGGTCGGCCGGGTGGAAGAGATAGGCGTAGGCGCGCTGGCCGCTTCGCCCGACACGCCCGCGCAGCTGGTGCAACTGACCGAGCCCGAGTCGTTCGGCGCGGTCCACGATCAAGGTGTTGACCGAGGGCAGGTCGATCCCCGATTCGACGATGGTGGTGCATACGAGCACGTCGAAGCGTCCCTGCCAGAAGTCGACCATCACGCGCTCGAGCGTGCCCTCGTCCATCTGTCCGTGCGCGACGGCGATTCGCGCGTCGGGCACGAGTTGGCCGAGCCGTCGCGCCACCTGATCGATGTCCGAGACGCGGTTGTGGACGAAGAAGACCTGACCTTCGCGCAAGAGTTCGCGTCGCATCGCCTCGACGACGGCCGCCTCGTTGAACTCCCCCACGTGCGTCAAGATGGGCCTCCGATCGGCCGGGGGCGTCGTGATCATCGACAGGTCGCGGATCCCGACGAAGGCCATCTCGAGCGTTCGAGGGATCGGGCTCGCGCTCAGGGTCAAGACGTCGACGCCGATGGAGCGCGCCTTGATCGCCTCTTTGTGCGTCACCCCGAATCGCTGCTCCTCATCGACGACCAGCAGTCCGAGGTCCTTGAATCCGACGTTCTCGGACAACAAACGGTGCGTGCCGATGACGACGTCCACGCTGCCGTCTTTGAGACCGGCCAGCGTCTCCTTGCTCTCGGCGTCGTCGACGAAGCGACTCAACATGGTCACCCTCACGGGGAAGCCCGCGAAACGGTCACTAAACGTGGCGAAGTGTTGGCTGGCGAGCAGCGTCGTGGGCACCAACACCGCCGCCTGCTTACCGTCCTGGACCGCCTTGAAGACGGCGCGAATCGCCACTTCGGTCTTGCCGAAGCCCACGTCCGCGCAGACCAGTCGGTCCATCGGACGGGGCAGTTCCATGTCGGCCTTCACGTCGTCGATCGCCTGGGCCTGGTCGGCGGTGAGCGTGAAGGGGAAGAGGTCTTCCATCTCGCGCTGCCACTCGGTGTCGGCGCCGAACGCGTGACCGAGCGCGACGGTGCGCTGGCGATAGAGGTCGACCAACTCCTGGGCGACGAGGAACGCCGCGGCGCGCGCCTTGGCGCGGGTCTTTTGCCACTCCGCGCCGCCCATGCGCGAGAGCGCCGGGTGTTCGCCGCCGGAGTACGGCGTCAGCGCGTCGATCATCTCGGTCGGCCAGTAACTGCGCCCGTCCTTGAACTCCAGTATCAGGTAGTCGCGCGTGGTGCCGTTGATCGCCCTCGTCGTCGTGCCCGAGAATCGCGCCACGCCGTGTTGACGATGCACCACCAAGGACCCGACCGCGAGGTCGTCGAAGAATCCGTCGACGTTGCGCGTTCGCGTTCGCGCGGCGCGATGCACGGTGCGCCGCCCGGTGAGGTCACTCTCGCTCCACACGACGATCTCGGGGTCGTCGAGGCTGAAGCCCGACGCCAGCGAACTCTCCAGCACGCTGATGCGCACGTCGAGCACCCGGGCGGCGTCGCTCGACACCTCCACGCCTTCGCCACGAAGTTGGTCGGCCATGCGCTCGACGGCCGCCGGATTTGAGGTGAGGACGACGCCGCGACGCGTCGTCGACCAGCCCCGAACGTGCGCCGCGATGCGCGCGGCGTCGCCCTGGACGATCGGTGGCGACGAGAGATTGAGCGAACCGGTCGTCCCGGCGAGTGACGCGTCCAACGCGACATCGATCCGCCCCTCGAGCACGTGGGACCAGTCGCGATGCAACAGGGGTATCGCCGACGTCGCCTGCCACGTCGCCGCGACCGCGTCCGTTAACTCACGCTCCTCGTCGAGCAGGTCAGCCAAGCGACTCCGCACTCGATCGGGCTCGACGACGAGCACCGTCGCTTCGACGACCTCGTCGAGCAGTGTGCGCGGTTCATCGACGAAGAGCGGCATCCAGCCCTCCATGCCGTCGAAGAGCTGGCCCGTCGCCAGCCGGTCGAACGTCGAGCGGCCCCACGGCATGACGTCGATCATCCGCTCGGCGCGCTGGCGCGCATCGTCACTCAAGAGCCATTCGCGCGCCGGTGCCACCGCGGCCTCATCGAGGTCGTGCAGCGATCGTTGGTTGGCGATGTCGAAGGACGTCAGTCGCTCGACGTCGTCACCGAAGAAGTCGAGTCGCAGGGGCTCGTGTCCCTGTGCAGGCCAGACATCGACGATGCCCCCGCGCACCGCGAACTCGGCTCGGTGCTCGACGAGGCTCTCACGTCGATAGCCGCTTTTGGCGAGTGACGAAATGAACTCGTCGCGGTCCAGCTCGGCGCCTTGGCGAACGGTGATCGGCGCGACGATGGGTTCAGGAGAGAGGACCTGCGCGATCGACCGGGCCGACGCGATGATGACCTTCGGCGCCTGGCCCTCGGCGATGCGCCAGCGCAACAGCGCCCTCGTCGCCATGACCTGGTTGTCGGGACTGACGCGTTCGAGCGGGTGCGTATCCCAACCGGGCCACAGAGCGACTTCGTCGTCGGGTCCGAGCAGTGCCGCTACCGAGTCGCGCAGTACCTCGGCCTCGTTCGACGTCGCCGTGACGCCGATCGTGAAGGCGCTCTCCAGGGCGTAGGCCGCCACCGACAGCGGCGTCGCGAAGGAGCTCGGCGAGAAGGTCCCGCGAGCGTTGTCCGCGCGGATCGACGAAGCGATTCGTTCGAGGACTCGACGCAGGCCCGGCGTCTCAGTCACGAGCGGTTGACGCGTTGTTGGGCATCCTCGAACTCATAGTCGAGCAGTAGCTCGATGGCGTCCGCGGCGTCGGTCACGAACTCGGCCATCGCGACCTTGCGCGCGCCGGTCGGGCGCTGGAGCACGTAGTCCGCGCCCTGCTCCTTGGTCGGTGGCTTGCCGATCCCGATTCGCAGTCGCGAGAAGTCGTTCGTGCCAAGCGTCTTGGCGATCGATCGAAGTCCGTTGTGTCCGGCAAGACCCCCGCCGAACTTGAGTTGCAGGCGTCCGGGTTCGAGGTCCAACTCGTCGTGCGCGACGATGAGCCGAGCCAGGTCTTCCATTGACGTGCGCTTGAGCAGTGGGGGCAGCGCGGCCCCGGATTCGTTCATGAACGTCGTCGGTACGGCCAGGGTGACCGGTCCGCGTGACGTGGGAATCGTCGCCGTGAGGGCGCGTTGGCGACTCTCGTGTGTCAGTTTCAGACCGCGGCGTTCGGCGACGAGGCGAACGGCGTCACCGCCGACGTTGTGGCGCGATCCTTCGTACTCAGAACCGGGGTTGGCCAGTCCGAGGATGACCAGTGTGCTCGCACTCCCGCGTCGGTCGTGGTCGCGAAAGCGCCGTAGCGCCACGTACTATTCCGTGATTTCGGTCTCCGCGGCCGCCTTCACGGGGGCCGTGGTGCGACCGGGACGAGACGTGACGACCGAGACGGTCGGGTCGCCGGCGGGCTCGACGCCCTCGGGCAGTGCGAGCTCCTCGACGCGGATGGTCCCGCCGACCTTGAGGTCCGAGATGTCGACGTCGACGTGGGTCGGGATCAGGTCCGGGCGGCTGCGCACCTCGATGGAGAACATCTGCTGGTCGACTTCCCAGTCGGCGTGGCGCACTTCGACGGCGTCACCGATCATGTGGAGCGGCACTTCGACCACCACGGGCTGGTTGGGGTCGACGACCTGGAAGTCGACGTGAGCGACCGTGCCGCGAACCGGGTGACGCTGGATGTCACGAGCCATGACGAGGAACTTCTTGCCGTCGGCGTCCAGTTCGATCAGGGAGTTGATGCCCTGCTCACCCGAGACCGCCGTGCGAAATGACTTGGCCTCGACCGCGATCGGCAGCGGATCGACGCCCTCGCCGTAGACGACGGCGGGGATCGAACCAGCCAGGCGCAGGCGCCGGGCGTTGCGTGAGCCCTTCTCCCGTGTGGCGGTTGCGTGCAAAGTGGCGTGTGACATCGAAACTCCTATTGAGTGGCTGGCGCAAAGGCGGCGCGCACAGGAAATACAGTCTAGTGGAACTCGCGCGAGAGCTCGAGGGCTAGAGCAGGTTCTCGCCGCCGAAGATGTCCGACACCGAATTGTCTTCGAAAATCGCCGAAATCGCGTTGGCGATAATCGTCGCGATCGAGAGGATCTCTAGGTTCTCGAATCGTCGTTCGGGGCCGAGCGGCAAGGTGTCGGTGACGATGACGCGACTGATCGGCGCGTTGAACAGTCGGTCCACGGCCGGGGGTGAGAAGACGGCGTGGGTCGCCATCACCCAGATCTCCTCGGCGCCGTGCGCCTTCAAGAGGTCGCAGGCCGCCACGATGGTGCCGGCGGTATCGATCATGTCGTCGATCAAGACGCAGTGCCGCCCGTTCACGTCACCGACGATGTGGCGCGCTTCAGCGATGTTGGCCTGACCGCGCGGGCGCGTCTTGTGCACCAGCGCGAGGTCACAGCCCAAGTGCTGCGCGTAGCGCTCGGCGACCTTCACGCGCCCGGCGTCCGGAGCGACGACGACGAGGTCGTGCGGGTTCTCGGCGTTGGCCTTCAGGTACTCCTCGAAGACCGGCGCGGCGACCAGGTGGTCGACCGGGATATTGAAGAATCCCTGGATCTGACCGGAGTGGAAGTCGACCGAGAGCACGCGGCTGGCGCCGGCCGCCTGGAGCATGTCGGCGATGAGTTTGGCCGTGATCGGCTCGCGCCCGGCCGACTTTCGATCCTGGCGGGCGTAGCCGTAGTTCGGGATGACCGCAGTGATGCTCTTGGCCGAGGCGCGCTTGGCGGCGTCGATCATAATGAGCTGTTCCATGACGGCGTCGTTCACCGGCGTCGCGTGCGTCTGGACGATGAAGACGTGCGCGCCGCGAATCGACTCGTCGAAGCGGCAGTGGATCTCGCCGTCGGCGAACTCACGGAGATTGGCTTCGGTGAGGGTCACGCCCAACTTCTCGGCGATGTCGATCGCGAGGGCCGGATGACAACGCCCCGTCACCATCACGAGGCGTCGTTTGGCGAGTGTCTCCACGGCGCCAGCGTATCTGGTTACGAGAGGTGAACTACGGGGTCCGGTAGCTAAATGGCGTCACGACCTCGCCCGAGGCGACGGCGGCGCCCGGTGCGAGCACGACGAAGGACTCGACGCGAGCCTCGGCGCCGATGCGAGCGTTCGTCGCTTCGATCGTGGCCACCTGGGCGCCTTCGCCGACGAAGACATCGTTCAGAATCGCGTTCGGGCCGATGCGCGCGCCGCGTTCGATGACGCAGTGACCCTTCAAGACGGTCCCAGGAAGTAGCGATACCTCGGGCGCGAGTTCCACGTCGGCGTCGATGTACGTGTTGAGCGGACTCCAGATGATGACACCGCGATGCAGCCACTTCTCGTTGATCCGGGCTCGCAGGACCGACTCCGCGCCCGCCAACTGCACGAGGTCATTGACGCCGGCCGCTTCGCTGGAGTCCTCCAACAGCAACGCTTGCGTGACGTGACCGGTCTCGTAGAGCACCGCGATCAGGTCGGTGAGGTAGTACTCGTTCTTCGCGTTGGTCCGACCGACGCGGCGAAGGGCCGGACCGAGCAGACTCGCGCGCACGACCATGATCGACGTGTTGATCTCGGTGATCAAGCGCTCGTCGGCGTTCGCGTCGCGCTCTTCGACGATGCGCGCTATCGCGCCGTTCTTCGCGTGCACGATGCGTCCGTAACCCGACGGGTCCTCGACCTCGGCCGTCAAGACCGTCAGCGCGGCCTGGGACTCTCGGTGCACGTCGAGCAGCCGGGCGATCGTGC
>Ga0302279_10008240_pt1 | contig 10307 bp, 8 predicted proteins | sample III_Bog_N3_3_FD_194541 | JGI IMG/M metagenome (GOLD analysis project Ga0302279, IMG submission 194541) | Peat permafrost microbial communities from Stordalen Mire near Abisko, Sweden - III_Bog_N3_3 | ecosystem: Environmental > Terrestrial > Soil > Wetlands > Peat | place: Sweden: Abisko...
TGGCCCTCGAGGAGACACAGGAGGGCCGTCTCGGTGGTGGGGACGCCCGGCCACAGGTGGTACGGAGGATCGGCTCCGGTCACCAGGCTGTGGTGACCGGCCGCGGCCGCCCATCCCTCGGCCGACAGCAGGAGGGTCCGACCGATGCCCTGCCGACGCACCGACGGGTCGACGGCCAGCAGCCGGATGTGCGGTCCGTCGGCGCACTCGGCGACGGCCACCACGCCGACACCAGGATCACCGAGCAGCACGACCGGCTGGTCGGGCGCGAAGAGGGCGTCGTCGAGCTCGGCGGACGACGGTGCATCGACGATGGCCCGTCGGCACAGTCGGGAGACCTGCTCGAGCGCGGTCCTGTCGAGGTGGTCGACCGAGATGCTCATGGCGCGGGGTCCGGCGTGGACGTCAGGAATGCCCGGAGGCTCCGGGCCCGATCGAGGATCTCACCGGGGGCCGACGGCGCGCCACGTCCCGCCGGGTCCTCGGCGGGCAGCGGTCGTCCGACCATCACGTCAAGCGGATCGTCAGCGTCCTCTGTGCACGTGCTCGTGACTCGGACGGTCCGGATGGCTCCATCCATCCACTGAACCACAGTGGGCGTCGGGTGGAGGCCATGCCCCGGTGGCCGGCACCCGGCGACCGGGGCACGCGTCGAGGTTCGAACCCCCGGTGACACCAGGGTGCACAATGGACGGCGTTGACCGCTAGGCACGTGGTGCGGGCGACCGTCCGGTGCCGGGCCGACGTGAGCGGGTAGGGAGGGAGAACGAGACCATGGCGGTGCTGTTGGCCTTCCTCGCCTCCCTCCTCTTCGCGTTCGGCCTCGTGCTGCAGCAGCGGGGGACGATGAGGGCGCCCGAGTCCAGCAAGGGGCTGGCGTTCATCGTGCAGCTCTTCCGCCATCCGGTGTGGCTGCTCGGCGGCCTGCTGTCGGGAGCGGGGTTCGCACTGCAGATCACCGCCTTGTCGATCGGGTCGCTCGTCGTCGTGCAGGCCATCGTGATCTCGAGCTTCGTCTTCGCCCTGCCGATCGGGGTGTGGCTCACCGCCCAGCGGTACGGACGCTGGGATGTGGTCGGGGCCTCGATGACGATGGTCGGGCTGATCCTCTTCCTGCTCGGTGGCGATCCGACGGGGGGCACGAACACCGTGGCCCCGGAGTCGTGGGCCATCTGCCTGGTCATCACCGCGCTCCTGCTCGCCGCGCTCGACCTGGCCGCCCGACGGACGCGGCCAGCGGTCACGGCGGCGCTCCTCGGCGGTGCCGGCGGCCTCTCGGTCGCCGTCCAGTCCGGGATGGCGAAGGCCCTCACCCACGCCCACGGCGGCCGGGCCGGCGTGTTCGGCACCTGGCAGTTGTACGTGCTGGTCGGCGCCGTTGCCGCCACGTTCGTCTACCAGCAGCGCTCGCTCCGGGTGGGGGTGCTCGCTCCGGCACTGGCGGCGAGCAATGCCGCCAACCTGGTCGGCAGTGTGATCCTCGGGCTCTGCCTCTTCGCCGAACGGCTGGGTCAGGGACCGGTGGGCACGATGTCCGCCGTCATCGGCCTCGTGCTGGTCCTGGCCGGCATCGTCACCTTGGTGACCCGTGGCCATCCCCCGGCGATGGCGGTCGGCGTGACCCCGTCGATCGAAGGGGCGCTCGAGCCCACGATCGAACAGGCGACCGGGCACCAGCGCCCCCCGGAGACGTCCCCGGAGTAGCTGTCCGGCCCGTCGCTCCCACGGGTGCGGAACGTATCCCTCCGGCCCCCGGGCGGGAGGGCACCCGGGACTCCCCGATCGCCGGGCGCGGATCCCGGTACGACCGCATGCCGTCGGGATCTGTCGCACCGATGGTGCTCACCCGAACAGCGGGCCCGCCGAGGAGACCTCGAACTTCGTGAAGTCCGCCGTGCCGGCGACCGCCCGCAGGATCACGTCGGCGAACGCCCGGAAGTGCGGTGGGGCGAAGTGGGCCTCGAGGGCGGCGGCCGACTCCCACCGTTCGAAGTTCCGGACGACCGGTGGATCGTCGATGTCGATCGCGAACCGGTAGTCGGCACAGCCCGGTTCGTCCCGGCTGGTCGCGGCCATCCCGGAGCCGGCCGGGACTCGTCACGGCGCCGCGCTGAGGGACCGCCGGGGGGCTCAGCCGCGTTCCGGCCACCCCAGGGCATCGAACACCGCCAGCGGATCGAGGTAGTCCCGCCAGTGGGTGATCCGGCGATCGGTGATCGTGATCACGGAGATGAAGCGGTTGAGGTAGGGCGCACCGGTCGCCACGGCGTGCCCCTCGGACGCGTACTCGAGGACCACGACGCCGGCGTCCCGGTCGTGGTACCTCACGAGGTCGAAGCAGCGGTGGAGCATCATGGCCCCGCTGTAGGGCCGGTACAGGTCGATCAGCGCCGGACGCCCCACGATCCGCCGGGGGTAGCCGGGGACGGTGTGGATGAATTCGACGACTACGTCGTCGGCGTGGAGGTCGAAGAAGTGGTCCCCGTCGACCAGCCCACGGAGGCCCTCCTCGATGATCCGGAAGAAGGGTCCGAGCCCTACGAAGTCGTCCGGGTCCGCCATGGCGGTCACCCTCCACCACCTCCCGGCCCGACCGCCGACGTCAGCCGCACCGGGCCGGTGGCGTTCGTCGACCGTGTCACCCTCACGGCTCCCGTCGAGGTCCGGCGTCGCACGATCGCGATGCTAGAGGCGGGCCCGGTGCCGGCTGGTACCGGTGCGCCGGGGTCAGTGCGGGGCCCGCTCCGTCGATCCGGTCGCGACGCCGACGGACGGACCCGGGCGGTCACCGTCGGCCCGCGGCACGACGTGGACGAACCGCGCCGCCCGCCGGCGGATGTGACGCTGGTGCCGCTGTTCGGGCGAGATGGCCGGTGCGGTCGTGCGGACCCGGGGGGACCGGTAGAACCTGGTCTTGGCCAGCTCTACCAGCACCAGGTACGCCACCACCATGCCGAAGAGGATCAGGAAGAACGTCGTGGGGAGCGGCGTGAACCCGAGCAGGGTGGCGAGCCCCGTGTACGGGAGTACCGCCCCCACCAGGGCCGCGCCGGTGGGCACGAGCAGCATCGGCAGGCTCGGCCGGCTGGTGAAGAACGGGACACGCCGGGTCCGGATGACGTAGATGACCAGTGTCTGGGTGGCGATCGACTCGACGAACCAGCCGGTCCGGAACTCGGTGTGCCCGGCATCGAGCACGGACAGCATCACCCAGAAGGTGAGGAAGTCGAAGATCGAGCTGATGGGGCCGAACACCGACATGAAGCGCCGGATGAAGCGCATGTCCCACGCCGCCGGACGGGCCAGCGCCTCGGGGTCGACCCGGTCGGTCGGGATCGCCAGCTGTCCCGAGTTGTAGAGCAGGTTGTTGAGGAGGATCTGCGACGGCAGCATCGGGAGGAAGGTCAGGAACACGGAGGCCCCGGCGGCACTGAACATGTTGCCGAAGTTGGACGACGTCGCCATCAGGACGTACTTCATGGTGTTGGCGAAGATGCGTCGTCCCTCCATGACGCCGTCGGCCAGCACGCCCAGGTCCTTGTCGAGCAGCACGACGTCCGCCGCGTCCTTGGCGACGTCGGTCCCGGAGTCCACCGAGATCCCGACGTCGGCGTGGTGCAGGGCCACGGCGTCGTTGACCCCGTCGCCGAGGAACGCCACGTCGCGTCCCGTACGGCGCGCCACCTTGATGATCCTCGACTTCTGGGCCGGACCGATCCGGGCGAAGATGGTCGTCGTGGCGATCGCCGCCTCGAGCTGGTCGTCGTCGAGCGACTCGAGCTCGGGACCACTGAGCACACCCGACGACACGACCCCGATGTCCGTGCACAGCTTGGCGGCCACCAGCCCGTTGTCCCCGGTGATGATCTTGACGGCCACCCCGAGTGCTTCGAGGCGGGCGATCGACGACCCGGCGTCGGCCTTCGGTCGGTCGGCGAAGGTCAGGAATCCGACGAGGGCCAGGCCCACCTCATCGGCCGCGGCCAACGTGGTGACGCTCGAGCCGTCGCGGACGGCCACGGCGACCACCCGCGACCCCTCGGCGAACAGCCCCTCCAATGCGTCGTGCGCCGCGACCGGGACGTCGTCGCACCGGGCCATGACCGCCTCCGGCGCACCCTTGACGACGACCAGGGGATGGCCGTCGGGATCGTCGACCAGGACCGACGCCAGTTGGCGGTCGTGGTCGAACGGCACGATGCCCCGGCGCCGGTAGCGGGCGACGGCCGAGGCGACCTCGCCACCCGACCCGGCGACCGGAGCCGCCCACAGGGCCTGGTCCAACGCATTGCCGCCGACGGGGCCGTCGGTCGACGGGCTGGCCTCGTTGCACACCAGGCCGAGCTCGAGTGGCCGGCCCCCTTCGCCTCCGGCAGGGTCGAGGGAGCGGGCGAACGTGATCCGACCGTCGGTGAGCGTGCCCGTCTTGTCGGTGAACAGGATCTCGATGTTCCCGAGGTCCTCGATGGCCACCAGCCGCTTGACCAGCACCTTTCTGGCCGCCAGCGCCCGCGACCCGGTGGAGAGGCTGACGGTCACGATGGCCGGCATCATCTCGGGAGCGATGCCCACGGCGATGGCCAGGGAGAAGAGCAGCGCCTCGATGAGCGGGCGCGACAGGGCGACGTTGACGACGAAGATGAACACGGTCAGCACCGCGGCGACCCCGAAGAGGAACCGCGAGAACCGCGACAGCCCGACCTCGAACGCGGTCTGCGCCTGCTTCTCGCCCAGTCCGGCGGCGATCCGTCCGAATGCGGTCCGCGTGCCGGTGCTGACGACGATCCCCCGTCCGGCGCCCTGGTGGACGACGGTACCCATGAAGGCACAGTTCGCCAGCCCCGGCGAGTCCGCCGCGTCGGACGCCGCGACCGACTTCGCCACCGGCAGCGACTCCCCGGTGAGCACACCCTCGTCGCACTCGAGTTCCTCGACGTCCAGGAGCCGGAGGTCGGCGGGGACGATCACGCCGATCCGGAGACCGACGACGTCGCCGGGCACCAGGTCCCCCACCGGGACGCGGACGGCCACCCCGTCGCGGACGGCCTCGGCGTCATGGTGGATCTTGGCCCGGAGCGAGGACATCGCCGCCTCGGCGCGGTACTCGTTGACGAAGCCGAGCCCCACGCTCAACGCCACGATGACGGCGATGATCACCGCGTTGGTGCCACCGCCGGTCAGTCCGGACACCAGCGCCGCCCCCAACAGCAGGACGAGGATCGGGTTCCGGACCTGGCGCAGCAGCACCGCCCCGGCCCGCACCTGATGGGTGGCCAGGACGTTGTGGCCGAACCGGCGGAGCCGCGCCGAGGCCTCGACGGACGTCAGGCCCGCCCCGCTCCCGCCCAGGGCCTCGACGGCGTCGCCGGGCGCCATCCGGGCCGTCGCGGCCAGGTCGAGCTCGACGGCGGGGGCACCACCGCCCGTCGACGGCGGGCGGACCGGCCGGCCCGTTCCGGCCCCGGTGGCGGGTCCGACGGGGGGCGCGGTCACGACCCGATGATCGTTCCCCGGGTCCCCTCGAGCAGCTCGACGGCATCCTGGAGTCGGCCGATCATGGCCCGGCGTCCCGTGGCTTCGACGAAGCGGCAGGCGGCGTCCACCTTCGGGCCCATGGAGCCGGCGGGGAAGGACCCGGCGCGCAGCTCGGCCGCGGTCGTGTGCCGGATCGGTGTGGCCTGCGGCGTGCCGAACCCGACCTCGACGCCGTCCACGTCGGTCAGGAGCAGCAGGGCGTCGGCGTCGAGTTCGCGGGCCAGGAGGGCGGCGGCCAGGTCCTTGTCGACCACCGCCTCGGCACCGTGCAGGGTGCCGTCGTCCCCCCGGACCACCGGGATGCCGCCACCCCCGGAGCAGATCACGACGGCACCGTCCCCCACCAGCACCCGGATCACCGCCAGCTCGACGATCACCCGGGGCTCGGGTGAGGGCACCACCCGCCGCCACGCCCTCCCGTCCTGTCGGATCTGCCAGCCGCGCTCGGCCGCCAGGCCTGCGGCGACCGACCTGGTGTACACCGGGCCGACGAACTTGGTCGGGTCCGCGAACGCCGGGTCGTCGGCGTCCACCTCGGTCTGGCCGATGAGGCTGACGACGTGCCGGCCGGGGAGGGCGTTCTCGAGCGCCTGGAGGAAGAAGTAACCGATCATCCCCTGGGACTCGGCACCGAGGACGTCCAGGGGATACGGACCGGGGAGGTCGGGGTCGACGGCGCTCTCGTTGGCCAGGAGCCCGACCTGGGGGCCGTTCCCGTGGGTGACGACGAGCTCGTTGTCCGACGCCAGTCGGGCCAGGGCGGCGACGGCCACCGCCACGTGGCCCTCCTGGATCTCGGCGACGGGGACCTCGCCCCGCTCGAGGAGCGCATTGCCACCGACCGCCACCACCAACCGCATCGCTTCCACCCCGGGGACGGCGACCGCTCAGGCCGGCGTCGACGCCTCGGCGTCAGCCCCGGCGGGCACGGACACGTCGTCGGGGAGGTCGACCGGCTCCGCCGATTCACCGAGGCGCTGGCGCCGGGCGTTGAGGAAGGCGTAGAGGACCAGCCCGGCGAGGATGACGACCAGGGCCTGGTAGACGACCTGGTAGCCCGAGGCGAAGGTCACCCACATGGAGAACAGGACACTTGCCCCGGCGACGCAAAGGTCGCGGGCCAACTGCCAACCCTGCACCTTGCGGCGACGGGACACCAGGAAGGTGAGCTGGGCGATGGCCGACATGAAGTACGGGATCGCCACCGTCACCACGGTCAGGTCCACCAGGTAGGTGAAGACCGTCAGGCCGGCACTGGTGTTGTAGCGCCACAGCATCAGCAGCGACGGCAGGGCCGTCCCCACCAGGATGCCGAACCACGCCGTGCCCTTCCGGTCGGTCCAGGCGAAGGGCTTGGGGAACATGTCGTCCTGGGCCATGGCCCGCGACGTCTCGGTCACGATGAGCGTCCAGCCGTTGAGTGCCCCGATGCCGGAGATGACGGCGACGGCGGCGATGAACTTCCCGGCCCAGCTGCTGTGGGGGAACATGGAGTCGAAGGCGTTGACGAAGGGCGACCCCGTGTTGACCAACGTGTGGTGAGCCACCAGGCCCATCACCACGGCGGTGACCAGGACGTAGAGGACGGCACTCAGCGCGGTGCCGAGCATCGAGGCTCGCATGACGTTCACCCGGGGATTGCGCACGCGCTTGGCCGTCATGGCCGCCGCCTCGACGCCGATGAAGGAGAAGAGGGCCACCCCGGCGGCGATGCCGATGGCACTGTAGAGGCTGCCGCCCGAGGCGTTGAACGGGCCGAAGTGGGCCGAGGTGACGAAGAACCAGCCCACGACGCCGACGAACAGCAGGGGCAGGAACTTGAGGACCACGGTGATGTTCTGGAACCAGGCCATCTGACGGATCCCGGCCAGATTCACCAGGGCCGGCACCCACAGGCCGACCATGGCGATGCCCCAGTTGGCCATGCCCGAGGGATGGGCCCACCCGAAGAGCGCGTCGACGTAGAAGACCCACGACGACACGATGGCGGCGTTGCCGGCCCAGGACTGGATCCAGTAGCACCAGCCGACCAGGTAGCCGGCGAAGTCGCCGAACTCGTGGCGGCTGTAGGCGTAGAGCCCACCGTCGCTGTTGGGGATGCGACGGGTCAGCTGGCCGAACAGGACCGCCAGGAGCATGGCCCCGACGGCGATGACGCCGAGCACGATGATGCCCATGGTGCCCGCACCGGCGATCACCGCCGGCATGGTGAAGACCCCGGTGCCCACGATGCTGCCGATGACCAGGCCGGTCGCCGACGTGAGTCCGAGGGTGCGGGCCTTGGCCTCGTTGCGGGGAGACAGCGCGGTCCCCTCGGGGGCCGGCGGAGGCGGCGGGGCCGCCTGGGGTGGTTCGGTCGTCAAGGTCATCGGAACTCCGATCCGGTCGTCCGCCAGGGCAGCAACGGGCTGGTGACAACAGGATGCACGTCCGGAGCGGCCGGCGGCAGGGTCGAATGACCCACACCGGGGGGTCGAATGGCCCTGTCGGGTGAACGGGGTGTGACGCCAGGCCTGAAGTGGCCCCACGGACCCGGCCCCGCCCGGTCCCGCCGGCCCCGCTCGCCGGGGTTGGTCTAGGTGCCCGCGGGCGCCTGACGCAGGCCGATCTCGTTGCCGTCGGCGCCGTGGACCTTGGCCACCAGCAGGCCGGCGGCCACGTCGGTCGGCTCCTGGACCACCTGTGCGCCCACGCCCCGGAGGGCGGCCACGGTGGCCTCGATGTCCTCGACGTCGTAGAACGGCACGGGCCCGGTCATCCCCTGGTCGTGGCCGCCCGGGACGAGGCCGATCTCGTGCCCGTCGACCGAGAACCCGACGTAGTACGGCGATTCGACGTGCGGACCGGCACCGAACACGGTGGTGAAGAGCGCCGTGGCGGCCGCGAGGTCCTTCACGGGGTAGAGCACGGTGGTGAATTGCACTGGCATGGCGAGTCCTCCTGTCACCCACACCCACCCTCGTGGGTCACGCGGTATGACTCCGGTACCCAGGAGAGTGTGACACGTGGACCACGAACCGACCCTGGTCGACCGGTTCGAAGCCCACCGGTCGCGCCTCCGGGCCGTGGCCCAGCGGATCCTCGGTGACGGGCAGGACGCGGACGACGCCGTCCGGGAGGCGTGGCTCCACCGGTCCCCGGCGGTGACGCCCGAGGACCGGGCGGTGCTGGCCGACTCCCTCGGCGGGGCGCTGCTCGTCGTCCCCGACCTGCTGTCACCCTCGGGCGTGGCGTCAGTTGGCCAGCATGGTGAAGTCGAGGAGGGTGCCGCCTCCCCGGTTGGCCGAGACCTCCAGGTGTCCGTGGAGCTCCTCGGCCCGGCGGCCCATGTTGCCCATGCCGCGTCCACCACCCAGGGTGTCGGTCCCGCCCATCCCCCGACCGTTGTCGCTGATCTGGAGGCGGCACTGGCTGCCCTCCACGCCGAGGAGCACGGTCGCCTCGGTCGCCTGGGCGTGGCGCGCCACATTGGTGAGCGCCTCACGGATGATGGACAGCACATGATCGGCGACCTCGTCGGAGACCACCGTGTCCACGGGTCCCTCGAAGACGACGCGCACGACGAAGCCGAGCAGCTCCCCCAGCTCCCGGAGGAGCCCGGTCACCTGCGAGCGGATCCCGCTGGACCGGTCGACGACGGTGAGGTTGAAGATCGAACTGCGGATCTCGCCGATGGTGTCGTCGAGCTCGGCGATGACGGAGGCCAGGCGTTCGGACAGTCCCTCGTCGCGCACGGCACCCGCCATGCTCTGCAGCGTGAGCCCCGCCCCGAAGATCCGCTGGATCGCCCGGTCGTGGAGGTCGAGCGCCACCCGGTCCCGCTCGTGCAGCACGGCGTTGGTCTTCATCTCCTGGACCAGGCGTGCGTTCTGGACGGCCATGCCGGCCGCCAGGGCCAGCGCGTCCACCAGGATGGCGTCGTCGTGGGTGAACTCGGTCCAGCCGACCTTGTCCGTCAGGTACAGGTTGCCGTACACCTCGTCCTTGACGCGCACCGGCACGCCGAGGAAGCACGTCATCGGCGGGTGGTTCGGAGGGAAGCCCGAACGGTCGGGGTGGACGTTGACGTCCGAGATGCGCAGCGTCTGGGGATCGGAGATGAGCACGCCCAGGACGCCGAGGCCCTTCGGGCGCTTCCCGATCTCCGCCTCCTCCTCGGGCTCGAGCCCCACCGTGATGAACTCGGCCAGGGCCGTCCGCTCGCTGTTGAGCACGCCGATCGCGCCGTACCGGGCGCCGGTGATGGCCCGGGCCTCCTCGACGATGTGCTGCAGGAGCTGGGGCAGGTCCAGGTCCGTCCCGATCAGGAGCATGGCGTCGATGATCCGACGCAGCTTCGACGGGTCCTCGATGGCGTGCAGCGGCATCAGCCGGCCGTCCGGCCCCGGGTGCGGTGGCTCCGCCCGGCGCTCGTCGCGTCGGACGCCGGTACGGTTCGTCTGCTCGAGGACATCCCGGTCTTCTCCTCGCCATTCGACGGCGGTCGGCCCGGCATCGCACTCGCCGCGACGCCGCCCGAGACCGCCTCGGTCCTCCAACCGTAACCCAGTGGGCCGACCCGGCACCGCAGCGACGGGGCCACCGGTCGGACACGGCCCGGTCACCAGGTCTGGCGGGCCTCCTCGGCGAAGCCCTGGAGCCCGGAGAACCCGACGCGGCGGCCGTCGTCGTCGGTCACCCGGCCCGCGAAGGTGCCGAACACCTGGTGCACCTCGCTGCCGAGGTTCCCGTCCCCCGTCCGTGTGTACTTGTCGTAGGTGGGGGTGAGCACG
>Ga0302279_10008241_pt1 | contig 10307 bp, 7 predicted proteins | sample III_Bog_N3_3_FD_194541 | JGI IMG/M metagenome (GOLD analysis project Ga0302279, IMG submission 194541) | Peat permafrost microbial communities from Stordalen Mire near Abisko, Sweden - III_Bog_N3_3 | ecosystem: Environmental > Terrestrial > Soil > Wetlands > Peat | place: Sweden: Abisko...
CCCGGTCCGAGCCCGGGCGTCTCCAGCCGCGAGCAGGCGTTTCTCGACCGCGTCGAAGCGTTCGAGGCGTTGGGTGTCAAGTACGTTGCGACCCCGCCGGGTGTCTTGACCAAGATACGCACGATGACCACGCCGATCGGCGCTCCGGTTTCGTCGCTCCCTCTTCTCGCTCACCGCGAGGTCCGCTTGCGTATCGGTTCCGTTCCGGCGGGACTCGTGACGGACGTGGGATTCGATCAGGGCAACTATTCGAACGCGTCGGACGGCATCCTGACGCTTCGTGCCTGCGCGGGCGACGACTGCGCGGGGGCTCGCCGCCCCGTCTCCGAGTCGCCGAACAACACCTACTTTACGCTGCATCTCGACCGCCCGTTACTGGTGACGACCGGTACGTTGTCGATCGACATCCATCAGACCGGCGCCAAGGTCAGTGACGTCATGTCGCTGTTCGCGTCGCCCGCGCAGGGGACGGATAGCGTCGCGGTCGACGGCGCGACGTTACCCGGTCAAGTCGCCTTGGTACAGTTGCGTTTCGGCTCGCAGATCTTGCCGTTGCCGGCCGAACGCGCGAGGGGCGCCACGATCTCGCTCGCGAGCGGCGAGACGGCACGCGCGGAGATTTCCGGTGACGCTTTTCCGTCGGCCCCGATCGATGCCATCGGTCTCGCCCGAACGGGTAAGAACGCTCTCGCCGCAGGAAACGCAAGCGTTCTTTTTTGTAGTGGTGGCGTCTGCGCCGGTGGCCGGGAGCGAGGCGCGGGCGTCATCGGGGATATCCTCTGGATGCCGCTCGAGCGGCCCGTCCCGATCGTCGCGAACGACATGATCGTTTCGATCGCAAACCGTTCGAACGCTAGCGAGCAGTTGGCGCTCCAACCGGAAGCGCCCGGACTGAGCGACAGCGTGACGGTAGCGGGGAAGCCCGCGCCGGGCGGGCTGTTCGTTGCGCTCGATCGCGTGTTTCCGACATTCGGTCGTTTAGCGTTCGGAGACGAGCTCGTCGAGGTCAACGAGCTCCCTCATCCGGCTCCGTATTTCAGCGCCGACGGTTGTTCGCTCACATTTTCGACGCGTGACTCGGTGAGCGCATATTGCGCGACCAACGCGACGCTCGTGCGGCGCGAACTCGCACTGCCGGGCTGGCGTGCCGAAGTGGATGGCGTCCCGCATCCCGTGGGGACGAGCGGCGAAGTTTTTCAATCCGTTCGCCTGCCGGCGGCATCGTCGACGGTCACCTTCGCGTTCGTTCCGCCGAACATGGCGTACGGCTACGCCGCCTTCACGCTCGGATTCCTCATCGTCATCTATCAGTTGGTTGCTTCAATGATCGCGTCCCGGCGCCCCGCCGCCGCTCCAAACTGAAGACCACGCCGTTTTCGAACTCTGCCGCGACTTCGAACGCCGGGTTCTCTTCGATGACGTGCCGGTGGAAGGGCGCATAGTACACGATTGCGACCCGTGCATCCGTCACGTTCGCGAGGCGCTCGACGATCGGGCGCAAGATCACTTCGTCGAACGGGTTGTAGAGGTAGACCACGAGATCGCCCGGCGGCGGCGCGAACGCGGTAACGTCCGCTTCCGCGATCTCGACGTCCGCGCACGCGAGGCCATCCATTCCGATCCGCGCGAGATTCTCGCGCGCGACGCGCGCCAGGCCGGGGTTCACCTCGACGCCGAGCACGCGCGCGAAGGGGCGCCGCGCGGCGACGAACAGCGTCCGGCCCTTGCCGCAGCCGAGGTCCACGAACGTCGCGCCCTCGAGCGGAAACGGAACGAGATCGAGCGCCACCTCCACGATGTCTTCCGGCGATGCTTCGTAGTGCGTGAAGTGCGACACGTCGAGACCGTCCGCGGCGAACGTGGCGTCGTCGAAGTACGCGGGCGCCTCGGTATCCACGCCGAACGCCGCGTCGAACGTCGTGCCCTCGGCGGCGATCCGGCGGGCGCGTTCGAGATCCAGGATGTCGTTCAGCACGTGCTCGCTCGGTTCGCCCGGCGTCGTGCCGCCGGCCGAACGCTCCACGACGGATGCGAGCTGTGCGAGACAATCGCCGCCCGCAGAGAGCGCGGCGATGCGCAACTGCGCCGACTCGCTCTCCGACGCAAGCGCGAGTCGCATGCGAAATCCGCAATGTTCGAACGCCGGGTTGCCGAGCGCGGCCGCGACGTCCGCGCGCGGATAGCCGATAACCGCGCGGCCGCTCACGCTCGAGCCCGCGAACGCGACGACGTCCGCGGCCGGAAGCGCGGCGCCGAGGTCGCAAGCCCAGCCGCGAATGAAAACATCGAGGTGCGGCGCGCCGTCCTCGCGCATCGTCACGGTCCACTCGTCGATGGATCCGGTGACGCGCCCCTCTTGACACGTTGCGAACTCGGGTGCTATGCGAATCATTTCCGAAACGTTAATCGCAACCTTCGGCAAGAAAAACCGCGGGTGAAGAAGTTTCGACGCTTCGGTAACGAACACGACGAGCGTGTGTGCTCCCGCAGCGAAGCGTGCCATCGAAATGACGGACGCGAATCCCGCGTACGTAAGATTAGTGCGGTTTAGCACAGACGCAACGTCGGGACGCCGGAGGTTGCTCGAAACTTCCACGTCGATTGCGTCGTCGACGCGCAAGCTCACCCGTTGCGTTACGGTCTTCGCGTCGAGCGATGCGGCGATCCAGCCTCGGACGACGATCGTTTGCCCTTCCGTTCGCACTTCGTCGATCGCGCCGAGCGCCGCCGTTCGCCGTTCCGTCTGTCGTATCGTACGCCGCCCTTCGCATCGCCGTTTCGGATTCTCGTCGTAGTGCCGCATTCTGCACTCGAGACGCGGCCGTTCACGGTCACGCGCGTCGATTCGCTGGAAGCGTTCGATTCCTTCGCGCACGAGTGGGACGACCTACTCCGTTCGAGTGAAGTGAACGGGTTCTTTCTCTCGCGCGCCTGGGTTCGCGCGTGGTACGTGGCCTGCGCGGAAGAGTTCGAGATGTTCGTTCTCGCCGTGCGCGACGGCGCGCAACGCCTGGTCGGCATCGCGCCGCTCGCGCTCCGGCGTGACTCGTCCGAACTTCAGTTCGCGGGGCAGTCGTTCTGGGGCGAGTATCTCGGCTTCATTCTCGACCCGCGATTCGATCGGACGGCCGCGGACCTGATCTGCCGCGCGCTCGCCGAGACCTTCCGAGCGTCGTGGAGTTCGATTCGCTTACGTTTCGTTCACGCCGACTCGCGTTTCGAGCAGGTGCTGATCGAGCACGCGGACATCTACGGGCTGTACCTTCGCGAGACGTCGCTCGAAGGCGCTCCGTTCGCCGCGCTGCCGAGCGACATCGATGCCTACTTCGAAACGCGCAGTTCGCACTTTGCGAAGCGCGTCGACTACCTCGAGCGACGCCTCGCGAAGACGGGTGAGGTCGAGTTGCGCCTCGCGGGCGAGAACCTCGACGTCGCGGAGGGCATCGAGGAGTTTTGGCGTCTGTACAACCTGCGCTGGGATTCGTTCGACCCCGCGTTCGTGGCGTTTCATCGGCAGTTCGCGCACGAGTTGGTCGCGCGGGGCGAAGCGTGGTTGGCCGTGCTCTACGTGGCGGGCGTCGCGGTCGCGGCGCGCTACGATTTCGTCTACGCCGGGAAGGTGTGGAGCTATCTCGGCGGATGGGACCGCGAGTGGGGCCGCTTCGAAGTGGGGAACGTGCTGATCGGCCGGCTGCTGCGCCTCGCGATCGAACGCGGACTCTACGAATATGATTTCCTCGCCGGCGATGCCGACTACAAGCGCCGCTGGGGCACCGGCATCCGCGCGATGGCCGACCTTCGCAACGTGGATCGTGCGTTTACGGTGCCCCCGTCGGACGTGGGTCCGGCGGCGGGAACGGTCGATGCCGTCTCGTTCGTCGATGCCCGCTCCGAGGACGCCGACCCGAGCCAGGAGCGTCGTGTCGCCGCGGGCTCGCGTGCGGTGGTGAGTGGTTGGATCAGCGGCGAACCATCGAGACCGGAGTTGTGCGCCGCCTTCGTCACCGTGGGAAACCGCCGGTTCGAAGTCGCGTACGGCATTCCGCGCACCGACGTCGCGGAGGCGCTCGACGACGAAACGAAGACGTCGACGGGATTTCAGGGCGTGTTCCGCCTCGAGGGTCTCGCGCCGGGCCGGCACGTGATGCGGTTCGGCATTTCCGACCTCTCCGGGCGCATCCAGCGCATCTTACCGGAAGAGTTCGAACTCGAGATCCTCGCCTCGTAACGTGACCCGCTACGGCGCGTTCGCGACCGAAAAGCTGATGACCGTCGGAAACTCGCTGACCGCGCGCTCGTCGGCCGTCACGAGCGCGATGCGCACGTCGTGCCGGCCGGCGCCGAGGTCGTTCGCGCTCAGGTCCACCGAGAAACCCGTGTCGCGCAAGGCCGGCGCGTGGAGCGTCGTCGCCACGTCGTCGCGCCGGAGGCGATAGCCGCTCGAGACGTCGATGCGCCGCTTCGCATCGACGACCGCGAGCAACACCGATCCCGGTTCGCCCACGCTCGCGTCGCCGCACCAGCCGACGAGCCGCACCGTCGCGCCGCGCGGCACGGTCTCGCCGGACATGAGGGGACGCGCCCGCCCCGCGACGATCGCGAAGGTAGAGTCGATGTTGCCGATCGCGGGTGTGACGGTCGGCGGCAGATCGTCTAGTTCCGCTTGATCGAGCGTGGGGCGCGCGACGATGCCGAGCATGCTCGTGTGGCTCACGCGCTTCGGCGCGAACGTGGTCGGCCGCACGATTTCCGCGACCGCGAGCGCCAGCACGATCGCGCCGAGCGCGATCTTCTGAATCACGCGGCGCCCGCGCCGGGGAGCGCGGCCAGTTCGACGAGCGCTCCGCGAACGCGATCCCAGGTGTAGTTTTCGGCGACGTAGCGGCGGCCGCTCGCTCCGAGTTCGGCCGCGCGCCCGAGCAGCCGCGTCCGCGCGATCTCCACGAACTCCCCCTCGTTCGCATACCACAAGCCGCCGTTGGCGCGGCGGCACTGGCCGATCAGCACGGGCGACGTGCCGTTGACGAGTACGGGCGTGCCCACGGCCCACGCTTCGAGCGTTACGAGCGAGAGGCTCTCGAACGACGAGGGCACGCACGCGATCGCGGCGGCTGCGAGCGCGTCCCACTTGTCTTCATCGGCGAGCTGGCCGAGCGCGACGACGTCGCGGCGCTCGGGAATCGCCATCGCGATCGGCCCCACGAGCACGAGCGTTCGTTCGGCCGGGTACGCGGCTTGCAGCGCCGCGAAGTGCGAAATCAGTTCGCCCGTGCCCTTGGCTTCTTCGATGCGCCCGACGCACACGAGCAGTTCGCCCGCGAGGCCGCGTTCTCGGGCGAACCGTTCGGGTTGCACGGCCGGTGCCTCGATGCCGATGCCGCTCATGCGCTGCGGCGCTTGACGCACGTGCGGAAAGCGGCGCTCGACGAGCGCGCGTTCCTCGTCGGAGAGAAACGCGAACGCGGCGGCGCTGCGGAAGGTCTGCTCGAAGAGCTCGAGGCCGAGCATCCACTCCTCGTGCGCGAGCGGCACGAGAACGGAACGCTCGGCCACGAGCGGTAAGCCGAAATACGTGGTCGCGTAGAGGTACGAGTAGAAGAACACGCGATCGTACGCGGCGCCGTGGCGTTCCAAGTGTTCCAACAAACCGGGCGACGTCGGCCCTTGCGCGCGCATCCACGCCTCCTGTTCGCGGCGACCGCCGTCGCCGCGCGCGATGGGTCGCGAGATGCGGTCGAACGCGGCGACGTCGCGCGGTTGCGGCACGGAGAAACGCCGGGCCGGCACGCCGCCGATCGTCGTCTCTCCGGCGGCGTACTCGTCTTTCCAGGTTCGCGCGTCGCGCGCGCACGTGGTCAGGATCTCGACGTCCCAGACCGCGCTCATGTGCCGCGCGGTCTGCAGGCAGAGGTTTTCGGCACCGCCCGCGATCTCGTCGCCGCAGCGTTGCACGACGAAGGCGACGCGCGGCCGGTGCGTGTTCACCGTGTCTCCGTACGTAGCGCGTGCGCGCGGCCGGCCGCCGTGCCGAGCAAGAGCCACCAGAACGCGCCGATCTTCGGGAAGAACGTCAGCACGTCGAAGATCTGATGCACCGCGAAGCCGAACGTCGCCGCACCGATGCCGAGCAGCAGCACCGATCGCGGGGCGAAGCGCAAGCAGAGCGCGATCGCCGCGACGATCGTCCAGAGCACGGCTGCGAGTAGCGCGATGCCGCCCTCCGCGAGCGATTGCAGGTAGAGGCTGTTCGCGTGCGTTCGGACTCCGACGAGGCCCGCGCGCGGTAAGAGGAGCTCGAAGTTCCCGGCGCCGACGCCGAGGGCCGGGTCCGAACTCCAGAGCGAAAACGCGGCGTGCCAGAGTTCGGAGCGCGTGCCGAGCCCATTGTCGCGCTCCACCTCGCCCGTGGAGAAGAAGCGCTGCAAGAAGCCGAGTCGCGAGGCGAGGAGCGCGAGCGCGGCCACGAACGCGGCGACGCCGGTTGCGAAACGCGCGGAGATCGCCGTGCCGCCGGCGCGAAACACGAGCACGAACGCGACCCCCGCGACCATTCCGAACAAGCCGGAACGCGAGAGCGTGAGCACGTCGGTGACGACGGCGAGTGCGAGCACCGCGAAGGCGAGCGTGGCGTAGCGCCCGCGCGCGAGCGCGCTCGCGAGCAGGATCGGAACCGCGAGGTCGAGGTAGCCGGCGAGCTGGTTCGGACCCTCGAGCAGTCCCGCGATCCGCAGGATCACGTGGCCGCCGATCAACGTGCCCGACGGAGCACCGGTGACGTACTGCACGAGCGCCGACGCGCACGCGAGCGCGCTCGCGACAACGACGCTCGCGCGCACGGCGTCCTCATCCGTTTCGCTCGCAATCGACACGGCGGCGGCGCCGAACGCCAGCGCGTACTCGATCGCCTTGAGCGTCTCGCGCGCCACCGCATCGATGTACGTGGCGGGGATCGCGGAGAACGCGGTGACGACGACGATCGCGAGCGCGCCGCCGAGCAGCGGTCGCGCCGCCGGATCGCGCAACGCCGCGAGCGGCGAGCGCCGCAGAACGAGCGCGACGAGCACGCCGAGGAGTGCGGCCTTCGAAAGCGTGATCTGCGTGGGCCCGAGGTCGTGCGCCCACGCGAACGGGTCGAGCACGACGAGGAGCGCGATGCCGTATGCGGGCCGCCGCCGCGCGAGGAGCGCCGCGCACACCGCGACGGCGAGGAAGACGAGCGCCGAGACCGCTCCGAGCGGAACGCGATGTCCGATCTCGAGATGGACGCCGCCCACGGCCGAAGTTACTCTCGGCGCCAGGCCGGGATGTTCGCGTCGGCGAGGAGCGGCGCGTGCTGGTCCTTGAGCGAGACGCGCGGATCGCCCGCGAGCGGCCAGGCGATCGCGAGCGCGGGATCGTTCCAGCGCACCGCGCCTTCACTCGCCGGATCGTAGAGCGAGCCGTGTTTGTACGAGAACACCACGTCGTCGCTGAGCGCGATGAATCCGTGCGCGAAGCCGGGTGGGATGTAGAGCTGCCGGTGGTTGTGTTCGGAGAGGAAGAAGCCTTGCCACTTCAGATGCGTCGGCGAGGTGGAACGGATGTCGACGATCACGTCCCAAATCTTTCCGCGCAAGACCTGCACGAACTTCGACATCTTCAGGTCGTAATGCAAGCCGCGAATTACGTTGCGGGTCGAGAACGAGACGCTATCCTGTACGAACGCGTCCGCCAGACCCGCCGCCGCGTACTTCACCGTGGAATAGGTTTCTTTGAAGAATCCGCGATCGTCCTCGTACACGTCGGGCACGAAGACCTTCGCCGCATCGAAAATGGTGTCGATCGTTACGATGGCCATGACCGTCTCGCTTCGGTCGGCTCCGAAGGCTCCCTCTGCCGGACGAACGACGCGAGGACGGCCTTCACGACTTCGGTCGCATCGAAGCGTTCGCGCGCGGACCGTTGGCCCGCGATCACGGCGGCGCGAAGATCGGCGTCGGTCACCACGATCTGAGCGAGTGCCGCGACAGCCAGCAGATCGCTCTTGTCGCTCAGCAACAGCCCGCAATCGCCCACGAGTTCGCGTGCGATCTCCGTGCGGTACGCGATGACCGGAACGTCGAACCACATCGCCTGCAAGAGTTCGAGCCCGTAGCCTTCGCTCTCGTCGAGCGAGATGAACACGTCGGCGACGCGGAAGATCGCCTGAAACTGTTGCGTGTTGAGGCCGCGCGCGACGAGCACGCGATCTTCGAGTTCGAGGCGGCGCAACTCATCGAAGAGCTGCGCGTAGACTTCCTCGTCGATCGCGCCGCTGCCGGCGATCGTGAGGCGCGCCTCGCGTTCGAGGGTCAAGTAATTCAAGAAGACGATCAGCAGCTCGTTGAGATAATCGATCGAGACGATCGGCCCGACGAAGAGCATGTTTTGTTTGCCATCCTGGAGCGCGGAGATCAGCGGCAGGTCCGGCACGTTGTCCCAACTCCGCGGGTCCACGCACATCGGGAGGAAGCGTGCACCGTGAATGCCGCGTTCCGCGATCTCGCGTAGCGCGGCCGGCGACGATGCGAAGACGTGCGCGGGCTCTTCCGCGACGTGCGCGACGCCGTTGGTCGAGTGCGCCGCCGGTTCGTCGCTTGCGGCCACGCCGTCGCTCGCCGGTTCGTTTGGATGCGCGGCGTGGTACACGACGGTCGCGCCCTCCGGCGGCGGGTTCCCGGCGGAACTCGAACTCTCGTGGACGATCGCGGGTTCGGGCGCGCGCCGCAGCGCCTCGGCGACGGACGCGTCGAGCGTCTCGACGCCGCCCTGCCCGAGCGCGTGCGCGAGCGCGTCGGCGTAGACCCGCGTGCCGCCGTCCGCTTCGAACGCCACGGCCTGCACGATCCGTCGCACGGGGTGACGCGCGCGGTCGGCCTTCGCCTTCGGCTCCGTTCGAAACGCGGATTCGTAGCGCGCGATGACGGCCGGCCACGAGCTCACGTCCTCCGCGTACGCGCGGCCGAGCCGCCCGAGCCGGTCGAGTTCGTCGCGCGAACTGAAATCGAGGCGTTCGAGTGCGGCGGCCCACGATGCCGTCGAATCGGCCACGAAGCCGCCGCCCGAACGCGTGACCGCCGTGGCGGTGGGCAGGCACTGCCGGTGCACGACCACGGGGCGTCCCGACATCCACGACTCGTAGATCACGCGCGAAAAACTCTCGTTCGTGCTCGGCTGCGCGAGCGCGCACGCGTGCGTGAGCAGCGCGGCCTTCTCGGCCTCGTTGACCGGCCCGAGATCGATGATGCCCTTCGAGGTGTCGCCGTACGAGACGGGGCGCTCGCCCGCGAGTACTAGGCGCAGGTTCGAGGCGGGCTGCCGGCGCCGGAATTCTCCGAACGCACCGACGAGCGTCGGCACGTTCTTCGCGGGGTCCTGGCGCCCGAGGTAGAGGACGTAGTTCTCTTGCGACGGGACGAACGAGCCGACGTTCTGCGCGAACGCGGCGGGATCGCCCATCACGTCGACGCCCTCACCGACGATCAGCGACTTCTTCACGATGCCCGGCCCGAAGAGCCGCAGCGCGAGTTCGTATTCGCCTTCGCTATTGAGCAGCAGGCCTTTGGCGGCGTGCACCGTCTCCGCGACGCGCGGCAGGTACGCGTACGGCTCGTTGTGCAGGCACGGCTGCAGGTATGCGCGCTCCGCCACGAGCGGCAAGCCGAAGAGCGTCGGACCGTAGAGGTACGGCAAGAAGAGGATGTGCCCGTAGGTGTGGCCTTCGGCCGCGAGATAGGCGTAGAGCGCGGGGCTGTTGATGTTGTTTTCGTAGAAGAGCCGCGCGTCTTCGTCGCCGACCGGGCTCACGCAGCGCCGCATGTCGGCGACGTTCAAACTCATCAGGATCGTGTTGACGCGTTCGAAAGCGCGACGGTCGCGCCCGTGAACGCGAAAGCGGCGCACCGTGAGGAGCCCGCGCCGTTCGCTCCCGTGGCGCAACCCGTTGCGCGCCCAATCGTCGTTGAAACCGGTGCTGCACGTGGTGAGCACGTCGACTGCGTGGCCGCGCGCCGCCAGCTGATGCGCGAGTTGCCAACTCTGCTGCTCGGCCCCGCCGCGCAAGTCCGGGCCGAACCAGGGCGTGACGATCGCGATTCGCGCGGAGGCGGGCGAGCGCGATCGGCTACCGTTCAACGACGGCGTCAGCCTCGCTCCTTGTCGTCCGGAGCGTCTCGACGTCGTGGCGCAGAATCTCGACCTGTTCGATCAACTGCCGATTCAGGCTGACCTGTTCGCGCAGTGCCATGACCAGGGCTTGATTGACGTGTCGCTGATCCTTGAAGAGGAAG
>Ga0302279_10008242_pt1 | contig 10306 bp, 14 predicted proteins | sample III_Bog_N3_3_FD_194541 | JGI IMG/M metagenome (GOLD analysis project Ga0302279, IMG submission 194541) | Peat permafrost microbial communities from Stordalen Mire near Abisko, Sweden - III_Bog_N3_3 | ecosystem: Environmental > Terrestrial > Soil > Wetlands > Peat | place: Sweden: Abisko...
GCAGCAGGAGCACCGCGATCTCGACGCGGCGATCGATGCGTTGCATCAGTCTCCCGCGCCGGACCTGTTGCGGTTACAGCGGCTGAAGAAGCGAAAATTGCAATTGCGCGACCGCATCGCCTTCATCGAAGACCAGATCACGCCGGATATCATCGCGTAGCGCTCGTCATCCGCTGCCGGTCAGCTCGCGCAGCACACCCGCCACCTGCGCCGAATCATAGGGCTTCGGCACGAACCGGCCGCCTTCGGGCAGGTCGGTTTCCCGCACGTCGGCATGGCCGGAGGTCGCGATGATCTTGATCGGCGGCCAGCGGCCCCGGACCGCCCGGGCGAGCTTCAATCCATCCATCGAGCCCGGCATCTGGATATCGGTGAAGATCACGGTCACGTCGTGGCGCGTTTCCAGAATTTCGATGGCTTCGTCGGCGTTGGCCGCCGCGACGACTTCGAAACCGGCAGCGCCGACCATATCGACCGCATTCATCCGCAGCAGAAACTCATCCTCGACGATCAGCACCACGGATCTTGCGGAATCAACACGGCCCATCCGACTACTCCCCTGCAATACGCATCAAGCTCCGGATGTTGTTTTCGTTCCCGCCCCATGGCTTCCGACGCCGCGCAGGCATGCTCTGCGGATTCGCCGCGGGAGAGGCGGATTCGCTTCCCCCGCCGGCCCTTGGTCGGCCCCTTGATGCCCCTTGACGCCCCCTTGACTCCACGAGAACAAAATAGGAACATCACTGCGACCTCCTTCAGCCTTTTCGGAGATAGCGCCATGTCAGAAGTTTCCGCCCTGTCCGACACCGGCCGTTATGAGCGGGCCTGCGACCAGACCATCGCGATGTGCGACGGCAACCTGCGCAGCACGATCAAGGCGCTGATCATGGCCAATGAATTTCTGGAAACCGAGCTGCACGAATTGCAGGCGGCGGTTTCGTGCGGCTGCGCTCCGGCGGTATCGTCCAACAGCGACGCCGCCTGACCGAACTGGAGCCGGCACCATGGCCGATGTGACCTATTACGTCGCAATGCCGTTCCTGCAGGACGATGCCGGCTCGCCGGTCGCGGGTGCGGCGGAGGAATGCCAGAGCTCGTCGGCCGCGTTACGACGCGCCGAAGTCCTGTCGCGAATGCCCGGCAGCATCGGCGCCGTTGCGTTCAGCCGCACCGGCGACCCCATGATCGGCGAATTCAGCGACGCCCAGTTGTTGCGGAAATTCGGCAACGTACCGGACGATCTGGGCGCGCTGTGATCCTCAGGTCTCGTGCCGCCGTTGCGCCTTGCGCACATACATCGCGCTGTCGGCTTCCTCCAGGGCCTTGCCTGCTTCGGCTTGTGGCCCGAGGATGGCGACGCCGGCGGAGGCGCCGGCCGTGATGTGATGGCCGCGAAACCTGAAGCTGAGCCGGTCGATCACCTGTTCCAGCGCGGCTGCTTTCGCTCTCGCGTCGGTCTCGGTCAGGTTCCACAGCAAAACGGCGAACTCGTCGCCGCCGAGCCGTCCGACCACGTCGGAGGAGCGCACCTGGTCCAACAGCGCGGCAACGACGGCCTTGAGCACCTGATCGCCCGCAGCGTGGCCGAAGGCGTCGTTGATCGGCTTCAGGCGATCGACATCCAGCACGATCAACGCGCCGCTCGCATGGTAGCGTTTGATGTAGGCGATCGCCCGAAGAAGCTCGCGTTCGAAGCCACGCCGGTTCGGAATATCCAGCAGGAAGTCCGTATCCGCCGACGCCTGCAGTTCCTCGATCCGCGCCAGCGCCCGCGCCAATTGGGTCCTGAGCCGGCGAATCGTCGGCTTGGCATCGTCCGGCGCAGCCTTGGAACGGGCCGCCGGCTTTGGCTGTTTCGCCGGCCGGACGCGCGGCGGCGCCGCCCCGCGGTTCCCCGACCCGGTTTTGCGCCGTTTCGCAGTCTTGTTTGCAGTCTTGGGGGCGACCCCCCCCGTTTTCTTCTTCATGGGCATCTTTAAGAAGGCTTGCCGGAATTCACCAAGACAGGATAGTCCATTCCGGACCCCTTGCCACGCCTTGGCCAGACCCTGGGCCGCCCCTATAATCCGGCCTATGTTTTTGGATTCCCGAAAGAATTAACCGTATGCCCGCGCCCGTCGCCATCATCATGGGAAGCCAGTCGGACTGGGAAACCATGCGCCATGCCGCCGAAACCCTGGGAGCGCTCGCCATCGCCTGCGAGAACCGGATCGTCTCGGCGCATCGCACCCCCGAGCGGCTGTTCGCCTTTGCCAAGGGCGCCAAGGCGGCCGGCTTCAAGATCATCATCGCCGGCGCCGGAGGGGCGGCGCATCTGCCGGGCATGACGGCGTCGCTGACCGAACTTCCCGTGTTCGGCGTCCCGATCGAATCCAAGGCGCTGTCCGGCATCGATTCGCTTTATTCCATCGTCCAGATGCCGGCAGGCGTTCCGGTCGGAACGCTGGCGATCGGCAAAGCGGGCGCCATCAATGCGGCGCTACTGGCCGCCAGCGTGCTCGGGCTGAACGATCCGGCGCTGGCAGGCCGCCTTGCCGCCTGGCGCAAGGCGCAGACCGACGCAATCGGCGAGCGCCCGGAGGGTTCTGCGTGACCGCCTTGCATCAGGTGAAGCTGAAGCCCGGCGACACCATCGGAATTCTCGGTGGCGGACAATTGGGCCGGATGCTGGCGATGGCGGCGGCTCGGCTCGGGCTGCGTTGCCAGGTATTCTCGCCGGACCCGGATTCGCCGGCGTTCGACGTGGTGCTGAACGCGACCTGCGCCGAATACGCCGATGTCGAGGCCCTGGAACTGTTCGCCAATGACGTCGACGTCATCACCTACGAATTCGAGAACGTGCCGGCCGCGGCCGCGATGATTCTCGGGGCGCGCCGTCCGGTATTGCCGGAGCGGACGATCCTGGAAACCACCCAGGATCGCCTCGCCGAAAAGGACTTCGTGAAACGGCTCGGCATCGGCACCGCCGACTATGCCGACGTGTCGTCGGCCGCCGACTTGCGCGCCGCGATCGCGCGCATCGGGCTGCCGGCCGTGCTGAAGACCCGCCGCTTCGGCTATGATGGCAAGGGCCAGGCGATCATCCGCCAGGGCGATGATCCCGACCGGATCTGGGAGGACCTCGGCACCCGGTCCGCCATCCTGGAGGCCTTCATTCCGTTCGAGCGCGAAATCTCGGTGATCGCCGCGCGTTCGGCCGACGGTCACGTGGAATGCTTCGACGTCACCGAAAACGAGCACCGCGACCATATTCTGAAGATCTCGCGCGCGCCGGCCGCCATTCCCGAGGCGCTGGCGGCGCGGGCGCGCGGCATCGCCGAGACCGTCGCCAACGCGCTGAATTATGTCGGCGTGCTCGCGGTCGAAATGTTCGTGGTGCAAGGCGAAGGCGGGCCGACGGTGCTGGTCAACGAGATCGCGCCCCGGGTGCACAATTCCGGACACTGGACGCTGGACGGCGCGTCGATCTCCCAGTTCGAACAGCACATCCGCGCCATTGCCGGCTGGCCGCTGGGCAAGCCGGTCCGCCATGGTCCGGTCACCATGACCAACCTGATCGGGGACGATATCAACGGCTACGAGCAGTGGCTGACCGTTCCGGGCGCCACCGTCCACCTTTACGGCAAAGGAGCACCCCGGCCGGGCCGCAAGATGGGGCATGTGACTCAAGTCGGAACAATCCCGCCGAAATCGGCCTGATCGGCCTGCCAAAGGCTCGATTTTATCATATCAAAAGCGCCCAATTGCTTCCGCGCCGGTGGACATCGGCGCCGTTGTCTGGTACATCCGCGCCCTCAAGGTTAAGGGCCAGGCCTTTTGCCGGCCCTTTGCTTTACCAGAATTCCAATCCGACCAATTGAAAGAGGATGCCGCGTGCAGGTTCTCGTTCGCGATAACAATGTCGACCAAGCCCTCAAGGCGCTGAAGAAGAAGATGCAGCGCGAGGGTATTTTCCGCGAGATGAAGCTCCGCGGCCATTACGAAAAGCCCTCCGAGAAGAAGGCCCGTGAAAAGGCCGAAGCCGTGCGCCGCGCGCGCAAGCTCGCCCGCAAGAAGCTGCAGCGCGAAGGCCTGCTGCCGATGAAGCCGAAGCCGGTGTTTGGCGCCGGTCCCGGCGCGGAGCGCGGTGGCGCCGGCGGTCGTGGCGGTCCCGGTGCGGGTCCGCGCGGGCCGCGCTGATCAAATTTGTTGCCGATTCGAATTCGATGACGCGGGCCCTGGGCCCGCGTTGTTGTTTTGATCGATGCATTTTGCGGCGTGGCAGGCTACCAATGATGGCATTAGCCGCGCGAGTGTTCCGCATCCATGCCCCTTCCGGTTCCCGACCGTCTTTCCGGAGCTGCGCGTCCCGGGGCGCGGGCGTCCGCGCTTCTGTTATTGGCCGCAGCCGCGCTCGGCGGCTGTTCGTTCGATCTGGGTTCGTTTTCGCCGACGCCGGAAAAGCAGGAGCCGCCGCCGTCCGCCGCGGCGGGCATCAGCGTGGCCGAGGCGCAGGCCGCCACGGCGCGCGGCCAGACGCTGGCACGATCCGGGAAGACCGATGAGGCGCTCGCCGAGTTCGACCAGGCGATCGAGCTCGATCCGCACAATGCGCAGGCCTTGTACGGCCGCGGCCTGATCTACCAGGGCGACAAGCAGCATCAGCGCGCGATCGACGATTTCACCGCAGCCAATGGCCTGACGCCGCAACGCTCGGAGCCGCTGCTCGCCCGCGCGATCAGTTACCTCGCGCTGGACAAGGCCAAGGAAGCCGCCGCCGACCTCGACGAGGCCGCGGAGGCCGATCCGCAGAACGGACAGATATGGAGCGTCCGGGGCCAAGCCTATGAACGCCTTGGCGACCGGACCAAGGCTGCCGACTCATACAGCCGTGCGGTCAGCCTTCGCCCACGGGATGAAGCCGCGCGCAGCGGCCTCGCCCGCGTCGGCGGCAAGCCGGGATAGCATTTTTGAGCGAAAGCCTGCCCCGGACTTGATCCGGGGCGGAAACCGGTCCGCGCCAAGAGGACGCGCCCCGGCAGTCAAGTCGGACGGGTTGCGCCTGAAAACACCCTATTTCGGCAAGACCGCGTGGAACACCGACCTCGCCGCCAGCAACATGTCTTCGGCGACATTGGTGTGTTGCCGCCGCTGCGGTTCCACCACCACCTCGGCGCGCAGATCGAGCGGTCCTGACGACGGCAGCGGCGAAACGTCCGGGATGTCGGCCGGCGGGGTCGGACGGTGCGGATCGTCGAGGGCGGCGGCGGGGTAGTTCGGCCGCGGCGATACCGATCCCGTCGTCGAATCGAGCGGCTCGGCGGGCGGCGTCGAAACCGTGATCGGGGGCGGCAGCGGCCGAACCGGTGGGGCGGCTGCGACCACGGAGGGCACCGGTGCGACCACGGAGGGTGCCGGGGCGACACGGGGCGCATCGACAACACGGGCGGCTTCCTGCGCGCGCGGCGACGAGTCACCTGTTCCGCGCAGCCGTTCGATGGCGGCGCGCGCCAGTTCGTTGGCGTCGCGATGTTCTTCCACCGGCGCCGCGGCCTCGACCGGGGCGGCAGCCACGGCCGGCGCTGCAACGGACGCCGCAACAGACTTGGCGACCGCCTTGTCGTGCGCCGGCGGGTGACGATGATCTGCAGGGATGCTGGCCGTTTCCGCAGGCCTGTCGACGGGTTTTTCCGAGGACTTTTCCGCCACAGCCGACTTTTCGACGACCGTCGGCCGTTCGGCGGCGGTCTGCTCGAGCATGGCCTTTTCGGAAATCCCCTTCGCCTTGACGCCGGGCTCGTGGAGATTGCCGGCATCCGCCGACGTCGCGGCGGGCTTGGTGTCGGCCTTATTGGGGACGGCCGGAGAGACCGCGGCGGCTACCGGCGCCTCGGCGGCGGGCCTGGTGACGATGTAATGATTGACGATGTAGGCCCCGATGATGGTCGCAACGACCGAGGGCAGGATGTCCATCGTAAATTTCGTAACGTATTTCAGCATGCCGGCCACTCCCCGCACCGGTTTGATGCGGAAACTTTGAGGCACATTGAGGGATCAACTGCGACGGATCGGTGGCAATTGGGTAAACGGCCGTTTACCCTTTCAATTCGACCTCCAGGAACACGATCTCGCGCGTGGTCTCGTTGAGCACATCGTGTTCCACCCCGGCCTTGCGGAAGTAGGATTTTCCGACCGAAAGCTGCGCCTTGGAACGCTCGCCGCCCGGCGCCACGATGGTCATCTCGCCCGCGGTCACGGGAACGATGACGTAGTCCATGCCGTGAACGTGATGTCCGGTGGCGCTGCCCGGCGCCAGCCGCCATTCGGTGACGCGCACCTCGGGGGTGTCGACCTGGACGTCGGATGTGGCGCTGATCATTGTTGTTCTCCAGCCGGTCAGGGCACGAATACGAGGAATACGAATACCGCAAATACCACGACGTGAACCAGCCCGAACAGGATGTTGGTGCGGCCGGTGCCGAAGGTCAGCATGCTCAGGACGAAGGTCAGCCCCAGCAGCACCTCTTCCTGGGCGTTGAGCCCCAGTACCAGCGGCTTGTCCAGTGCCCAGGCCGCCACCGCCACCGCCGGGATCGTCAGCCCGATGGTCGCCAGCGAGGAGCCGAGCGCCAGATTGATGCTCTTCTGCAGGTCGTTCTTGCGTGCGGCGGCGACAGCGGCAACGCTTTCCGGCAACAGGATCAGCAGTGCCACCAGGACGCCGGCGAAAGCCGGCGGCGCGCCGATCCGCGCGGTGGCGAAATCGACCACCAGCGAGAATTTCTTCGCCAGCAGGATCACTCCCAGCAGGGCGACCAGCAGCAGCACGGTGCTCAAGCCCAGCATCCGGTTCGACAGATCAGCGCCGTCGTTCACGGAATCGGCGGTTTGGTTGACGAAATAATCCCGGTGCCGAATGGTCTGGGTATAGAGAAATACGCCATAGAGCAGCAGCGTGACGACGCTGACAAAACCGAGTTGGCCCGCCGAGTAGACCGGCCCCGGCGTGGTCAGGGTATAATTGGGCATGATCAGCGTGATGGTCGCCAGCACGATGAGGACGCTGAGATAGAGGTTCGAGCCCGAGACCTGCACGTCCTGCTCGCGGTAGCGCAGGCCGCCGGCCAGGATGCAGACCCCGACCAGGCCGTTGCAGACGATCATCACCACCGCGAACACGGTGTCGCGCGCCAGAGTGGGCACCGGCTTGTCGCCGAGCATGATGGTAGCGATCAGCGCCACCTCGATCACGGTCACCGATAGCGTCAGCAACAGCGTGCCGAAGGGCTCGCCGATCCGTTCGGCGATCACCTCGGCATGATGCACGGCAGCGAACACGGTGCCGAACAGGACCACGAGCAGCCCGACAGCGAACACCAGCCCGACAGCCGACGGGGCGAACGTATAGCCGAGCGCCGTGGCGGTCGCGAACAACAGCACGGCCAGCGCCGGGAAGATCCAGGCCGATCGCGGCATCGGGCCGTGTGCACTCATGGCATCGCATCCTTCATTTCCGGAGACGAATTATGCGCCAAACCATCGCGGCCGTCAGCCCTTTGCATCGATGAACCGCCGCGCCACCTCGATCGCACCGTATTGGTCCAGATCGTTGTGGCCGCCTTGGGGAAACCGCACGAACTGCTTCGGCTCACGGGCAAGCGCGAACAATCGTTCGCCAAAGCCGATCGGGATGGTCGGGTCTCGCGCGCCGTGCATGACCAGAAGGGGAAGGGCCACGCGCGCGATCCGCAGATCCGAGCGAAACGGATCCCTGATCAACCAGCGCACCGGCACAAACCGAAATGCCGAGGCGGCAACGTCCGCGATCGATGTATAGGGCGCCTCCAGGATGAGTTTTCCGACCGGTTGGGCGGCCGCCAGCGCCACCGCAACCCCGCTGCCGAGTGAAAATCCCCAGACGACGATCGCCTCCGCACCACAGCGGGCGGCGGTGAAGGCATAGGCCGCCGCCGCGTCCTGCAACAAGCCCTGCTCGCTCGGCTTGCCGCTCGAGCCGGCATAGCCGCGATAGGACAGCGCCACGATGCCGGTCCCATCGGCGATCAGATCATGGAAGCGGCCGAAGAACCCGGCGAGGTAGTCGCCATTGCCGTGGAAATAGAGCACCACCGGATGTCCGGGCCTCGCGGGAACGTGCCAGACGATCACCTTCTCGCCGTCCGCCGTGGTCAGCAGATGTTCTTCGGCTTGCGGAAAGCCGGCGGCGGCGGGCTGCGTTCGCGTCGTTTGCGGGGCCGGAAAGATCAACGCCCGTTGCGCAAAAAACAGCACGACGACACCGCCGAGATAGCCGATCGCCGCGAGAACGACGAGCCATTTCAGGACGGTCATGGGCTCCCGGAAGCTACGTCACATCGCCTTGACGATGTTCTCGGTCATCTTCTTGGCGTCGCCGAGCAGCATCATGGTATTGTCGCGGTAGAACAAGGGATTGTCGATGCCGGCGTAGCCCGACGCCAGCGAGCGCTTGATGAACATCACGGTGCCGGCCTTCCAGACCTGCAGCACAGGCATGCCGTAGATCGGCGATGTCGGATCGTCCTCGGCCGCCGGGTTGGTGACGTCGTTGGCGCCGATCACGAAGGCGACGTCGGCCTGGGCGAATTCCGAATTGATGTCCTCGAGCTCGAACACCTCGTCATAAGGCACGTTGGCCTCGGCGAGCAGCACGTTCATGTGGCCGGGCATGCGGCCCGCGACCGGGTGAATCGCATACTTCACCTCGACGCCTTCCTTCTTCAGCGTGTCGGCCATCTCGCGCAGCGCGTGCTGCGCCTGCGCCACCGCCATGCCGTAACCGGGCACGATGATGACCTTCTGGGCGTTCTTCATGATGAAGGCGGCGTCGTCCGCGGAGCCGAGTTTCACCGGGCGCACTTCGCCACCGGCACCCGCGGCCGCGGTCTCGCCGCCGAAGCCGCCGAGGATGACCGAGATGAAGGAGCGGTTCATCGCGTGGCACATGATGTAGGACAGGATCGCGCCGGAGGAGCCGACCAGCGCGCCGGTGATGATCAGCGCCGAATTGCCCAGCGTGAAGCCGATGCCGGCGGCGGCCCAGCCGGAATAGGAGTTCAACATCGATATCACGACCGGCATGTCGGCGCCGCCGATCGGGATGATCAGCAGCGCGCCGAGCGCCAGCGCCAGGATGGTGATCAGCCAGAAGTCGAGCGCGCTGCCCGACAGCACCAGGCCGACGATGAAGAACACCAGCGCCAGACCGAGCACGATGTTGATGATGTGGCGGGCCGGCAGGATGATCGGCGCGCCGCTCATGCGGCCGGACAGTTTCGCGAACGCGATCACCGAGCCGGTGAAGGTCAGGGCGCCGATGGCGACGCCGAGCGACATTTCGACCAGGCTCTGCGGGTGGATATGCCCGGGCGTGCCGATGTCGAAGGCCTCGGGCGCATAGAACGCGCCGGCGGCCACCAGCACCGCGGCCATGCCGACCAGCGAATGGAACGCCGCGACCAGTTCCGGCATCGAGGTCATCGGCACCTTGCGCGCGATCACCGCGCCGATCGAACCGCCGATCGCGACCCCCAGAATCACCAGCACCCAGCCGATGCCGTCAGCCGGGGGATGCGCGGCGAGCGTGGTTGCCACCGCGATTCCCATGCCGATCATGCCGAAGAAGTTGCCCTGCCGTGATGACGCCGGGCTCGACAGTCCCCGCAAGGACATGATGAACAGGACCCCGGCGACGAGGTATAAAACCGCAGCAAGATTGGCGTTCATCTAGAAGCCCCCAATTGTCTTCGTCACCACGAGATGCGCGCCGATCACTTGATCTTCTTCTTGTACATCGCCAGCATGCGCTGGGTGACCAGGAAGCCGCCGAAGATATTGACGCTGGCGAAGATCAGCGCGACGAAGCCGAAGCCGCGCGCCCACGCCCCGCCGCTGCCGACCATGGCGACGCCGACCGCGAGCAGCGCGCCGACCACGATCACCGAGGAGATCGCGTTGGTCACCGACATCAGCGGCGTATGCAGCGCCGGGGTCACCGACCACACCACGAAATAGCCGACGAACACGGCGAGCACGAAGATCGACAGCCGGAACACGAAGGGATCGACGGCCTGCGCGATATGTTCCATGGCGGCTCTCCTTAGCTCTTCGGCTGGAAGTTCGGATGAATGACGGCGCCGTCCCTGGTCAGGGCGGTCGCCTTGACCAGTTCGTCGTCCCAGTTCACCGCGAGCGACTTGCTGGTCTTGTCGATCAGCGTCTCGATGAAGGAGAACAGGTTGCGCGCGTAAAGGCTCGAGGCCGAGGCCGCGACGCGGCCGGCCACATT
>Ga0302279_10008243_pt1 | contig 10305 bp, 7 predicted proteins | sample III_Bog_N3_3_FD_194541 | JGI IMG/M metagenome (GOLD analysis project Ga0302279, IMG submission 194541) | Peat permafrost microbial communities from Stordalen Mire near Abisko, Sweden - III_Bog_N3_3 | ecosystem: Environmental > Terrestrial > Soil > Wetlands > Peat | place: Sweden: Abisko...
CGGCGGAAGGAACCCCCTGATGGTCGATCAAGCACAACCCTGGGAATGGCCCGAGCCGGTTTGGCGCGGCATGGTCGAGCGCGCCCGCGCCGGCCGCACGCTGCACCCGACGTCCTGGCCCAACGGCGCCCGCTGCGCCGTGGCGCTGTCGTTTGACGCCGACCACGAAACCGGCCCGCTGCGCGACGCCGATAGCAGCCCGATGCGGCTCAGCCAGGGCCAGTACGGCTCACGCTCCGGCATGCCGCGCATCCGCGCCCTGCTGCAGCGCGAACAAATCCCCGCGAGCTTCTTCTATCCCGCGGTCGCAGCCCTGCTGCACCCCGACGAAGTGCGCGGCGTCGCCGCTGACGGCCACGAGATCGGCATCCATTCATGGATCCACGAACTCAACACCAAGCTCGACCATGAAACCGAGCGCAGCCTGTCGTTTCGCGCAGCCGAGGTATTGGGCAAACTGTCCGGCCGCACGCCGGTGGGCATGCGCACCGCAAGTTGGGATTTCTCGCCTTATACCTTGTCGATCATCCGCGAAATGGGGCTGCTCTACGACAGCTCGCTGATGGCCGACGACGAGCCCTACGAACTCACCGCCGACGGCGAACCCACGGGGATCGTCGAACTGCCGCCGGAATGGATCCGCGACGACGCACCCTATTTCGGCTTCAACCGCCACAGCTCGATCCGCCCGCACACGCCGCCTTCGGGGGTGGAGGAGATCTTCCGCGCCGAGTTCGATGGCGCACACGCCGAGGGCGGCTTGTTCCTGCTGACCATGCACCCGCACATCATCGGCCACCGCTCGCGCATCGCCGTGCTCGAACGGCTGATCGCCCATATGCGCAGCATCGGCGGCGTGTGGTTCGCAACCCACGAACAGGTCGCGCAATGGTGTTGGGAAAAAGCGCCCGCGTAACGGTGAAAAGACCGGACGGACGCGCCTTTCAGAAGATCATAATGTTGAGTCTTGGTATCGGAAATAAATAGGGCAGAAACCGTTTTTTGAAATCTTGCAACCAGAATGTAACCACCACGCGATAACTTGATGGGGCGGTAACGGTGGCAATGCCGTTTGGTTGCGATTTTTCACTAAAGGGTTCGGATCATGCGGTGTGCTGTTCCAACTATGCCCGTGCTGACCAGGGTTTTCCTGCTATCGGCGTCCATGTTCGTGGTTCCGGCCCATGCCGACGTGGTTGTGGTCACCTACGGTGCTCCTGGAACGTTCAACGCGAACTTCTCCTCACTGTGTTCCGGCGGCGGCACTTGCGACTACGGTGTCGAGAATTTCAGTGGCTGGAGCGGTGGCGGTTTCACCAGCAACTTTACCGATGGCGCGCATGCATCGTTGACCGCTGGCGCGCCTTCGACGACCGGTGGCGTCAGCTTCTCCGGCACCTATACGGCGACGGATGGGACAACCTACGGAACGACGTTGGGGCAAACGGAAAAACAATGGGTGGCGGAGCCGGCGGACCAGTATGGTGGCGAGCCTAATCCTGGTGGTGTCTATCCGGAATTGTTCGGCCCCGGGAGGGTCAGTGGGGGACCGACGGGTCAGACAAAATCAAGTTACACGCTGAGCTTGAGTGCAACCAATCTGCCGAGCGGTGCGACGACCGGTATCAACTACTTCGGCGTCTGGATCAGCGCGCTTGATCCCTACAATGATCTTCTCATCTACAACACAACCGGGCAGGTCATCGCACAGTTTGATTCATCGGTTTTGCTCGCGGCACTTGGCAACTGCACCGGCGGTCACGCCGCGAACCCGTATTGTGGCAATCCTGAAGATGGCTTCGCGGATCCTGGCGAGCTGTTCGCATTCGTGAACGTTTACGATGTGAGCGGCACGATCGGCTCAGTCCAGTTCTTCAATAGCGGCAGTACCGGATTCGAGTCGAGCAACGACACCGTCGCCTACGTTGATCCCCTGGTGATCAACGGCACGGTACTGAGCATCACCGAGCCATCCTCGCTTGCGGTGTTCGGCGTTGGGCTGCTGGGCTTGTTCGGTATCACGCGTCGCCACCGGCCGCGGAATGCCCGGACAGCACTGGCATAACGCCACGCTGATCGGCTTTATTTCACGGTCTGCAATTCGCCGAGCATTTTCTGCGCGGCTGGCTGTTCGGCGAACGGCCGTGCCTGCACCGCAATCGGGCGCAACACTTCTGCCGCCTGCTCCAACTTGCCGTTCGCCTTCAGCGCCGCCGCGTAATGGTACTGCGCGCCGGGATTGTCCTTCATCGAATTGGCCGCCTGGGTCAGCAGCGGCAGCGCTCTCTCGGAGTCGCCCCGCGCCAACAGGATCCAGCCAAGCGTGTCCGCCGAGTGCGGTTCGGGCACGATGGCGAACGATCGCCGCGCGGTTTCCAGCGCCCGCGGGTCATGCTGCTGGCCATAGACCCAGGCGAGGTTGTTGAGCGCCACCACATCGCTGGGCTGGCGCTGCAGCACGCCTTCCAACAGCCGGCGGGCGTCGTCCAGTTGATTGTTGCCAATGTCGAGCACGGCAAGCGCGCTGGCGACTTCCACATCCTCGGGCGACGTTGCCAGCCAGTCTTCCAGCAGCTTGCGGGCGAGGGCCGGCAGGCTGGCGGCCTGGTAAGCCTGTGAGGCCTGCAGCGCCAGCGCCGCCGTGCGGGTGTCCTTCAGCAGGGCGACATAACCCTCGGCCGCCTGCCTGAAGTGATGCGTGAACATATCGAGGTCCGGCACCAGCGTGCGGGCGCCGATCCGGTTCACCGGATCAGCCTGCATTTTCCAGATTTCAGACAGCGCCGCGTCCTCGCCCTGCTCGGTGAGCGTGACGCCGACCAGCGTGCGCAGCAAATCCGCATCGCCGGGGTGAACCAGCAGGGCTTCGTGCAGGGTATGCCGGGCGCCATCCCAGTTCTTCGTGCCCAGCTGCAACGTCACCAACTGATGCACCGCCGCGGTGTTGCCGGGCACCAGGGTCACCACCTTGCGATAGGTCTCAATCGCCGCGGCAGGCTGGTGTTGGGCCATCTGCGCCCGGGCGCGCGCCTCCAGCAGCGGGGCGGGCTGCTCGATATCCGGCCTCTGCGCCTTGTCGAGCAACGCCAACGCCTTCTCCGGAGCGCCGGCGCGCACATAGAGATCTGACAGCGTGATCAGGAACGGCTGGCTGTTCGGCGCCGCCGCCAGCGCGGCCTGCATCAGCGCCACGGCCTGATCGGGATGACCTTGCGCCATGTAGATCTGCAGCAAGGCACCGAGCACCGCCTCGTTGGTCGGCTCCATATGCAACGCATCCGTCAGGAGGCGCTGCGCCTCGTCGGTTTTGCTCTCCAGCAGCAGCAATTGGGCGAAGGCGAGCCTGGCGCGGATCGCCGATGGGTATTGCCGGGTCAGTGCATCAAATTGCGCCTGCGCGCCCTGGTAGTCCTGCCGCTTCATCAGCAGCGTGCCGGTGAGCAGGCCCACCGTTTCGGTGTCGCCCACCAGGGTGCGAAGATCGTCCAACGCCTTGCCGGCCTTGTCGAGATCGCCGCCCGAGAGGGCCGCCACGACCAGCGCCTCGGCGGAGTTGGCGCGCGTCGGCCGCATTTCCGTCGAGCGGCTGAAATCCACCGAGGCACCGGAGGGATCGCCGGCGTTCAGCCTGGCGGAGGCAAGGTGGGTGAGAATATCCGCACTGCCCGGCGCTACCGCTGCTGCCTTGTTGAAGGTTTCCACCGCCTGCTCGGGTTCGCCGGCCGCCGCATAGGCGCGCCCGAGCAGATCGAGCATCTCGGCATCGGCCTGGCCTTTTTGAGTGGCGTCCACCAGCACCGTCAGCGTCTGGCGATTGCGCCCGGCAGCCAACAGAATGCGCGCCAGCAACTTCACACCGTCGGGGTCGGTCTGGTTGTGCTGGGCGTAGCGGGTGGCCGATTCGATGGCCTGTTCGGTCTTGCCGAGATTGTATTGGGTGATCGCCTGGAAATAAAAACTGCGGGGAAATCGTGCTATGACTTTAGAAAGGCGTTGGAACACAAGGTTGGCTGAGATGAAATCGCTGGCGCGTGTCAGCAACGCCGCCTTCAGGTAGGTGGCCGCCAGCGAGTTTGGCTGTTCGTCCAACACCGTTTGCACGTCCTGTTGGGCTTTGATGTCGTAACCTTTCACGATCAGCAAATTGGCTCGCTCCAGCCGGGCCACCCAGTTTTTGGGTTTGATCTCAAGCACGGCGTCCAATGCCTGGATGGCTTCGTCGGTTTTGCCCTCCGCCCCCAGGATCTTTGCTTTCAGCAGCATCGCATCCACCCGCTGCGGCGCGCGCTGCAGTGCCTCGGTGACCTTTTGCTCCGCGAGGTCGAGATTGTGCTGCCCGACTGCGATCCGGGCTTCGGCCAGTCGCGGGTTGGGGGCTCTCGGCGCCAGTCGCTCGGCTTCGGCGAGGGAGGCCTTGGCGGCCTCTGGATCCTTTTGCCCAGCCTGGGCGAAGGCGCGCAGCAACAGCAGTTCGGATGTCAGTTCGGGCGTGGCCGCCGGCGGCTGGAACTCGGCCAGCAACTCCTTCCCGCGGTCCTGCAGCATATAGGATCGCGCGAGTTGCACCGGCAGGTCGATCTCGGTGGCACCCATGGCGCGCGCGGTCTTCAACTCCTTTTCGGCGGCCACGGCTTCGTAGGTGCGCAGTTGAAGCACGCCGAGTTGCCGATGCGCCTGCATGTTGCCCGGCTGTGTCAGCACCGCAGTGCGCAACGCGTTGATCGCGTCACGGATGTCGCCCTTTTGCAGATAGGCGTGGGCTGTTGCCATCGGGTCGTGGTTGCGACCGTACTTCCACCAGGCAGCACCGGCGCCGCCCGCCAGAACGATGATGGCGAGGGCGATACGCGTATTCTTCTTCATGGCCGATACACGCTCGCAGTCGTTGCGATTTGGCCTGAACCTGACAGCAAGTTCTCGGACAGAGCGGCAACGCACCCGAGGCTACAGGATTGTCGGCCCGCTGCACAATGAAACTCGGGCAAGCAAGGTCCCCTGGCGGTGGGCTTTTCCGGCTGGACTGCTGCAGAGGGCTTGACCAAACGGCCGATATCTGTGACATTCAGGTTAATAAAACTTTTGTTCGGAATCCGAACATTTCAGGGTGAGGCGATGTCGGAGAGCCAAAAAAGCGTCGTGCAGTCGGCCGCAAAGGTATTCGCGGTGCTGCGGGCGTTCGACAGTGCTCAACCCGAACTCATTCTCTCTGAAATCGCAGCCAGGGCCGGGCTGGACCGTGGCACCGCCTTTCGGCTGATCAACACGCTGGTGGCGCTCGGCTACCTCGCGGCCGTCCCCGACACCCGACGGTTCCGGTTGACCCTCAAATGCCTCGAACTCGGCTACACCGCGCTGTCGCAGGGCGGCCTGCGGGTAATGGCCGCCCCCCTGCTGCGCGCCTTGGTGCCGGCGCGAACTGACGCAGCCTCCCTCGGCGTGCTCGATGGCCCGGACGTTGTCTATATCGAGCGCGCCCAAAGCCCGACCGCGCAGCGCGAGCTTGACCGCCGCGTCGGCAGCCGCACCGGCGCCTATGCCGCAGCCCTCGGTCACGCGATCCTGGCCTGGCTGCCGCTGGACGAGGCGCGCGCGGTGCTGGAAAGCGGTGAGCGGGTTCGGCTGTCCGAACGCACGGTGGTTGATCTGGATGCGTTGCTGGAGCGTCTGCAAATCGTCCGCGCCGCCGGCTATGCGGTGTCCGATGGCGAAAACGCCTACGGACTGCGCACGCTCGCGGCCCCGGTCATGGGACGTGACGGCCGGCCGGTGGCAGGCATCAGCTTGACGGTGCGCAGCCAGCGCATGTCGATGGAGGCCTTCAAGGCAGACGCGCTGGACCTGCTGCTGCAAACCGCGGCAGCCCTGACCGAAGCGGTGCGCCTGACCGGCAATGCCACCTCGGATCGGCTGGCCGGATGACCGCAGCTCCCCGTGCCCTGCGCCTGATGGCCGATGATCTGACCGGCGCCTTGGATACCGCGGCGGAGTTCGTCGCCCTGTTCGGTCCGGTGCACGCCTACTGGCATGGCGGCGACGTCGAAACCCTGCCGACCAACGCGGCGTTCGATACCGGCACCCGCGAAGCCGCGCGTGACGACGCCCTCGCCACGGTCGCCGCATTCACGTCGATGCTGGCTGGCGATACGCTCAGCTACAAAAAGCTCGACAGCCTGCTGCGCGGCTGTTCGGTCGCCGAAATCGCCACCTGCTTTCGCCACGGTCCGTGGACTTACGCCGTGCTCGCCCCGGCGTTTCCCTATCAGGGCCGGACCACCCGCGGCGGCCGGCAATACAGCCGCGCCGAAAGCGGCGAATGGAAATGCGTCAGCGCCCATCTGGTCGATGCGTTGCAGGCCGAAAATATTGCTGCGCGGATAGCCGAACCCGACCAACCCCTGCAGCCCGGCATCACGCTGTTCGACGCCGAAACCGACGCAGATCTCGACGACGCCGTGCAGGCTGGGCTTGCAGCGCCCAGCCCGGTTCTGTGGTGCGGCAGCGGCGGCCTCGCGCATGCCCTGGCCCGCGCCGCCGGCCGCACGGCTCCGGTGATGCCGCCGCTGCGCACCTCGATCCTCGGCCTGTTCGGCTCGGACCAGCCGGCAACCGCCGCCCAACTCGCCGCCTGCGGCCCGCATTGGCTGCCATTGCCCGACGGCGGCCCGGCCAGCGCCGCCCGCGTGCTCGCACATCTCGAAACCGAGGGTGCCGCGGTCGCCAGCATCGTGCTCCCGGAAGGTCTCGATCGCGCCGATGCCGCCGAGCGCATCGGCACCGAAATGGCGCGCCTGATCGCCCAACTGCCGCCGCCGGGCACCCTGATCGCCGCCGGCGGCGAAACCCTGCGCAGCCTGTGCCTGTCGCTCGGCGCCAGCAGCCTGGAAGTGCAGGGGCGTATCGTCCCTGGTCTGCCCAGCTCCGTGCTGCGCGGCGGGCGCTGGGACGGCGTTGCGGTGATTTCCAAATCCGGCGCCTTCGGCTCGCACGAGCTGCTGCGCGACCTGCTGAAACCGGCCGCGTGCTGCGGCGATACCCAACCTGAAAGGCTGTCCTAATGGCCCCCCGCCATCTCGCGATCACCATGGGCGATCCCGCCGGCATCGGCCCCGAGATCATCGTCAAGGCCGCCCAACGGCTGCGCCCCCGTATCGAGGCCGGCGATCTCCGCCTGATGATCATCGGCAGCATCCCCGCCCTGGAACGCGCCCGGCTGGCGTTGACCCCGGATCTCGCCATTCCCGAGATCTCCGTCGATGACGCCGAATGGCCCGCTCTGTGCGCGCTGCAGGCGGGGCCGGAAGGTGAGCCGATCCTGCCGGGCCAGCTCTCGGCCGATGGCGGCCGGTTCGCGTTCCAGGCGGTCGAGCAGGGCGTGCGCCTGGCGATGGCCGGGCGGATCGGTGGCATCGTCACCGCACCGCTGAACAAGGAAGCGCTGAACAAGGCCGGCTACCACTACCCCGGCCACACCGAAATGCTTGCCGAACTCACCGGCGTGCGCGGCTCCTGCATGCTGCTGGCGCACGGCAACATGCGGGTCAGCCACGTCACCACCCACATCGCGCTGGAAGATGTGCCCAAGCGTGCCACCCCCGAGCGGATCCGCCGGGTGCTGGAGCTCACGCACCAGGCGCTGGTGCGCCTCAACCTCGGCCGCGCCCGCATCGCCGTGGCAGCGCTGAACCCGCACGCCGGCGAGGGCGGCCTGTTCGGCCGCCACGACATCGACATCGCAGGCCCCGTCATCGCCCAGGCCGTCGCCGACGGCATGGACGTGGTCGGCCCCATCCCTGGTGATACCGTGTTCGTCAAGCTGCGCGCCGGGCAATACGACGCCGTCGTCGCCAACTATCACGACCAGGGCCACATCCCCGTGAAGCTGCTCGGCTTCGAGATCGATCCCGCCACCGGAAAATGGAACGACCTCTCCGGCGTGAACATCACGCTCGGCCTGCCGATCATCCGCACCTCCGTCGACCACGGCACCGCCTTCGATATCGCCGGCAAAGGCATCGCCAACGAGCAGAGCCTGGTCGAGGCCATCGAATACGCCGAACTGCTCGCCAGACCCGCAAGCCAGGAAGTCGCAGCATGAGCCTGCTCACCCCTATTGAAATCCAACGCCCCGCCGTCATGAAGTTCGGCGGCGGACTGGTCGGCCAGATCGGCGCCTTCGCGCGCGAGCGTGGCTTCACCCGCATCCTCGTGGTCGCCGACGCCTTCAACGCGGCGCGCGTCGATCTGCTGGAATTGCCGGTCACCCCGGTGGTGTTCGGCGAGGTGCGGCCCGAGCCGGACATCCCCAACCTGCTGGCGCTGCTAGCGGTGGCGGAAGAACAAAAACCTGATCTGGTGATCGGCTTCGGCGGCGGCAGTGCGATGGATCTGGCCAAGCTCGCCGCCGTGCTGCCAGGCAGCGGCCAGAGCATTTTCGACGTTGTCGGCCCCGAGAAGGTGCTGGGCCGTCGTGCCGCCTTGGCCCAGGTGCCGACCACCTCCGGCACCGGCAGCGAGGCAGGCACCCGCTCGCTGGTCACCGACCCCGCCACCCAGAACAAGCTGGCGGTGCAGTCGCGCCACATGCTCGCCGATATCGCGGTGATCGACCCCGATCTGACGCTGACGGTGCCACCCGCCGTCACCGCCGCGACAGGCGTGGACGCCATGGCGCATTGCGCGGAGGCCTACACCAGCCGCAAGGCGCATCCGCTGATCGACATCTACGCGCTGGAAGGCATCCGCCTCGTCGGCCGCTTCCTGCCGCGCGCGGTGAGGGATGGCGCCGACCGTGAAGCCCGCGCCGGGCTGGCGCTGGCATCGCTGTATGGCGGGTTCTGCCTCGGCCCGGTGAACACCACCGCCGGCCACGCCGTGGCCTACCCGCTCGGCACCCGCCACCACATTCCGCACGGCCTCGCCTGCGCGCTGATCTTCCCGCATGTGCTGGCGTTCAACGCCCCGGCCGCCCCGGAGAAAACCGCGATCATGCTCGACGCCCTCGGCCTGCCGGGCTCGCGTGAGATCGTGGCGATCCGTGACCACGCCTACGGCTTCTGCACGGGCCTGGGCATCGAGATGCGGCTCGCCGGCAACGGTGTGCCGCTGGACGATCTCGGTGCCATGGCCACCGAAGCCCACGCCATCCGCCGCCTGCTGGACAACAACCCGCGCGACATCAGCCGCGACGAAATCCTGTCCATCTACCAGGACGCCTACTGACGCCATTCAAACTGCCCCGCGCCACACGACGGGGCATAAAACGCAAAGGGGAAGCCGATGTTGCAATTCGGCACGGTTGATACCGCCATCATCGTCGCGATGGTGGTTTGCTACATCGCCTTCACCAGCTGGCTGACCGTGAAGCTACGCAGCCGCACGTCTGAGCAGTTCCTCGTCGCCTCCCGGGCGCTGCCGGCCTCGGTGATCTCAGTGCTGCTGATGTCCGAATTCATCGGCGCCAAATCCACCGTCGGCACCGCGCAGGAGGCCTTCCTGTCCGGCATCGCCTCGGCCTGGTCGGTGCTCGGCGCCTCGATCGGCTTTCTGCTGTTCGGCCTGTTCTTCGTGCGCAAGCTCTACAATACCGGCGCCTACACCATTTCAGGCGCCATCGAGCAGAAGTTCGGCCGCGTCACCATGCTGACGGTGTCGCTGATCATGATCTACGCGCTGCTGCTGGTGAACGTCGGCAACTACATCAGCGGCGCCGCCGCGATTTCCACCGTGCTGAAGATCAACCTGCCGGTGGCGATGTGCATCATCGCCTTCGTCAGCACCTTCTACTACGTGTTCGGCGGCATGAAGGGCGTCGCCTACGTCACCGTGCTGCACTCCGCCATCAAGCTGGTCGGCGTGGCCCTGATCCTCGGCGTGGCGCTGACCGCCACCGGCGGCATCCGGCCGATGATGGATGCGCTGCCGCCGGTCTACTTCACCTGGGACGGCAAGCTCGGCGCCTCCACCATCGTCGCCTGGACCATCGGCACCATCGGCGCGATCTTCTCGACCCAGTTCATCATGCAGGCGATCACCTCCAGCCCGGACGCCAACTCCGCGCGGCGCGCCACCTTCTATGCCGCCGCCTGGTGCTTCCCGCTCGGCATCGCCCTGGCGGTGATCGGTGTTGCCGCCAAGATGCTGTATCCGAACATGAACAGCCTCTACGCGCTGCCGGTGTTCCTGCAGACCATGAACCCGTTCCTGGCCGGCCTCGTCACAACCTCGCTGGTCGCCTCGGTGTTCGTCAGCGTCTGCACCGTGGCGCTGTCGATCGCCTCGCTGGTGGTGCGAGACTTCTACTCGCCT
>Ga0302279_10008244_pt1 | contig 10304 bp, 8 predicted proteins | sample III_Bog_N3_3_FD_194541 | JGI IMG/M metagenome (GOLD analysis project Ga0302279, IMG submission 194541) | Peat permafrost microbial communities from Stordalen Mire near Abisko, Sweden - III_Bog_N3_3 | ecosystem: Environmental > Terrestrial > Soil > Wetlands > Peat | place: Sweden: Abisko...
TGGAGCGGTTTGGGCGTCAATTCACCTCGGTGGAGCGGGCCGCGGCCGAGTGGCCGGCCCACGAGCGTTGCCTTGCCGACCATCTCTTTTCCGCGCGTATGCTGCTGCGCATTCGGGTCAGCCGGCTGCGCAGCCGGCTCATGCCGGGGTGACCGCGGGTTACGCCCTTCGCGAGAGATTGAGGTGTTCGCGCAGAAGTTCCAGGTAGAGCAGCTCCCACTGGTCCAGGACGGCTTCCAGGCTAAAACTCTGTTTGACCATCTCGCGGCCTTCAGAGCCCATGCGCAGGCGGGTGGCGGCGGGCATGGCCATCACTTCCGCCATGGCGTGGCTGAGCGCGGCAACATTGCGGACGGGGACCAGGAGGCCGGTTTTGCCTGGAATGAGGGCTTCGCGGGTTCCCGGGCCATCGGTGGCGACTACGGGGAGGCCGGCGCTGGAGGCTTCGAGGACGCCGATCGGCAGGCCCTCCCAAAGCGAGGAAAGGACGAAGCCGTCGGCCTGACGGAGCAGCGCTGGAATGTCGTGCTGAAATCCAACGAAGAGGACACGCTCCGCGACCCCGAGCTGGATTGCGAGCTGCCGGAGGGTGTATTCATCGGGACCGGCGCCGGCGATGGTCAGGCGGGGCAGGCGGGGAAGCTGGGCGAAGGCGCGCAGCATATCCGGGTAGTTCTTGACTGGAGCCAGCCTGCCGACAGCGACCCAGCGGAAGTATTCTCCTGCGGAGGGGTAGTGGCTTTCGGGCGTATCATTTGTGGAAATCTCTTCGTGTTTTACTTCAACTCCGTTGGGTAATACTCTCAATCGAGATGGGTTGGCAAGTCTTGAATCTGCGAAGGAGCCGGCGACCGCCTGGCTTACGCAGGTGATGCAGTCTGTGAGCCAGCCGCTTAACCTGTACCCAAGGCGCTTTCCCAACCCGGCGGCTCGGCTGGTGTGAATGGTGTCGATGGTCACGCGCACCGGCGCCAGCAACCTGACCCAGCGCGCAAACCACGCGGCATGAGGCAGATGCGCGTGGACGATATCGGGGCGATTGTTTCGCGCCCATTCGAGGTAGCGGAGCCAGCCTCGCGGATCGATCCAGGCCTTGCGCATGCCCAGGGAGAGGAAGCCGACGCCGGCTTGGGCGAGTTCCCTGGCCGAGGCGCCGCCGGACCCGGAGAGCGCGATCACCGTCACCCGCCAGCCGCGCGCCGCCAAGGCGGGCGCAAGCAGCAGGACCTGACGTTCCGCGCCGCCAATCTGGTCGATGGTTGGGATAACCAGCGCAACGTGGTTCATGCGCCTACTCCCCGGGCTTCCTCAAGGAGCAGTTTCTCAAACGCCCGGATGGCGATGGGCAGGTCGAATGGCGCGAGAAAGGGATGCTCGAAGCGTACTGGGCTCTCCGATGGCCGATGGACGGACGCGAGCGCGGAGAGGATGACCTCGGCAAGCGCCTCGGAGGAGACTTCACTGGCCTGCCAAACTCCGGGTTGTCCGCGAAGAAGCTCGACGACGCCGTCGCAGCAGGGGGTTGCGGCCAATGGGAGGCGTCCGGCGGCCGCCTCCAGCAGGGCATTGGGCATACCTTCGAATCGAGAGGAAAGTACGAAGAGCGTAGTACAAGCGTAATACGCGGCGGGTTCGGGCACGAAGCCGACAAACGTGACGCTGGAAGCGATCCCGAGGCTCTGTGCAAGCTCGCGAAGCGCAACTTCCTCGGGTCCGCGGCCCAGGATGGTGAGATGAACGGCGGGATGCCTCGCTTGAACCGGAACGAGCGCCTGGAGGAGCAGGTCCAGCCCTTTTTCTCGCGCGAGACGGCCGGCGGAGAGAAGACGGGGCGTCGCCAAGGGCGGCCAAAGTGGCGTTTCAGGCGGGGTAACGTTCCGAATCCTGTTCCGGTCGATTGGGTTGGCGAGAACCACCAGTTTTTCCCGGCGTATCCGAAACTTGCCGGCCAAATCCGCCGCCATGGCGCTCGACTGGCAGATGATCCGATCCGCCCGGCCGTAGAGGAAGCGATAGAGCGCGCAACGGAACCAGGTGCGGGCGGAGAGAGACGCGGTGGTGTTTTGGCGGATGAGGAGACGTGTGCGGGGTGGGAAGAACGGCTTGAGAAGCAGCAGCATTTGGTTCAGGTGCGCCATACCGGAGAGGATGATGCTTGGCCGGACCGACCAGACCAGTTGCAGAAGCCGAACCGGAGCCTGGCGAACTCTCTCAAGTCCGAGCCGATGGACGCGGACCTCGGGTGGAAGTGCGCGCGCGCCCGGACTGTCTTTCGTGACCAGCCCCACATGGATATCGAAAAACCGGGGATCGAGATGACAGGCCAACTGCGCGGCGACGTGTTCCGCGCCTCCCCCGCCCAAATGGGGAATCAACAAGAGTAATCTGATTTTCTTCATGCGCGCGTGGGTCCATCCGGAGGTACCTGGCTCTGAGTTATTGCTGGACTCCCGGTTTCGTTATCCGTTAGTATTGCGCTTCCAGCTTGTAAAACGCTAATTGAGCTGATGGCCGCGATTTTTACACGTTTCGCATTACCCCGGTCTTGCAACGGAGAGGACGATGTCGATGGCGACGACGTTAAAGGAAGAATCCGAAGCAAAGACGCGGGCGCGGACCGCAAAACCGGTTCGCATGGTGGTGGGGATTACAAGCGCCCAGACCTGCCTGGTGCTGACGGGGCGTTTGCGAGCGCTGCGCCTGGCGGGCTTTCAGGTGACTCTGGTTTCGTCCCCCGGAGATTTGCTGACGCGCATTACAGACGCTGAGGCGGTGCGGGCAAAGCCGATCGCGATGCGGCGGGGAATTGCGCCACTGGCCGATTTTCAGGCGTTCTTCTCGATTTTCTTTTACCTCGTGCGCCATCGGCCATTGATTGTGGACTTCGGTACGCCGAAAGCTGGGATGCTGGGAAACCTGGCGGCGTGGATGCTGCGGATTCCCCATCGGGTGTATACCCTGCGCGGGCTCAAGCTGGAGTCGGCCAGCGGACGCAAGCGCAGGCTGCTGCTGTGGGCGGAGCGCGTCTCGGCCTATTGCGCCCAGGTGGTGCTGTGCAACAGCGCCAGCCTGCGCCGGGAAGCGATTGCGCTGGGCATCGCGCCGGAGGCGAAACTGCGCATACTCGGGGATGGGAGCAGCAACGGGGTCGACACGGACCGGTTCTGTCCAGGGAGGAGCGAGGTTCGCAGCCGGTTGAACATTCCCGCGAGCGATCCGGTGGTTGGGTTTGTGGGCCGATTGACCCAGGATAAGGGCGTTCCTGAGTTGCTTGAGGCCTTCGAGCGGGTCCTGAACCGCTTCCCGAATTGCTGGCTGCTGCTGGTGGGGTGGTTCGATGCATCGGAGGACGCGCTGAGCGTACACCTGCGGGCGCGCATCGCCGACCACCCGCGCATCCGCCATACGGGCTTTGTGATGGATACGGCTGAGTATTACCGGGCGATGGATTTGCTGATTCTGCCAACACACCGGGAGGGGTTTCCGAACGTGGTGCTGGAGGCGGCGGCTTCGGGCTTGCCGGTCGTTACGACGGAATCGACGGGCGCGCGAGACGCGGTGATTCCCGAGGTCACGGGCTTGCTTGTGCCGCCCGGGTATCCCGAGGCAATTGCCGAAGCCGCGCTGGAATTGCTGGGGAACCGGGAAAAGCGGTTCCGCATGGGAACGGCGGCGCGGGTGTGGGTGCTGGAACGATTTTCCAATGAACGCGTCCTGGCGCTGGCGACGGAGTTCTACAAGAGCCTGTTGCGGCCGAAAGAGGCGGCGCGGCTAGCCGCTAACGAACCCAAGTGACAGTGGAGGGCGGCAGAGCTCCGGGAAAGCTGCGCGCGGCCGCGCCGGCCGCGCCGAGAACCTGCGCCGGAGCGACGCCGAGAACGAGCGTCGCGACGACGGCGAGAGCCAGGGCTGTTCCGACGGCGACGCCGATTCTGGGGGTGAATTGCGGTTTGGCGTTCACGAAGGGCGCTTGGGAGACGCTGACCGCGAGCTTGAGATAGTAGCCCGCCGCCACACCTGAGTTGAGCAGACCGATGAGCGCAAGCCAGACCGCGCCGCCCTGCATGGCTGTCGAAAAGGAATAGAACTTGGCGAAGAAGCCGCCGGTGAAGGGGATGCCGATCAGCGAGATGAGGAAAAACAAGACCAGCCCGCCGAGAATTGGGGAGCGGTAGAGGAGGCCACGGAAATCCTGGATGAGGGGCAGTCTTTCGTCGTAGCCGCTGACGACCGTGACCACGGCGAAGATGCCGACGTTCATGGCGGCGTAGGCGGCGATGTAGAAGCTGGCCGAGGTGATGCCCTCGATGCCGCCGCCGGCGAAGGCCGCGAGCAGGTAGCCGGCGTGGGCGATGGAGGAGTAGGCCAACATACGCTTGATGTTGTCCTGGCGCAGAGCGGCGAGGTTGCCGACGGTCATGGAGAGCGCGGCGACGATCCACAGCATGGGAGTCCACATGGGCCGCAGGAGCGGGAACCCGCCATAGATGACGCGGATGAGCAGCGCGAAGGCGGCGGCCTTGGGGGCGGTGGACATGAGCGCGACGACGGGCGAGGGCGCGCCCTCGTAGACGTCGGGGGTCCAGACGTGGAAGGGCGCGGCGGAGACCTTGAAGAGGATGCCGACCATGAGCAGGGCGAAGGCGATAATGACCAGCGAGTGCTCGTGGGCGGAGGGAAGGAGCGCGGCGATTTCGTTGATCTGGGTGGTTCCCGTTGCGCCGAAGACCATGGCGACGCCGTAAAGGAGGAAGCCGGTGGCGAAAGAGCCGAGGAGGAAGTATTTGATGGCCGCTTCCGGGCCTTTGGCGTTGTTCTTGCGGTAGCCGGCGAGGACGTAGGTGGCGATCGATGAGATTTCGAGGGCGATGAAGACGAGCAGCAGTTCGACGGCGCTGGTGAGCAGGCACATGCCGACGGAGCCGAAGACGATGAGGGCGTAGTATTCGCCGGGGTGATGGACGTCCGCGGGCAGGGTGTCGAGCGAAAGCAGCAGGGCGGCGAGGACGATGCCGCAGATGAGGACGTGGAAGAAGACGCTGAAGGCGTCGGACTGGACTGTGCCGTAGAAGCCGGTGCCGGGCGATAGGCCGAGTTGCCAGAGGCTGGCCCAGAGGGCGGCCATGACGCCGAAGGCGGCGACCCAGCCGAGCGGGCGGCGGAGCGTGGCTTTGGGCAGGGCCGCGTCGAGGAGCATGACCAGGACGCCGGTGAGGGTGAGGACGACTTCGGGGAGGATTCGGAAGATGTCTGGGGTCATTGCTGGCCTCCCCTGAGAACCATGCGCGCAGTCACATAGCATTTGTGGCCGGGGGCCGTGCAGTCGAAGGGTGGCGTGGCGGAGACGCCAGCGGCTTGATGTATGCCGGTTTCAATGCCGCTGAGCCAGATGTTGGGGGCGACGCCCATGAGGAGCATCAGGAGCACCAGGAACCAAAGAGTGAAGGCTTCGCGGCCGTCGAGGTCGGGGGTGGGCTTTGCCAGGACCAGCTCCGATTGAGGGCCGTAGAAGATGCGTTGGATGAGGAAGAGCATGTAACCCGCGCTGAGGATGACGCCAGCGGTGGCGGCGGTGGCCCATCCCTGGCTGACGCCGGAGAAGGTGCTGGAGAGGACGAGGAACTCGCCGACGAAGCCGTTGAAGAGCGGGAGGCCGACGAGGGCGAGGCTGGTGAGGACGAAGAGAGTGGCAAGAGATGGCGCTTTTCCGGCAAGGCCGCCGAAGAGGGCGATCTTGTCGGTGCTGAAGCGGTCGTAGAGGACGCCGAAGAGGAGGAAGAGCGCAGCGCCGATGACGCCTTCGTTGATGGTCTGGAAGATGGCGCCGTCGAGCCCCGCGAGGGTGAATCCGTAGATTCCAAGGGTGCAGAAGCTGAGGCTGCTCAAGGTGGCGAAGGCGAGGAGCTTCCAGAAATCCTTTTGAATCAGCGCGAGGAGGGCTCCATAGAGAATGCCGATGACGGCCAGGGGGATGAGGCCGAGGGCGATGTGGCGGGCCTGACCGGGGAAGAGGCCGACGTGGAAGCGGATGAGGGAGTAGAGTCCGAGCTTGCCGGCGACGACCATGGCCATGGCGACGGGGGCCTCAGAGAAGACGTCGGCGAGCCAGCCGTGGAGGGGGAAGACGGGGACTTTGACGGCGAAGGCTGCGAGGAAGGCGATGGAGATCCACCAGACGGGCGTGGCGGGAAGGTGGCCGGTGGCGATTGCTCCCTGGAGGGTGCCGAAGTCGAAGGAGCCGGTTTTGGCGTAGAGCCAGAGTATGCCCACGAGAAGCGGTGCGGAGGGGATAAAGGTGTAGAGGAAGAAGCGGATGGCGGCTTTGGGGCCGCCGTTTTCGGTGAGGCCGCGGCCGTACATGGCGATGAGGATGGCCATGGGGACGAGCGAGAGCTCCCAGAAGCCGTAGTAGAGCATGAGGTCGAGCGAGACGAAGACGCCGACCATGGCGGTTTGCTGGACGAGAAAGAGCGCATAGAAGACATTGCGGCGCTCTTTGATGGTGTTCCAACTGGCGAGGACGCCGACGGGGGCGAGAAGACCGGTGAGGACGACCAGCCATAGGGAGAGGCCATCGACGCCGACGTGGTAGTTGATGGCTGGATTGGCGAGCCAGGGGATCGTTTGCTCGAACTGGAAGCCGGGTTGGCCGGCGATGAAATGCGCGGGCAGGTGGAGGGTGAGGAGGAAGGTGACGAGCGCAGTGGCAAGGGCGACCCAGGCGGAAAGCTTTCCGCGGTCTGGAAGCAGGAAGATCAAGAGGGCGCCGGCGAGCGGAGCGAGCAAAATCGAGCTGATGATCATCGTATCCATGGTTAGCGCCCCGCCCAGTTCAGATGAACATCCATTCCGTTGGCTCCCATAGCGACTCCGAGGACTGCGAAAAGCAGCACTGCCGCGCCGAACGCGAGCCAGCCGGCGTACGAGCGCAGATTGCCGGATTGCCAGCGGCGCACGAACTCGCCCAGCAGTGTGGCGATACCGGCGAGCAGCCAGGCTGAGCCGCGCACGATGCCGCATTCGACGACCCAGAAAAGCACGTAGCGGGAGACGACCATGAGCGGCTGGACGAGGACGCGGTTGTAGAGTTCGTCGATCCAGTATTTGTGGAGGAGCAGGTTGTAGATGCCGGGGACGGCGGCGGCGATCTGCGCGGGGCGTTCACTCTTGCGGCCGTAGTAGAGGCGAGCGAGGAGCCAGCCAATGAGGGCGACGCCGACCGCGACTGCGCTGAGGGCGTAGTCGAGGTTCGTGCCGCCGGGTTGTTCTGCCGGGGAGAGCACAGGACCGGCGACGGGCGCGAGGAAGCCGCCGAATCGCTCAATGCCGATTGCGCCGCCGATGGTGGAGAGGATGGCGAGGAGGATCAGCGGGGTGAGCATCGACCAGGGGCTCTCATGCACGGCATGCGAGTCCGAGTGTGAAGTGTGAAGTGTGGAGTGTGCGATGCCGGCTGTTTCGGCGCGTGATTCGCCGAAGAAGGTGAGGAACCAGAGGCGGAACATGTAGAAGCTGGTGAGGAGGGCGGTGAGAAGGCCAACGAAGTAGAGGGCTTTGCCGAGGGGCCCGTGCTGGAAGGCTTCGTAGAGGATGGCGTCTTTGGAAAAGAATCCGGCCCAGGGGGGGATGCCGGCGATGGCGACGACGCCCATGGTCATGGTCCAGAAGGTGACGGGCATGGCCTTGCGCAGACCGCCCATCTTGCGCAGGTCTTGTTCGCCTCCAAGGCCGTGGATGACCGAGCCGGCGGCGAGAAAGAGCAGCGCCTTGAAGAAGGCGTGGGTCATGAGGTGGAAGATGGCCGCTGAATACGCCGCGACACCGCAGCCCAGGAACATGTAGCCGAGTTGGGAGATGGTGGAGTAGGCGAGGACGCGCTTGATGTCAGTCTGGACGAGGGCGATGGTGGCGGCGAAGAGAGCGGTGGCGGCTCCGATGATGGCGACGACCGAGAGCGCGAAGGGCGAGTGGTCGAAGAGGACGTGGGTGCGGGCGATCATGTAGACGCCGGCGGTGACCATGGTGGCGGCGTGGATGAGCGCCGAGACCGGAGTGGGGCCTTCCATGGCGTCGGGGAGCCAGACGTAGAGGGGGATTTGGGCGCTTTTGCCGGCTGCGCCGAGGACCAGGCACAGGGCGATGGCCGTGAGCAGGCCGCCTTGCATGCCGGGGTGGGCCGCGATTTTGGAGGAGACTTCGGCGAAGCTGAGGGTGCTGAAGTTGGCCAGCAGCAGGAACATGGCGATGAGGAAGCCGAAGTCGCCGATGCGGTTGACGACAAAGGCTTTGCGCCCGGCGTCGGCGGCCGATTTGCGGTCGAAATAGAAGCCGATGAGCAGGTAGGAGGCGAGGCCGACGCCCTCCCAGCCGACGAACATGAGCAGGAAGTTGCCGGCGAGGACGAGGATGGTCATGAAGAAGAGGAAGAGGTTGAGGTAGCTGAAGTAGCGCCAGTAGCCTTCTTCATGAGCCATGTAGCCGACGGAGTAAACGTGGATGAGGAAGCCTACGCCGGTGACGACGAGGAGCATGATGAGGGAGAGTTGGTCGAGGACGAAGGATACTTCGATGTGCAAGCTTCCGGCGTCGATCCAATTGAAGGGGCAAGCTCCAATATAGGGAAGGGCCATGCTCCCAACGCCGGGCCAGGCAAGCAGCGCGGCGCGGACCACGACAGCCAAAGCCGCCAGCGGGGCGGCCAGGGCTATGGCTGAGACCAGCGCCTTGGGCAAGCGGCGGCCAATGACTCCGTTGACCAGAAACCCGGCCAGAGGCAGCAGCGGAATGAGCCAGAGATGGAGATGTTGTCTCATAGTCTTGTCAGAGCTTCATCAGGTCGATCTGGTCGACATTCAGGGTGCCGCGTATGCGGAAGATGGCGATGATGATGGCGAGTCCGACGGCCGCCTCGGCCGCGGCGACCATCATGACGAAGAAGACGAAGATTTGTCCCTTGACCGCGTGCCAGTCGTGGGCGAAAGTGACGAACGACAGATTGACGGCGTTGAGCATGAGCTCAATGGACATGAAAACGGTGATGAGGCTGCGCTTGATGAGAAAGCCGGCGACGCCCATGGTGAATAGGACGGCGCTGAGCAGGAGGTACCAGGAGGAGGGAATAATCATTGCCCGTCCTTTCGCGCCAGGGCGACCGCGCCGAGGATGGCGATGAGAATCAGCACCGAGGTGACTTCGAAGGGCAGCAGCAGGTCGCGAAAGAGGACGCCGCTCAGCTCCTGGGTGGTGGTGACGCCGTCGCCGAGCGAGACCTGACCGAGGTACTTTTCCGATTGCAGGATGACGGTGGCGATGACGCCGAGGATGACGACAACGGCGGGAAAGCCGAGCGCCTTGGCGACGCGGCTGCCGTGGGTACGTTCTTCGACCCCCTCATTGAGGAGCATGACGACGAACGTGAAGAGGACCATGATGGCGCCGGCGTAGACGATGATTTGGGCGACGGCGAGGAACTCCGCGCCGAGCAGCAGATAGAGCACGGCGAGGGAGCTCATGACCACGATCAGCGAGAGTGCGCTGTTGATCGGGTGCCGCTGCAGGAGGAGATTGGCCGCCCCTGCGAGAGCGAATGCCGCGAAGATGAGGAAGAGCGCGAGGTGCATCGAACTTGGATTCCTTCTGCGGTTCCTGGAGCGCCTGGGTAGGCGGTTGATTTAGCAAGCCCTTGGTGCAGAGTGGCGAGCGGCTTCGCCCGGCCAAACCCGATTGTAAACTACGGAAACGCAAGCGCCAGGCTGGTTCCGACGATGTTGAGCATGGCCAGTGGGAGTAGAAACTTCCATCCGAAGCCCATCAGCTGGTCGTAACGGAAGCGGGGCAGTGTGCCACGCACCCATACATAGAGAAAGAGAAAGCAGAAAACCTTGGCCACAAACCACAGAATGGGCATGATGGCGTGGACGAGGAAGTTTTGCGGGGGCGGGATGAGGTCGCCGAAGGGGCTGGTCCAGCCGCCCAGGAAGAGCAGGGTGGCGACGCAGCCGACGGTGATCATGTTGCCGTACTCGGCCATGAAGAACATGGCGAATTTCATGGAGCTGTACTCGGTGTGATAGCCGCCGGTGAGTTCCGTTTCCGCCTCGGGCAGGTCGAAGGGGGCGCGGTTGGTTTCGGCGTAGGCGGCGATGAGATAGATGAAAAAGGCGATGAACTGGCCGCCGCCGAAGATGTTCCAACTGGCGATGCCGTGGACCGACTGGACGGCGACGATATCCGAAAGCTTCAACGACCCGGTGCGCAGCACGATGCCGACCAGCGAGAGGCCCAGAGCGAGTTCGTAGCTGATC
>Ga0302279_10008248_pt1 | contig 10302 bp, 10 predicted proteins | sample III_Bog_N3_3_FD_194541 | JGI IMG/M metagenome (GOLD analysis project Ga0302279, IMG submission 194541) | Peat permafrost microbial communities from Stordalen Mire near Abisko, Sweden - III_Bog_N3_3 | ecosystem: Environmental > Terrestrial > Soil > Wetlands > Peat | place: Sweden: Abisko...
GGCGAACGTCCTGATTCCGCACGTCGCGTTAACCGTGGCACTGCGAAGCTATATGCCGGGTGTTGCAACGGGCGTGGTCTTGAATCTGCCGGTCCTTTCGCTTCTCGTGGTGATGGCTCTCAAGGAAGGGTATGTCTCCGGCGCGAAGGCAGCGGAATATTCCGTTGGTGTGGCCGGTCTCCTACTACTCTTTATCCCAGCGCTCTTCAAATCGGGAAAGGCCCTGAACCTTTAAGCGCAGCTAACTCTCATCTCCGCGTCTAAACTGAAACAGCAATCCCAGTGCTGCAAGATAAGGATGCCGTGCTCTATTTGCCGGGATGGAAAAAGTCTCCCAACCCGGCGCGCTCGGCATGAGCTGCCATGGAAGTTTGAATCTCCAAAGCCAACGCCAGCGCTTCGCGACCCTGACGTGCAGTAACACGCGGCTGCTGTCGCGTCCGCACCGACTCCAGAAATGAAAGAATCTCCAGGCGCAGCGGCTCGCCGGGCGTGACCGGCGGCTTGGAAAAACTCAAACTGGCTTTCGATTCAGCCGGACTGGCGAACTGTGCGATCACCGACGGATCGATCTTGGCCATGGCGGCAAACTGCGCAATCATTGCCGGATCGATTTTGCTGAGGTCGATCTTTCCCGACGCGATTCCTTCGGCAATCCCCGGCGGCAGCATTGCGGCAACCTGCGGGGGCAGCGAAGCGATCAGTTCGGCCGGCGAAGACTTGCCCGAGCCCTCATCCACTCGAATCACAAGCAGATCCTGGCGGGCGTAGTCGATGGAGACGTACTGGCGCGGCTCGAAAAAGCGCAGCTTGCGCACGCGCTCGGTGGAAACGCGCGAGGCGGTAAAGTTGGCCACGCAGCCGGATTCGAATTCGACGCGAACGTTGGCGATGTCCACCTTCGGCGAGAGAATCGGCAGTCCCACAGCGCGCACCTCGCGCACCGGCGAATTCGCAAAGATGAGCACGATATCCAGATCGTGGATCATCAGGTCCAGCACCACGTCCACATCAAGCGCTCGCGGCGTGAAGATGGAGAGGCGGTGCGACTCGAAGAACATGGGGCGGCGCAGTTGCGGCTGGATGGCCAGCACCGCAGGATTGAAGCGCTCCAGATGGCCGGGCTGCAAAATGCGGCTGCCTTTGTCGGCTCTCTGAACCAGATCGTCGGCTTCGGCCAGAGTGGCGGCCAGAGGCTTCTCTACCAGCAGGTCGAGCCCCGCATCGAGCAGCACGGAGGCGACCGCATGGTGATGCACAGTGGGAACGGCGACGGTGGCGGCGTTGAGATGAAGGTCCGCAGCTAACAGCTCGTCAACGGTTGCAAAGACGGGGATTGCATATTTAGCCGAGGTCTCGGCGGCGCGGGCCGCATCGGGCTCGACAGCGGCAACCAGAGCGACAGGCTGTCCCGCCGTTTCCAACTCGCGGTAGACGCGCAGATGGTTCTTGCCAAAGGCGCCGGCTCCGGCAACGGCAACACGCAAAGGGGCTTGGCTCACAGTGGGGCCGTCCATCCTTGCGGCGGCCTGTCTGGCAGCTCTTGCCCCTTACCTTTGACGGCCGTAAGGCAGCGGCCATAGAGGTCAAGCAACTGATTCACATGCTCCTCGGGCTTCGTTCCGGCGGCTCCGCTGAAGCCGGTCGAAGGCGCGGCGGGACGGCCAACGCCGGCCGTAACCGACACAAATTTGAGCAAATCGAGGGCGATGTCTTCATGGCTTCGTGCGCCAAGACTCATGTTGGGTTGGACATCCATTTTGAGAATTCTCCAAAGAGGATGCTAGCAGAAACAGCTCGCGTTTGCGGTGAATGAGTGCCATTCGGTAATGTGGACAGCGGAGTCTGTTGGAGGAGCACCATGTTCGACTTTTTGCAACATAAGACCGTTGCACCGCATTTGGGCATTCGCGAAACGCTTTTCGGGGATATGCCAATAGACCAATGGCTCAATATTTCTCCGCAAGCGCTGATGGCAGAACCGTGGGCTTATTTCGATCGAGCAAATCGCCTGCTTATAGCAGGGGATAAGTTAGGCGCGACAGATATCTTCAGAGAGATTCTCACGAAAACGAATCTGGAGTCGCGCTTCTATTTGCAGGCATGGAACTCTCTACGGGAACTCGGTATCGAGCCCCCGCATGAAATAGCAAAACAACTTTTGGGGGTAGTGGTTGAGGTTGGAATGCCCAAGGGACTTGATCTGGTTTGCGCGTACGCCGATCACCACGCCCGTTACTTCAACTTCAGCGGTGCTGGAGTGGTATGGGATAGACCAAATGATCAACTGGACACGGCTATTGATCTTCTATTGCAAAAAAGTGGAGCTGTCGTAAAAGCCATAGGCCCCTGGAAAGAGAAACGCCCGGCAGCGCCCGGGAAAAATGAAGCTAGAATTAACTTCCTGACGCCAGGCGGACTTCACTTTGGGCAGGGGCCGATGAATTTGTTGGAAAATGATCCTATGGGCGGAACCGTTCTCAAGTCCGCTTTCAACCTGATGCAGGAAATGATTAAGTTAACCAAGAAGTAACAGACCGCGCTTTCGGCGATACTCTGGAGAATATGCAGACGGCTTACATCGGGATGGGCGGGAACCTGGCTAGTCGGGCGGGCGCGCCGGAGGCGACTCTGGCGGCGGCGGCGCTGCGGCTGGAATCGCTGGGGCGTGTCGTGCGTCGGTCGTCGCTTTACTCCACCGCGCCAGTGGGGTTTGCCGCGCAGCCGCGATTTGTGAATGCCGTGGTCGCGCTGGAAACAGAACTGGCTCCGCTTGAACTTCTCAATGGGTTGCTGGCGATCGAAAAGGAGTTTGGCCGCGACCGGGCAGCTGGGTTTGCAAACGGGCCGCGCACGCTGGACCTGGACATTCTGCTCCTGGGCGACCTCGAAATCCGCTCGCCTGAGCTGTTGATTCCGCATCCTCGGCTGGCACAGCGGGCGTTTGTGCTGACGCCGCTGAATGACATTGCGCCGTCAGTTGTTGTGCCCGGCTGCGGGAAAACCGTGGGGCAGTTAATGGTTTCACAGTCGGGACTTGATGCGCCCGGCGAATCCGACGCTGTGATGCGGATTGAAAGCGAAGGATGGCCGTCCCGGTAGAATCGACTGGTGAGCCTCGAATTCAACTTACTGACAACAACCGAAGCCGGAGGGCGGCGGGGACGGATCGATCTGCCGCACCGCACCGTCGAAACGCCGGTCTTCATGCCGGTCGGAACGGCCGGCACAGTTAAAGCAGTGGCACAGGACGTGCTCGAATCGCTGGGCGCAGAGATTATCCTGGGCAACACCTATCACCTTTACCTGCGCCCCGGCCACGAGGCGATCCGGCGCATGGGCGGGCTGCACAGGTTTATCAGTTGGCCGCGGGCGATGCTCACCGACTCAGGCGGCTTTCAGGTTTTCAGCCTGAGTAAGTTGCGCAAGGTCACGGACGAGGGCGTGCGCTTCAGATCCCATCTGGACGGCAGCAGCCATTTCTTTACGCCAGAGCACTCCATGGACGTGCAAATCGCGCTGGGCGCCGACATCTGCATGGCCTTCGACGAATGCACTGAATATCCGGCTGACCGCAACCGCGCCGAAGAGAGTTTGCGGCTCACGATGGCCTGGGCGCGGCGGTCACTTGATCACTTTAAAGCGCACCGCGATGAAGTTGTATGGCGCGATGAGCTGGGCGGACAGACACAAAACCTCTTCGGGATTGTGCAGGGCGGGATGTACCGCGATCTGCGCCGCGAGAGCGTGGAGCGCCTCGTGGAGATGGACTTTGACGGTTACGCCATTGGCGGCCTGAGCGTGGGTGAGCCGCGCGAGTTGACCATGGAGATGATCGCCGAGGTGCTGCCGCTGCTGCCCGCCGACAAGCCGCGCTACGTGATGGGCGTCGGCTACCCGGACGAGATTGAGGCGTATGCGCGCATGGGAGTGGACATGATGGACTGCGTGCTGCCCACACGCGCCGCGCGCCACGGCCTGCTCTTCACCAGTGAGGGACGGCTGAACATCAAGGGAAAGAAATATGCAGAGGACCAGGGCCCGCCTGACCCGAACTGCAATTGCATGGTTTGCCGGCGCTACACGCGCGCCTACCTGCGCCACCTGATTCAGGCCGGCGAGGCGCTCTCGGGCACGCTGAATTCAATCCACAATCTGGCTTACTACCTCGGCATCATGGAGCGTGTGCGGAAGAGCCTCGTCACAGAAGCCTTAGCGCCTCGCGAGATTTAGTCGCCGATAGCTCCGCCGAGCAGTTGTTTCAATGCGACAACGTACTCGGTGAGCGCGCGGCGGCCAGCTTCAGTCATGCGGTAGAGGGTCTGCGGCTTGCGCTGGACAAACTTCTTTTTGACCGAAATGTAGCCGGCCTCTTCGAGCTTCAGTAGTTGCGCGCCCAGATTGCCGTCCGTCGAGCCGGTCTTCTGGCGCAGCCAGATGAACTCCGCCTCTTCAACGCCAGTAAGCAGCGAGAGCAGAGCCAGGCGCAGCTTACCGTGAATGACAGGGTTGAGTTCCGGCAATTCAGGCATGGGAGACCCCTTGCCCCGCACGGCATTCCTTTTGCTTGCGGGACTGCGCGATCATTCCATAGATTCCGAAGACGATCTGGCAAAAAAAGTTGGCGACCAGCAATCCATAAAAGCTCTGCGCGTGGGTGCCGATGCAGGAGATGACCGCCAGAGCCCACCAGACCACGGCGCAGGCAAATTGCAGCTTCCATTTGAGAATCATGCTGGAAGCCGCATTGGCCGTGCCGAGCAGCGTTCCAATGACCGCAACAACCAGATTCGAATTGGACCGGCCGCCCATGCCCAATGACGGAATAAGAACCATGAATGAAATTCCCACGGCCATCCAGACAGAGGTCACAGCGCGACCAAACGTCGTGACTGGCTGCGATTTCTGCGTGCCTCCGAATTTGCGCCACACAACGACGCCAAACGTCACGAGCATTGCTGCTGTCATGGTGATATTCCAGGCCGGTACGCGATGGTTTCCCCAGGCGGACCAAGCAATGGCCACGTAGTACGCCACGCCCCAAAATACAAAGATCCAGCCCCAGCTCTCGGTGGTGCGCCGGCCCTCGGCGATCATGCTCTCGATCAGGCTGATCCTGTCTTTCAATTCCTGCTCTTCTGTGTTTGCTGTCATAAAGATTCTCCTGTGAGGCTCTGTGGGCTCAGGCATGGGCGGTCTCCTGCTTGCGAAGACGCGCCTCATAAACCATCGCATAGACCCCAAAGACGATCTGGCAGAAGAAGATGGCCACGACAAAGACAATTGTGCTTTGGTCTTCGCTGGCAAAGCAGGCCGCCACGCTCGCCGCCCACCAAACAACGGCGGTGGCAAACTGCGCCTTCCACCGGGTAATCAAGCCAGAAGCCCCATTGGCAGTGCCCAGCATGGCTGCCACGATCGCCACAAACAATGGCTGATTGAAGCGGCCGCTGAAGCCCAGAGCCGGCAATAGCAGAGTCAACGACACGCCCATGGTCGCCCAGATGCAGATGATAGCCCTGCCGATTGTGGTGGACGGCTTCTGCTCCGGCTGCTTCCGCTGCATTTTCTGGATGGCCCACGACAGTATCCAAGCCGCCATCATGGTCACCAGCCAGGCCCACGACCAATGAAACAAGGCAGTCCAGGCTATGGCCACGTAATAGGCCAAACCCCAGAAAACAAATATCCAGGCCCAGCGTCCGGTGGTGCGCCGGCCCTCGGCGATCATGGTTTCGATGAGGTTGAGCCTTTCTTTCAGTTCCAGCTCTTCAGCGCTTCCCGTCATATCGATTCTCCTGTCAGTGATGGTTGTCTCGTGGTGCTGTCTCCCGCCCTAGCCGCAACAACAAGAACGCGGCGAGGGTGGGGCACCCAGATGGCTCAGGATGCCCGCCTCATGCAAACTCCCAGCGCCGGGCGATTCTGCGCGCGACGATAAAGAGCGCGATGCCAACAGCCAGCAGCACGCTGACCTGCTGCCATAGATCCTGAACCGGAAGATCGCGCCAAAACACTTTGGTAAATCCGTCGATGGCCCAGGCGTTGATGGTGAACAAACCGGCCTTCTGCATTACGGCGGGCATCAGAAACCGGGGAAACATGCTGCCGCCGACCGCGGACATTGTGAGAATCAAAAGCGTAGAGAGCGCGCCCAATTGCGCCCGGGTGTGGCAAAGACTGGCCAGCACCATGCCGAAGGCCGCTACGGCGAACGCCGTACATAGGCCCATGACCAAAAAGCCTGGAATATGGGTGAAAAAGTCGAGCTTGAAGACGGCCCAGGCCCAGAGAAACATGACCGTCAGTTGCGTAAACGCAAGCAGGGTGTTGAATGCCAATTTGCCGGCCAGAAGAGCGGTCATAGTGACGCGTGAACTGAGCACTCGGTCAAGCGTTCCACTCTCGGCTTCATCCAGCAGCGATCCGGCCGAACCGCTGGCGGTGAAGAGCAGAAACATGACGCCGATGGCTGCCGCATAGAAAGAAACCATGGGGTTGCGCTTGTTTTCACCGACCACCGCGCGGGAGTTTACAGCGATGATACCGTTGCCTGCGGCATTGCTGCGGGAGCCAGCGCCCCCGCTCTGAATCTTGCGCAACTCTTCCAGTCCCGCGTCCGAGCGTTTGCGCTGTTCCGGCGTGAATCCGCCGATGTACTGTTCGCTGTATTTCATTCCCTGCTCCGCCATGACTTCCGGCATGGCGGTCATGGCGGCTTTCTGCAACAGGCCCGCAACCATCTGCGGGGCGATCAAATCGCTCGAATCGTTGAGCAGTTGTATCGCCGGGCCGCCCAGATCGCGGCCAAATGAAATTGGATTCTGTCCGAAGCCGCGCGGGATGATGAGCGCCACCGGCGCATCGCCCGACTTGACTGCGGCCTCGGCGGTGGCCGCCGTGTACTCCGCTGGCTGTTGCGCGGCTTTGTTTTTTGACGTTGGCCGGGTGAGAACAACCAGCGAGTCTTCGCGCTCCAGGCCACGCGCCAGGTCAAGCGATGCGCTGCTCTTGTCTTCGTCCACCAAAATCACTTTGATCTTTGGCGTGGAGTCGTGCTGACCGCCGAAGATGACGGCGAAGATGCTGAAGAACGCGATGGGTAGAATAAAACTCAACGCCAGCGATGCGCGGTCGCGGCGCAGTGCCATCAGAGCGGTGCGGACAATGGGGATAATCAATCGCGTAACTCCCTTCCGGTGAGGTGCAGGAAGACGGATTCCAGATTGGGCCGGCGCAGCGTTACGTCAAGCAACTCCAGTCCAGCTTTGGCTGCATCATCGAGCAGGCCGGCAATCTGTGTGGAATGGTCGATGGTGAATTCCGCGCTCCCGTCAACGAGCCTCCCCGCGTGTCGCTCGACCCATGAGCTGACGTCGGCTGGAGGGCCATCAAAGCGAGCCATAACCTGACTGCGCGAGGCGAATGCGCCATGGATGAGTTCTTCATTTGAGCCCAACGCAATGATGCGGCCGTGGTCGATGATGGCGACGCGGTCGCAGAGCCGCTCCGCCTCTTCCATGTAGTGCGTGGTATAGATGATCGCGGCGCCTTCGCCGCGCAGCGCTTCAATCATCTCGAAGATGCGATTGCGCGATTGCGGATCAACGCCAACGGTCGGCTCATCCATAAGCACAATCCTGGGGCGATGGATGATGCCGGCAGCCATATTCAAGCGCCTCTTCATCCCGCCGGAGAGATTCTTCTCGAGGTCTCCGGCCCGGTCAGCAAGCGCGGCCCAGTCAAGGCACCACGCCACGGATTCCCTCAGCTTGTCGCCGGAGAGGCCGTGGTACCGGCCGAAGGCGGCCAGATTCTCCTTGCAGGTGAGGCGGGGATAAAGAGCCAGCTCCTGCGGAATCCATCCGAGAGCCGCGCGGGCATCCACTGAGCCGGCCTGAGAGCCGAAGACAGAGACGCGACCCGCGTCGGGAATGGCGCGGCCAACGATGCAGCGGATCAAGGTGCTCTTGCCCGCCCCGTTCGGACCAAGCAGTCCGAAACATTCGCCGGCGCGCAATTCAAGGGAGATGCCGTCAACGGCTGTCACCTGGCCAAAACGCCTGACCAGCGAATCAATTTCGAGGGGAATGGGCCAGAGCTTGGCAGCAGCGGGCGACGTCAAAGGAGCATTCATACAATGGGCCTGCCCTTCTGCTGAAGCTTCTCGGCAGATGGTCTTTCTCGGCCAACGAAGGAGCGATCTGGAGTTGGGAAATTCTGCATGAAGAGTACTCTATGAAATAGAGCAGTGAATGTCAAGAACAATTTTGGCTTTTTTGAAGTTGCTTTGAGGATTACGCCAAGGCAAGCCTGGACGGTTAGGTGAACTCATTCGTCTCGCGGTCAACTTGCCTTCGTTGAATCGCGCGAAGCTCGCACAGCTCCCCGATGACGCGATCAAGTACTCCGTCCCAATCGCCGGGCGCGCTCTGGCGGAAGAGCCGCGCAGTTGGATACCAGGGGGTTGTTTCCGTCTGCTGCATCCAGCGCCAGTCGCTCAGGTGAGGCAGCAGAATCCAGACAGGCTTGCCCATGGCGCCGGCCAGGTGGGCGATCGAGGTGTCCGTGGTGATGACCATATCAAGCGTGGCCATGAGGGCCGCCGTCTCTGCCAGGTCGTGGTCCTGGCTGGAGCCGTCCAAAACAGAGATGTCGCCGGGCAGGGCTACCAGTTGCTCGGCGGCTGGACCCTTTTGCAGCGCTATCCAGGTGACGCCGGGCGTGCGTAGCAGCGGCAAAAGCGTGGGCAATTGCAAGGAGCGTTGGCGATCGGCTTTGTAGCGGGGATTGCCCGCCCAGCAAAAGCCCACGCGGTGCTGCGCGCTCGGCGGATCCTGTGGCCGCAAGCGCGGAAACTGAACCCTCTTCCCGGCAGCCAACTCCGGGTCAGCTCCGAGATATACGCTCGGCCAGGGAACCGTCTCGACGGTGGTCCCGAATACGGCCGGGAGGCTCATGAGCGGACATTCCAGATCAATTTTTGGGCCGAACTCCGCTGGGCTGGTTCCGAGCAGAGCAGTTTCCACCAGTCCGGCTCGCACCGCAGGGAGTGATTGCATCAAGCGGAGCACTTGCGCCTGGACCTGCAAAACTACATGGCCTCCACGGGCCGCGACCATTGCGGCGTAGCGGCAGAACTGGATGGTGTCTCCCAGCCCCTGCTCGGCGTGGAGAAGAATCCGGCGTCCATTCAGAGCCTCGCCCTGCCAACGAGGCTGAGAAAATACTCTGGGGTTGCGATGAACCTCGCGAAACGTCCAACGAGCTTCGTAGCCCGGCCAGCCCTGCTCCCAGTGGCCCAGGCGCAGACGGGTCAGCGCCAGGTTATAGCGGGCTCCTGCGCCCTCCGGATCGCGCTCGACCGCCAGTTCCTGCGCCTGCAAGGCCTCATCCATGCGCCCCAAATCGAGCAGTGAATTTCCACGGTTGGAGGCGGCGGCGCGATGACCGAGAGCCTCGGCCTGCTTGAAGACCTCGACTGCCTCGTCGAAGCGGCCATCCTTGTGCAATAGGATGCCGTGCATATTCACAGCTTCGGCGTGGTCTGGCTCGCGCGCCAAAGCCCAGCGCAGCCACTGCCATGCGCCGGCTGCGTCACCCTCGGCGGAACGAAACTGGCACCATGCCACCTGCGTTTCCACCTGCTGCGGGCTGAGGGCAAAGGCTTTGCGCAGATGCGCCTCGGTCTCGGCGGGGCGATGGCGCTCGCGCTCCAGAATCGCCAGATTAACCCAGCCGGAGACCAGGTCAGGGCGCAATTCGACCGCCCGTTGCAAGGCAGCTTCGGCGTAGACCTCGCGGCCCTGCTCGCGCAGCAAGCTGCCGAGATTCATCCACGCGGCGGCAAAGTCCGGGCGCAGGACCAACGCGCGACGGTAGCGGGTTTCAGCTTCCTTCAGTTTTCCCATGCGCGCCAATACAAAACCGGCGGCAAACTCGGCTTCAGGCAGCTTGGGACGGAATGCCAGCACCTGCTTGTAACGCTGAAGCGCCTCTTCATAGCGCCCCATCATGGTCAGCGCGTGGCCCAGGCCCATGGATGCGGCGATCAGCGCCGGCTTGCGGCGGAGCGCAAGATCGAACTCCCGAATTGCCGCCTCGGGACGGCCCAAAGCAAGCATCAGCTCGCCCAGACCTGTCCGGGCCAGCGCGTTCATGCCGTCGAGACTGATGGCCTGCCCGTAGGCGCGCTCGGCCTCTTCGCTGCGGCTGGCGGCCTTGAGCGCCTGGCCCAGCGCGACCCAGGCCGTGACCATCTGAGGCGCAGCGGCTACAGCGGTTTCGGCCATCTTGACCGCC
>Ga0302279_10008249_pt1 | contig 10302 bp, 9 predicted proteins | sample III_Bog_N3_3_FD_194541 | JGI IMG/M metagenome (GOLD analysis project Ga0302279, IMG submission 194541) | Peat permafrost microbial communities from Stordalen Mire near Abisko, Sweden - III_Bog_N3_3 | ecosystem: Environmental > Terrestrial > Soil > Wetlands > Peat | place: Sweden: Abisko...
CGTCGGACGCGCAAATCGCGGCGATGTACCTGAGCTTCGACTCCTCGATCCTCAAGGAGAATCAGGTCACCGATTACCTGATCAGAGTCGTTCAGCCGCGCCTCTCCGCCATCGAAGGGGTCCAGCGCGCGGACATCCTCGGCGGCCAGACGTTCGCGATTCGCGCGTGGCTGAAGCCCGAGAAGATGGCGGCCCTCAACGTGAGCCCGTCGCAGGTCCGCCAGGCGCTCGCGGCCAACAACTATCTCGCGGCCGTCGGCCAGACGAAAGGCCAGCTCGTCCAGGTCAACCTCACGGCCTCCACCGACCTCCAGTCCCTCGACGAATTCAAGCGGCTCGTCATCCGGCAGGGGCCCAATACGCTGGTCCGGCTCTCGGATATCGCCGATGTGGTGCTGGGCGCCGACACCTACGACCAGGACGTCCGGCTGTCGGGCACGAAGGCGGTCTTCATGGGTGTGTGGGTCCTGCCCAACGCCAACTCGCTCGACGTCATTGCGCGGGTCCGCAAGGAGATGGACATCGTCAAGGCCGAGCTTCCGACCGGAATGCAGGCCGTGGTCGCGTTCGACTCGACCAGCTACATCGAGAGCGCGATCCACGAGGTGGAGCACACGCTCGCAGAGACGGTGCTCATCGTCGTCATCGTCATCTTTCTGTTTCTGGGGTCGCTTCGCACCGTGCTGGTGCCGCTGGTTGCCATTCCGGTGTCGCTCATCGGCGCCGTGTTCTTGATGCAGGTATTTGGCTTCACGGTGAACCTGCTCACCCTCCTCGCGGTCGTTCTCGCCGTCGGGCTCGTGGTCGACGATGCCATCGTCGTGGTCGAGAACGTCGAGCGGAACATGCGCGACGGCAAGTCGGCCTTCGAAGCCTCCCTCGTCGGTGCGCGCGAGCTCGTCGGGCCCATCATCGCCATGACCATCACGCTGGCGGCGGTCTATGCCCCCATCGGGTTCCAGGGCGGACTCACCGGCGCGCTGTTTCGCGAGTTCGCCTTCACGCTGGCGGGCGCCGTGTTCATCTCCGGCATCGTCGCGCTGACACTCTCGCCGATGATGTCCTCCAAGCTTCTCCGCCCGCACGCGGAGCAGGGGGTGCTTGCCCGCGCCATCGACCGAGGCTTCTCGCTCATCAAGGCCGGCTATGGGAGCGCGCTGGGCGCGACGCTCCGAGCCCGGCCCGCCGTGTACCTCGTGTGGATCGTCCTGAGTCTTCTGGTCGTTCCGCTCTATCAGTTCGCGCCGAAGGAGCTCGCTCCCAACGAGGATCAAGGGGTCGTCTTCGGGGCCATCAACGTTCCGGCCAACGCGACGCTCGAGCAGCTCGACCCCTTCGTGACCCAGGTTGCCAAGACCTTCGCCTCCGAGCCCGAGTTCGAGCATAGCTTCCAGCTCACGTTCCCCACGAACGGCTTCGGCGGCATGCTGGCCAAGCCGTGGGGCGAGCGAAAGCGCAGCATCTTCCCCATCCAGGCCGAGCTGAACCAGAAGCTCTCGCACCTCACGGGAGTACAGTCGCCCGCCTTCTTGCCGTCCGCGCTGCCGAACCCGGGCACCTTCCCCATCGAGTTCGTGATCGCCTCGACGTCGAGCCATGAAGAGCTCGTCCGCTACGCGCAGGAGCTCGCGAAGGCCGCCATGGGCAGTGGCCTCTTCGCCTTTCCGCCCATCATCGACGTGAAGATCGACGAAGAGAAGACCGAGATCGTGCTCGACCGCGACAAGATCGCGTCGATGGGGCTATCGCTGTCGCAGATCGGCGGGGACCTGTCTGCCATGCTGGGCGGTAACTACGTCAATCGTTTCAACATCGACGGGCGCGCGTACAAGGTCATCCCGCAGATCGAGCGGGCCGGACGGCTCACGGCGGAGGAGCTGCAGAAGATTTACGTCACCGGTCCGAACGGATCGCTCATGCCGCTGTCCGCAGTGGCCTCGATGAAGAAGGGGGTAGAGCCGAGGACCCTGAACCGCTTCCAGCAGCTCAACGCGGTCAAGATCTCCGGCCTCGCGCCGCGGTCACTCGATCAGGGCCTCAAGTTTCTCGAAGATGAGTCGGCCAGGATCCTCCCGCCCGGATATCGCGTCGACTACACGGGTGAATCGCGTCAGCTACGGCAGGAGCAGGGCAAGTTCTTGCCGGCGATGGGCCTCGCCGTGATTCTCATCTTCCTGGTGCTCGCGGCGCAGTTCAACTCGTTCCGTGATCCATTCGTCATTCTCGCCGGGTCGGTGCCGCTGGCGATGTTCGGCGCGCTCATCTTCTGCTTCCTGAAGTTCGCGGGGCCGCCAGGGATGACATTCAAGCTCACCGAAGGGTGGACGACGACCCTCAACATCTATTCGCAGGTCGGTCTCGTGACGCTCGTGGGGCTCGTGTCGAAGAACGGAATCCTCATCGTCGAGTTCGCCAACGCCCAGCAAGAGCTCGGGATGAGCAAGATCGACGCGATTCACACGGCCGCGACGACCCGCCTCCGTCCGATCCTCATGACCACGGTCGCAACCGTGGTGGGTCACTTCCCGCTCACGCTGGTCACCGGGCCGGGCGCCGTTGCGCGCAACTCGATTGGCATCGTCCTCGTGGGAGGCATGTCGATTGGCACGCTCTTCACGCTCTTCGTCGTTCCGTCGGTATACGTCCTGATCGCGCGCGACCATCAGAGGGAGCCCAGGACCGCCACAGACCGGGAACGGCCCATGTTCGACACGGGCGGCGAGCCCGCAGGAGTCCCGGCCGAGTGACGTCTGACCGCGGCCGCCGACGGAGGCGGACCGCTCGCGCCTCGGGGTGAAGCCGCCGGAGGAGCCTCCTATCGGCGTCGGGATGTCGCGGCGAGCGCCGTCGTGCCGAAGTCCCACATGTTGTCGGCGACGTTGATGGTGGCCCCCGGGGGGACGATCTCATCGATACGGTCGAGCACGTTGCCTGACAGGCCGACCCCGTCGGCGGCGAGGTAACCGTCGAGATGCTCCATGGTCCGCGGACCGATGATGGTGGAGGTGACCGCGGGGTGGCGGGTCGCGAACGCGACTGCCATCTGGACGAGCGTCAGGCCGGCCTCGTCGGCGAGCGCGCCGAGCGCGTCAGCGGCGTCGAGCTTCGCGGCGTTCGATGGGTCGCTCGCATCATAGCGCGCTGGAAATCGCCGGAGCCGCGCTGGCGAGCCCGGCCCGCTGACCTTCCGCCCCTTGCGGTACTTGCCTGACAGCCACCCGCCGGCGAGCGGGCTGTAGGCCATGACGCCCATCCCGTGGCGCTCGCAGGCCGGCAGGACGTCGTACTCGATCGCCCGGGTCAGCATCGAGTACGGAGGCTGTTCGGTGCGAAAACGGCTGTGGCCGCGCCGCTCGGCGACCCACTGCGCTTCGACGATCTGGGAGGCGGGGACCTTGGACGCCCCGAAGTACCGGATCTTGCCCGCCTGCACGAGGTCGGACAACGCGCCGAGCATCTCGTCGATGTCGGTGTTCGGATCGGGAACCCCCACCTGATAGAGGTCGATCCAATCCGTCCCCAGGCGGCGCAGCGACCCGTCCACGCCCTCGAGGATCCACCGTCGTGACGCTCCGCGGTGGTTGGGGTCCTGGTCGAAGGGAAGCCCGAACTTGACGCCGAGCACCACGCGCGCCCGCCGTCCGCCCGCCAGTGCCTTGCCGAGGATCTGCTCGGACTCGCCGGCGGAGTAGCCGTCGGCCGTGTCGATGAAGTTGATCCCGGCGTCCAGCGCCTGGTGGATGATGCGGATCGCGTCATCGTGGTCGGGGTTGCCGAAGGCACCAAACATCATCGTGCCCAGGCACATCGGACTGACCGAGACACCGGTGCGGCCAAGGGGTCTATATTCCATGAGGGATTCTCCTGGTTGTGAGTGAATCGTTACCTGCGCGCCGCCTCACGCGCCCATTGCACCGCGTCTGCGCCGGCCGGTGTGCGCATGGGGCACGACGGATCATTCACCGCGTGCCACACCGCCTCCGCCACATCGCTTGATCCGGTGATTGCCGTCTCGGGGATCTCCAGCACCACGGACCATAGGGCGCTCGAGTTGGACGTGCTACAACAGGAAGTCCGCGTTTCATTGGCGTGAGTCCGAAATGGTCGATCCGCTCGCCGAGGTAGTCACGCTGCTCCAGCCGGGTGCTTCGTCCTCGAAGCTCGTCAGTGCCCGAGGCCCTTGGCGCGTTCGGCGCTCGGAGGCCGGGGAGGTCTTTTACTGCCTGATCCTCGACGGTGTGTGCCGGCTCGCGGCCGCTGGACACGACCCGATCGCGCTCCAGAAGGGGGACTTCGCTCTGGTCCCGTCGGCATACGACTTCATGGCTTCCAGCCTCAAGCCGCCGCCGGCGGACACCCGGCCCGTTGCCCGGCTCGATGGTGAGCTCAGGCTCGGCGTTCAACGGGGCCCGCCGGACGTTCGTATGCTGATCGGCCACTGCACGTTCGGATCGCCGGACGCGACCCTGCTGGTGTCGCTCCTCCCGCGCCTCGTGCACCTTCGCGACCAGCGAAGGCTCGGCACCCTGGTAGAGTTGGTGCGAGAGGAGTCGCGAGAGCGGCGCCCCGCGCGTGAGGTCATCCTCGCCCGTCTGCTCGAGGTCCTCCTCATCGAAGCCCTCCGGTCTACTGCGGGGGCAAGGGCCGCGTCGGGCCTCCTTGGAGGCCTGGCCGACGAGCGGGTCGCCGTGGCGATTCGACGAATGCACGAACGCCCCACCAAGCCGTGGAGCGTGGTGCAGCTGGCGAAGGAGGCTGGCCTTTCACGTTCCACCTTCTTCGAGCGCTTCAGTCAGGCCGTGGGCGTTGCTCCGATGGAATACTTGCTTGGCTGGCGTATGGCGCTGGCGAAAGACCTGTTGCGGCGCAAGGGCGTGACTGTCGGCGAAGTCGCGGAGCACGTCGGCTACAGCTCCGCGAGCACGTTCAGCGTCGCATTCACGCGCCACGTCGGGCTGCCGCCGAGGCACTACGCACGGAAGCAGGCGGAATCGCCGAACCCCTGAATGCCCGCGGTCAAGGGTGCCCAGCTGGGGTCCCCTTTACAACGACTGCGAGCATAAGGCCCGCGGAGGGTTTGTCCCGATCCACGCCAGGCCGCAGTCGGCTCTCCCCGCGTCGGACGACCACATCACGGGTTTTCATCACGCCGGCGCGCGGATGGATCGCGACCGAACAGACCCTCATGGCCACCGAGAGCACGAAGAGCTGCACCGAAGAACGATTGTCCGACGACTCCGACAGGTTGTCCCGGTCAAGAGCCGGCTTGTGCAGCACCGCAAGCGGTTCCGTCCGAACCAAGTCGAGCTTGTGGAGGACCTCGGGAAGCTTGATCGGCACCGAAGTCGCGTCGATCGGGACCTCGGCGAGTTTGAGTCGCATCAAGGACGAGTTCGACTCCGACAAGGCGACCTTGTCGCCCACCGGAGACGTTTCGACGCGCATCAAGGCAGTCTTGTCGCGAACCAAGGCAGTCTTGTCGCGAACCAAGGCAGTCTTGAATCGAACCGAAGAGGGTTCGAATCGCGACAAGGAGGAATTGCCGCGCATGAAGGAAGGTTTGAATCGAACCGAGCCGGCCTTGTGGCGGACCGAGGAAGGTTTGTCGCCCACCGAGGAAGGTTCGAGTCGCACCGAAGAGGCTTTGTCGGCGAGCCCGGCGCGCTTGTCTCGCACCGAGAAGCCTCGGAGCCCGACCGGACCGCCGTGGAGCCCGACATCATCGAGCCGGTTCAGAACAGGAGGACTTCGGTGTCGCACAAACCGTCTTTCATGCAGGACCTCCGCGCCCTCGGGCACCGAGGCAGGCTTGTGTCGGACCGACCTTCTTCGGTGCGCGACAAACCCTTCTTGTCGCCCGACACATGGCCGCATGGCCACTCGCGATCTATCGTCGAGGAGCTGTGAGGAGCCGCCCTCACTGCCCGTAATGCAAGCACCCGCGAAGCACCCCGGGAGAGCCCACGCACGAGACCCGATGAGCGTCGTCGCTTGCCCTCACGAACGCCACGGCGCGCGCGCGATCGCCCCGTGCCCCGCAGGCCACGCGCGCACCGTGACCACGCCCGCAAGCGCATGACCTGGGGCACATGCCCTGCAGGTGAGGAAGAGCATGAGCGCCGCCAGCGACCCGCCCCCCCGCCCGAGCCCACTCCCTCCGAGGGATCCGTCGCGGCCGAGTCGGATACTCGTCGCGGACGATGATGCGGAGATGCTGGAGCTCGTCGGCGACGGGCTTCGCGCGGAAGGGCACGACATCGTCGAGGAGTCCGACGGAGGACGCCTGCTCGTCCGGGTCGCGGCCGTCTACGCGCGGGCCCCCACCATCGATCCAGTCGACCTCATCGTCGCCGACATCCGCATGCCGGTCTGCAGTGGATTCGATATCCTGAAGGCGATTCGCGAGGTCCACTGGCCAACGCCGGTCATCTTGATGACGGCGTACGGCGGCAGCGAGGTGCGCCGACGCGCAACAGACCTGGGGGCCGTCGTCCTCGACAAGCCGTTCGAGCTACGGACCCTCTGTGAAAAAGTCAGGGATCTACTGCTCTATACGCTCCCGAGACTCCCCCGGTGAATGATCCGTGGTGACGGCTTGGGCGCCAGCCTGCTCGGCTCTACGAGCCAGCAAGGCTCGCCGACTCGCCGCGGTCATCTGCCGCGCGTTGCGCTGGCTTTGGCGCCTGCCCTGGCCCCGCGCTGAAGTTCAACGACACCGTTGCGCTCGACCCCCGGGCGCCATCGACGAGGGTGGCGGCGAGCTCGAGCAGGTCCCCGAGAAGCTCATGAGAGCTGCCCGCGCTCGCGCTCAGCACGAGGCGTCCGTGCGCCACATCCTTCAGCGCATCGAGCATCGACCGCCCCAGCCGTATCCGTTCAACCGCCGCAATCGCGCCGGTAGACGCGTTGCAGGCAAGGACGGCAACCGAGACGTCGCGACGGCCGCCGAACATCGCCGCAAGCCGCTCGTGCGTCCTGTCATAGCGGTTATCGGCCCCCACGCCGAAGGCCAGAACGTGGGCGGACTTGCCAAAGGGGCCCGGCCAGTCGCTGCCGGGCTCCATGACCACAATCGTCGTTCCCATCACATTGCTCCCTTTCCTGGACTCGATGGCCAATCGCGCGCAGCCGATTCACGGTGCGTGGTGACGGCTCACGCGTACGCTTTCCATCCGGTTGCTCGCGGCCCGCACGATGTCTCGAAGGCTGTCGGCCAGCTCGGGTGCCCCGACATGGCTGAAGTCCTTGTTCACGCTGGTAAGCAGATGCTTCTTCAGCGCCGGGGTGAGCTCGGACTTGACGAGCCCGAGGAAGTGCGGCGGCGCGACGAGCACCCATTCGCGAAGCTCTCCCGAGCGCACCCAGTGGTCCATCGCCTTGACCAGCGAGTGTGCAAAGGAGCTCTTCGCGACCTCCTTCGGCGTCGAGGCCGGTGCCAGAGCGTTGTGCCTCACCGAGGCCCCTTCCGAGGACCGGCTCCCGGAGGCATCCGACACCAGCTCGCTCGACTTGCTACGCGAGCCTTCGTGGATCGTTGTCTGCCGGAGAGTCCAGGCCGGCTCTCCCGGGTGCATCTCGAACAATCGGCTCTTGGCCGCATCGCACACCAGTATCCACACCGTATTCATCAAGGCCTCCGCATCACGCTGCCCTCGAAGCGGGGTCAGCTATCTTCTCTCCGCAGGAAGCGTGCCCGCTCGCTGGCGCAGGCTTCCACGAAGCTCAGGCCTCAAACGCCTGCTGTGACGAGAGCGCGAAGCCGCGGTCCTTCGACAACCCCGAGAGTCCGTGACCGTGCATCTCCGCCAGCACGACGGTGACGTTGTCCTCGCCGCCGCGAGCGTTCGCGAGCTCGACGAGCTGGGCGCACGCGACGTCGAGAATCGAGCTCGAGGAGAGAATCGACGACATTTCCTCGTCCTTCACCTTGCTCGATAGGCCGTCCGAGCATAGAAGCAGCCGATCACCATGCCGGAGGGTGAATCCGCAGAGCGTCACGACGACACTCGAATGCGTACCGATGGCCTGCAGAATCACGTTCCGGTAGGCGAACGTCTCGACCTTCTCCCGCAAGGGCACGAGCGCGTCGAGGAAGAGCTGCGAGCGTCCCTGGTCACCCGTCGGTTGCACGAGGCGTGAGCCGCGGAGCACGTAGGCGTGGGCGTCCCCGATCTCGGCGACGAACGCGCGGTCGCTCTCGATCATGACCACCGCGAGGGTCGGACCGGCACCCGCGCGCCCCGTGCCCACCGCCAGGTCCCAGACCTTCCCGTCGGACCGCTTCACGCTCGCCGTCAGCGCACTTTCGGCTGCGCTCGCGTGGTGGTCCGTTCGCGCGCGCCGCAGCGCCTGGAGCACGAGCGCCCGCGCGACCTCCCCGGCCTGAGCGCCGCCCATCCCGTCAGAGACCGCGAGCAACACTCCCTCCGGTCCAACGTCGAGGTCCACGGGTCGCTGCATCGCGTGAATCGGCGGTGCGCCCATGAGGTTTGCGATGACGAACGCATCCTCGTTGTGCTCGCGCACTTTGCCGATGTCGGTACGACCGTAAACGCCAAGGCTGATCGGGTTGGTTGTCATGGTGCCCACGCCGTAGCATGCGACATGCCGCACCGACCTCGCGCGGGGGAGGTCGGCCTGGCCAACACGCAATCCTGGTCGACACGGTATTCACAAGCGCCTCACCGGCTGGGATCCGCCACAGCCATGCGTGTCAATCCATGCCGCGAACGGCCCCACTTCGCTTGGCACGCGGGGTGCTCTGCGCATGTTCATGTGCTCCTCTCTCGCCTACTCCGCCCTGTCTTGTGGAATGGCGCTCGCGGGCCTGGCGGGTTGCGCTGCGGCTGATCCTGCCGACACTCAGACGATGCTCGACCGCGAAGTCGTATCGGCCGTGAGCAGCCCCTCTCTCCCCTTCTCCGTGAGCCCGAGCGTGTGCTCGTACTCGGAAGCGGGCGACGGGTGGACGAATAGGCTCGTTCAGCCGTCCGCCGGGTTGTTCGACGTCCGGTTTCGCGCCTATCCGACCGCGGTACAAGGCACCTGGCCTCCGACGCTCTCCGGCGTGATTGGTCTCGCCACGGGCCCTGCTTCCGATGTCACCGACCTGGCCGTGCTGGTTCGCTTCAGCGCCGAAGGCTATATCGACGTGCGAGACGGCGACGTCTACACCGGCGGCTTTCCCTATGTCGTCGACGAATTTCCCTACGACTTCGAGATCGCCGTCAATCTCTTTCAGGGTCGTTATTCGGTCTGGGTTCGCCACCTGGACTCCCCCAACAAGCCGTTCCAGTCGATCGCTCTTGACGTCGCCATCGGTGGCTCGCCCGGCGAAGCTCTCGACACGCTGTCGACCGTCATCGATAGCGCCGACGGGGCGCTCGCCATCTGCGGGCTCAGCGACATCTCTCCCCTTCGATGCCTTGCTTCCGATGGCGGCGTTCCCCCCGGGGAGCCATGTCCCGTGCTCCCGCTCGGTGGCCGCGTACCGTCCCTCGAGTCGCGATAGACGCGCTTCCCCCCGCCACGCTGCCCCCGTGGCTCGACGCGTGCGTCGAAAGGAACCCAATGCCCAGAGCGTCTACAGTGTTGATCGTCGACGACGACGAGGAGTTCAGGTCTGCGCTTGGCGAAATGCTGGAGGGGGAGCACTGCAAGGTGCTCTCCGCACAGAACGGCAGACAGGCCCTCAAGATTCTCGAAACGATACGGCCCGACCTCATCGTTGCCGACCTCATGATGCCGGTGATGAGCGGCTGGGAGCTCAGCGCGGAGCTCGAGAAGAGCGAGCTTCTCAGGGACATCCCGGTCGTGATCCTCAGCGGGGTCGCTCGTTTTCGACCGCTGGGCCGATCCCGTGTGCTGGCGAAGCCGTTCCGGTTGTCGACGCTCGTCGCGCTGCTGGACATGGTCGACGCGCCCTGAAGCGCTCTTCAGAAATGGAGCCTGGTCATCGAGGCGGCACGCGGGCGCCGCCGCACCAGCCTCACTCCACCGTGACGGTCTTTGCGAGATTGCGCGGTTGGTCGATGTCGGTCCCCTTCAGGTCCGCCATGAAGTACGCGAGCATCTGCAGGGGGACCACGGTCAGCAGCGGCAAGACTTCCGGCTCGGCAGCCGGCACGAATAGTACGTCCGCGTCGCGTGAATCGCCATCGCGCCCGCCGGACGAGCGGCCCCCGCGGGTTCCGCTGCTGATGAGGCGAGAGATCTCCGTGTCCCCGGACGTGCAGACGGCAATCAGCTGACCCTCGCGCGCCTTCACTTCCTCCATGTTCGAGCGCGTCTTGTCGTAGTGCG
>Ga0302279_10008253_pt1 | contig 10300 bp, 7 predicted proteins | sample III_Bog_N3_3_FD_194541 | JGI IMG/M metagenome (GOLD analysis project Ga0302279, IMG submission 194541) | Peat permafrost microbial communities from Stordalen Mire near Abisko, Sweden - III_Bog_N3_3 | ecosystem: Environmental > Terrestrial > Soil > Wetlands > Peat | place: Sweden: Abisko...
CCGCCATGCCCGCGCTCACAGGCGCAGCCGCAAATTGTCCGGGTCGTATGGCGAGGCAGCGACCACCCATGCCCTGCACAGCGCGTCCAGCACCGGCACGGCCAGTTCGGTTCCCGGTGCACTCAGCGCCGGCGGCAGCATCGCCAGCGCGATGTCGTGCCCGAAGGTCGGCGAATAGGCGCCCGACGTCACCCGGCCGACGCAGCGCCCAGCATGCAGCACGCTCTCGTGCCCCAGCACGCTGGCGCCATTGCTGGCGACGCTGATCGTGGCCAGGACGCGCGACGGCGCCCGTTCGCGCAACCGCAACAGCGCATCACGACCCACGAACGGGCCCTTGTCGATGTCGAGCGCACCGAGGATGCCGGCTTCCAGCGGCGAGATCTCGGCATTCATGTCGGGTCCGACGACGGGATAGGATTTTTCCAGCCGCAGCGGGTTGAGCGCCCGCCGCCCGACCAAGCGCAATCCGTGCGGCGCACCGGCGGCAAGGATGCTATCCAGCAGGTGGCGCTGGTAGGCGATCGGATGCAGCAGGTCCCAGCCGAGTTCGCCGGTCGAACTGACGCAGGCCACACGCACGTCATGCGCGAGGCCGACACGCATGGTGCGCGCCGAACCCGGCAGTAGCCCAGCCGCGAAGGGATCGACCGCCAACACGTCAGCCAAAACAGCGCGTGCCTTTGGCCCGGTCACGGTGAAGCAGCCGAACCCCATGCCGACATTGCGCAGGGCGGCGCTGCCGTCCGTCGGCAGCAGTCGGCGCAACGCGTCCTCGAACAGTCGCTCATTGTGTACGCCGAAGGTCAGCAGAAACAAACGTTCGTCGATCCGATCCACGGCGTAGGCCGCGCGCACGCCGCCATGCGCGAACAACTGGTAGCCAGCACCGATGCAACCCGGCAGTGGCAACGTCGTGGCAAGCACGCGATCCAGGTAGCGCGCTGCGCCCGCACCGGAGATTTCCAGCCTCGCGCTGGCCGAGGCATCGATCAGTCCGACGCCGGTGCGCACCGCGAGCACTTCCTCCGCCACCCAGCGCCGGTTTGGTGAATCGCGATACGCCAGCGCGTCGATCCGCTCGACGCCGGCAGGCGCGTACCAGTTGGCCACCTCCCAGCCGTTCACGCTGCCCCAGACGGCGCCAAGCTCGCTCAGCCGGTCGTAGCAAGGCGTGGTGCGTGCCGGCCGCCCGGCCGGCAGTTCCTGGGCCGGCAGCAGGACATCGGAATGCACACCCCACAATTCGCGCGCCTTGGCGCTGACCCACGGCATCGTGGCGTGGGCGCCGAAGCGGCGTGGATCGAGTTCGTTCATGTCGATCGTGGTGTCGCCATCGACGATCCATTCCGACAGGTAGTGCCCGATGGCGCCGCCCCACAGGATGCCACCCGGCACGCCCTCGGCAAGCCAGACATTGCGCAGGCCCCAGGCCGGCCCGGCGAGCGGCATGCCGTCCGCCGTCATCTGCATCGGGCCACGCACGTTGGCCTTGATGCCGGCACGGCCAAAGGCCGGCATCACCTCGGCAGCGCGCTCGAATCCCCAGGCGTGCGCATCGAAGTTGGCCGGCAGCGGGTCGCCGTCGTAACTTTCCGGCACGCCGTCCACCGCGAACAGTTCCAGGTCTTCGGGGCGCTCATAGGTGCCGAACAGGAGGCCGTCGCCTTCTTCGCGAATGTAGCCGAGGAAGTGATCGTCCCGCGTGATCGGCATCTCCCTCAGGCCCTGCCGCTTACGCTGCACGATCTCCGGCAGGCGGTCGGTGAGCCAGTACTGTACGACGACCGGCATCGCTGGGATGTCCAGGCCGAGCATCGCGCCGGTCTGCCGCGCGTAGGTGCCGGTTGCCAGCACGATGTGTTCGCACACGACGGGGCCGAGCGTGGTCTGCACCTGCCATTCGCCGGACGGCAGGCGGCACAGGCCGGTCATCTTGGCATTCTCCACCGCCTTGGCGCCGCGGTCGCGCGCACCCTTCAGCATCGCCATCGTCACGTCGGTCGGCGAGACGTAGCCGTCGTCGGGGTGGAACAGCGCACCCAGGATGCCTCGCGTGCTTGCGAACAGCGGGCAGAGGTCGAGTGCTTCGTCGGCCGAAAGCATCGTGGCGTTGGCCCCGATGGCGGCGGTGATGTTCATGTAGCTGCGGTATTCATCCAGCCGCGCGGCGCTTCGCGCCAGCCGCATCTGCCCGCACGGATGCCAGCCCACCGACTGGCCGGTTTCAGCCTCCAATCCACGATATATCTCGATAGTCTTGTTGATCATGCGCGAGGCCGCGTCGCTGCGCACGTACGTGGGGATGAAGCCGCCGGCCAGCCGCGTCGAGGCGCCGGCGATGCGCGAGCGTTCCAATAGCAGGCAGTCCGCCCAGCCGCGGCGTGCAAGGCCATACAGCACACCCGCGCCGACACAGCCACCGCCCACCACTACCACGCGCGCCTGAGACTGCATCGGCCGGATGCCCCGTTGTGCCGTCGGCGGAGGCTCGCGCCTCCGCCCCGTCGCGGACTACTTGATCAGGCGCGGCGCGCCGGTCTCGGCGGCGGTTGGGTCGAGCCCGTACTTCACCAGGATTTTCGCGATCGTGCCATTGGCGTGCAGTTCGGCGATGTCCTCGTCGACCGCCTTGTTCATGCCCGGGTTCCCCTTGAATTCCGGGAACGTGCCCTGCCCGGCTTCCATCGACGCTGCCACGCGCGGGTCGGGCTTGATGACCTTGATGATGATGTCCTTCATCTGCCCCTGGTTGTGCGCGAGCACGCCCACCGAATAGCCGTCAAGCACGATATTGATGCGCCCGGCTTCAAGATCCTGCAGCGCCGCCACCGACACCGGATAGAGCTTCAGTTTTTCACCAAGCAGCTTCTTCACATCCGGAATCCACAAGTTGCCCTGCGTCGAGCCGACGTTCTCGCTCAGCATCTGGTCGACGGTATCGACGCCGGAGCGCGAATAGACGCCCATCTGGTCGAGGTAGAGCGGCGCTGACAGATACGTCACCCGCGAGCGCGGCTCGGTGCGGTACCAATCGCCCGTGGTGAACTCGGCCTTGCCATTGATCACGTATTGCAGTGCGGCAGCCGGATCGACCGGAATCGCCTTCACCTTGAGGCATTCCATCTTGGCGACTTCTTTGGCGATGTCGCCGTCGATGCCTTGCAGTTCGCCGCTCTGGTCGACCGAGGAATAGGGCGGGTAGGTGCCCGGCGCGACCGTCAGATACCCGGCTTCCACCGTGGTGAACTGGTGCTTGGGTGTGCAATCGTCGGCCCGGCTCGGGCTTCCCGCCACCAGCGACGCAGCCGCGACCAGCAGAGTCGGCAGCGACATCCGAAAAACAACGTTCATCATTCCCCTCCGTTTTGAGTTGTTATCGCAGTGAGTGTCGCCCGACACGCTGTTCGACGTAGGAGACGACCAACGAAGCGGGGATGCAGCAGGCCGCATAGAACAGCCCGGCGATGGCCAAGGCCGGGAAATATAGAAAGGTGGTGTTACCGATGTCGTAGGCGCGGCTGATGATCTCCTGCAGCGCGATCGTGAAGCACAGCGACGTTCCCTGGAATATCAGGATGGAAAACCCGAGCAGTGCCGGCGTGGCCACGAGCAACGCTTGCGGCACCAGCACGTAGCGCAACGCGTCGATGGGTGAGAGGTTCAGGGCGTTCGCCGCCTCGCGCTGGCCCAGCGGCACCGCCTCCAGCCCGCCGCGGATGATCTCGCTCGTGTAGGCGCCGGTACACCACCCCAGCGCCACGACGGCGGACATGAATGAAGTGATCGGCAGCTTGATCGACGGCAGGCCGAAATAGATGAACTGCAGCAACACCAGTGCCGGTGCACCGCGCCCGACTTCGACGATCGCGAGGCTGGCCCACCGCACCGCCTTCAGCTTCGCCTGCACGCCGAGCGCTAGCGCGAGACCAAACGGCAGGCCGAACAGCAGCGAGAAGAACGTCACCCGCAGGCTGATGATGAAGCCGAGCCATAATTCGCCGACCCAGTCGGCCACGTCGCTCCAGCTTGCGCCGGCGAACAGCGCGCTCATCGCGCCACCTTCGCGCGGATCTTGGCGTCCAGCAGCCGCGACATCCAGGCGACCGGCAGGCTAACCGCGATGTAGATCAGCCCAACGAGGCCAAACACCTTCAGACCCTGAAAGGTCGTCTGCGACAGGTAGTTTGCCTGATAGGTCAGTTCCGGAATGCCGATGGTGGAGGCGATGGCGCTGTCCTTGAACAGCCCGATCGCGTAGGTGGCCGAGGACGGCAGCGCGACGCGGAACATCTGCGGTGCCACGACGTCGCGGAACACGTGCCAGCCGCTCAGGTTCAGCGCGTGCGCCGCCTCGAACTGGCCGAAATGGATGGCGATCAGTCCGCCCCGGTAGATCTCGGCCATGTTGATCGCCGCGATCATGCCAAAGGCGATCAGGCAGGCCGTGAAGGCGCTCATATTGATGAGGCCGAAGCCAATGCCGAAGAAGATGATGAACAGCCACACCAGTGGCGGGATCGAGCGGACGATGGCGAACAGCACCGTGGCGGCGAGCCGCAGCGGCAGGAGGCGCGACACCCGCGCCATCATCAGTGGCAGGCCGAGCACGCTGCCGACCGCAAAAGCCGTCGCCATCAGCGCCAGAGTCCAGGGCAGGCCGCGCAGCAGTTGCAGTAGCATGCCCATGGCTATCGCTCGGAGACGGCGCGTAGGAATCGCTTCGTCCGTTCCGTCTGCGGATTGCGCATTACCTCGCGGCTCGGCCCGTATTCCACCACCACGCCTTCCGCCATGACCATGGTGTGTTCGGAGACGTTTTCGGCGAAACCCATTTCGTGCGTGACGACGATCATGGTCATGCCGCTCTCGACCAGCTTGCGCATCACCACCAGCACCTCGAAGCCGAGTTCCGGATCGAGCGAGGATGTGGGCTCGTCGAACAGCATTACCTTCGGGTCGAGCGCCAGCGCCCGCGCGATGGCGATACGCTGCTGTTGGCCGCCGGAGCAGCGTGCCGGATATTGCTGCGCCTTGTCGGTCAGGCCGACGCGCGCGAGCAACTGCAGCGACACCTCGTCGGCTTCCTTGCGGCTGCGGCCGAGCACCCGCTCCTGCGCGAGGCTGACGTTACGCAGCACGTTCATGTGCGGAAACAGGTTGAACGACTGAAACACCATGCCAAGGTTCTGCCGCAACCGCCACAGCTCCCGTCGCGCCACCGGAACGCCGCCGCTCACACTGACGTCGCCGACCGTGACGATGCCGCGATCCGGCGGCTCGAGGAAGTTGATGCAGCGCAGCAGCGTGCTCTTGCCGGACCCGCTCGGCCCGATGATGGCGAGCACTTCGCCGGTATGGATCGACAGGTTGATGTCCGACAGCACGACATGCGTGCCGAAGGACTTGTAAACATTCTGCACGCTGAGCGCCGGCCTGACCGCCGCATACGCACCACCGGGCGCAGGCTGCGCCCCAATCGGTTCCGGCCCGCCCGAGGCCGCGCCGTCAAGCATCGGGCGCATGTCCGGCGAAAAAGCCCGAGCGCGGCTCCCAGACTCTTAAGACAACAGCGGCCATCTGCCGTTCCTGGGGAGATAACCGTGGCGATGTGGATTGGGCCGTATGGCATTCGTAGCGGGCGGCGGCCGTCCGACGGTCCGCACACCACCCGCGCGTCAGCGGACGCGCCGTTCCAACCGGGACTAACACTTCGACGGCCCCCTTTTTCGGTGAAAGGGTGACGAAAGCGACTGATCTCGCAAGCTATCCGGAACTATCTGTATCCCATGTATCCGGAACCGGCTACCGCCGCAAGCACCGTTCGCGCGCGCGCATGAAAAACGCCCGAGGCCTTCGCTACACTTTGCTGCATGTGCACAATCTCGGTGGCGGTAGCCACCAGCACGCGTGCGCCGCGCAGTTACGTATAGACTCTTGGCGCCCCTCGAGACGTCCGCACCGCCCCGTTGGATCCAAACTCTCTTGACTGGTGCACAATGAAAGGTCCGGCGTCGTCTCAGGCATGCGCCGGCCCGGCAGGCAAATTGCTGTTGACAGCAGTTCCGTTCGGGACCGATGATCGCGGCGCTGCGGCCGAGGAGGGCACCGATGGGGGACGTCGACGCACTTTTGAAGCCGTTCAAGCTTCGGCACCTCACGCTGCGCAATCGCGTCGTGAGCACCGGCCATGCCGCCGGTCTGGCCGAAGACGGCATGCCCAAGGATCGTTACCAACTCTACCACGCCGAGAAGGCGCGCGGCGGCATCGGCCTGACCATCTTCGGCGGCTCCTCGGCGGTCGCGCCGGATTCGCCGCTGACCTTCGCGCAGGTCGATCTCAGCCACGACCGCGTGGTGCCGTACCTGCATGGCATCGGCGAGCGGGTGCATCGCCATGGCGCCGCGATCTTCTGCCAGATCACGCATATCGGCCGGCGCGGCCACTGGTCCAGCCATAACTGGCTGCCGTTGATCGCCCCATCGGCGACGCGCGAGCAGGCGCATCGTTCCTACGCGAAAGAAATGGAGGACTGGGATTTTACCCGGACCATCCGCGCCTTCGCCGATGCCGCCGAGCGTTGCAAGCGCGGTGGGCTCGACGGGGTCGAGGTGATCGCCGCCGCCCACCACCTGATCGACAGCTTCCTGTCGCCCGTCACCAACCGCCGCACCGATGGCTATGGCGGCAGCCTGGAGAATCGCGCCCGCTTCGGCATGGAAGTTCTGCACGCTATCCGCGCACGCGTCGGCGACGACTTCGTCATCGGTCTGCGCATGGCCGGCGACGAACTGATCAAGGGCGGCCTGGATGCGTCCGATTGCCTGCGCGTCGCTACGATGTTCGCCAATAGCGGGCTGATCGACTATCTCAGTGTCTACCAGGGCCAGGGCGACACGTTCGCGCACCTGACGGCGATGCTGCCGGACATGTCGTTTCCGCCCTCGCCGTTCCTCTATCTGGCCAGCGCCATCAAGGCGGAGGTCGATATCCCCGTCCTGCACGCCTCGGCGATCCGGGATGTCGCCAGCGCCGCGCGGGCGGTCGCCGAGGGCCATGTCGATCTGGTGGCGATGACGCGCGCGCACATCGCCGATCCGCACATCGTGCGCAAATTGCAGGAAGGCCGCGAGGACGACATCCGGCAGTGCGTCGGCGCTAACTACTGCGCCGACTTCGCCTCAGCTGGCGGGGTGAAGTGTGTGCAGAACGCCGCCACGGCGCGTGAGGCGTTCATTCCGCACGATTACGCGCGGGCAACGGTGGCACGCAAGGTCGTCGTCGTGGGTGGCGGCCCGGGCGGTCTGGAAGCGGCGCGCATCGCCGCCCTGCGCGGTCATGCCGTGGTGCTGTTCGAGGCCACGGACCGCCTCGGCGGCCAGATCAACCTCGCCCACGCGGTAACGTGGCGGCAGAACATGGGCGGCGTCGCGCGCTGGCTGCAAGCGCAGGTGCGCAAGCTCGGGGTGGAGATCAGGCTTGCCACCCGCGCCGACGCGGCAGCGGTGCTGGCGGAACGGCCGGATGTGGTGGTGATCGCCACCGGCGGCAGCCAGGCGGTGCCGGAGATTGCGGGCGCCGCTCTGGCGGTGCCGAGTTGGCGTATTCTCGACGGCTCGACCGTGGCGGGCAGCAACGTGCTGCTGTACGACGAAATGGGCCTGCACACCGGTGCCGGCTGCGCCGAGATGCTGGCGCGCGGCGGTGCCGCCGTCGAACTGGTCACGCCGGACCGCGCGGTCGCGGAGGAATCCGGCCACCTCACGCATGTCGCGTACTTGCGCAAGCTGTACGAAGGCAATGTCATCCAGACACCGAACATGCGGCTGACCTCGGCGTATGCCGAGGGCAACGCCATCATTGCCGTGCTGCGCAATGAGTTCACCGGCGCCGAGGAGGAGCGGCAGGTGGACCAGATCGTCTACGAGATTGGCACGCTGCCGAACGAGGATCTGTACCACGCGCTGCGGCCGCACTCGGTCAATCTCGGCGAAGTCGATTACGACGCGTTGCTCGCCAACCAACCGCAGACGGTCGCGACCAACGCCGCCGGCACTTTCCGTCTGTTCCGCATCGGTGATGCGGTGATTGGGCGCAATATCCACGCCGCCATCTATGACGCCGCCCGCTATATGAAGGACATCTGAGGGCCGCTCGGCATGATCACGCCGGCGGGGCTGGTGTTGCTCGGGGCCATCGCCGGACTGGGCGTGCAGATGGCGCGGTTGCGGCGGCGCTGGTCGGTAGGCCAGTCGGTGCCGGTCGATTGGCGACGCGGGCTGGCGCGGGTCCCGTACGCCTATCTGCACACGGTGCACGACGTAGTGGCGCGCGATCCGTACGCGGCACGCATGCACATGCTGGCGGCCGGCGGCCTAGTGGCGGCGCTGGCGCTGTCGGTGCTGCGGCATGTGTTGGGGCTGGGTGGCGACGTGGCCGCGCTGGCGATCATGCTCAGTGTCGGCGTAGCTAGCGCCGGCACCGTCATGGTGGCATGGCGGCGGCGCCGGCCACGACCGGCCCGGTTGATGGGCGGGCAGTTCGCCGCGCTGCCCGGCGTGATGGCGGCCGCGCTGCTGTTCCTGCTGCTCGCGGCGCTCTGGACGTTGCCCGGTCCGGGCTGGGTGCCGGGCCTGCTCAGTGTCGGCTGGATGGCCATCGCCGCGCTTGGGGCGGTCTCGCTTGGCACGCTGGTGCTGTGGACCGGCGACGGCCCGCTGCGCCACGCCGTGGCGGGCGTCATCAACCTCGCGGCGCATGGGCGCCCTGAGCGATTCAGTGGCGCCTTGGCCACCGATCTGCTGCCGCTGCAGCTATCCGGTGACATGCTGCCGCACCGCCTTGGCGTCGCGACCGTGGCGGATTTCGGCTGGAACCGGCTGGCGCAGTTTGACGCCTGCGTGCAGTGCGGCCGTTGCCAGGAGGCGTGCCCCGCCTTCGCTGCCGGCCAGCCGCTCAATCCGAAGGCCGTGATCCAGAGCCTCGTGCAGGCGATCGCGGCATCGCCGTCCAGCCCGCTGGTCGGTGGGTCTGGCGCCGCCGCCATCGGCGCGGACGCGCTGTGGGCCTGCACCACCTGCCGCGCCTGCGTCTACGAGTGCCCCATGCTGATCGAACATGTGGACGCCATCGTCGATCTGCGCCGCGACGCGACGCTGGAACACGGCGCAGTGCCGCCCAACGCGGCCGTCGCCCTCACCGCGCTGCGGCAGACCGACACCGGCAGCGGCGGCGCGCTTGCCGCGCGGTTCGATTGGGCGGCCGATCTGGGCCTGCCGCTGCTGGCGGATGCCGGCCGCGCGGACGTGTTGCTGTGGGTCGGCGAAGCTGGCTTCGACCGGCGCAACCAGCGCAGCCTGCGCGCCCTGGTGGCGCTGCTCCGCCGCGCGGGCGTGGACGTCGCGGTACTCGGCGCGGAGGAACTGGACTGCGGCGACCTTGCCCGCCGCCTGGGCGACGAGGTGACTTTCCAGGACCTCGCCCGCCGCAACATCGCCACCCTCGGCCGCTACGTTTTCGGCGCCGTCCTGACGATGGACCCGCATGCCTTGCACGTACTGCGCAACGAATACCCCGCCCTTGGCGGCCGCTATCGTGTGCTGCACCACGCCGCCTTCCTGGCCGACCTGATCGACGACGGCCGGCTCGCGCCCGCGCCCGGCGGCGGCGAGGTGACCTATCACGACCCCTGCTATTTGGCGCGCTACAACGGCGAGGTGGACGCACCGCGCCGCCTGCTGTCGCGCCTCGGGTTCCGCGTTGTGGAGATGGAGCGCTCCGGGCTACGTGCGCGCTGCTGCGGCTGGGGGGGCGGCGCGGCGCTGGCCGACATTGCGGGCCGCCGGCGCATTCCCGACCTGCGGATGGACCACGCGCGCGCGACCGGCGTGCCCATGCTGGCCGTGGCGTGCCCGAACTGCGCGGCATGAGCGAGACCCCGCGCATTCGCCGCGACCCGCGCGAGACCGTCGCGGCCCGCGTCCGCCCAGCCGCAAAGCCACCGGCGGACGCCGCCATGCCGCTGCCGGCGGTGCGGCTGGAGGACCCGGCTTGCCACGTGCTTGCGGTCGCCGACCTGCCGGCCGGGCGGCTCTCGCCCGCCGATCGCGAGATGCTCGGCGCCGCCCGCCAGCTTGCCGATCTGCTCGGTGGCGCAATGGTGCTGCTGGCCGGGCGGGCACCCGCGGCGGTGCTGCGGCTGCGCCCGGATCAGATGGGCGCGGATCGGGCGATGTTGCCGATCGATCCCGCCTACGCCGACGACCTCGCCGAGACGCGCCTGCCCTTCGTCTTGGCAGC
>Ga0302279_10008255_pt1 | contig 10299 bp, 5 predicted proteins | sample III_Bog_N3_3_FD_194541 | JGI IMG/M metagenome (GOLD analysis project Ga0302279, IMG submission 194541) | Peat permafrost microbial communities from Stordalen Mire near Abisko, Sweden - III_Bog_N3_3 | ecosystem: Environmental > Terrestrial > Soil > Wetlands > Peat | place: Sweden: Abisko...
CGTCCAAGACGGGGCGTACCGAGACGCAGATCATCGTGGGCAAGCACCTCACCGATGCGGTTCGCGCGACCGTGGCCACGGGGGTGGGTGAAGACCAGGAGCTGCGCGCGACCGTGGAGCTTCGCCTGAGCCACAGCATCGGCGTGCTCGGCTCCTACGACAACATCAACGACGTATCGTCGTCGTCCGTGGGAAACATCGGCGCGGACCTACGTTGGCACATCGAGTTCCAGTGAAGCGTTGCGCACGCCTGCTCGCTGCGGTGATGGCCGCCCTGGCGCTCCAGGGGACAGCGGCGCGGGCTCAGGAAGGGGCCGAGCCATCCCGGAGCGGCTCGATCGCGTCGAAGATCGGCGGTGCGCCGGACCTCTCGGCGTTCGAAGGCAAGCCCATCTCGGGGGTGCAGGTCGTTCTCGACGACGACACCTGGGACGACATTCCGCTGAGGAAGGTTGGGTCGGTGAAGGACGGCGAGCCGTTCTCTCCGGCGGTCGCGCGACGGGCCCTCGAGGAGGTGCTCTCGGTCGGTCTCTTCGGGCGGGGCAGGGTGTCGGTGCTGGCCGATGGCGCGCGGGTCAAGCTCGTCGTCCACGTCGTCCCGCGCAAGCTCGTCCAGTCGATGCACCTCGACATGCACGGCGCGCGGGTCGATCGCGAGGAGGTGCTCCACGCGGCGGGCCTCTCCGTGGGGGGCGAGATCATCGGTCGTGACCTCCCTGACGCGAAGACACGCGTCCTCGCGGTCTTGCGCCAGCACGGTTACCCGTCCGCCACCATCGACTTCACCTTGCGCGAGACCGACGATCCCGCCGAGGTCGTCGTGCTCGTCGACCTCGAACCGGGGACCGAAGCCCGCGTCTCGCGGCGGTTCTTCTACGTGTTCGGCGTCCCGGAGGCGGAGGTCGAGCCCATCACCGGGACCTATTCGGTCGGCAAGGGAGACCGGCTCGACGACTCGGTGCTCACCGCGGCGGATACGCAGCTCGGGAGCCGGCTCCGCGCCAAGGGCTATCACCACGCGGTCGTCAGTCATGACATCGTCACCGACGCGGCAGGCGCGACGCTCCGGGTTCGCGTCGACACCGGGCCACGATTCTCCACGCGCTACGACGGCAACGTGACGTTCGACGCGGACGCGCTCGACGGTGCCCTGGCCCTCGGCGACGAGGTCGATCGATCCGCCGGCCACCTCGTCTCGAAGCTCCGTACGTTCTACATGGCCCGCGGCTTCCTCGACGTGGACATCACCCTCGAGGCGCGCGGGCAAGACGTGCCGAACCCACGGCAGGTGTACCTGGTGTTCCACATCCGCGAGGAGCCGCGGGCATTCGTCGTGTCGCGTGCATACCCTTGCCTGAAGCCAGAGATGCTGAAGGGGCTGAAGGGCGACGCGCCACGTACGCCGAAGGCGATCGGCGACGTCATCGATGCTTTCCTCGAAGACGAGCTCCCCGGGGCCGACTACGTCGTGAACCCGAACCCGGAGACGCTCGAGAGCGTCCTCAGTGGTGACCAGGGGCTTGCCCGTGGCGAGCGCGCCGCTCCGATCGACCTCGATCCGGACGCCGCATTCGTCCCTGACACGTACGAGCGCGCCGTGGCGCACGTGCAGGAGCTCCTGCGCAACGAGGGCTTCCTTCACGCGGAGGTCGGGCCGGTGGTCGTCGTCCGGAGGCGCTGCGATCCGCGCTCACCGCCCGGCGTGTGCCGGCCGCTGCGGTCGCCGCATGCCCCGTCCGACGCGTGCACGTACGACGCAACGAATCTTCCCGTGGCCGAGACCGCGCGGGATCCCGAGCTGACCTGCGTTCCCGATCGCGCCCACGGCATCACCTGCGAGCCGCAGCTGTTGCTCCGCATACCGGTGAAGCTCGGCCCTCACACCACGCTCTACGACCTTGGCTTCCGCGGAGTGCGCTCGATCTCCGAGAAGCGCCTGGCCGAGGCCGCGAAGCTCGTGCTGGGGGCCGAGGTCAGCTCGCTCTCGCTCGAGGAGGCACGCCGGCGCGTGCTCGACATGTACCGGGAAGAGGGCTTCGCCTACGCCGACGTGAAGGTCACGCTCGACGAGTCCCTCGATCACACACGCGGGAGAGCGACGTTCGAGGTGGTCGAGGGGGACCGCGTGATCGTCGACAAGATCATCATCCGCGGCAACGACGTCACGGCCGACGGCGTCATCCGCCGGCGCATCGCCCTGGCCGTCGGGCAACCTTATCGAACGAGCCTCGCGCGGCGAACGCAGCAGCAGGTGTCGACGCTGAACGTCTTCTCGACGGTGAATGTTGCCCTCGAGAACGCGTACCTGCCGCAGCCGCACAAGACGGTCGTCGTCAGTGTCGTGGAGCAACCTTCCCAGTACGTCGAGACGCGCCTCGGGCTGTCCAGCGGCGAGGGGATCCGTGTGAACCTCGAGTACGGGGATCGCAACATCCTCGGCAACGCCATCGGCTTCGCTTTCCACGCGCAGCTGTCGTACCTGCCCGACTTCCTCATCCTCGACCCGCAGGTGAAGGCCAACTTCGACACCCTGGGAAATCCAGGATTCGGGCAGCGTCTCGCCGGGCGCCTGACGGGCACCTTCACGTTCCCGGATATCGGCCTCGGGCCGCTGATACGCGCCAGCACCGATGCCATCGGGGTGCGCGATCTGGAGCGCGATTTTCACCTCACCAAGGCGGCCATCGTCTGGAACGGCTATTACCGCCCGTTTCGCCAGCTCCAGTTCGCCCTCTCCCCGGACGTCGAGTTCAACGACGTCGGCCTCTTCCAGGCCGAGTCGCTCGCGGCGTACATCGCGTCTCAGGGAGGAGGCACGGAGCTGTCCACCCTGCTGCGCGTGCCCCAGGGAACGAGCTATGCCGTCGCCCAGCGATTCATCGTCACGTGGGACCGCCGTGACGACGCGTTCAACGCCCACCGCGGGACGCTCCTCACGAGCGGGGTCGAGCACATCGACTGGAACGCGCTCTCCGTCTGCACGAACGGTGCGTGCTCTGGACACTCGTTCCGGTTCACCGAGACGTTCGCCGGCTACATCCCGATCACGAAGACCATCCGCCTCGCAGGCGAGATTCGTCTCGGGTTGAACGTGCAAACGACCGGCGGCTCGACGACGTATCCGGACCGACTCTTCTTCATGGGCGGCGAGGACTCCATCCGTGGATGGCTCCAGGACACCTTCGTCCCGCAGGACTACGCCGATCGGATCGCGCAGTCGCAGAACCCCATCCAGATCTCGGCCAGGCGCATCGGGGCCAAGGGCGTTCCCTGGGGCACGCTGCCAACCGCGGGGATCAACCCGCTCTTCACGATCAACGACGTGGCACTTCGTGGAGGCAACCTCATGGTCAACCCGCGCCTCGAGCTGCGAATCCCCATCAAGGCGCCCCTCGAGACCGTGCTCTTCGGCGACGCCGGGAACCTCTGGTCCGACCCACGCTACCCCTTCGAGCACCTCGACAGCTTCAGCCTGCGTTACTCGGCAGGGACCGGGATCCGACTCCAGACTCCCATCGGACCGATCGCGGTCGACTACGGGGTGAACCTCTCGCGCCTGTTCTCCGCCACGAGCAACGTCGAGCGCACGTACGAGGACCCCTGGGAGTTTCACTTCGCGATCGGGCTATTCTGAGTCGAAGCGGCATGCGCACCCTGACGGCTTTCCTGTTCGTGCTGTCCCTCGCGTCGTGCGGGCCGGCACGGCCCAGCGAGGCACCCGCCCCGTCCGGTCTCGCCGAGGTGGCGTTCATTCATGGAGGCGCCGGGCCATGGGCGGTGGCGGGCTACCGGATGGGCCAGGCCGCGCTCTCGAAGCTCGGGCTCCCTCGTCAGAGCTTCGACCTCCTGGTGGTTCACCACACACCGGACAAGGTCCAGTTCTCCTGCATCGCGGACGGTGCGGCGGCGGCGACCGGGGCGAGCGTCGGAAAGCTCAATCTGAGGCTCACTCCGGCGTCGGACGCGGACGTCGCGACGACCTACACGAACCACGCGACGGGGCAGGCGGTCACGCTCCGCCCGACCGCCGAGTTCAAGGCCCGGTTCACTGATGTTCCTCGCGCCGAGCTCGGCGCGGCGGGCGCACGGGTCATGTCGCTCCCGGACGCCCAGATCTTCGAGGAGGTTCTGCCCTCGCCGTGAAGCGGGTTGCTAGAACGACTTCAGGTTCGTCAGGATGCGCTTCGAGATCACGATGCGCTGAATCTGCCCGGTGCCTTCGAAGATGTCGTAGACCTTGATGTCGCGGAACCACTTCTCGAGCAGCTGGTGGTCCGCCTGGATCGAGCCTTCGGCCCCGCAAATCTCGATGGCCTCCACGCAGGCGCGGATGGCGGCCTGCCCCCCCATCGCCTTGCACATGCTGGCTTCCTTGGCGTTGGGGATGCCGTTGTCGGCCAGCCACGCCGCGCGGAAGGACATGAGCCTTGCGGCATCGAGCTGACGACCCACGCGCGCGAGTCGCTCGGCGATCGCGGCATATCGCGGGATGGGGCGCGTCATGACGTAGTGCGCCTTCACGAAGTCACGGGCGTACTCGTAGGCCGCGCGCCCGATCCCGGTGGCCATGGCCGCGACGATGGGGCGCGTGTTGTCGAAGGTCTTCATCGCCGTCATGAAGCCTTCCTTGGTGTGGTACGCCTCCTCGCCCCCCAGCAGGTTGGCGGCGGGCACGACGCAGTCCTCGAAGACGAGCTCGGCCGTCTCGCTCGCGCGGAGCCCCATCTTGTCCTCGATCTTGCCGACCGAGAACCCGGGGGTCCCCTTCTCCACGACGAACGCCCGGTGTCCGGCGCGTCCAAGCGTGGGGTCTATCGTCGCGAAGACAACGTTCCACGAGGCTCGTGCGCCGTTCGTGATGTAGCACTTGCGCCCGTTGATGACCCAGTCGTTGCCGACCTTCTTGCACGAGGTCCGGATGGCCGCGACATCGCTCCCGGCGCCTGGCTCGGTGAGCGCGTACGCACCCCAGCGGATGTCCTGCGACAGATCCTTGAAGATGCCGAAGAAGCGTTCCTTCTGCTCGGGTGTTCCCGTGGCCCGGACGGGCGGACCGCCGAGCCCCGGTCCTGGCATGCAGAGAAGGAGCCCGGCGTCTCCCCAGGCGAGCTCTTCGGCGCCGACGATGGTGCTGACGTTTAGCGACTTCTTCTCCTTGCCGCTCGCCTCTGCGGGGCTGTCCGTCTGCCGCACGAGGTCGCCGGCGGCCGAGAGGCTCCCGAGCGAGCCCGCGAGCGCAGCGATGCGCTGCAAGAAGTCGTGCGGGATTCCGTGGTTCCGATCCCACGCGAGGGATTGCGGGCGGATGATGCTCTCGGCGAGGTTGTGAATCGCCGCGCGCGTGTCTTCCTGGCGCTTCGTCAGTGTGAACTCGATGGTCATGGGCGGAGGCTCCAGGGAAGCATCAGACGAATGCGCTCTGCGTCTCGGCCGAGGGCAGGATTGCCCCGGGGTCGAGGGGGCGGCCGAGCTCGACCGCAGCCGCGAGCTGGTCGGCCTGCTCGGCGGTCATGCCGCAGAGCTGCAGCTGCTTGGCGTCGCGCATCAGCTTTTCAACGGGGTAGTCGCGCATGAAGCCCGCGCCGCCGTGCAGCTGCACGCCGTCGTCGCCGCAGCGCATCGCCGCCTCGTGTGCGAACGACACGGCGTACCCGGTCGAACGCAGCGCTTCGGCGTCGGGGGCGCCGCTGTCCCAGAGCCACGCCGCGCGCCAGACCAGCGCGCGGGCCGCCTCGACGTCCATCGCGCGGTCGGCGAGCGTGAAGGCGACGGCCTGAAAGTGGCCAATGGGTTTGCCGAAGGCGACCCTTGTGTCGCAGTAGTCGCGTGTCACCTCGAACGCGGCGCGAGAGAGACCCACGGAGCGTGCCGCCATGATGAGGGCGTTCTTGGCGAAGAACCGGATGAGCGCCGCGTCGAAGCTGCCACTTGCAGCGGGACCTTGCAGCCGATCTTCGCGAGAGACCTTGACGTCGCTGAGGGTCATGGCCCCGAAGCTTGCGACGTCCAGCCCCAGCGTCGTCGCCCGCGGCTTCAGTGTGAGCCCGGGGTTGTCCTTCTTCACCAGAAACGCCCCTAGCCCCCCCCAGCCGCGGGCGGGGTCGACCTGCGCAAAGACGACGAACACGTCGGCCCGATCGGCGTTGGTCACATAGGCTTTCTCCCCCGTCAGCGACCAGCCACCGTCCCGCTCCGTGGCGACCGTGAGAAGTCCGGCCCGCTCAGGCAGCGCGCGAGGCTCGCCCCAGGCGACGGCTCCGAAGCGCGCATACCCGTCTGCTGCGGCGAACGGCGCCAGCAGCTGGGAACACTGCGCCGCGGTGCCGAGCTCCTGCGCCGCGAATCCGAGGGCTCCGGGCCCCCCGAAGCCGAACGCAGCGGCGGGGTCACCCCAGGCGAGCTCTTCCTCGAGCAGAACGGCCGTGGCCAGCCCCAGCCCAGCTCCGCCAAGCGCCTCGGGTACGGCGACGAGCCCCAGCCCCATCTCGTGCGCCACTTTCCGCACGTCCTCGGGAATAGCGCGCGCGGCCTCGAACTCGCGGAGGCGTGGGCGAAGGGTCGCCCGCGCGAACTGCGCGACCGAGTCCTGCATCATCTTTTGGTCTTCGGTGGGCGAGAAGGAGATCATGAGTTCGCGCATCTTCCTCGCCGCGACAAAAAAGACAAGGCGGGAGGTTGGGAACGCGCACCGCCGAGGCGTGATGCTCTAAGCTCCGCAAGTGTCCCGAATTGTCTGGGGTGGCCGATATGTAGCCTTCGACGAGCTCGCGTCGGGCGGGATGGCCACGGTTTACCTCGCGGGGCGGCTGGACGCGGGAGCCCTACCGCGCGTGGTTGCCGTGAAGAAGATGTTCGAGCAGTTCGCCAAGCAGCCCGAGTTCGTGACCATGTTCCTCGACGAGGCGCATCTCGCGACGCAGATCCGACACCCCAATGTGGTGACGACCTACGAAGTGCTCCGCATCCCGGACAGCCTCGCCATCGTCATGGACTTCGTACTCGGAGTGTCCCTGGTCGACCTTCTCCGTCAAGCTCCGGGCTCAGGTCCGGCCCCCATTGCCGTCACCGCGGCAGTCCTCGAAGGCGTCCTGTCTGGCCTGCACGCGGCACACGAGGCGACGGACGAGAAGGGGCGCCCCTTCGGTCTCGTGCACCGGGACATGTCTCCCCACAATGTCATCGTGGGAAAGGACGGCACGGCGAAGATCATCGACTTCGGCATCGCAAAGGCGGCTGGCCGCCTGCAGGTGACCGAGGCAGGAGTCATGAAGGGCAAGTTCGCCTACATGGCTCCGGAACAGATTCGCGGAAACAGCGTCGACCGTCGAACCGACATCTATTCGACGGGGATCGTCCTCTGGGAGACGCTGACCGGCGAGCAACTCTTCGGAGGGGCGACGGACGCGTCGATCTTCGCTAAGCGGGCCGCCGGACAGATGCGACCGGCGCCGCCGAGCTCGCTCAACCCGACAGTCCCGCTCGCCCTCGACTCCGTCGTCGAGCGCGCGCTCGAGCCCGACCCGGATGCTCGCTTCGCCACGGCCAAGGAGATGGCCGAGGCGATCGCGAAAGCCGTGCCCCCTGCGCCTGTCTCGAATGTCGCTGCGTGGGTGCAGTCGCTCGCCGGCGCGCGCCTCTCCGAGCTCGCGGAGATGGCTCGGCGTGTAGAGGGGTCGTTCAAGTCGGGTGAGATGGCGAGCTATGGCAAGGTGGACACGGTCGTAGCGTCCGCGCCAGTGCCCACGGGCGACGTGCCGGATCTCGTGCTTCCCGCCCCCCGGGCCAGTGCGCCGAGCCTGGCCGCTGGCGCTGCTCCGGCGGCTCGTTCCAGCAATCCGGGCCTGGGCTCTCGAGCCGCGGTTTCACCCAAGGGGTCGGGCGCGCCATCACGCGCAGTTGCACCCGCGGTGGCGCCCACCTCGAAGGATATGTTCGACGACGACGACGGTCCCGCCATGCGGCTCGACCTGGAGACGGACCTCGCGAGCAAGCCCGTCGCACCGAGGATGTCCTCCCCGGCGCTCGGCGTCCGGCGCGCCACGACCGACGCAAGGTTCCACGAGCAGGTGGCCGAGCGACGACCCCGCCGCGGCGCGGGCCTCTTGCTGCTCCTCGTCCTGCTTCTCGGTGCGGGCGCGGCGGTCGCGACGTTCGGGCCACCCGCCCTCAAGTCGTACGTGATCGGCGCTGCGGCGCGGCGTGGTGTCTCGCTTTCGGCAGACCGCGTCGAGCCTCGCGCGGGGGGCCTCACCCTCTACGGCGTCGAAGCGCACCTGTCGTCGTCGCCCGCGGTTGCCACGCTGAAGGCGCCGGAGGTCGATGTGGCGGTCGACTGGCAGGGCGCGCTTACGAGCGTCTACCTTCCTGGCTACGACCTGGCGGTACACGGGCGGGCGCAAGAGGTCGGTGCGGCGGTCGTCGACTGGCTCAAGCAGCCGTTCGTGCCGACACCCCTGGAGGCCAAGGCGGGCCACCTCGCCTGGAACGAGCTCGCCGGACCGGGGACCGCGGTGGACGCCGTCAATGTCCTGTTCAATGTCGGCGGCCACGACGAGCCGTCCTTCATCTTCGAGACACCAAACCTGGGGGTCCATCTGTCGCACGGCGAGCTCGGCCCGTGGCACGCGCGCCTCTCGGCCATGTCGAGCGAGACGAAGCTCACCCTCGGCCTCGATCGCTCGCTCCCGGACGGCCCGCCGAGCGTCACCTTCGTGGCGCGCCCTTCCGTCGGACAGACCCTCGGAGTCGTGGTCGCGCACGCCAAGCCCGCCGACATCGGCATCCCGGCAGAGGTGCTTCACGTTGCACCGACGGTCACCCTCGACGTGAACCTCGACGCTCAGGTGTTTCCGACGGGGCAGCCGCTCCAGGCGCACGCGACGGTCGCGCTGCACGGATTGGCGATGCCGACCCCCGGGCTTCCGCCGCTCACGGATGTCGTCGCGGAGGGGGAGGTGTCGGGAGATACGTCCGAGATGCTGCCGATTCAGCACGCCAAGCTCACCCTGGGCAAGACCGTCTCGGAGGTCACGGGGCGATTCGCGATGAGCGCTGACGGAATTCGCGCCGAGTTGGATCGACCTGCCGCGAAGGGGGCGTCGACCATCCTCGCCCTAGACACGCGCGAGTGGACCGCGAGCTCGGCATCCGCACCGACTTCGACACCGAGCCCGACGCCCTCCGCAGTGGGCAGCGCTCGTCACCGCTGAATCGAACCCGCCCCGGCTCATCGAAAGCACACTAGACTCGCGGACGTGGCAGAGCAGGTCGTCTGGGCGGGGCGCTACGCGGTCTATGACGAGCTCGCGACGGGCGGGATGGCGACCGTCTATCTGGCGGCCCGGATGGGCCCCGCCAGCGACCTGCCGCGAATCGTCGCGCTGAAGAAGCTCGCGGCGCAGTACACGAAGCAGCCCGAGTTCGTGGCGATGTTCCTCGACGAGGCCCACCTCGCGGCCCGCATCCGGCACCCGAACGTCGTCACGACCTACGAGTTCCTTCGCACGGACGACGGGCTGGCGATCGTGATGGACTTCGTCCTGGGGCAGTCGTTGCTCCAGCTGCTGCGCACCTCGCTTGGAGCCGGCACCCCGGCGCCGCTCCCCGTCGCCGCCGCGATCATCGCCGGAGCCCTCGACGGGCTTCACGCGGCTCACGAGGTCAAGGACGATAGCGGACGGACCCTCGGCCTCGTTCATCGCGACATGTCGCCCCACAATGTCATCGTCGGTAAGGACGGCATCGCGCGGGTCATCGATTTCGGTATCGCCAAGGCCAGCGGCCGGCTCCAGACCACCGATGTGGGCGTCCTCAAGGGCAAGTTCGCGTACATGGCGCCGGAGCAGATTCGTGGTGCGGCGGTCGATCGGACCACGGACATCTACTCGGCCGGGGCTGTCTTCTGGGAAGCGTTGACCGGTAGGAGATTGTTTCGCGCGGACGCGGACCAGGAGGCGCTCACGCTCCGGGGCTCGGGCGAGGTCAAGCCGGCGCGGCCCAGCACGATCGCGCCTGGTGTCCCGCGCGACGTCGACGACATCGTCATGCGCGCGCTGGATGTCGATCCCGCGAAGCGATTCCTGAGCGCGCTCGAGATGGCCGAGGCAATTCGAGCGCGTACGGCCATCGCAAGCGCCGCCGAGGTGGCGGCGTGGGTGGAGGCTCTCGCGGGGGGCGACATGGCCCTCCTCGACGCGCGTCGTACCGAGATCGAGAGGTCATTCGGCGACCCACCGGCCGCGTCCGCGCAGCCGGTCGCGGGCCCGGCCCCCCCGACCCTCGTCGATATCCCCGACCAGA
>Ga0302279_10008256_pt1 | contig 10298 bp, 8 predicted proteins | sample III_Bog_N3_3_FD_194541 | JGI IMG/M metagenome (GOLD analysis project Ga0302279, IMG submission 194541) | Peat permafrost microbial communities from Stordalen Mire near Abisko, Sweden - III_Bog_N3_3 | ecosystem: Environmental > Terrestrial > Soil > Wetlands > Peat | place: Sweden: Abisko...
GCCAGGGTCTCTGGAACGGTGGCGCGGCCGGGCGCCTCGAAGCGGGGCCGAGCTTCTTCGCGAAAGAGCGAATTGCTCTGGCTGTAGGCGTCGAACGCCTCCGCCGCCCGGTCCTGCGCATCCAGGGCGTCGCCCAGCTGGCCCAGGGCCAGTGCGCGATCGAACACAGAGAGCGTCCCGCCCAGAAGCGCTCGGAGCCGCGCCTCGGCCACGGGGGGGTCCTTCAGTTCGATATCGGCCAACACCAGCAAAGCCGTCGGATGTCCGGGCTGGGCTTCAAGGGCCTTGTCGGCATGGCTCCGCGCCGCCGCCTCGTCGCCGCGGCGGATGGCGAGGAACGCCATGTTGGCCCAGGCCTGGGCGTTCTGCGGATTCAGGGCCGCCGACCGGGCGTAGGAGTCGGCCGCGCAGGCGCGGTCGCCGAGACGTTCCAGAGCCCATCCCCGGTTGAACCAGCCAGGCCCGAAGTCATCGCGCATGGCGAGGACCTGATCGAAGCAGGCCAGCGCCTCATCCAGGCGATCCAGCCGGCCCAGGCACAGGCCGCAGGCGTTCAAGATCGCAAAGTCTTTGGGAGCGAGGACGTGGGCCCGCCGCAGATCGGAGAGGGCGGCGTCGAACCGGCCGGCATCTTCATGATCGAGCGCGCGGAGGTTCAGCAGGAGCGGGTGTTCGATCCCGGCCTCGAGCGCGGTCTGCGCAAGGCGCCTCGCCTCGGCGACATTGCCCGATCGCACCGCGGCGAACACCGGTTCAAGAGCCTGCCGCGCCCGCGGCGTCAGGCCTGACTGAATTGTCCCGGCGCCGGCCACCAGAGCGCGCCCTCAGGACGGCTCATAGCCGAAGCGTTCGACCCACGGGGCGAGGATCGGCAGGGCCGGCTTGAGCGCGAAGGCGTAACGGGGCCACTGGTTCATGCCCTCGTCGTAGAGGCCCCTGCCGACCTGGGCGCTGCTGGGCGTTGCGATCCTGCGGGAGCGGGCGGTGTCGGCGAAATCCTTCAGCGCGTCGGTGCGGTCGACTCCAAGAAAGTCGCATAGCGCGCCCGCCGTCGCCTCGAAATCGGTCACCAGATCTTCATATCGAAGTCTGAACACGTCCAAAGGCAGCTTGTCGAAATATATGGCGGCCGCGTTCATCACCTTCGCATAGTACCGGGCGGTGTTTTCCAGGGTATCGAACTGGTACATCGACGCATTCATGTTGAAGCTGCGCCGAAAGCAGCTCAGAACGACGTCGCGTGGATCGCGAAGCGCGAATATGATCTTGCCGTCGGGAAAGACCTTGTTGATCAGCGGCAATCGGATCGTGTTGAGCGGATGCTTGTCTATGAAGACCTTGCCGGTCGGATCGATTCCATACTCCGCGGCCCGGCGCCAGTAGGCCTTGCGGAAGGGTTCAAGCGCCTCGCTGGGGATGGCGGAAAGCTGTTTTACGCCCCCGTCCCGGGTCAGGAACTCGGCCTCGGCGTCCAACAGGATCGGCCGTTCGGCGAGGGTGACCACGTCAGGGTGGGTGGCGAGAACCTGCTCCAGAAGGGTCGTCCCCGACCGGGGAAAACCCATGAGAAAGGCGTGGCCGCGATAAACCGGCCTGGCGGCGGACGGCGGGGCCTTTGACCAACCTTCCGCCGGCGACTCCTGGAATTCGGTGAGAATTTCGGAAACGGCGTCGAGGGCGGAGCCCGAGTCGGGCCGGCCGAAGGTTCCGGCATGATACTCCCGCAGCTCCGACTTTCCCTGAGCGTAGGCGTCGAAGGCCTCTCTGTATCGCTTCGAGCCGTCGAGCGCGTCGCCAAGCATGATCCTTGCATTGGCCCGGGCGATCGGCTTCAGGGCGGGCCGGTCAATGATCTCTCTGAGCAGCTTTTCCGCCGCGACGAAGTCGGAGACGCCGATTTCGATGCGCGCCAGATTCATCAGGGCGTCGGTCTGGTTCGGGTCGAGCGCCGCGGCCTGCTCGGCATATCTGCGGGCGGCATCCCACTCCCGCCGGCGCGCCGCAAGGCCGGAAAGACCCGCCAGGGCGTCGGCGTGTCGCGGATTGAGCGCCAGCGCGCGGTTGAAGCCCGACTCGGCCGAGTCCAGCGCGCCAAGGCTCTCGGCGGCCCAGCCATAGCCGCAGGAGGCGTCGGCCGAGTTGGGATCGAGCTTCACCGCAACACCGAACACCTGGGCCGCCTCGCGTCGCCGCCCGGCTTCCAGGAGACAAAACCCCACCGTGATCATGATGCGCGGATTTTCGGGTTCGAGCGCCAGTCCCAGACCGAGTTCGGCCACGGCCTCATCGAGCCGTCCGGCATCCTTGTGGTGAAGGCCCACAAGGTGATGGACCAGGGCGTCGACGGCGCCGTCCTCCCTGGCTTTCAGGGCCAGGGCCATGGCGCGCGACGTATCCACCGACGCCGCCTGGGCCACCTCGTCAAGGCGACGCTTCCTCAGTTCCGGCGAGACGATTTCGGTGGTGGGGCTCGAGGCCATAGCGGGAAACTCGGACGGCGTGCGGCAGGGGGTGCGGGAAAGGCTAGTGATGATGGTCAGGCAGGACAAGCGGCTGTCCGCGCGCCGGCATGGACCATACAGCATTTGGGCCAGGCCCGACCCCGAGGGAGTCGAACCTGGCCCAATTCAGGCTTTGAAGGGTTGATCGGCGACTAGAAGTCGGTGGTCAGACCCAGGAAGAACACCCGACCCAAGGGATCATACACCTGCGGGTAGGTGTTGCCGTTCCCGAAGGGCGGCGCCGAGATGCCGAAGCTGTTGGAGTCAAGCAGCGGCGCCGTACGGTCGAAGATGTTGTTGATACCACCGCGGATCGTATAGCGGTCCTTGACCTTCCAGGTCGCAGCCAGATCGAAGTAGTTGAACGTCGGGATGTGAGCGTCGGTGGGCGTCAGATCCTTGTAGAAGTTCTGCAGGTCCGGCTGGTTGGTGTTGAAGTCCAGGTTGGCCGAGTCGATGAAGCGCCAGTTGAGGGAGAGTGAAACCGCCCAGGGGGTGTTCCAGGTCATCCGCAGGGAGCTTCTCCACGCCGGCGTCGGGGTTCCGCAGGTGACCCCGTAGAGGCCAACGCAGTTGTAGGACGTTCCGTCGGGGAGCACGGTCGTGAGATTGTTCACCCAGGTGCCGTTGAAGGTGAACAGCAGCGAGCCGTACTCGGGCAGGTGGACCATGCTGAGCGGCATGCGGTAGGAGCCGGCGAAATCGATGCCGTCCGTCTTGAGCGAACCGGCGTTGACCAGAGGCTGATCGACGTAACCCACGCCGTTGCCGCCGAAGATGCCGTAGTTGGTGCCCGGATTGCGGTTGATCAGGGCGCAGTCATAGGAATTGTCGAGCTCGGCGCAGTTATTCATGATCGCGGTGAGCGGCAGGTTGATGATCGCCTGGTTCACGACGATGTGGAAGTAATCCACCGAGAATGAGAAGCCGCGCAGGAAGGTCGGCGTGAACACCATCCCCACCGAATAGGTGTCGGCGGTTTCCGGCGTCAGGTTGGGATTGCCGCCTGAGTAGTTGCCGCACTGTGCGGAAACGCACTGGGTGATGTTGCCGTAGACGTTGTTGGTGAAGTCAGTCAGCGACATGCCCGGGAAGCTGTGCTGGATCGTGTTGTAGCACTGAGTCGCGGACAGGAAGGGCGAGGAACCGGCGCAGGGGTCGGACCCGGCGACGAGACCCGGCGTGGCCGGAAGGAACAGCTCCTGAACGTTGGGCGCCCGGACCGCGCGCTCATAGGAGGCCCGGATACGAAGATCGGGGATCGTCTGCCAGTCCAGGGCGAACTTGTAGGTCTGGTTCGGGCCGCCCGAGGTGTAGACCGAATAGCGGTAGCCGCCATCGAAGGTCAGGTTCTGGAAGAAGGGCTGGTTCTGAATGATCGGAATCCGCACTTCGGCGAAGATGTCATTATCCGACTGAGACCCGGACGTGTCCTTCACCGAACCACCGAAACCGGCGAGGTCGCCGCTCTGGATGGTGGCGTCGTAGTTGGTTTCCAGGAACTCCCGGCGATATTCGACGCCGCCGGACACCCCGATGCCGTCACTGGCCCAGGGCGACTTGAGGCCGTATTGGCCAAGGTTGCCGGCGACACTGGCGGTCACCACCTGTTCAGTGGTCACCCCGGAAGAGATGGCTTCACCGGAGAGGTAGTTCAGGGCGGCGGTGGTCACGCCACCGGGCGACCAGATGTTATAGGGAACGCAGGAACCGCCCGAGGCGCAGACCGGCGTGCCGTTCGGTCCGGGAACGACGTCCAGGGCGTTCACCAGCTTCGAGTTCAGGAAGTAGCCGCCCTCGATGTCGGTAAGCACGGAACGACCGTACTGGGCCGACACATCGTAGGTCCACCCGTTTCCGAGATCACCCTTGGAACCGAACACGATGCGGTAGTCCATGTGCTCAAGATCAGATGTTCGCGGACCGCCTTCGACGTTCCGGCGGCCGATGTCGACCGACTCGGTTTGGCTCGTGCCTGCCGCCGGACCACAAATGGTATTGGCTTGCGCGGAGCTCAGGAGCGGGTCGTTACAAGGAATGGTATATGTATTGTCGCCGTAGAAAGACCCCGACGGAGCAATGGCGGCCGACGTATGGTCATCCATGAACATGAAGCTGGAATAGAGGTCGATCGCCTTGTTGATCTCGTAGTGCGAGAACTCGCCAGCGGTATACCGATCGTCCGGGCGCTGGAAGTAGTTGTAAGGCGCGTAGTTGAACAGCTGTCCATAGCCGAACGCAGGCAGGGTGTTGTTAACAGGCGTGCCCAGAATGTTGAAGCTGCTGCCGGCGTTCGGGCCGGTCGACGGCGTAAGGCGGCCGGTGGCGTCCGTCGACGAACCGCCGCAGTACTGGAAGGTCGTCGATGTGTTGTCGGTCGCCAGGCTGCACTTGCTGACAGCCCGGGCTCCCTGATCGACAGGATCGATGTGGGTCCAGCCCAGGTAGAATTCAACGTTGCCCTTGTCGTCCGGCGAATTGGCTCCGCCGGTGATGGTCACGTCATAGCGCTCACCGCCCCAGGCGGCGCCCGTCGGGAAATCGATGGGCGGGAAGCCGAGAACGCCTGAGTTCTTGTCCGCGTTGCGGACCTGCTGATTGCTGTTGCCGGACTCGGAAATCGAGGTTTGGGCGTCGATCTGCAGGCCCTGGAAGTCGCGCTTCATGATGAAGTTGACAACGCCGGCCATGGCGTCCGAACCGTACACGGCTGAGGCGCCGCCGGTCAGGACTTCCACGCGGTCAATCAGTCCGGGCGGGATGAAGTTCAGGTCGGGCACCGGAACGGTGGGGTCGCCGGGCTGGACGCGCTTGCCGTCGATCAGAACCAGGGTGCGGACGCTGCCGAGGTTGCGCAGGTCGGCCGTGGCCGTGCCGGTCGAGCCGTTGGACTCATAGGCCCCGTAGTCGATGTAGGCCGACGGGATGGCGGACATGATGTCTTCGACGTTGGTCGCGCCCTGCAGCTTGATGGTCGTCGCGTTCACCGTGACCACCGGCGTGACGCTGGTGAGGTTGGCCGACGGGATGCGCGAACCGGTGACAACCAGTTCCTGCACCTTGGTGGTGGCGGGTCCGGCGTCGGTGGAGGTGGCCGCCTGGGCCAGGGCGCCAGAGGCGGACAGCGCCAGGGCCGCTGTGGTGATCATGGACGACGCCATGAGGCGCGCGCGCGGGGTCGAATGTGTCAAGTTTTTGGTCCTCCAACACCCCGATGAGCCGTTTTTGCGGCCTCTGGGTTGCGAGCATGAAAGGTCCCGGGTGAAAAATCCCCCCCGGTTGCGCCGCAGTTAGGATGGCGCGAGTGAATCGGTCAACGCGGATTACACCTTCGTAAGGTGATCGCCTTGCCCGTGTCACTTTCCGGTCACAGATAGCGTGATCGCGCCGTGATCGCGCAAGATTTGACCAAGGATCGCGGTTTCCGGCCGATGCGCCATGCGCCGTCAGGGATTGCGCGGTGGGACGACACGGCCTTCTATGCCCCGCTCATCGGCTGGAGACACGCATGCAACGAACTGGCAACGCGGCGTTTGGCGCCACGGCCCTGGCGCTCGCGGCGCTCGCCCTTCCGCAAATGGGACTCGCGGCGGCGTCAAAGCTCGCGACCCCGCCTCCGGTGGTGCAGCAGGTGCTCGATTGCCGGAAGCTCACCGACAGTGAGCAGCGTCTCGCCTGTTACGACAAGGCGGTGGACGGCATGGCCCAGGCCCAGGCCAAGGGCGATCTGGTGACAGTGGACCGCCAGCAGCGGCAGGCGCTGCATCACCAGGCCTTCGGCTTCAACCTGCCGGCGCTCTCGTTCTTCAACGGCGGCGACAAGTCCGAGGAGATAAACGAGATCACCGCCAAGGTGGCCGCCGCGTCCATGGACCCTTCCGGCAAATGGGTCATTCGCCTGGACGATGGCGCGACCTGGCGCCAGATCGATGACACGGTGCTGGAGCCCGATCCCCATGCCGGTTCGGCTGTGACCATCAAGAGGGGCATGGCCGGCGGCTACTTCCTGAAAGTCGACCGTGCGCCCGCCTTCCGGGCGCGCCGGGAGAACTGAGCCGGCTCTTCCTGAAGTCCCGCCTCCCTCCCTCTGGCGCTCACCATCGCACACCGCCGCCTTCAGCGACTCTGTCACACCTCGCCCTGAGGGAGAGGTGTTTCGTGGGGGGTCTCGATAGATGGGCGAATCCGGCAGTTCCGGAAGTGAACGGCGGGCGTTGACGGGTGGCGCGGCCCCCTACCGATCCTTGGGGTCGATGGCGTCGCGGAGGCCATCGCCGATGAAGTTGAAGCACATCAGGGTGATGATCATGGCGAACGAGGGGAAGATCAGCAGCCAGGGGGCGATCTCCATGTCCTGGGCGCCGCCGGCGATCAGGGCGCCCAGGGAGGCCATGGGCGGCTGAACGCCAAGACCCAGGAAGCTCAGGAAGCTCTCGGCGAGGATCACCGCCGGAATGGTCAGGGTGACATAGACCACCACCGGGCCCAGCAGATTGGGCACGATGTGGCGGGCGATGATGGCGCGGCGGCTCAGGCCCGCGGCCCGCGCGGCCTCGATGAATTCCTTCTGCTTCAGGGAGAGGGTCTGGCCGCGAACGATGCGGGCCATGGTGAGCCACTCCACCGCGCCGATGGCCACGAAGATCAGGACGATGTTCGAGCCGAAGGTCACCATGAGCAGGATGACGAAGAAGATGAAGGGCAGGGAGTAGAGCACGTCCACGGTGCGCATCATCACCTCGTCCACCACGCCGCCGAGGTAGCCGGCGGTGGCGCCCCAGGCGATGCCCACCACCAGGGAAACCGCCGTGGCCACCACGCCGATGGCCAGGGACACGCGCAGGCCCATGAGCAGGCGCGCAAGCTCATCGCGGCCCAGGGCGTCGGTTCCGAGCAGGTGGCCATGAACCATGGGCGCCACCCACACATCGTCCTTGTTGATCCCGTCGTATCGGAACGACACAAGCGCCGGGCCGACGAGGGCCAGGAGGACCATGATCAGCAGAACAATCACGCCGCCCACGGCCGCCGGATTGCGGACCAGGCGGCGGGCGGCGTCATCCCACAGGCTGCGGCCCTTGACGGCCGTCTCCATGAGGGCGGCGCCTTTGCGGGATCCCAATGTGGGGGTGAATGTGGTCACGCCAGGCGCACCCGGGGATCAAGGAGCGCGTAGAGCACGTCGGCGACGAGGTTCAGGGTGACGATGAGGATGGCGTAGAAGATCACCATGCCCATGACGACGGTGTAGTCGCGCTGCAGGGCGCTGACGACGAAGAACTTGCCCAATCCCGGCAACTGGAAAATCCGCTCCACCACCAAGGAGCCGGTGAGCAGCCCGGCGCAGGCCGGGCCCAGATAGCTCACCAGAGGCAGGATCGCCGCCCGCAGCGCGTGTTTCGTGACGATCCGCCACTCGGGCAGGCCCTTGGCCCGGGCCGTGCGCACATAATTGGATCTCAGCACCTCGATCATGCCGGCCCGGGTAAGGCGCGAAATGATGGCGATCTGGGGCAGGGCCAGAACGGCCACCGGGAGGATCATGTTGGGGAGCGCCCCGCCATCCCAGCCGGCGATGGGCAGGATGCCCAGACGGGAGCCGAAAACGAGCTGCAGAAGGGGGGCGGTCACGAAGCTCGGGATCGTCACCCCCAGAATGGCCACGCCCACAGTAAGATAGTCGGCCGGCTGGTTCTGTCGCAGCGCCGCCAGGACTCCCAGGCTCACTCCGCTGAAGGCGGCGATGATGATGGCGGTGAGGCCAAGCCTCAGGCTCACGGCATAGTTCTCCTGCAGCAACTGCAGGACAGTCTTGTCCTGGTACTTCAGGGATGGTCCGAAATCGCCGTGCGCCACCCCTGCCAGATAGTGGACGTACTGAACGCCCAGCGGCTCATCCATGCCGAACTTCTTCTCGACGTTCTTGAGAATTTCCGGCGGGAGCTTGCGATCGGAGGCGAAGGGGCTGCCCGGGGCCGCACGCATGAGGAAGAACGCCGCGGTGATGACCACCAGTATGGTCGGGATCGCCACCATCAATCGCCGGAACAGGAATCGCAGCATGGCCGGCGTTGAGGGCTCCGAAGCAGGCGGGGGCGGGGGGAACCTGACCGTGGGGCGGGGGCATGTCAACGCGCTCTCTCGGGCGCGTGGCCTTGCGTCATCAAAGAAGCCTGGGTCCTCGCTTGCGCGAGGATGGAACACTTTCGCGAGGATGAACGGAGTGATTGAATAGGCCATGACCGATTTTCGCACCGTCACGGACGGCTTCTCCGTCAGCCCGCAGATTTCGCTTGAGGATCTCGACGCCGCCAAGGCTCAGGGCTTTGCCCTGATCATCAACAACCGGCCGGACGGCGAGGCGCCGGGCCAGCCGCCGAGCGCGGCGATGGAAGCGCGGGCCCGATTGCTGGGTCTCGACTATGCCTATGTTCCGGTAGCGGGCGGACCAACCCCTGGCCAGGTCGCAGCCGTAAGGGCGGCCGTGCAGGCCGCCACGGGCCCGGTGCTGGCCTATTGCCGATCCGGCACGCGTTCGATCATCACCTGGTCACTCGGCGCGCTGGGCGCCGGAGAAAAGCGTCGATCCGACCTCGTCGAGCTGGGAGAGAAAGCCGGCTACGACCTTTCCGGCGTTTTGCCGGGCTGAGCTTAGCGAGCCGTAAGCGTCTAGGCGTCAGTGCCCTTCGGGCGCCATGTAGGACGCATTGGTCTGAGCGGTGCTCAAACCATCCGAGCTGGCGCGACGCTCCGCATCCCAGTCCGCCCGGGTCATGCAGCGTTTCTTGGTGTCCAGACGGCTGCCGGTGACCTCATAGGTCTTGCAGATCATCTGGTTGGGATCGGCCTTTGCGGCGGCTGACGGGCTGGCCGCCGCGGGCGTCGCCGCGGGCGCCGGGGTCGCCGACGGGTCGGTCGCGGCCGAAGCAACTCCCGCGCCGAGGACGGACAGTAGGGCAGCCATTGCGGGCAAAATCGTTTTCATGGTGGTTCCAATGCTGATCGCGCTGTATCCATTGTCCTGAAAAACGCGGCGGTTTGCAACGATCCGGCTCGCGTCGAGAGAACGTCCCTGGGCTCTGACCTGACCCCGCTCGATCCGCCCGCGATCCACTATCCCCGTCCGATCGAGCGATCGGCGGACCAGTGGGTGCATATTGTCGGCCTGACCGCCGGCGGACTGGGCGGCGTGACCTTGCTCGGCCTGTCGCTGGGCTTCGGACGCCTGGGACAGACCGCTGCAATCGCAGTGTACACAAGCTGTCTGGTGGCGATGTTTATGGCGTCGGCTGCCTATAATCTGGCCAGCCCGCGGCGGCGGCCGCTGCTGCGACGCCTGGACCATGCGGCGATCTTCCTGATGATCGCCGGCTCCTACACGCCTTTCACTACCCAGGGGCTGACCGGCGCCTGGGCCTGGGGCATGACCACGGCGGTGTGGGCCGTCGCCCTGGCCGGCGTCGCGGGGAAGCTGTTTCTGCCCGGACTGGGCAAAGGGGTTTGGGTGGCGATCTATCTGGCTTTGAGCTGGGTTGCGGTCATCGCGATCAAGCCGCTGATGGGCGGCGTTTCGGTCCTGGCCCTGTCGTTGCTTCTGGCGGGCGGCCTTATCTATTCGGCCGGCGTGATCGTCTATCTGCGCAAGACGCTGCCCTTCCGCCGGGCGATCTGGCACGGGTTCGTCGTCGCGGCCGCCGCGACCCAGTACGCCGCGATCCTCACCGGCGTGGTCCTGCCGGCAAGGATCTGAGGAGCCGGCCGCCTACCAGGGACGCTGGAAGCTGTCCTCGTGCAGCC